>ERZ838577.56-NODE-56-length-167262-cov-23.304455_pt1 | contig 167262 bp, 108 predicted proteins | sample MGYA00519682_ERZ838577 | MGnify/ENA primary metagenome ERZ838577 (study PRJEB31850, sample SAMEA3708838) | human gut metagenome | biome: human gut; feature: human-associated habitat; material: faeces | place: China | collected 2014 ... | reverse complement strand
ATAAAGTTACAACAATTTTCGCTAATCACCAAATTTACAAATAGTTATAATTCATAGAACTCACGTTAATTACTTGATTGCTCCAGATAGCTTCTTAGCTACCTTTAGCAAATACGTTATTGCCTCAAGGGTTAAGACGGTGAGGGTGATATGTTTTTATTTAATCGTCCTCGTCGATTTCGTCCTCATCATCGTCCTCATCGTCAGAGGAAGAGAACTTGTTGTAGATTGCTTTTGCCGCTCCCGCGACGATTATTACATTCGCGGCTGTTTCTACGGCTTTTAAAATTGGTTTGATTTTCATTGTGTTTATTATATGTTATTTCTTTCATATATAAGGGTTTCATTACTATTTCAGAATTTCGAAAAAGAAGATGGAATACCACTTTTACATGATATTCCAGTTCTTTCCCAGACTCTTCAATCTACCAGTTTCATCTACTTCTTAAGAGTGGGTCTCGTAAGTCAAATGCAAACATCTGGGAGGGATCGATAACTCTTCGCTATCAATCCGGGCATATATTTCTCATATATGCAGTTTTATTAGAATAAGAATTTTGTGATAACTCCTATTCATTCACATATAAGGGTTTGAGGCGAAATGGGGAATGAAAAAAAGACAGCCCGAAAGCTGTCTCTATCAAGGTTTCTGTGGCGATGTTTATGTTTGACGGCATATAGTCTTTGCCGGATTGAGTAAAATCACTATCTTTGCGTTCAAATCATCATAGTTGAATTATGGAAGACTTAAATCGACTTAAAGTAGTTCTCGTTGAAAAGAAAAAGACTAGTAGATGGCTGGCGGCGGAACTGGGCAAGAATCCGTCCACTGTCTCAAAGTGGTGTACCAACGTAAGCCAACCAGATCTTCAGACTTTAAAACAAATTGCAGAATTACTTGACGTATCGATGGCTGAACTTTTAATTTTAAAACAAACAATATGTGCAGGTTGATGATAAACACTTACAAAATACCCGGTGCAGTGAAGCTATTCAGATATGATATTGAATGTCCACCGGATAATTGGAATACAGATTTCAAGAATAAAGAGTATGTTTATTCTGATGACTGTGAAGACTTACGCATAAAGAATAGAATAGGAGCATTCTATTTTTTCGAGAATAAAGCGACAGCCTATAGCACAGGTTGCCTTGCTGCCCAAAATAATGGTTGTAATAAAATTTGGCTGACGGAAACTTCGATAATACAAAAAATTCAATTACTGGATTTATCCCAATTTGAGAATATCTCATCCTTACTCCTGTCCTTTGATGAACTCGGATTTGATATATTAACAGATAAGTTTCATAAATTCAGTTCTATAGGAGTGTGTAGAAATCTTTGTGAATTGAGACCTTTAATTGATAAACTCCGTCTAATTAGTACTAAACGACAAAAAACGTTCGAAGAAGATTGTGAAATCTTAAATCTGTCCACAGAAATCGGAAATTTCTTTTATGGGAATCATCGTATTGATTACTTCGGGCAACTACTCACTGACTTTACCAATGGTGAGTATTTTAAGGAAATGCTCTTATCCCGAGGATATGACGGGTATATATTCCGTGAAAGTCATGATGCTCCTACATACTGCATTCTTAATTCTGAGGTCTTGGCCAATCCTATTCATCAAGAAATTGAATTAAACAATTAATGATACACAGTACCTATCATAACAAAGACACTTACGAGGATCCGAAGACATCGTCTGTTTTCGAGACGATGCTCATGCTTCCGGATGAACTGTTCTGGAGCGTACTGAGTGAGGCGTGTTTTGATAATGAAAATTTGCCATTGGTTGCCGGTCAGATTGAAGATTATGAGTTCTGGCCTCATTGGGATTCAACCGGCACTGGAAACTCCACGCTCGTAGAACCGGATGTTCTTATTCGCTTTCAGGCATTAGATGTTATCATAGAGGCGAAGTATCGCGACAATGGCGGTCAGTATAGCCAGCAGTGGGAAAAAGAAATTATAGCCTATTGGAACGAATATGGCGATGATAAGCCTGTTTACTTTATTGCTGTAGGAGGAAACGCAGAAAAGGCTACCGAAGCAGTGTCAGTGGCTAAGGATGTGTATGTCAATAAATGCACATGGCTATCGCTACTCATTCAGATTACGAAGTTGCGCGATGAATACGAAAGACTACCCATGATAACAACTGACATGTCTTCTGTCATTCGGTTGCTAAACCTGATAGAGCTGGCTTTCAACGTTCACGGGGTTTATAATATCCGTTGGTTTGACGAAATCGCCACCAGTAAGCCACTCATTTCATCCGATTCCATAATGACCTTCAAAACTTATTTCAAATGAACAAAGAACTAGATAACGCATTCATTGATGTGAGAAATGCATTCAGACTCTTAGCCCGATACCAGTCCCGGGTGCTTGACATCGTAAATTATATACGGGAGCAAACTCCATATACCGATATGTGGGGATTGAGACGTTATTGCAATGTCATATCTACTCGTAAAAATTGTCCGGGGGATAACTATGCCAATCTAAACGTCCATCGCGATATGTGGTCTTGGGATTTTCTTTACAATTATCTATTTGAGTATTATTTCGGAGAAGCAAAATTTGGACTTAAAACTATCGAAATGTCAGTGATTCAAGTTTCCGATGATGGATATTATAAATCAATGGCCAATAATCCATCACCCACAGATATATCCACATTCCTCCCTTCTGATGAATCTAACTCATATTTGATATTCACCGCAGGATGGAAAGCTTGGCTATGTGATAATACGGAAGATGATTACAATAGATTTCTACACAAATTTCTCCATGGATCTAAAGATTTGTGTGTCTATATCGATGAAAAAGAGCATTGGGCTATAACAAAGCGATATCCTATGCAGCGTTTTTCCTCCCAAAAAGAGGCAGATAAGGTATTAACTGATTTCGGGAAAATTGTAATGGATCATACCAGAATTGACCTTTTCAAGAACAAATAATCTAACCATATAGAGTTTGATGATCAAAGGAAGCATTAAAGATCGAATGGAGTATGAAGACTATATCCGTAGCCTTAAAGATACCATACGTTTCCCATTTTTGTCGATATATCAGGAAAGTCAGAAGATTATCCGATACTACTGGATTAAGAAGACGAAGGAAAACAGAGAATTCGAGTCTAATGAAATTCAGGTTCTTCATCTGATGTCATTGATTGGCACCGCAGTTCGTATTGGAGGTCTGATATACGCTTGGTGGTGGGAAGAATATATTCCTGAAATAATATTCGCATTGCCCCAATCTAAAGCGGATTGGTTTGTCCCGGTAGAGGATATGGCAAAGACGTTTATGGATATTCCAACAAAAACAGTAGAAGCCGCACTCTTTAAGGCCAAAGCACCGCGTGATGTCATTCACAACTCATTAAAGGCGCAACGGGAGGATGATATTGATGCGTTTGTTGAACAGTTATCTGTAATCCCCATAGATGAGATTTTTGGAGCGTTTAAATTGATCAACGCTTACAACCAGCAGAGCCAAGTCTTTTCACAGATTTCATTATTTGACAAAAATACTGAGCGGAAGACACTTTATTCCGTTGTAGATGCCTTCAAAATTTTAAATCCGGAAGGCTCGGCTTATGTCAAAACTTTAAGTGATAAAGTCTCTGAATTGGCTAAGTCTATTGAATTGGATGACCAAGATGTCGTAAATAATCCTGAACCATATATATTTTCTATTTGTATCGGTGTTCAGCTTGCGAGTGAGGTTTTCAAAGACAACCTCGGCTCGTCCGATCCGATTGCGAAAGTCATGCAGGAGATTACAGAGGAATCGTCATTTCAGAAAATCTACTATCGGTATGTTCAGTTTCCAAGAGACGCGGAACGTTGTATGGCATTTTGCGGAAAGCTAATACATTGGTTAAATGATAATTTAGGAATTGATATATCTGCGGATGATTTAGATATTGAGACTTCTAATTCGGGTAATATAAGACCAATAATATCTTCCAACACACAACGTTTGGATTTTCCAACACGATTTATCAACGAGACTGCGCCATCTCAAATCTATGCACAAGAGCGAGAGCCGATACTCACAGAGATTTTTAAGATCTACGGTTCTTATTTCGAGAATATGAGTTGTGAAGACTTCCTGTACTTGTTTGGAGCCACAAGTAAAATCCCGTTGACATATAATCCACCTTACTACTGGTCAGGAGATGAATCAACTCTAAAAGCTATCCTGAAAGTCTTCTATACTCGACAACCACGACTCTTGAAGCACCTGATACTTCATTCATCTGATAAGGCAACAGGCGCGACTACTCACGATTGGGGTAAAAATAAAAACCACGTGGACTATAAAGATGTGGAAAATAGCATCATCGGAATTATAAAGAGAGTTACCGGAAAGGAATTAAAAGAATTATAAGAAGATAATATGCTTAAGAAACCATTATTGAAGAATGCTGCCACAATAAATAAGGCTACCATTCCAGAAAGTATGATGAATTTGTTGTCTCCTGCAATGATTGCCCACCTTGAAAAGGAAGGTGCCAAGGAAATGGGAACGGATAATATGGCGGTAGGCGAATGGTTCGTGATAGAGCGATATTTGCCCGGAGGCTATCATAAGTTTGCTACAGATGGTTCGCGATCTGAGTTATCTGTATTCAGAATGGCTGGAGGATGCAATCATCTACATGCGTTCGGAAATCCCGGTGCTGAGAAAAGCGAGGATTACGATTCTCTTTCCGACGAGGATATCCTATATCTCCCTGATGAGTTTGGCGAAGCCGTTGAGATAATTGAGCAGAAGTATATGGGTAAGAAGCTCCGTGTTGTTGCTCGCAGCGCAGATGGAATGGATCAATATGGTCATCGCTACTATCTCTTCGCGGTCGAATGACTTAATTTACTATGCGTATCATCACCATTTATTTAAGAGATTATGATAGATAATCCTGAGAATTTTTTGGATATTGTAAGAACTACCATATTTGAGCGAAGTCAAGATTTTCAAAAGCAGCACTCCAATGAGTTTAAGAATGTTTTGAGGTGCTGTGAGTTAGACTATTTGACGCAATTAAAAAGCCATGGGGTAGATGAAAGCTCTATCGTTTTTTCAGTTGCGAAAAATACTTGGGATAAGATTATCACTGCGGTTTCCTCCAGCCTTTCCGGGCGAAGGTCTAGAGCCTACACGCAGCTAAAGAATATTCTTAATGACGTATTTTGCGAAGATCTCATTTATACTCACGATAAATGGAGCGCTTTGTATAGAATGAGGGTATGCTCTTTAAGAAAGGATGTTCCCAGAACGGAAATATTCCATATACCATTCAGCATGATTCGAAATATCAAAACTCAAAGATATAGTACCCCCGGCTATCCATGTCTTTACTTAGCGAAAAGTATATACGGTAGTTGGGAAGAAATGCACCGCCCACCTATTGAATCGACCTTAGTATCACAGTTTACTTCAAGGGAAAACTTTCGAGTTTTAGATCTGAGAATACCTTCTGTTGAAAAATTCACTGAATGCGAAAGTCTTTATCTTAAATATCTTCCTGTTATTATCGCATGTACTATCCCAGTACGGAATGCTGATGATGTATTTAAGCCGGAATACATTATTCCACAATTTGTTCTTGAGTGGTCAATAGAAAAGGGGCCATCACATAAGCTTATGGGAGTTATATATACCTCAGCTTTCTACAATAGAGAGTTCTTTGAACTTGATTATGAATGGGAAAATATAGCGATACCGGTTCAGAAGTTATCAACCAAAGATAACTATTGTCCAGTTTTGGCCTCAATGTTTGAAGTGACTAAGCCCACTTGCTACGAATATGAGGTGATGTTGGGAAATTTGCGGCTATATGGCCCTCTTGATGAATACAACGAGGTCCACCCAGAAGATAAAATAGACAAGACAGCTTATCGTATGTCCTCCTTTAATCTATTGGAAGGTGTCCTATCTTACAAAGAGAGGGATCTTATCTATAGGGATATGCGGATATAATCTCAACTTTACATTGTACGTTCCGTCAACCTTCTGCTCTCCATTCTTAATTTCTGCCTTGATTGTCAGCATGTTACACGCATTTTAATTAGTCAACAATTAGTCAACAAACAACACAAATGGCATATAAAAGTTATTAGATCGAGTGCGAACGTTCCACGTTCGCCCCGATGTCGCTATTTGGCGCAGTAGAAAAGCGGTGGGGATAAAAGAAAAACCGCTGATAATGATTGATTATCAGCGGCTTTCGTTGTATTACCATTTGATTAAGTGATCCGCTTGGGGCTCGAACCCAAGACCCCAACATTAAAAGTGTTGTGCTCTACCAGCTGAGCTAGCGGATCGGTGCTTTTATAATGTGCTTCATAAAAGCGTGTGCAAAGGTAATATGTTTTTTTGAAACGGCCAAATTATTCCGGCTGTTTTTGCTCATTTTCTTCTTTTTCGGACGTTGCGTCGATAGGGTGGGAGCTTGGCGTAGTGGCCGCCTCTTCGGTGCCTGAGGTGGCTGTTTCTTTGGTTACATATCGCTGGTAATAAGCTATTAGCAGTGTTGTCAGTGGCAATGCTATTATCAGGCCGATGAAGCCGAGCAGTGCTCCCCAAACCGACAGCGACAGCAACAGCACGGCCGGGTTGAGCCCCATGGCCTTGCCCATTATCTTTGGTGTGAGTATCATGTCGGTTATGAGCTGAACGACCAGGAACACCCCAACGGCCGATGCCAGTATTATCCAGAAATTCTGGCCCGTGTCGGCAGCTTTGAGCAGCGAAAGAAACACCATCGGTATCAGTGCCAGTCCGTGCACGTATGGTATGAGGCTCATTATGCCAATCATTATTCCGAGGCCGATGGCCATGGGGAAATCGATGATGGTGAAGCCGATGCAGAACAGAATGCCTATGCATAGAGCCACGAGGCTTTGGCCGCGGATATAGCTGTTCAGTTCGCGCTCCACGTCGCCAATCAGCGCTTGCCAGAAATGCCTGTTTTTGGGTGGGAATATCTTTATGAATCCTGCCGCCAGCTTCTCATAGTCGAGCAGAATGAAAAAGAGGTATAGCAGGGTGATCAGCGATGCCACGATGCTGATTATCACGTTGGCCGTTTGTCCGATAAACGTGAATAGTTTGGGCATGGTGTCGCTGAGGGCCTTTTTTACCTCCTTGTCGTTGAATACGTCCTGTATGGCCTGGCTGTTTTCTTCAATCCAAGTCCTTATGGCCAGCGGAAAGTTGCTTATGTGCGTTTTTTCATGCAGGTATCGGGTGACAAGCTGTCCCAGTTTCTCGAACTGGTCAATCATCGGCGGGATTATCAGGTAGATTATTCCGCCTATCACTGCCACGAGAAACACCAGCGACACGACAATGGCCAGCACACGGCCGGGAACGTGCAGGCGGTACTGCACGAACCTTACTATGGGATAGATGAGATAGGCCAGCAGCCAAGCCACAAAGAATGGCAGCAGCACGCTGCCAAGGTAGTTGAGCACATAGAGAATGGCTGCTATCAGCAGTGCACAGAGCATACCGCGCACAAATCTGTCGAAGGTTATCGTTTTGTCGAGCATGGGCATAATTCTCTTATTTGATAATGTGTAAGTCAGCCTCTGGCATTGCCTGGTTCGTGAATGGCCTTCTGGTAGCATTCGCGGCATAGCGGCTCGTATTCGGCCGTCTCGCCGAGCATCACGCGCTTCTCGTCGGCCACGGTGCGGTGGCTGGCGTAGGCCAGGGCGCCGCAGCGCACACAGATGGCATGCACCTTGGTTACATCGTCGGCAATGGCGCACAATGCGGGCATTGGCTCAAACGGCACACCCTTGAAATCCATGTCCAGCCCGGCCACGATTACCCTTACGCCACTGTTGGCCAGTTGGTTGCACACGTCAGGCAGGCCATTGTCGAAAAACTGGGCTTCATCAATGCCGACGACGTCGACATCTTCGGCCAGCAGAAGAATTTCCTCCGACGAGTTCACCGGCGTGCATCTTGTCTTGTGCCTGTCGTGGCTCACCACGTCTTTATCGGAATATCGAGTGTCTATGGCGGGCTTGAAAATCACAACCTTCTGCTTGGCAAATTCGGCCCGTCGCAAGCGGCGTATCAGTTCTTCGGTCTTGCCCGAGAACATAGAGCCGCACACTACTTCTATACGTCCCTGTCGGCGGGACTCCCCTGTTAAGTTATCTGTCATTTCGACGCAAAAGTACAAATACGTTTTAAAAATTGCAAAGATTTGGCTGCTTTTTTTTGGCCGTAAGGAACAAATCGTTACATTTGCAAATAATATGGGGATACTTTACGTTGTTCCCACCCCGGTGGGAAACCTTGAGGATATGACATTCCGCGCAGTGAAGGTGCTCAAAGAGGCTGATCTCGTGCTGGCTGAAGACACCCGTACGTCGGGTGTGCTGCTTAAGCATTACGGCATCAGCAACCACTTGATGTCTCATCACAAGTTCAACGAGCACGGCACTTCGGCTGCCGTGGTGCAGCGTCTGCTGGGCGGTGAGACCGTAGCCCTCATCAGCGATGCCGGTACGCCAGGCATTAGCGACCCGGGGTTTTTCCTCGTGCGCGAGGCTGTTAGGGCTGGTGTCGAGGTGCAATGCCTGCCGGGGCCCACAGCCTTTGTGCCGGCCTTGGTGGCCAGCGGCCTGCCTTGCGACAGGTTTGTGTTCGAGGGATTCCTGCCACAGAAGAAAGGGCGGCAGACCCGTCTTGAGGCCCTTGCCTCAGAAACGCGCACCATGGTGTTCTACGAGTCGCCCTTCCGTCTGTGTAAACTAATAGGGCAGCTTGCCGATGTTTTCGGCGGTGAGCGCGCTGCCTGCGTCTGCCGCGAGATATCCAAGTTGCATGAGGAGAGCGTTCGCGGCACGCTGGCCGAACTGGCCGCCCATTTTGCGGCAGTGCCGCCGCGTGGCGAGATAGTGGTAGTGGTTGCCGGTGCAGATGAAAAAGAAAGTAAAACTAAAATTCAGTGAATATGAAGAAACTATTGTTTGTAGGAATATGCTTGATGGCCATCGTGGCGTGCAAGCAAGACAATCCGAAGACAGACCTTGCGGCAGCGCAGCAGCGTGACTCACTGACACAGGTTATAGCTCAGAAGGACAATGAAATCAACGACCTGATGTCAACTATGAACGAGATAGAGGAGGGGTTCCGCGAAATCAATGAGGCCGAAAACCGACTCAGCCTGGCCAAGCAGGGTGAGGGCAGCAATCGCGAGCAGCGAATACGCGAGAATCTGCAGTTCATACAGTCGACAATGAAGCAGAACAGGGAGCTCATTGCCAAGTTGCAGCGCCAGTTGCGTGAGGGAACTATCAAGGGCGACCAGTTGCAGCGCACAATAGACAACCTGACAAAGCAGATGGAGGAGAAAGACCAGCAGCTGCAGCAGCTCAGGGCCGAGCTCGATGCCAAAGACATCCACATCATGGATCTCGACGAGAAGATAGCCAATCTTAACACCAATGTCAACAACCTCACTGCCGAGGGCAAGCAGAAGACAGAGACCATAAATTCGCAAGACAAGCAATTGCATTCGGCATGGTATGTGTTTGGCACCAAGAGCGAGTTGAAAGAGCAGCGCATATATGTTGACGGCAAGGTTTTGCAGTCTAACTTCAACCGTGATTACTTCACCAAGATTGACATCCGCGTCACCAAGGAGATAAAGCTCTACTCGCGGTCGGCAAAATTGCTCACGGCGCATCCCTCTGGCAGTTATACACTGCAGCAGGATGCCAACAAGCAGTATGTGTTGCGCATCACCAATCCACAGCAATTCTGGAGCACGAGCAAGTATCTTGTGATACTTGTAAAGTGACGGTGGCACGGCAGGCGGGCGCATTCGCCATCTTGCCGGCGCCTGGATGTCAATATGCTGTATAATAAAGAATTACCGTCGGGGGGAAGGCCATTGCTTTGGTCTTCCCTTTGGTGGTTTTGCATGCTTGTTGGCTACAGTTGCGTGCGGCTTGTGTCATACTGCGATACGTCATGTCTTAATTAGCTGTATTCTACATTCTTAGAATACTAATGATAATTGTTTTACCATTAAGCCTGATAATGTGGCAATGCCAAAACTCAACAATGTTCCTGCTAATGCATTTGTATGAATAATATCTCTGTCAACCCAAATATTATAAGTTAATTGACTTAAGTAGCTGTTCAAAATTAACCGATAGAATAGACCTTGCAGGTGTCCTCTATATCTTTGCCACCATCTTGTGTGCTCTTTCGGGCCGCATACCAAAGTCTCATCGGTCGCGTAGCCCGCTACGCTCTCTCTTCGGACTTTGTCATGCATCTCCGAAATAGCGCACAATTTGATGGCAATTAATTTTGAACACCTACTTATAAAATGGAATAATAAGCGATTTGGCTTATTTCGATACATTATAAATACTAAGTCTTATCTTGTCTGACTTATATTTCTGACTTTCCTATTTTAAAAATATGCCTCTTATGTGATATGACACGTGATAAGAGTAAGATAAAATGGTGATACTAAAATGGTTGTAGACAATAAGTCACTTGTTATGGTGCAACGATATGGTGCTAAATATCAATGATTTATAAAATTACATGTGTTGTTGCCACCAGCTGTAGCAATGCAGCCTGTCCAATCGGTTCGCCCGTTTTTGCCTGCCCGTCAGGCTGTCGTCCATGGACTGACGTTTTGGTTTGGGGCAGCCACGCTACAGTTTTTGTTGTGTGTCGTTTGCATTCGTGTTTGGTCTGTTTCTGTACTTCTGTGTTCTTTGTCATACGTTCAAGTGTCAATTCACTCGAGTTTCTGCACGGTTTTGCTTTTGTCTTTATCCTGGAGTACCCACGCTGCTTGCTTTGCACACATTGATAAGAAGATGTGGAAAACTTATTGTCATCAGTTTGTGCGCAATCCTGTCGATGTTTTACAAGGCACAATAAGAGTGGTTGAAGCGGACAACACACTCGATTTGTCTTTGGAAATAACCCGGAAGGGCGTGCAAGATGATGGCAAGGACAAGATACACATATAGATTGGTTTTGCGCCGGTTGATTGTCAACTGATACTTTACTTTGGTGTTGCCGTTGCCAAGGCTCTGCCGTCGCCCTTTCGGCTGCCGTCAATGTAGGCTTGCGTTGTCATGGTTCATTATCAATCATATATTCATACGTTAGCCTGGCCACCGTGGCTGCAGTTGTGCATGCTCGACAGCCACGTGCCAATGGTCTCCCCAACCACTCCCCGCTCACCGTGCGGCCACCCTTTTTAGACGTTTTTCATTGCCTTGAGCATCGTTTTGGGTGTCTCCAACCTCGTTACAGGCCATTTTGGTTCTTTTTCAGGTATAATTATCTCGCTCATTTTGCGCGTATTTCCGTGCAAGAGGCTTTGAGTTTTGCTCTGCGCGATTCTCACGCCATTTAATTTCCCCCACATTATATATATAGAACGCTTTTTGTCGTCTTTCGACTTCAGTCCGAGTGATGTTTTTGTGGCTGTTTCTTTGCAGGAAAGAAGAGCGTAGCGGGCTACGTGACCAACGGCCGTGTAGAATCAGGACAAAAAGAATATCGGAATGAAGCCCAAAAATACTTTACGCAAAAAGTTTTGATGAGTTCATAAATAGTTGCTGACAATCAACCGGCGCAAAACCAATCTATATCTGTATCTTGTCCTTGCCATCATCTTGCACGCCCTTCCGGGTTGTTTTCCACAGACAAATCTGGTGTTTAGTCCGCTTCACTTCCTTCTTCGCCTTTGCCAAAAACATTCCCGTAACTGCGCACAATCTGATGATGATTAATTTTCAACAGCTACTTAAAATGTGTATTTCTTCGTATCGGCGAAGCCATGCTCCGGCATAGGCCAACGGCGTCATCGGCAGCAGGCATATTGCCTGAAGGTTGCCTGATGGCGCTCTATGTGCTTGAAAATCAGGGTTTCCCTCCTGCGCTTTTGCTTCGTATAGCGCCGTTTCGGGTCACTTCGCGCCCAAGTGCTGAGCCATCTTTCAGCAACTTGCCTTGAGTGCCGGCATGCACACCAGTCTTTGCCCAACCTTCGTTTCCGTTATTGTCATGCTGTTGTCAGCGTATTCACATACAGGCAGCCGCGAGTTTTTTCCACAGCCATACTTGGGCTCGTTGATTGCAACAGTTAAATTATTTTATAATCGCTTTTGTTATCAAGAATGAATTTTTTTATTTTATCGTTACCCAAATCCTAATTATCCATTCAATACATTTCTTCATAACATCCGATTTACTGTGCTGTCTGTCGGTTGTGGCATTGTTGTACACTTTGATATTTAACATTTGCTGTATCTTTTGAGTCTGTACAATTACACCTTTGCCGGTGCTCAGTCCGCCCGTTTATATTTTTCGCATATATTTTAAAATGCTGAAAGCCCTTCAAGCCAGTTCCGTTAAAGTCTGTTTTTTCTGTGTCTGTTGTTTCCTCCCAAATGGTAAGTTTCTCACCCTTGTGGTTTATTCGGCTGAACTTTGCGGCATGTTAATATGGGGTTGACGCCATTTTTTGAAGCAGATTTAACATGCTCATCGCGGCCATCCGCCATCGCCTGTCGTTCATTTGTGCATTTTGTGCGCAATTTTGTGTTTGATATCAATTTTACAGCACAATAGTATTTCAGTGCAATTTGTTCTCAAAATTATGTCCTTGCCGCCTGTTTCCGTGTTACTTTTGTCGGCATAATTATCGGTTCTTGATATTTTCACTTACTATTTCGTGCCATTATAGTTTTTAAAGTTCTCCTTTTTTTCCACCAGAGATATAATAATTATGTATGCGTGCGCGCGTACCTATAATATATAGTAGCCACGGCCTTCGTGAATTTAAGACTTGTTCTGTATATATCCTCTATATGCAATAAATATTTACATTGCAGTCTTTGCTTCCCATATTGCCTGTTTTGCACGCCCAAACAGCCCGTTTTGTGTTGTCAAAAGGGTTGTTTCGCCATGCGTTACCGGCCATTTTGCCTTTAGCCATTTACTGTTAACGTAACACATTGGGCTGCAACGGGTTTGCAAAGCCAAGCAATAGAGTAACAAAACTTTACATGGCTATTTCCTGGCGATGCCAGGTTGTATGGTCGGGTGGGGGCACTCATATTTCAATAGGCCACGTTTGGGGTGGATATTTATACGTTGTTTGACTTTGACGCTTGGGTATTTATGCAGCTTTTAGTGCTTATTTGACACCCAAATCGTTTGCAAACTGTAAACGAATGACTGATAATCTTTTCAATGTGGAATGTAAAACAATCACTTTTGAGGCTTTTGTAGCACGAAATAAGTTAAATATTTGATTTTTTTAGCCATTTATGCTGTGGGGTGAATAATTTTGTTTAATTTTGCATGTTGTAATGTTATAGTAGTAATTTAGTAAAGAAGAGAGTATTTATGGAAAGAAGATTAACTATGCTTTTGGCTTGCCTTCTCCTTTCAATAGGAATGGCTTTTGCCCAAACAAAAGTTACAGGTACCGTAATATCTCAGGAAGACGGGCTGCCGATCATCGGTGCTACGGTCATGGTTGAGGGAACCAAGACCGGTACTACCACCAACATGGACGGTCAGTTTACGCTCTCTGTGCCGGCCGGCAAGAAACTTCAGATAAGTTATGTCGGCATGAAGCCGCAGGTAGTGGTTGCGAAGCCTGGGATGAAAGTTACGCTTGAGAGTTCTGCCCATGTCGTAGACGAAGTAGTCGTTACGGGTATGCAGAAGACCGACAAGCGTCTTTTCACCGGTGCAACTACAAAAATCGATGCCGATGGGGCAAAGATTTCCGGTGTGGCTGACATCAGCCGCTCGCTTGAGGGACGTGCTGCCGGTGTGTCTGTGCAGAACGTGTCTGGTACATTCGGTACTGCTCCCAAAATCCGCGTCCGCGGTGCTACGTCTATCTACGGCAGCTCCAGCCCCCTCTGGGTTGTCGATGGCGTTATCATGGAGGACGTGGCAGAGGTTAGCACTGACCAGCTCTCTTCTGGAGACGCCAATACGCTTATCAGCTCGGCCATCGCAGGTCTTAACTCAGACGACATCGAGAGTTTCCAGATTCTGAAGGATGGTTCGGCCACATCTATCTATGGTGCACGCGCCATGGCCGGTGTGATTGTCGTTACCACAAAGAAAGGTAAGTCGGGCCAGGCTCACATAAGTTACAACGGTGAGTACACCATGCGTCTGATACCGCGATACTCTACGTTCAACATCATGAACTCACAAGACCAGATGTCTGTGTATCAGGAGCTTCAGCAGAAGGGCTACCTCAACTATGCTGAGACTGCCAACGCACAGAACAGCGGTGTGTATGGCAAGATGTATGAGCTCATCAACACCTACGACCCGAACACCGGCCAGTTCGGACTGGCCAACACTCCGGCTGCCCGCGCCGCTTATCTGCGCGCTGCCGAGTATCGCAATACCGACTGGTTCAAGGAGTTGTTCTCCAACTCCATACAGCACACCCACTCTGTTAGCATGTCGGGTGGTTCCGACAAGGGCAACTACTATGCTTCTGTCAGCGCAATGTACGATCCGGGATGGACGAAGCAGAGCAAGGTTGAGCGCTATACGGCAAACTTCAACGTAAACCACAACATTTCGAAGAAGCTGACCGCCGGCATCATCGGTAACGCATCTTACCGTAAGCAGAAAGCTCCCGGAACGCTGTCTTCGCAGCCCGACCCTGTGTCTGGCGAGGTTACGCGTGCGTTCGACATCAACCCTTATTCTTATGCGTTGAACACTTCGCGCACGCTCGACCCGAACGTGTATTACACGCGTAACTACGCTCCGTTCAACATCTTCCATGAATTGGAGAACAACTATATCGACCTGAACGTGGTGGATTTCCGTATGCAGGCCAAGTTGAGCTACAAGCCCATCACCAAGGTTGAGCTCACCGCCCTCGGCGCTGTGAAGTACAGCTCGGCCACCCAGGAGCACAATATCCTTGATGCCTCAAACCAGGCAGAGGCTTACCGCGCCATGGGTACGTCTACAATACGCGACAACAACGACTATCTGTATACCGACCCCGATGACATCTACGCTCTGCCGGTGACGGTGTTGCCCTATGGTGGTATCATCAACCGTATAGACGACCGCATGTTCGGATACGACTTCCGCGCCACTGCACAATATAACGATGTGTTCGGCGAGGACACGCACATCGTAAACGCATACGGAGGTATGGAAATCAACAGCGTGGAGCGCCACAACACAAGGTTCCAGGGCTGGGGTATGCAGTATGAACTTGGCGAGACTCCGTCGTGGGCATACGAGGTGTTCAAGAAGAGCCTTGAGCAGGGTGAGGATTACTACTCTCTGAGCAATACCCACGAGCGTAGCGCTGCGTTCTTTGCCAACGGAACTTACTCTTACAAAGGGCGTTACACCATCAACGGAACGGTTCGCTACGAGGGTACCAACCGCTTGGGCAAGAGCCGTGCGGCTCGCTGGCTTCCTACATGGAACGTGTCGGGTTCGTGGAATGTTCACGAGGAGCCCTTCTTCAAGAAGTTGCAGCCCGCCATGTCTCACCTGGCCCTCCGCCTGTCTTACTCTTTGACTGCCGACCGCGGCCCGTCGTATGTCACAAACTCTACGGCCGTCATCATGGCCCAGAACCCGTGGCGTCCGTTTGCCGACGTACAGGAGACTGCACTTTATATATATCAGCTCGCTAACGACGACCTGACTTACGAGAAGAAGCACGAGTTCAACTTCGGTCTTGACATGGGCTTCCTCAACAACCGCATCAACCTGACTTTGGACGCTTATGCACGCCGCAACTTCGACCTTATCGGCCTCGCGCTGACAACAGGTGTGGGCGGTGAGCTGCAGAAGTACGGCAATATCGCCTCAATGAAGTCGAGCGGTGTCGAAATGTCGCTCTCTACAACGAACATCAAAAACGAGGACTTCTCGTGGACCACGAGCCTCATTTACAGCTACACTCACAATGAGGTGACCGAGCTGCGCAGCGCAACAAGAATGCTCGACCTGGTTTCGGGCGTAGGCTACGCCATGGAGGGATATCCTGTGGGCGCCATCTTCTCGATACCGTTCGTGGGTCTCAATGAGGAAGGTCTGCCGCAGTTCATCAATGAGTCTGGCGGGGTGACGGTGTCTGACATCAATTTCCAGCAGAACGATCCCGAGCAGCTCAAGTACCTCAAGTATGAGGGCTCGGCCGATCCTAAGCATGTTGGTAGCTTCGGCAACATCTTCAGGTATAAGAACTTCACTCTCAATGTGTTCCTTACTTACTCGTTTGGAAATGTGGTGCGTCTTGACCCGGTATTCTCTAACACCTACGACGACCTCGTGGCTACGCCGAAGGAGTTCAACAACCGTTGGACTGTGCCCGGCGACGAGAAGCATACCACCGTACCGGTTATACCGAGCAAGATGCAGAACCAGCTTGACGCCAATCTGCACTATGCTTACAATGCATACAACTATTCGACGGAGCGTATAGCCAAGGGTGACTTCATCCGCATGAAGGAGATTTCATTGTCTTACGATTTCCCCAAGTCGCTTATCCAGAACTTAGGCGTAAATACACTCTCTTTGAAATTGCAGGGCACCAACTTGTTCTTGCTGTATGCAGACAAGAAACTCAATGGCCAGGATCCTGAGTTCTTCAATACCGGTGGTGTGGCCTTGCCTATGTCCAAGCAGTTTACTTTAACTTTGAAGGTTGGTATTTAATCAATTAGATGAGCTTAACAATGAAAAAAAGAAATATTTTATATGTCGCAGCCTTTTCAGCCTTGATGGGCTCGTCGTTGGTGTCATGTGACTCTTACCTTGACACGATGCCCGACAACCGCGCTGAAGTTAACACCGAAGATAAGGTGGTTAGGTTGATAACATCTGCTTATCCTGACAACTCTTATATAATGGTGGCAGAGTGCATGTCTGACAATACCGACGACATGGGGCCGCGTTTCTCGAATTATACAAGCCGTTTCTACGACCAGGTGTTTGCTTGGCAAGACATTGTTGACACGGATAATGACGACATGCGTGTGTTCTGGCTCGCTTGCTACGGGGCCATAGCCAATGCCAACGAGGCACTGCAGTCTATCGAGGAAATGGGCGGGGCAACCACCCAGACGCTCCGCGAGGCCAAGGCCGAGGCTTTGCTCTGCCGCGCATACGGCCACTTCCTGCTTGTAAACATGTTCTCGCTGAACTACAACAAGGCTACCAGCTCTACGGATCTCGGCGTGACATACATGACCGAACCCGAGACAACGGTCAACCCTTCCTATGAGCGCAACTCGGTGGCCGACGTGTACGACAAGATAGACAAGGACATCCAGGAGGCTCTGCCTATGGTAGGCGACACACACCTCGATGTGCCCAAGTATCACTTCAACAGGCAGGCTGCCTATGCTTTCGCCACCCGCTTCTACCTCTTCTATGAGCAGTGGGACAAGGCTGTGCAGTATGCTACGGAGTGTCTTGGCACCAATCCTTCGTCGATGCTGCGCGACTGGGATGAGATGGAGTCGTATGGTATCACCGACGACCTGACTCCGCGTACCAACCAGTACATCAACAGCTCTGACAACTCCAACCTTATGCTGAGCACAGCCATCTCCATGATGGGCTACTGGAACAGCAATTATTCTTACATGTCTAAGTACAGCCACGACAGTTACATGTCGACGACAGAGACTCTTGAGGCCACCAACATCTGGGGCGGCTCGCGACTGATGAGGTGCCAGCCGCTGAGGTTTATCGGCGGTACGCTCAACCGTGTGCTGGTTGCAAAGTCTCCCCGTCTGTTTGAGTATACCGACACGCAGAACCAGAACGGTTACGTCCGCTCGGTTTATCCTCCGTTCAAGGCCGACCTCGTTTTGCTGGAGCGTGCCGAGGCTTACATCATGTTGGGTGAGTATGAAAAGGCTTGCGCAGACATGACGCTTTGGATGCAGAACTGGACAACGTCGACCATGACGCTCACGCCGGAGAACGTGACGTCGTTCTACAACTCAATGTCTTACTGGACATGGGATAACCCGACGTTGAAGAAGAAGCTCCACCCCGCATTCACCATCGATGCCGACGGAAGCACGCAGGAGTCTATGTTGCAGTGTGTGCTTAACTTCAAGCGACTGGAAAACATAGCCGAGGGCTTGCGCTGGTTTGACATCAAGCGCTATGGCATCACGGTTTATCGCCGTACGATGAATGCTTCTGATGAACCTGAGTCGATATCAGACTCTCTGCCAGCAAATGATTTGCGCAGGGCCATACAGTTGCCTTCGCAGATAATACAGGCCGGCATGCAGGCTAATCCCAGATAAGTCAGTCGAACTAACCAATTAAAGTGATTGTAAGTATGAAAAGAAATATATATTATTCTTTCTTGCTGGCGGGAGCAGCATTGGCTTTCACAGCTTGTAGTGATGACGACTTTTCTTCTCAGTCTATTATTACTACAGACATGGTGGAGCAGACGCCTCTCGACAAGTGGCTCGAGGTGAACTACCTTCAGCCATACAACATCGAAATGAAGTATCGCTACGAGTTCAACGAGAGCAATGCTGACTATTATACTGTACCGGCTGAGTATGAGCAGGCTGTGCAGATGGCTCACATCGTGAAGTACAGCTGCGTCGAGGCTTACGACGAGGTGGCCGGCATTGACTTTACGCGCCGGTATTTCCCGAAACTGTTCTTCCTCGAGGGCGAATGGCACTATCGTAACAATGGTACGTTTGAGCTCGGAACTGCCGAGGGCGGCCGAAAGATATTCCTCATGGGCGTCAACTATATCGATAGCTACAAGTATTCGATTGAGTCGCTTAACGAGTATTACCTGAAGACCATCCACCACGAGTTCACACATATCCTGAACCAGACGGTAGACTATTCTGCCGCCTACCAGATGATTACTTCCACAGGCTATGTGGCCGACAGCTGGAGCGACGCTCCTTGGAACACCGACTACCTGAAGCGTGGCTACATCTCTGCCTATGCCCAGCAGTCTCATGCCGAGGACTTCGCCGAGATGATGTCGATGTATGTCACAAACACCGAAGAGCAGTGGGAGCAGTGGATGCAGGAGGCTGCCGGAACTGACGACAACCCGCAGCCCGGACGCGCATACCTTGAGAGCAAACTGGACATCGTCCGTTCTTACATGAGGGATAACTTCAACATTGACCTGGATGAGTTGCGCGACGCAGTGCTTCGCCGTGAGCATGACATCGTTTCAGGGAAGATTGATTTGACAGACGTTTCAATTGATTAAACAAATGAAGGTTATGAAAATTAAGAATATATTGTTTCTGTTAGCGCTGGCTCTTCCGGCATTGGTGCTTACTTCTTGCCAGAGTGAAGAGGACGATGCGTTCAACGAATCATCATCCCTGCGCCTTCAGCAGGCCATGAATGAGGCAAAGAATGTCTTGCGGAGTGCTCAATACGGTTGGGTGATGGACTATTATATAGGTGACGACCAGCAGTATGGAGGCCGAGCCATGACCGTAAAGTTTGACTCGCTCACTTGTACTGTTGCATCGGAGAGCATGCCTCGGGAGTGCACTTCTTACTATAAGATGAGCACCGACCAGGGCCCTGTGCTTACTTTCGATACATACAACGAGGTGCTTCATGAGCTGTCTACGCCGAGCTCTACCAACTATGAGGGGTATCATGCTGATTTCGAGTTCGTTGTTGAAAGCGCTACGCCTGAGCTCGTTGTCCTCCGTGGAAAGCGCATCGGCAACTATGCTTACCTGCATCCTCTCACCGAGGCGCCGCTCGACTACCTGGCTAAGGTCAATGCAATGAGAGACAGCATCTATGTCGCCACGGCTGACGGCATGATTGGGTCTGACTCTGTTTCGGCTTCATTTGACTATGACAGCCGTACTGTAACGTTCAACTACACGAACAACAGCGTTGACGAGCAGGTTCCTGTCGCATTCACTTATACTGACTCGGGCATACGCTTGTATGATGACGTCGACGTGAATGGCACTACTCTCTCTGAGTTTGCTTATAATGGCAATGGAATGACGTTCTCCGGGATAAACGCCGGGGCAAACAACTTTGCCATGACTGGGTCTGTGCCTGACGACTATGTGTCTTTCGAGAAGTTTGCCGGCAATTACAGGTTGCTCTATTATGTGCCGGGCAACAACAATGATATGGTTGAGTCGACCATCGATGTGACGCTCACTCCTTCTGAAGACGGCACTTCTTACAATATGTCCGGGCTCAACCCCAACTTTGAGGTTGTGCTTCATTTCAACCGCCAGGCAGGCCGCCTCGAGTGGAATACGCAGGCCGTAGGCCAGCAGGGCAGCAATATAATCTGGCTGAATGCCATGAACTGGGCTTCAGGCGGCAACCTGTTCCCGGCTTACACAGGCTGTGGCATGGTTACGGTATGGAATGGTGACAGCGAGAATCCTGTGTATAATTGGGTGACAAACTCTGATGTTAACCTGACAACAGACTCGTTCTGCTTCTGGCTCACTGATTCTTCAGGCCAGAGCCTCGGACAGTTCACTGAGTGGGGTGTTAATGGTTATGTGCTCATGCTCAACATAACATCAATGACAAAACTAAATTAATCGACAGTTATGAAGAAACTTTTTAATATATTGCTTGCCGTTTGTTGCCTCGGTTCGTTCGTGGCTTGCGACGACGATGTCGAGAATCCCTATGCAACGGAAAGTTCAATTTCGATTGTGGCCGCTCACTTGGATTTCTCACCGGCTTCTTCAGTGGGCTCAATACACTTCGCCTCAAATTCTGGCACGGTGACTGCAACAGCGCGTGCATCATGGTGTACTGCCACCGTCAGCGCCGACTCGGTAATTGTTTCTGTCGATCAGAACACCGGCGTTTCCGGTCGCTCCACTGTGGTGGTGCTCCGCAACGGTTCCGACTCGATACAGGTGCCTGTCACCCAGCGCGGAATCATCTTGTCGGTAGACAAGTCTGAGATATCGTCGGGCAATGCTGCCGGTTCTGATGTGGTTGTTTTCACATCAAACATGGACGTTAAGGTTCTCTCAGCCCCCGATTGGATAACCACGTCGCTGTCGGGAGATACTCTCGAGGTTTCTTTCACGGCTAACACAACAGGGCATATCCGTCGCGGATATGTTGCATACCAGTCGGGTGGAGTGAAAGACTCGTTGCGCGTGCAGCAGGCTGATTTCGATACCGACATTGCCGGGACATACACGTTCTATTACAGTGACGATGCCGAAGGGCCACAGCGCAACTTCAGCGTTACCGTTTCAAGGGATGCGTTGCGCATCACTGCCCTGGGCCTGAGCATACCGATGACTTACGACTCTGATGCGATGAGCTTCACGATACAGAGCGGTTGCTATGTCGGACGTTACAGTTCCTATTATGTCTATGCTGCGTTCCAAGCCGGCAATTACTGGACCGCATACAACACTATGTCCACCCTTACGCTGTCGTTTGATTACGACGATGTAGAAGGCACAAGTGGAACGTTCAGCGGTTACCTCGGGACCACAGCCGGAGCGTTGCCTATAGACGGCATCATCCTTGAGGCGTTCTCTTCCAACTCGATGACGGAGAGTGCCGACCAAGGCCCGCTCATGACGTTCTACCGTCCGACGTTGAAGCGCGCTCCCGTTGTAGCGTCATCTTACGTTTTGCGATAACTAATCATCAAATGTCCGTGTCGGCCGTTGGCCGATACGGACATTATAACCTTTTAAATCAAGATTGAAATTATGAAGAGTATCAAAGTTTTGTTCGTAGTTGCTTTCCTCGCCATCGTAGGTATAGCGCAGGCACAGACATTGCCGGCCGTTACTCTTAAAGACATTAACGGCAAGACGGTACAGACAGATAAATTGTCGAATGACGGCAAACCGTTTATTATCTCTTTCTTCGCCACATGGTGCAAGCCCTGCAACCGTGAGCTTTCTGCCATCAGCGAGGTTTACGCCGACTGGCAGGATGAGACAGGCGTCAAGCTCATTGCCGTCAGCATCGACCAGGCACAGAACATCAACAAGGTAAAGCCCTTGGTTGACAGCAATGGTTGGGAGTATGATGTGCTCCTCGACCCCAACAGCGACTTCAAGCGTGCCCTCGGCATACAGATGATACCTTATGTGATCATCGTCGACGGCAACGGCAACATAGTGTACAAGCACAATGGCTACACCGATGGTGCCGAGAAAGAGCTGATCGAGAAAGTGCGTGAACTGATTAAGTAACCCTTTAAGCCAATTGTTTTGAGACTGTTTAGACTAATATCCGTATTTGGATGCTGCGTCGCTTGTGCGTCTGTGGCCATGGCCCAGGAATCGGAAGCCGGTGGCAACAAGGTTCAGGTGAGCGGTAGCATACAGAGCGACATCCTTATACCGCAGTCCGACGCGACGATTGGCGCTGAGGATTATAGCGAGTTTGCCCTCACCAATACCTTTGGCGAGGTCAACTTGTCGAGCAAGTACATCGACGCCGGGGCGCGTGTGGAATATCTTGACCACCCGCTTCCCGGATTCGAGCCCGACTACAAGGGGTGGGGAATACCATACATCTATGTTAAGGGCAAGTATAAGAATGTAGAGGTGACCGCCGGTAATTTCTACGAGCAGTTCGGTTCAGGCTTCATTCTCCGCACGTATGAGGAGCGCAGCCTCGGCATCGACAACTCTTTGCTTGGCGGCCGACTGGTCTACAAGCCTTTCAACTGGGCTACGGTGAAGGTGCTGGCAGGCAAGCAGCGCCGCTATTGGCATGACGGAGGCCCGTTTGAGGGGCTCAACCGCTCATGGGTTGGCGGTGCCGACGTTGAGTTGAGTGTTGACCAGTGGTTCAAGAAGATGCAGGAAAAGAACACATACCTCACCTTTGGGGCCTCGTTTGTCAACAAGCACGAAGGCGACGAGGAGATGATTGTGAGTTACGACGGCAAGCAGCGCCTTAACTTCCCGACCGATGTCCAGGCCTTCGACGTGCGCCTGCGCCTGCAGACCGGCAACTGGAACGTGCTTGCCGAGTATGCACAGAAGTCGCAAGACCCGTCGCAAGACAACGACTACATCTACCGCAAGGGGTATGTGGCCATGTTGTCGGCCAGTTACTCCAAGCGTGGCATGAGCTTCTTGGTGCAGGCCAAGCGCAGCGACAATATGTCGTTCCGCAGCCAGCGCACACTGCCGTCGCTGTCGGAGAACTCTTCGTTCATCAATCACCTGCCTGCGTTCACGATGGAGCACACCTATGCTCTTGCCGCACGTTATCCGTATGCCACGCAGCCCGATGGCGAATGGGCTTACCAGGCCGAGCTGGCTTACAACTTCAAGCGCCATTCGTTCCTCGGAGGTAAGTATGGCACGAAGGTTAAGTTGAACTTCTCGCATGTTCACTCCATTGCCAAGAACACTCGTTACGCCGACGGCATCATGCAGGGTTCCAACGGTTACTATCCCGGAACAGACGGCTACGGCTCTGCTTTCTTCAAGTGGGGCGACTCTAAGTACTATCAGGACTTCAACGTACAGATTGAGAAGAAGTTCACCAAGGCCTTCAAGCTTAACCTTATGTACATGAACCAGTTCTACAACAAGACAGCGGTAGAGGGCCACGGCGGCATGCTCCACAACAACATCTACGTGGCTGAGGGCAAGTATCAGTTCAACGACAAGTTCACCCTGCGTGCCGAGGCCCAGTATCTCGACATGACTTCGGGTGTGAACAATGAAGATGGCGACTGTGATTGCGTTTACGGACTGCTCGAGCTGTCTGTGTTGCCATACCTGATGTTCACCGTTTCGGATGAATACAGCATCGGTGACGAGATACATTACTACAACGGTTCAGTCACATTTGCCAAAGGTGCCCATCGTCTACAGGTGGGATATGCGCGCACCCGTGCTGGCTTCAACTGCTCAGGCGGCGTATGCCGCTGGGTGCCGGCAAGCAAGGGAGTGACAATGTCGTACAACTTTAATTTCTGACATCGACTATGCAGTTAAAGAAATCAGTATTCATGGCTTTGGCCCTCGTGGCGATGGGAGTTGCCTCTTGCGACCAGATAAGCGATGGCGACCGTTACCTTGCTGTCGACGACCCCATATCACCCAGCGACAGCACCGGTTCTGACACTACCGACATCAACGCCCCGATATACCACTCAGTGTTGGTTGAGGAGTTCTCCGGCCAGTTGTGCGTCAACTGTCCGGCTGCATCCGAGGCTCTCGAAGTTATGCAAGAAGCCAACGGCGGGCCAAACAAAGTCATTGTAGTTTCAATACATGCAGGCAGGAACATGAATCTCGCCATAGGGGTGGGCCAGAATCCGCAGTTTGAGGGCTTGGCCACCGATTTCGGCGAGCAACTCTTCAGCCGATACGGTCTGCAGAGCGAGCCTAATGCCATCATCGACCGCACCGGTGGGGTGCTAAGCCAGCCCAACTGGCTCACGGCCATTGTCAACGGGCTAAGGCGCGAGACTACGGTTGCCCTTTCCGCCCGTTCGTCATACAACGAGGCCGACCGTAGCGTGACGGTCAGCGTCATGGGCCGCGCCAAGTCCGATTTCACCGGCAACGCCCATGTCTGGCTCACAGAAGACAGCATCGTCACGATGCAGCTTTTTAGTAGCGGGCCGGTCATAGACCACCGTTTCAACAACATCTTCCGCACATCAGCCACGCCGATTGACGGTGTTCCTGTCACAATTAGTGCCGGCGAAGATATGAAGGAAATATACACCACAACGATAAAGCTCGACGATATATGGCGTCCGCGCCACATGGCTGTCGTTGCTTTCGTCGACAATTCATCCGGCGTTGTTCAGGCTGCGCGCACCGAAGTCCTGCCGTCGGAGTGATTAATTAAAACATTACAAACTTAACAGGTTATAGGCATGAAAAGATTGTTTATTACATTTATCCTTGCTGTTGTATCAACAGTGATGGTTGTAGCGCAGACGTTTGAGTTCCGTATGGATGGCAAGACCGTTCCCGAAGGCTCTACAGTAGAGTTCGTTTCCACTTATGAGCCGCTGTTTATGCGGGAGGACTGCTACATGGGCAATCGGCTGGTGCTTTGTAACCTGACGTCAAGCGAGTTGAAAGGAAGTCAAATCCAGATTAACTATAGCTACGTTAGCGGTTCGTTGGGTGATGGCGTTTACCCCGTGAATTGCATGGGTGGTGAGTGCAGGACCAACGTGTGGTCAACTTACACCGCCACTTTGGGATTAGGTCCCAATGGCAGCATGGGTGTTGACATTCATGTGGAAGATGTCAAGAACGGCGAGATGCTAACCAAGCTTAGTGTAACCATAGGTCGTGAGACCCATGTAGTGTACATCAAGTTTGTCTGCAACGCGACATCGGGCATTGGCAATGCCGGCATTGCATCGGCATCGTTTGATGTCTACGACCTCACAGGCAGCGTAGTAGCCAAGGGAGTCTCGGCGTCGGGTCTCCGCTCGCTTCGTGCGGGAGTGTATATATTGGTGGATGCGAACACCCACACTGCCCGCAAATACGTGGTTAGATAAGATTGCTTAGTCTATCTTATATTTACTGAAACTAATTTTAGGGTTATGATCAAAAAATTACTTTTATGCTTAGCCATGGTTGCTTTCGTGGGTACGGCGAATGCCCAGAACGCAATCAGGCTCGGCTCCGGCTTTGCGAAAAACAGTAGCAAGCAGGTTCAGAAGGCAGCAAGCCTGAAGTTGCCAGACTTCGGCTTGAGTGTTGTCAACAAGGTATCGGGCCGTCCGATGCAGCTTTCCTCGACGGCCAATGGTGCCAAGAAACTTGCGCCCATGCAGCGTGCAGACGCAACCAGTTATGTCCTGTGGGGCTATCCCATGAACTCACAAGGTTCCGGCTATGTGTGGGGATGGAATGCTTTTTCAGAGGTGTTTGATGATGCTTCTATGGCCGGTCTCACAGACTATAATGTAGCTGTATATGTTCCATCTACTTATGCCAAGGCCGTTATCGACTCTGTTTACTCAGTGTTCCCGTCTGGCGCCTATTCAAACTTTAAGATTTGGGTAAGTGCTTACGAGACAGACGGCCAGTACATCATCCTGCCGTCAACCCCCGAAGAGGCCGACTATTGTGAGAACATTGGTGACCACCAGGTTGATGCCCCGTCCGGCATGGTTGCTCAAGAGGGCTACGAATTGTCAACCCCGTATACAGTGCCTGATAACGGATGCTTCATCGGCATCTCGTTTACAACAACCGTAGAGTTACCATTGTTCACTTGGAATGTTGAATCATCGTCGGGTGCCTTCTACATGCAGATGCCTTACCAGGGCGAAATGTTGTGGAACAACATGGCATCATACGGCCTTTTCGGCAATCTGCCCATCATGGCATTGATGGACATATCCAATTGCTCGCAGAACGACGTCTCGATACAAACGATTCCCGAGACAGCCGTGCTGATGAATACCGCTTATGATTTTTCACCGATTGTATACAACAACGCTATCGCCACCGATGTGACAAGCGTAAGCTATGTCCTCACTGTCGACGGCGAAGCCCAGGAGGAGCAGACACTTAATTTCTCTTCGTCTCTGCCCGGTGGATCTGGCGGTTACATCAGTGTTCCTTACACATTCACAACAGAGGGCATCCACCCAGTCAGCATAGAGATTACCAAGGTAAACGGCGAGGCAAACGCTTCGACATCTGCTTCGACGGCATTCGATGTGCTGGCCCTTGAGACATCAGCCACGCGCACACCGGTTGTCGAGGAGTTCACCGGCACATGGTGCGGATGGTGCCCTCGCGGCCATGTTGGCCTTGAATTGCTGAAGGAGCGTTATGGTGAAGGCATTATAACCCTTGCCGCTCATGCATCATCCAGTTCTACAGTAATCGACCCGATGGAGTGTGCCACATACTTAGACGTTGTTTACGGTTTCGCCCAGGGCTTCCCGTCAGCCCTTTACGACCGTTGCCTGCTTGGCGACGCATACCAGGGTATCGACGGTAACCAATATGCATTCGGTGCCAACCAATATGTTGATATATTGAACTCATCGTTCCCCTCTGAGGCAACAGTTACCCTTACCGCCGACTGGGGCGACACAGACAAGAATGTAATCAATGCAAACGTCGGTCTCACCTTCGGTTGCACGCGCATCAGCCTTGGTTCCGCCAATCCGTATGCCGTTGCCTTTGTGCTCTCTGAAGACGACATGGCCGGCGAGGGCCAGCAGTGGCTGCAGTACAACAATTATTCAGGCGAAACGAGTTTCGGCAATGATGACAATATGCTGAGCTGGGTTAGCGCAAGCGAATATGTAAAGATGGATTACGACAACGTTGTCGTCCAGGGATGGGATGCGCTTCTCGGCATCGACGAGAGCGTGCCTTCCACTGTGTTCAAGGGTGAGAACCTGACATACAACGCCACTCTCGACATCTCGGCCAACACCCTCATACAGAACAAGGAAAAGCTGCATCTCACAGCCCTTCTCATCAACCGCAACAACTATTCAATAGTCAATGCGGCACAGGTGAGCCTCGGCGACGGTGGCAGCTCAGCCATCGAGGGTGTCACTGACGATGCCAACGGAGCAGCCGAGGTTGCCCGTTACAATGTCAACGGCGTGCGCCTTGACAAGGCACAGAAGGGTCTTAACATAGTTAAGTACTCCGACGGTACCACCAAGAAGGTAATCGTGAAGTAAATCAAGCATATTGTTGTCTGCGGGCTATGCCCCTCATGCGGGGCACAACAGGCTTGTTGGAAGTCGCGGGCAGCAATGCATAACAACAAAGCCGCAGGAAACTGCGTGTTTCCTGCGGCTTTCACATGATCGTTCTCCGGCCACCCGGTGGCCCGGCACACATAGCGGCAGGCTCTTCCGTTACATGGGGCCACAGTCAGTTGTATTAACTTAAGTCACTATTCATTATGTTTATGTTTAACAAAGTTCGTTTCATGGCAGATGCAGTATCCCACCCCTTGTTATGCAGGAGGGCGAGGCTGTAGCCCGAAGTCAGAGTCACGGTTCACAATGTTCATGTTTAACTAAAGTCGTTATGTGTGACATGCGGCCGCCCATGCGCCTTTGCGTTGTCACGCAAGCCTTGCGCAGGCTTTTATAGTCACAATCCGTCATGCCCATGTTCGACTCTCTTCGTAACGTTTGACATGCAGTAGCGTACATTCCTTCCAAGGGTGTCGCGGCCAGAAATAAATATATTAAATCACTATTAATTAAATTAATGTTTAACTAAAAAATTATCGTTATGATTAAAAGGTTGCTTTTAGGCGTAACTATGTTGGCTTCCCTCGGCTCCGTGAGCGCGCAGGAGGCTGTTGTGCTGAATCCTCAGCAAGTAGAAAACGTTAGCTCGTTGATGGAGAAGTCAGCAAACTTAAAAGTAGGTGACATGGGGTTCGCCGGTGCGTCCCAACATCCGTTGGGCATAGCACAGATGCCTTCGCAGTTGCGCAGCATGAAAAAGCCTGCTCCGATGCGTCGTGCAGGAGAAGATAATACCATTTGGTTCGCCTACCCGATGAGTGAAGATGGCAAGTTTTCAGCAATAGGTTGGAAAATCATCTCAGTTATTTTTGATGACAAGGCCAGTGCTTACGCACAACTTACCAACTATAACGTGGCATTTATGGTGCCCGGCAATTATGCCAAGGCCGTGGTCGATTCAGTCATAATGGTATTGGGTGTCGGCAAGTACACAAACGTAAAGCTGTGGATAGACGGTGTTAAGTCAAATGCCCAAGGGAGTATATCATTCCCGCAAACGCCCGACATGGCCGACTATCACGAGAATCTAGCCGACTTCGAGTTGAAGGGGGCGGGTAGGAACATGTTTGCCCTCAAGGACATTGAGCTGGCTTCCAAATACACCATTCCGGAGAACGGATGCCTCATTGGCTTTTCTTTCACAACAACAACAGAGAGCCCTCTGGTGTTCTGGGGTGAACCCATGAGTGGCGGTTTCTTCTTTGGTGTTCCAGCACAAAATCAAGACGTCTTTCTTGACATGTCATTGTTGAAACTTGGCAGCTTGGTTGCGATGGCCCGTCTTGATGTCACCAACTGCTCACATGCCAATGTCTCAATGGACAAGCAGCTTGAGAAGCCGGCGCTGATCAACCAGGAGACAAGGCTGTCGGCTGCCGTCCACAATAATGCAGCTTCCGCAATTGACAACGTGAGCTTTGTGCTTACAGTTGATGGCGAGGCCCAAAAGGAGCAGACATACAATTTCCCGGCCCCTCTGGCCGGAGGCGGCAATGACGAACTTGTAGTGCCTTACACCTTCACTACCGAGGGCGTCCATCAAGTGGAATTTAAGATAACAAAAGTCAATGGCGAGGTCAACACTTCGTCGAATCCGTCAACTTCATATGAGGTGTTTGCCTTTGAGAAGTCGGCCAAGCGCACGTCGGTTGTCGAAGAGTTCACCGGTACTTGGTGCGTTTGGTGTCCTCGCGGCCACGTCGGTGTGCATAAGCTGAAGGAGAGGTATGGCGACGACATAATCATCCTTGCGGGGCATGCTTCGAGGGACGAGAAAGACGTCGATCCGATGGGGTGTGCTTCTTATTATGAGGTTATTAGGGCATACAACCCCGGTTTCCCCAGCGCCTTGTACGACCGTTCGGCTTTTGGTGACCCATATGCAGATCCGGCAAGCAGCACACTTACTTTTGGTTCCTACAAATATGTAGAATTCGTTAAAGAGATTATGCCAACAGAGGCAACGGTGGCTCTCACGGCCGACTGGGCCGACACAGGCAAGTCGGTCATCAATGCCAAGGTTGATTTCAGCTTCGGCTGCTCTCGCATCAGTCTTGGCTCTGCCAATCCTTATGCCATAGCCTTCGTGCTTTCAGAAGACGGCATGCAAGGCGAGAAAGACGACCACACCTGGTATCAGGCCAATGGATTTTCAGGCGGCACAGGATATAATGCCGACTTTAATAGTTGGATAAGTGCAGGCCGTTATGTTAATATGGCATACGACAATGTGATTGTTCAGGCGTGGGATGCCCTCAATGGCATAGACGAGAGTGTGCCCTCGGTGGTGATGAAGGATGAGAAACTGTCGTACAGCACCACTCTCGACATATCGGCCAATACGCTCATACAGAACAAGGAAAAACTGTATCTCACGGCCCTTCTCCTCAACCGCAACAACTATTCAATAGTCAATGCGGCACAGGTTAGCCTCGGCAATGGCGGCAGCGCATCCATCGAGGGTGTTACCGACGATGCCAACGGTGCAACGGTAGTGGCCCGTTACAATGTCAACGGCGTGCGTCTTGACAAAGCTCAGAAGGGCCTCAACATCGTCAAGTACTCCGATGGCACCACAAAGAAGGTGATGGTCAAGTAATGCAGATTGTTTACCTCGTTTACCCCGGTGTGTCTTGACATAATCGGCAAGTGCATCGGTTATATTTAGAATGGCCGCGCATCCTTATATTTTGGCCGCAGGAAACAAACTGTTTCCTGCGGCCTTTTTGTCGTCATTCGGTTTTCGGCCGTGCCGTAGGCGTCGTGCCGCTGCCTGGTGGTTTTGTGGCCAGCCGTCCGCCTGTGGGTTGATGGCAGCCTTCCCCTTGGCCCCAATTGTCACTATTATGTCCCAAGCGGCTTCATCTCCGCTTGTCTGTGGCGTCGGTCTATGCATGGTGGCATCCTGTTCACCCCCAATTCCTCGTTATGGGGCAAGGCACCCCCGCCCGGTTGCTGGGCATCTTGGCCGCCGCCTTTGCCCCCGGCTTGGCGGGCAACGGCGCGGCAATGCGTCAGGCAATATGCCGGCAACAGAGCGAAAGCACCATAAGTGCCGTGATAAGCATCAAAGGCGCATCCCCGGCGGATATGATGGCCGATTGGGCTCAATATGAAGCTGTGCACGGAATGCCCGCAGCAATCACCCTGTCTCTGATGGCGTCGAGTTCGTCGCGTGTGGCTTTCTTCAGGCCGTGGTCGGGCGTTTCGCGGTCAATGGTGTATATCATGACTTCACGCGGCGCAATCTCTACCACCTTATCAAGCCACGGGCCTACATATTCCTCGCCCGTGTTGTCAACGCTCACGCCCCCCGTAGACCCTTTCATGAACATTGTCTGTATTATCAGGTGCCCTTCATACGACTTCAGTGTCGACACCACGTCGTCCACATTGAATCTGCATGCCGGTCGGTTCACCAGGTTGATATACCCCGGGTCTACCGTGTCGAGTTTCAGAATGTTGTTGTCAACCCGCATGAGCGCATTGCGCACGTCGGGCCTGTGGGCCGCCGTCGAGTTGCTCAGCACCGAAATCCTTGCCTTCGGTGCATACCTGTCGCGCAGGCATATAGTGTCGCCTATTATCGCTGCGAAGTCGGGGTGCAGCGTAGGTTCGCCGTTGCCGGCAAACGTCAGCACGTCGGGCATCAGCCCCTCGGCCGCCATCTGCTTCAGCTTTGCCTCGAGAGCGCCAGCCACCTCTTCCCGAGTGGGTCTCGGCAGGGCAGGTCGCCTTTGTGCGTTCAGTCCGCATTCACAGTAAATGCAGTCGAAAGTGCAAATCTTGCCGTCGGCCGGCATCAGGTTGATGCCAAGAGATACTCCCAGCCTCCGGCTGTGTATCGGCCCGAAAATGGGCGAAGGGTATATCACAGTGCTCATGATTCATTTCTTTTGGTTAATACGTTGATGGTGCAGTCCGGCACCGCCAGATGCCCGGCCTCGGGCCCGGCCGGCGCCTTCGGCCGCGCCGCCGTGCCAAGACCGGGGCCGAAGGCGTGGCATTGCCACTCTTGCCCGGGTGCATCTTGTCTTCTGCAAAGGTATACAAAATAATGCGACACCCGTTGTTAATAGTAGTTAATCAGTTGCCCGTGAACGGATTTTTTTGTTACTTTGCACAATCTAAGATGTATTACATCCTGCTAAGATAATGGGAAAGAGACGTAAAAGAGCCGGCGGCCGCCATGGGCTGCAGGTGGTTACTTTGTGTATAAGCACCACAATGGTGCTCGTTTTGCTTGGGCTGTTGGTGTTTTTCGTGCTCACGGCCCGCAACCTTTCGGCCTACGTTAAGGAAAACCTCACGGTGACGGTGATGTTGGCCGACAGCGTGACCGACAATCAGGCGCGCCTGATGTGCCGCGACATGTACCGCCGGCGTTACACCCGCAACGTTGACTACATAAGCAAGGAGCAGGCCCAGCGGGAGCAGACGGCCGCCATGGGCGCCGACCCGTCTGAGTTTCTCGGCTTCAACCCGTTCTCGGCCACGCTCGAGGTGCGCATGAAGTCGGAATATGCCAACCGCGATTCACTCCGTTGGATATCGGCCGAGCTCATGAAAGACAGCCGTGTTACCGACGTGGCTTACCAGGAAGACCTCATGGACAGCGTCAACAACAACCTGCGCAAGTTCAGCGTGGTGTTGCTTGCGCTGGCCGTCCTGCTCACGTGTGTCTCGTTCTCCCTGATTAACAGCACCGTGAAACTGAGCGTTTATTCCCGCCGTTTCCTCATCCACACGATGAAGCTTGTCGGTGCCTCGTGGGGCTTCATACGTCGCCCGTTCCTGCGCAATGCCATAGGCATAGGCCTGCTGGCCGCTGTGCTGGCTTGCGGTGTGCTTGGCGGCGGGGCCTACCTGCTCTATACCTACGAGCCTTCGATAGTGGCCGTGGTCACATGGCGCGAGCTTGCCATCACCGGGGTTGCCGTGTTTGTGTTCGGCATAGTCATCACCACCCTGTGCTCTTGCATCTCGGTCAACAAGTTCCTGCGCATGTCGGCCGGCGACTTGTATAAGATTTAGCCTGCCACCCGCTCCAGCAGCCACGCGGGGGCGCCATTGCGTGGCCGCAGCCACGGCTGCATGCAGCCGGCTCCGGCCCGGCGCGCGTCGCAGTCTGCCGCCTTGGGGCGTTTGCATATTGGTTTTTGATAAGAGTATTAGTTTAATTATAATGGACAAGAGAAATTTAGCATTCGACCGTACGAATTTCATATTGCTGGCAGTATGCATGGCAATAGTGATAGTCGGCTTCGTGCTCATGAGCGGGCCCGGGTCGACTGAAGACGTGTATAACCCCGACATCTTCAGTGCGCGCCGCATCAAGGTGGCTCCCGTTGTGTGCCTTGTCGGCTTTGTCGGCATGGTTTACGCCATTATCCGCAAGCCAAAGTCTGTTGCAGGCGAGGCCTTAGAGAGTGTAGAACCAACCCAGGAGGCAACGGCAGAGTAAGATGGGAGACATGACATTGCTCGAGGTGATAATCATCGCCATCGTCGAGGGGCTCACCGAGTTCCTGCCTGTGTCGTCAACAGGCCACATGATAATTGCCCAAAACGTGCTTGGCGTAGAGAGCACCGTGTTTGTCAAGGCATTCACGTTCATCATCCAGTTTGGTGCCATACTCTCTGTGGTGGTGCTCTACTGGAAGCGTTTCTTCCGCCTCAACCGTGAGCCGCTGCCCGAGGGGGCTTCGGCTGTCAAGCGTTTCCTCCACAAGTTCGACTTCTACTGGAAGCTCCTGGTGGCCTTCATCCCAGCCGCCGTGCTCGGGCTTTTGTTCAGCGACATGATCGACGCCATGCTCGAGAGCGTCATGGTTGTGGCCATCATGCTCGTGGTTGGCGGTGTGTTCATGCTCTTTTGCGACAAGCTGTTCGGCAACGGCAGCGAGAGCACCAAGATGACCGAGCGCCGTGCGTTCATGGTGGGCCTCTTCCAGTGCATCTCGATGATACCGGGCGTTTCGCGTTCCATGGCCACCATCGTGGGCGGCATGGCCCAGAAGCTCACCCGCAAGGCCGCGGCCGAGTTCTCGTTTTTCCTCGCCGTGCCCACCATGTTTGCCGCCACGGTCTACAAGATGTACAAGCTCTTCAGCGAAGGCGGCACCGACATAATCATGAACAACCTCGGAGCGCTCATCGTAGGCAACCTCGTGGCATTCGTCGTTGCCATGCTTGCCATAAAGTTCTTCATCAGCTATGTGACAAAATACGGCTTCAAGGCATTCGGCTGGTACCGCATCATCGTCGGGCTGGTCATCCTTACGCTGCTGTTCACTGGCCACACACTTGAGATGGCATAATGAACTTCACCGAGGGAGAGTACATCTATCTTGACAAACCCTACGGTATGTCGAGCTTCGGGGCGTTGGCAAGGGTGCGTTACCTCATATCCCAGCGCCTCGGCGTGAAGCGGCTCAAGACCGGCCACGCCGGCACGCTTGACCCGTTGGCCACCGGCGTGCTAATACTCTGCACCGGCCGGAAGACCAAAGAGATTGAGAGGCTGCAGCTCACCACCAAAGAGTATGTGGCCACCATGCAGCTCGGGGCCACCACTCCGAGCTTCGACATGGAGCACACCGTCGACGCCACCTATCCCACGGCGCACATCACGCGCGCCAAGGTCGAGGCCGCGCTGGCCCGTTTTGTGGGTGAGATAAGCCAGGTGCCGCCCGAATACTCTGCCTGCAAGGTGGGCGGGGCCCGGGCTTACAGCCTGATGCGCAAGGGGCGCGACGTGGAGCTCAAGCCCAAGACGCTGCGTATCGACGAGATAGAGCTTATGGATTTTGATGCCACGCGCATGAGGCTTGCCGTCAGGGTGGTCTGCGGCAAGGGCACATACATACGCGCCCTGGCCCGCGACATTGGCCGCGAGCTGGGCAGCGGAGCCTTCCTCACGTCGTTGCGCCGCACGCGCATCGGCGCCGTCAGGGCCGAAGACTGCGTGACGCTCGACGACTTTCCGGCGTGGCTCGAACGACAGGACATTGAAGACAATATACTGAAAGGAGATTGAATATATGAAACTGACACAATTCAAGTTTAAGTTGCCAGATGCGCAGGTGGCCCTTGAGCCGCCGTTCCGCGCGTTCCCTAATCCCGACGGCACCGTCGACAAGGTGTACCATCGCGATGAGTGCCGCCTGATGGTGGCCCACCGCAAGAGCAATAGTATAGAGATGTGCAAGAAAGACGCCGAGGGCAACGACATGATGGATGCCGATGGCAATCCCGTTTACCTCGGTTTCCGCGACATAGTGAACTACTTTGACGACGGCGACGCCTTCATCTTCAACGACACCAAGGTGTTTCCGGCCCGACTCTACGGCACCAAGGAGAAGACCGACGCAAAGATTGAGGTGTTCTTGCTGCGCGAGCTCAACGAAGAACTGCGCCTTTGGGACGTGCTGGTTGAGCCGGCCCGGAAGATACGCATAGGCAACAAGCTGTTTTTCAACGACGACGGGCCGATGGTGGCCGAGGTCATCGACAACACCACGAGCCGCGGGCGCACGCTCAGGTTCCTGTATGACTGCCCTCACGATGAGTTCAAGCGCGAGCTCTTTGCCTTGGGCGAGGCACCGCTGCCGCGCTATATCATCGACCGCAGGCCTGCCACGGCCGACGACATGGAGAACTTCCAGACCATCTTCGCCAAGAACGAGGGGGCTGTCACTGCACCTTCCACAGGGCTGCACTTCAGCCGTGAGCTGATGAAGATGATGGAGATTCGCGGCATCAACAAGGCGTTCATCACCGTGCATTGCAGCCTCGGCAGCTTCGAGCCCATCGAGGTGGAGGACCTGACTAAGCACAAGATGAACTCCGAGCAGATGATTGTGGGTGCCGAGGCTTGCCGCGTGGTCAACGAGGCCAAGCAGGCCGGCCACCGCGTCTGCGCTGTCGGGGTGAGCACGGCACGTGCCACTGAGACTGCCGTGGGCACCGACGGGCTGCTGAAAGAGTTTGACGGCTGGACAAACAAGTTTATCTTCCCGCCCTACGACTATGGCATGGCCAACAGCATGGTGGCCAACTTCTACCATCCCGAGTCGACCATGCTCATGGCCACGGCTGCCTTTGGCGGCTACGAGCTCGTGATGGAGGCCTACAAGATGGCGGTAAAGAATGGCTACAGGTTTGGGTGCTACGGCGATGCGCTGCTCATACTTGACGACTGACGTGGCCGGAGGCATGCGACATGAGTGAAGGCATGGCATTCCACGATGTCTATCTTGGCCTCGGGGCCAACATCGGCGACCGCGCAAAGACCTTGGCCGCTGCCACCGACAGGATTGGCGAGCTGGTTGGCGAGGTGGTGGGCCGCTCCGCTCTGTATGAGACAGAGCCGTGGGGGTTTGAGTCAGACCACATGTTTGTCAACTCCGTGGTGCATTGCCGCACGGCCCTGAGCCCGCGGCAGGTGCTCGAGCAGACGCAGCTCATAGAGCGCGAGCTCGGCCGGAGGCGCAAGTCGGTTGGCGGGTGCTATGCCGACAGGCCCATCGACATCGACATTTTGCTTTACGACGACATCACCGTCGACGAGCCCGACCTCAAGATTCCGCATCCGCTCATGCACGAGCGCGACTTCGTGATGATGCCCCTCAACGAGATATTGGGGCGCTGACGGGCTTTCGGCCTGTCAGCGGGCATGCGTCCGCTTGGCCATGAAACAAGGCGCCACAGGCAGTGCTGCACTGCCTGTGGCGCCTTTCGAATATATCTGGCCGGCTCTGCGCCATGTCCCCCTGGCTGCTGCGGCTGCTTGCCGTGGGGCAAAAGCAAAGGCAGGAAGCTCCGTTTTGCCGGTGCTTCCTGCCTGTTTTCCTTTTCCGCCTGGCGTTTGCCTGTTACTTGCGCAGGCCGAGAGCCTTGATGATGGCGCGGTAGCGGTTTACGTCGCGGTCGTAGAGATAGTTGAGCAGTGCGCGGCGCTTGCCCACGAGCTTGGTCAGCGACCTTTCGGTCACGAAGTCCTTGTGGTGCTTCTTGAGGTGCTCTGTCAGGTGGGCGATGCGGTATGTGAACAGCGCGATCTGGCTTTCAGCCGACCCTGTGTTGGTCTTTGACGTTCCATACTGCTCGAAAATCTCTTCCTTTTTTGCCTTGTCTAAATACATGGTTTTTTGTTTGATTAATTTGTTTGATAATTACATCCTTCTGATGCCGGCAGCCTTAATCACAACGGCCGCATCGTCGAATGCATCGGACTTTCCGAATTTGCGGCTGCAAAGTTACTTATTTTTATTCATATTCCGCTGTTTGTCAGCATGTAATTGGTGGTGCGTTAACATATATTTAGTGTTCGTGCCCCTCCGGCGGTGCTGTCCGCTGCGCTCACCAGCCCATTATGTTGCGCAATATCCACCATCCTGTCACCGCCAGCAGCACGCCCGCGGTAAACTTGGTGTTGTTGACCGCGGCATAAAACCCCGGACGGCGCTTTCTCACAAGTTCGCCAACCAGCAGCAGTGCCACGGCCGGCAGCGAGGCCACCAGCAGGAAGTTGTAGGCGGCCGCCCCCATGATGTCGGCGTGCAGCAGGCAGTGGATGGCCCTTTGCGAGCCGCATCCCGGGCATTTCAGGCCAGTCAGCGTCAGGAACGGGCACTGTGGGAATATGGCGTTCGTGGCCGGGTCGAGCGCGAAATAGGCCGCCCCGGCCAATGCTATGGCACATGCCGCGAGTGCCGTTGTGGCTATTCTTGCTGTTTTCGTCATTGTTTGGTTTGCTGTTTGTTGCCGGGTGTGGCGGCGGGCAGTGGCCTGCGCGGCCTGCCGCCCCATCGCCCGGCCATGGCAAAGGCCCATCCGCTGTGGCGTGATGGGCCTTTGTGGCTTTTCTTGCTTTGGCTTTGCGGCGCCTGCCGTGCTTTGCTGCGCCGCGCGGTAGCGCCTACATGTCGGGCAGTGCCGACTTCAGCATCACGCCGTAGCTGATGGCATAGACGATGATGACCACTATACCCACTATGAATCCTATCTTTGTCCACTTGGCGGCAGTGGCACTGGCCTGCTGCGCAGCCTCTATGTTGCCCGATGCGTAGAGCGAGTTGACCTTTGCGGCGTTGACTATTCCAACGATGCCGAACGGCAGGCAGCAGAACAGGGTCACGAGGATTGACTCAACGAGCCACGTCTTTGGTTGTACGTTTTCTTCCATGATAGCTTTGTTTTAAGTTGTTATTGATAATTGTTGACGGTCGTTTGCAGGTGGGTCACAGTGCAGAGAGCAATGCGCCCATGACGATGAAGCCTATGTACAGTACTGCCACGCCGGCCCCTATGCCAATGCCCCAGAACACCATGTTGCGCGCCTGGCGCGACTTGTATTCGGCCATTTCGTAGTTGCCTTGCAGGTAGTTGCTTTCCACTTGTGATGAATATACTATTGCTATCACTCCGAACACTATGCAGCACAGCAGCGTCACGACTATCGATTCGGCCAGCCATGTCTTCGGCATGGGCGGGCGGGTGGCCTCGGCCTTGCTGTCTTGCGGCGCGTCCACCGGCGGCGGGGCTGCAGGCAGTGCAAACTCGGCCAGCTCGGCCACGTCGGCGGCGACTGTCCATCCGTCCAGTCCTTCGCGCCATACCTTTGTGTCTTGTGTCAGCCCTGTTTCTCTCAGGTATTCTATAGAGTAAGGGCCTTGCCTCCGGTTGTCTTTGATGATGTAGTAGTCCATGTCGGTCTGTATGTTCGTTAGTGTCGGCCCGGTGTTGCGTTGTGGCTCCGTGGCGTGGCATTTTGCCTTGCCTCCCATGCTCCAAGCCTTATGCAAATGTACGAATAAAATTGCAAACGGCAATGAAAAAACATGAAAAATGTTTCAATTCGGCATGTTGTGATGCAGTGGCGTTGCCCATTTCGGTTGTTTTCGCTGCTAATTTGTGCTGGTTTTCGGTATGTCCCGGTTTGTCGTCCAGACGTGCCGGGCGTTTGCGGTGCTGCGGGCGGGGTGGTGGCGGTGTGGCTTGGCTGCGTCGTCGCCACATGGTGTGGCGCCATGTGGTGTGAGTTTTTAGTCATGTCGTGGCACTTTGCGCAACCGGTTGAGCCACAGCCTGTTTGCCTTGCCTTGGTCATGGCTGTGCAGAACGGGCCGTTTTGGCTTGCCGTTTGGGCCGTTTTGCACTGCCAAACGGGCCGTCCTGTTTGGCCAAACGGCCCTGGCCGTACGGCTGCCGTTGCGTGTCGGCATATTTCGCGTTGCGCAGGTAGGCTCTCGCCCGGCCGTGGTGGCGTGCCGGCGCAGCCCTTGCGCAACAGACATATTTTGCCCGTGCGTGTTAAAAATACCGCGCATGATTATTTATTGTGGATTAAAATGTGTAACTTTGCAGCGGTTTTTAAGGTAACAACTCAATGCAAGACATCAGAAACATAGCAATCATTGCCCACGTTGACCACGGAAAGACAACGCTGGTGGACAAGATGATGCTCGCCGGGAACCTGTTCCGCGACGGGCAAGACCTCAGCGGGCAAGTGCTCGACAGCAACGACTTGGAGCGCGAGAGGGGCATAACAATCCTCTCGAAAAACGTCTCCATCAATTGGAAAGGAACGAAGATAAACATCATAGACACCCCGGGCCACTCGGACTTCGGCGGCGAGGTGGAGCGCGTGTTGAACATGGCCGACGGCTGTCTGCTGCTCGTCGACGCCTTTGAGGGCCCTATGCCGCAGACGAGGTTTGTGCTGCAGAAGGCCCTGCAGATAGGGCTGAAGCCCATAGTGGTGGTAAACAAGGTCGACAAACCCAACTGCCGCCCCGAAGAGGTGTACGAGATGGTGTTCGACCTGATGTTCTCGCTCAACGCCACCGAAGACCAGCTCGACTTCCCCGTGGTCTACGGCTCGGCCAAGAACGGCTGGATGGGCGAAGACTACAAGGAGCCCACGGGCGACATCAACTACCTTCTGGACAAGATTGTCGAGGTTATCCCGGCGCCGAAGGTGATTGAGGGCACGCCGCAAATGCTCATCACGTCGCTCGACTACTCCAACTATACAGGCCGCATTGCCGTGGGGCGCGTGCACCGCGGTGTGTTGCGCGAGGGCATGAATGTCACCATAGCCCACCGCGACGGCTCCATGGAGAAGACGCGCATCAAGGAGCTGCACACGTTTGAGGGCATGGGCCATGTGAAGGCGCCCGAAGTGGCCAGCGGCGACATCTGCGCCATCATCGGCCTTGAGCGTTTCGAGATTGGAGACACCATCTGTGACTTCGAGAATCCCGACCCGCTGCCGCCCATAGCCATCGACGAGCCTACCATGAGCATGCTGTTCACCATCAACGACTCGCCGTTCTTCGGCAAGGAAGGCAAGTTTGTCACCAGCCGCCACATCAACGACCGCCTGCAGAAGGAGCTCGAGAAGAACCTCGCCCTGCGCGTGCGCCAGTTTGAGGACAGCACCGACAAGTGGATAGTGAGCGGGCGCGGAGTGCTGCACCTGTCGGTATTGATAGAGACCATGCGCCGCGAGGGCTACGAACTGCAGGTGGGCCAGCCACAGGTGATATACAAAGAGATTGACGGTGTGAAGTGTGAGCCCATCGAGGAGCTTACCATCAACGTGCCCGAAGAGTTTGCAAGCAAGATGATTGACATGGTTACCAGGCGCAAGGGTGAGATGACTTCGATGGAGAGCCAGGCCGACCGGGTGAACATCGAGTTCGACGTGCCGTCGCGGGGCATCATCGGCCTGCGCACCAACGTGCTCACTGCAAGCCAGGGCGAGGCCATCATGGCCCACAGGTTCAAGGAATACCAGCCTTACAAGGGCGACATCAGCCGCCGCATCAACGGCTCGATGATTGCCATGGAGACGGGCACCGCCTATGCTTACTCTATCGACAAGCTGCAAGACCGCGGCAAGTTCTTCATCGACCCGGGCGAGGAGGTGTATGCCGGCGAGGTCGTAGGGGAGCACGTTCACGACAACGACCTCGTGGTGAACGTTACAAAGGCCAAGCAGCTGACGAACACCCGGGCCAGCGGTTCCGACGACAAGGCGCGCATAATACCCCGCACCGTGCTCTCGCTCGAGGAGGCCTTGGAGTACATCAAGGAGGATGAGCTGGTAGAGGTAACGCCGAAGAGCATGCGCATGCGCAAGATAATACTCGACCACAACGAGCGCAAGAAGAGCCAGAAGTCGTAAGGCTTTTGGCCAGGATATACGCAGCTGGATTGTTGCGGCGCCGGTGCCGCAATGCGACAACAGGGCAAAGGCGGATTGGGGCATGGCTTGAGGCCGTGCGGCTCGGTCAGGCCTTTGCCCTTTTGCTTGCCATACGGTGGCCTTGCATGGCAACGTCGGCTGTGTTGGAACTGTCTGGCATGGTGTCGGAAAACGCCGCCCGGCCATCCCCAACGGGGGTGGCCGGGCGGCGCTGTTGTTGTGGTTGAAGCCTATTCAGGGTAGGCCATGTTCTCGTCCTTTATGCAGTCGAGCACCTCGGTCAGGTATTTGCGGGCCTCCCACCGGGCCATCGGCAGGTCGTGGAGCAGCCAGTTGCCGCAGTCTTTGGGCGCGGCGCCTGGCACGTCGCCCTCGTACGACGCAACAAAACCGAACGTACGGCGCATCAGGTCGACGATGTCGCGGCTCTCCAGGTCGCCTTTCACGAGCAGGTAGTTGCCCGTCAGGCATCCCATCGGCCCCCAATAGACTATACGGTCGCGCCATTCGGGGTCGTTCCTGAGGTATGTCGCGGCCAGATGCTCAATGGTATGCAGGGCGCCGGGGTGCATGGCGGGCTCCCGGTTGGGCTCTTTCATGCGTATGTCGAACGTGGTCACGGTCTCGCCGCCCACGTTGTCCTTGCGCGAAACGTATATGCCGCGCAGCAGGAGGTTGTGATTGATTGTGAAACTTGGTATCTTGTCCATCTCAATAACGTTTTGGTGTGGTTGTGCTGTCTGTTGTCTGTTGCTGCCGCAAGTCACGATATGCTTTCCAACAGGGCCCTTGTCACGTGGAAAGAGCTGTCGGCCATGCGCTCCCAGAAGTCGAAGTACTGGCTTGCCTTGTCGTCTTTGAGCGGTATGTCGCTTATTATCCGGAAGCTGATGAACGGCACCCCGAACTGGTGGCAGGCCTGTGCTATGGCGGCAGACTCCATGTCTACGGCCATGGCTTCGGGGAAGTGGGCGACGATGGCGCGCATCTTGTCGCGCGAATCGACAAACCAGTCGCCCGTGACGATGAGCCCCGGCGTTATCTTCGTGCCGCAGTCGATGGCCGAGGCCGCCCGCAGCAGGGCTTTGTCAGAGGCAAACCGAGGCGGCATGCCCATTATCTGGCCGTACTGCTGGTCGCTGCCGCAGTAGGCGTCGTGGTAGCACGACTCTGTTGCCACCACCACTTCCTGCACGTTGAGGGCCGTCGAGGCACCGCCGGCCACGCCCGTCGAGATGACCACGTCGGGGCTAAAGGCGTTCACCATGTCTGTCGTCCATATGGCGGCGTTCACTTTTCCGATGCCGCACTGCACCATCACGACCTCGTTGCTGCCTATGGTGCCGGTGGTGTAAGTCTTGCCCCGCCGTGCCGTTTGCTTCACTTCGCCCAGCAGCGAGCACACCTGGGCGAACTCTTTGTCCATAGCTATGACTATGCCTATTCTCATTTTGTGTCTTGATTTGATGGTGCAAAGATAGCAAATAAATATGAATTATGTCTTTGAGGCCGATGTTATGCAATGCCATTTGGTGCTTTTTGAATTAAAAAACGTATCTTTGCACCCGTGAATTGAACCAATAATAAAAACAATTATATAGATGAAGACATTGAAACGATGCCTGCCCGATGTGTTGGCAGTGCTCTTGTTTGCGGTTCTTTCGTTCGCTTATTTCTTCCCGGCAGACACGGAAGGGCGCATCCTTTACCAGCATGACGCCTCGGCCGGGCGCGGTTCCGGCCAGGAGATTGCCGATTATCGTGCCCGCACGGGCGAGACCCCACGGTGGACCAACACCATTTTCTGCGGCATGCCCACCTACCAAATCGCCCCGTCGTACGACAGTTCGGGCATCCTCTCGACCGTCGAGACGGCCTACCACCTGTGGCTTCCCGACTACGTATGGTATGTGTTTGCCTACCTGCTTGGCTTCTACATACTGCTGCGGGCCTTCAATTTCAGGCAGTCGCTGGCCGTGCTGGGCTCCATCGTATGGGCTTTCAGCAGTTACTTCTTCATAATCATAGCCGCAGGTCACATCTGGAAGGTGATGGCCCTGGCCTATCTGCCGCCGATGATTGCCGGTGTTGTGCTGGCCTACAGGGGCAAGCTGTTGTGGGGTTTCATACTCACGGCCTTGTTTGCCGGCCTTGAGGTGCACGCCAACCATGTGCAGATGACATACTACTACCTGTTTATCATCTTCTTCATGATAGTGGCTTTCCTCGTCGACGCCATACGGAAGCGCCGCATGGCGGCTTTCCTAAAGGCCACGGGTGTGTGTGCCGCCGCCGCCGTGCTGGGCATCTGCATGAACATCTCAAACCTTTACCACACGTGGGAATACTCGCATGAGTCGATGCGAGGCAAGAGCGAGCTGGTCAAGGAGCATACGGCCAACCAGACAAGCAGCGGCCTCGACCGCGACTACATCACCCAGTGGAGCTACGGGGTGGGCGAGACGTGGACCCTGCTCGTGCCCAACGCCAAGGGCGGGGCATCGGTGCCGCTGAGCCTCAACGAGACGGCCATGGAGCACGCCGACAACAACTACGTGCAGATATACCAGCAACTGGGGCAGTACTGGGGCGAGCAGCCCGGCACGAGCGGCCCGGTCTACGTGGGCGCCTTCGTGCTGATGCTGTTCATTCTCGGCCTGTTCATCGTCAAGGGGCCCATGAAGTGGGCCTTGCTTGCCTCGACCGTGCTCTCCGTGCTGCTGTCGTGGGGCCACAACTTCATGTGGTTCACCAACCTGTTCATAGACTATGTGCCCATGTACGCCAAGTTCCGCACGGTGGCCTCAATACTCGTCATTGCCGAGTTCACCATCCCGCTGCTGGCCATGCTGGCGCTGAAGAGGCTTGTCGACGAGCCCGAGTTGCTCACGAAGAAGATAAAGCTCGTCTACGTGAGCTTCGGCCTGACGGGCGGCATGGCCCTGCTGTTCGCGCTGATGCCGGGCCTTTTCTTCCCCGAATACGTCTCGTCGGCTGAGATGCAGGCCATGTCGCAGATTCCCGCCGACCAGTTGCAGCCGCTGCTGGCCAACCTCACCGAGATGCGTAAGGCCATTTTCACTGCCGACTGCTGGCGGTCGTTCTGGATTGTGGTGGCCGGCACGCTGCTGTTGCTGCTCTTCAAGGCGCGCAAGCTTAAGGCTTCCTACATGGTCGGGGCCGTCACGGTGCTCTGCCTTATTGACATGTGGCAGGTAAACAAGCGCTACCTGCACGACGATATGTTTGTCGACGCCAGCGTGCGCACCGCCCCGGTGGAGATGACGCAGACCGAGCAGCAGATACTTCAGGACAAGCAGCTCTACTACCGCGTGCTCAACCTTGCCACGAACACGTTCAACGAGAACGAGACATCGTATTACCTGAAGAGCGTAGGCGGCTACCACGCCGCCAAGCTGCGCCGTTACCAGGAGCTGATAGAGGCATACATCTCGCCAGAGATGCAGAAGCTGTTTGCGGCCGTGGCCGAGAATGCAGGCGACATGACGCGAATCAACGGCGACAGCATATTCCCCGTGCTCAACATGCTCAACGCCAAGTACTTCATAATGCCGCTGCAGTCGGGGCAGACAGTGCCGCTGCTAAACCCCTATGTCTATGGCAATGCATGGTTTGTTGACAAGGTAAGCTATGTCGACAACGCCAACCAAGAGCTCGAAATGGTGGGTAAGGTAAGCCTGCGCCACGAGGCTGTGGCCGACAAGAAGTTTGCCGACTGCCTCGGGCAGAGCCAGATGCAAGACAGCACGAGCGTTGTCAGGCTCACCGCTTACGATGCCACTAAGCTGACCTATGACGTCAACTCGTCGAAGGGCGGCGTAATAGTGTTCTCCGACATATATTACCCGGGCTGGACGGCCACTGTCGACGGTCAGGAGGTAGAGGTTGGGCGTGTCAACTACGTGCTGCGCGCCATCAACGTCAAGCCCGGCCGCCACACCGTCGAGCTGAAGTTCTTCCCCAGGTCGGTCGATGCCACCGAGACAATAGCCTATGCGGCATACGCCATACTTGCCGTGGTGGTGCTTTTGCTTGTTTATCTCGAGTGGCGCAAGCGCCGCAAGGGCGGGCCGGCCGCAGAAGGGTAAGGCGGTTGTGACATATCGATGGCCGGATGGTTGTTGCCGGGCTGTTGCGCAAGGGCGCATGGCCGGCGGCGCCCATCCGGCCTCTTCGTTGCGTGCGGGCGTCGTTTATGCCGTGTGGGCAGGGCCTGCCGTCCGTCAGCGGGCTTGCTAACGGGCGCCGGGCGGTTGCTGTCCGATTTCCCGACATTAGGTATGCCGCCTTGCCGTAGATGCCGTATGGTGTTGCGGTATGGGCCGTTTCAGGGTGCCAAAAGGGCCGTTCTGCATTTCGGAACGGCCCTTTTTGCGAGGCTATTCGGCCCTACGGCCCAAGTGGCTGGCGCCCAGATGGTTGGCAGTGGGGTGCAGAGGGTAGGGCCGAAAGTAAAAAAATGCTACTCGGTGTGTGCTGTAGCCCGCGGCTTGCGCTTCTTTTCGCGCAGGTAAGCCCGTTGCCCGTAGACGGCCACGACCACGAAGCACACCAGCGGCACGGCAAACGACGTGTTGGTGGCAGGCAGTCCGGCCACGGTGAAGCCCGCGTCGATGAGTGCCGCCTGCAGCGGCGGGAACACCGAACCGCCCAGTATCGACATTATCAGGCCGGCCCCGCCAATCTTCACATTGTCGCCCAGGCCGCGCAGGGCTATGCCGTAGATGGTGGGGAACATGAGCGACATGCACCCGCTGACGGCCACGAGGCAGTAGAGCCCGCGCCGGTCGGTGAACAGGATGACGCCGCAGACGGCCACCACGGCCACCACGGCGAGCACCGTCAGCAGGCGCCCGGGACTGACGTACCTGAGGAACCACGTGCATACAAAGCGGCTGCACGTGAACAACACCAAGGCCGCTATGTTGAACTTCTGCGACAGTATCTCGGCCGCATGCTCCTCCATGCCCTCGCCCATGAGCACGTGGGTGCCGTATTGTATGATGAATGTCCAGCACATCACCTGTGCCCCGATGTAGAAAAACTGCGCCACCACGCCCTCGCGGTAGTTGCGCACGCGCGCCAGCTCGGCCAGCGAGGTGCGCAGGCTCTTGTCTGTGGGCGCGTCGCCGTCCTTGGGCATCTTGGTCAGGCGTATCAGTATGAGCAGCGCTATGACCACGATGCCAATGAAGAGGTAGGGCTGTATGAGCACGTCGAGGTCTTGCTCCTTCAGCATGTTGAACTCCTCGTCGGGCAGCGTCAGCCGTTCAGCCGTGGGCATGGGGTTCATCCGCGCCTGGACAAAGGCCATGGCAACATACATTCCGGCCAGTGCGCCTATCGGGTTGAACGCCTGCGCCATGTTGAGGCGCCGCGTTGCCGTCTCCTCGCTGCCCATGCAATAGATGTAGGGGTTGCAGCTGGTTTCGAGAAACGACAGGCCGCACGTCATCACGAAGTAGGCCAGCAGGAACGGGGCGTACACCCCCATGGCCTTGGCCGGGAAGAACAGCAGTGCCCCGGCGGCATACAGCGACAGCCCCACGAGCACTCCGGCCTTGAACGAATACCGCCTTATGAACATGGCGGCGGGGAACGCCATCACGAAATAGCCCAGGTAGAAGGCCACCTGCACCATTGCGCCCTCGGTGACGCTCATCCTGAATATCTTTGAGAAGGCCTTGACCATGGGGCTTGTCACGTCGTTGGCAAAGCCCCACAGGGCGAAGCAGGCTGTGATTGCCGCGAAAGGCAGCAGGAAACTGGCGCCGTTTTTGGTGAAAAGTCCGTCGGCCGGTCTTTTCGCGCCGTTGTCGTCTTTGTTTGAGTAGTGTCTGTCAGTTTGCATATAAATAGATTCTTAAACGATGTAGCCGGCACGGGCGCTTGCCCATGCCGGCTGTCTGTCATAATTGCTTTATGGCTTTTTCGATGCTTTTCCGGTCAAACTGCCCTTCCTTGAAGAGCATGAGCGTCTTCAGTTCGGTGGGCCCGTTGACGTCGGCTGTGGCGTTTATCGTCTCGGCGAATCGCGTTTCGGGGTGCAGCCCCTCGGTCCTGACGTATTCCACCTTGCCCCATCCCTTGATGGGTACGAGCGCCAGCGAGTGGCGTCCGTTGTAAATGGTGTAGGCTTTCAGCCCGTTTTTCAGGCTTATTGTGGCCTCCTTTATCGGCGTGTCGCGCTCGGGCAGGGCGTAGTGGCCCAGCCTCAGTGTCGTGGGCGTGGCGCAGCCGGTCACCGAGTCGGAGCGCATCATGCCGTCGGGCAGCGTCTTGTCGGCCAGGCTCATGGTGAAACGCTTGTCGCTCTGCAGCCACACCGTGCGGTGAAGCGTGCCGTCGGCATATCCCGTGGTGGTGTATCGGCGCATAGGCTCCCACTGCCCCTTGGCGTTCTTCACCACGTATGCCATGGCCACCTCGCCGTTTTTGCCGTCGGCCATCCACGGGAACAGCGTGTTGTAGGCCAGTCTGTTGTATTGCTCCGAGCCGCGGAACTTCTCAGCTCCGCGCCTTTCGGTGTCGTAGTCGCAGAAGGCCCTCGTCTCTGCTGCGCCGCTGTTGGCGTAGTTGGTTATCAGCATCTTCGGCCCGGGCAGCCACAGGTTGTCCACCTCGCCGGCCTTCATGCCGGCCCAGAAGCCCTCGTTCTCGGTGTCGCTCCAGTAAGGGTGGCTCTCGGGGAGCATCAGCGGGAGGAACGCCTTGGCGCACCAGTAGACGCTTCCGCGGCAGCTGTAGCCTTGGAGCACGGGGTCGAAGAGGCCGTAGAAGCCCGGTGTGGGCACTCCGTCGGCATAGATGAAGTCGGGGTTCTGCAGGAACTGCAGCAGGCATCCGGAGGCTATGCGTCGCATCCAGCCGTAGTTTATGCCCTCGCCCCATGCCAATGGCGCCGCGGCGGCAAAGCGGTACATGTTGCTCCGGCCCCACATGGGCATGTGTCCGTCGCGCCCGAACATGCGCGGATAGCTGCGGTACATCTCGGCGAAGTTCTTTTCAAACTGCGCCGCCAGCTCCGGGTAGTGCTCGCGGCCGAAGAACCGGGCCCAGAGCTCGCCGTAGAGCTGGTATGCCCACATCGAGTAGAAGTCGTAGTTGGGGTGGTCGAGATACCAGCCGTCGCCGCGGTAGTCGCCTTGTAGCAGGCGTACGTACTTCACGAGCAGCGAGTCGTTGACCTCGTAACCCTTCGACTTGAAGAACGACATGGGGAAAACGTTGAAGAAACGCCAGTTTTGCGGTATGGTCGGGCCGTCGGCATAGCTCTCTATCATAGAGTATAGCGAGTCGCGGGTGGCCTTGGGCAGCGGTTCCCAGAGCACGTCGCCACAGATGAAGAGCGATATGCCCAGCGCGCCGAACTCCACCAAGTCCTGGCACGGGCCGCGGTTGCCGCGGTGCGCAACATACTGCTTGCTGTCCGGGTCGACGAGCAGTGACAGTTGGCGGCGGTAGTAGTCGGCCAGCCGTATGCCGTTGATGGTCAGCGTAGAGTCTTCGCGCAGCAGCGGCGAAGCCAGGAACAGGGTGCGGCACATGCCTTCGAGCGTTGCCCCGCGCACGCGGCTGTTGTCTTTCGGATAGCACACGTTGCCCAGCCGGTCGAAGTACATCGGGTCGTCAAGCGAGCGTATGTGGCCGAAAGCGCCTTCGAGCAAGTATTTGTCGGCTTCTATCCAGTGTCGGCGCGTCATGCCCGTATAAGGGCTGAGCTTGCTGTCGGGGTTGTCTACTTTAAACACATTGCCGGCTCCCATGGCCGACAGCGTGGTGGCTATGGCCAGCGACAAGGTGAGGAAAAATGCTTTATTCATTGTCTTGAGTCATTGGTTGTCATGCAGGTGTGCGCCTTGTCATCCCGTTGGCGGCTTCTGTCGGCAACGGCATGCCTGTGGCGTTACAACTGCAAAAATACTAATTTTTGGTGCAATATGCGGCCCTTTCTGTAGGATAATTTGCCAAAGCATATAGTGGTGGCCACATTTAGACCAATGTGGCGGGGCGTTGTGGCGTGTGTGGCGCTGCTGAATTTCGTTTACAAACAGTCTCGTGAGAATGCTGTCTGCGCAGCCGTCGGCCGGTGGCAACGCTTTTGCGCCGTTGTGGCGTGTGCAATTGCAACCCCTTGTCCTGCATTTGTTTATGCGTGCTGATGGCTTGCCTGTGCAATGAAAATGGCTGTCGTGGGCCCCCGGGGCAACGCCATGCCCCGGCCAAACGGCACGTTTTAGGCCCTCGAGGGCTTGCTTAGGCAGGGCTATGCTGTGTTGCCGAGCTTCCAATGAGGGCCGTTTTGCATCGCTATATGTGCCGTTCGGCGTTGCCATCTGTGCCGTTTGCCAATCCGACACGGCCCGTTCTGTTGAATTTCGAAGCCCTTACGGGTTTTCCGTTTCTGTTTGGCCGAGTGTTGACGAGGCTTTTTTCTGCATGTTTTATTTACAAAACACAGTAGCCCCTTCTGCCCGCCGCCATGTCCTTTCAAGCCCCGGCGCTTGCCCGGCATACGTGCATGGCAGAAAAAACATGGGCCTGCAGGCCCGTAGTCTCGCGATTTTTGTGTAAGTTTGCAAGCAAGTTACTGACCGCGGCATACCATGGCCGCCTCATGTCGGTGTGCTTGCGGGCCCACGGCCACCGCCTGGCGGGCTGCCACAGCAGTCGCTGCCGGGCCTCCGCCGGGCGCCACCGTTGGCGGGGCGAAGGGCGCGCAGAGTCACGGCGGGGCGGCATGCATGTTGCCGACTGCTAAAACATGATATGCAATTATGAAAAAACTGCTTTCATTGCCCCCCAACCTGGTGGGCTGTTTCCATGAGATAACGGGCGCAGACCCGCAGGAGTATTTCTGTACCAGCGACCCCGTGGGCCGCAAGCTGGGCAGCGGCGGCGGCACCACATGGCTGCTGGAGCGTTGCCATGAGGCCTGGGGGGCGGGCCGGGGATTCGACGAATGGCTTGCCTCCGACCGCCGCATACTGCTGCACGCCGGCGGGCAGAGCCGCCGCCTGCCGTCATACGCCCCGTCGGGCAAGATACTCACGCCCATCCCCGTGTTCCGTTGGGAGCGCGGGCAACGCCTGTCGCAGACGCTGCTCGACCTGCAGCTGCCGCTTTACGAGCGGCTCATGCGGATGGCGCCGGGCAACATACACACCATGGTGGTGAGCGGCGACGTCTACATACGCGCCGCCGCACAGTTGCCGCCGGTGCCCGATGCCGACGTGGTTTGCTACGGGTTGTGGCTCGACGCGTCGATAGCCAAAGACCACGGAGTGTTCGTAAGCGACAGGCGCACGCCGTCGGTGCTCCGCCGGATGCTCCAGAAGCCATCGGTGGCCACGCTCAACGAACTGTTGCAGACGGGCTTCTACCTCACCGACATAGGCGTGTGGATGCTCAGCGACAGGGCTGTGCGACTGTTGCGGAGCAGGTCGAAGCGCGGAGCCGACACCGTGGAATATGACCTCTACGGCGAGTTCGGGTGCTCGCTCGGCACCGACCCCGTGATCGACGACCCCGAGCTGCGCTCGCTAAGCGTGGCCGTGGTGCCGCTGCCCGGCGGTGAGTTCTACCACTTCGGCACGAGCGGCGAGATGATTTCGTCGATGCAGGCCATACAGAACATTGTCAACGACCAGCGGGAGATAATGCACCACGGGCGCAAGCCGCACCCGTCGATATTCGTACAGAACGCCATCACCGAGATAACCATCACGGCCGAGAACACAAACCTGTGGATAGAGAACAGCCATGTGGGCCCCGGCTGGACGATAAGCCACGACAACATCATCACCGGGGTGCCCCGCAACGACTGGCACATAGCCCTCGGCGCGGGCCAGTGCATCGACGTTGTGCCTGTGGGCGAGGGCTCGTTTGCCGTGCGCCCCTACCGCATCGGCGACAAGTTTGCGGGCGAGGAGCAGCAGCGAAGGCAGTTCCCGGTGGTTGCCGACGTGGCCGAGATGGGCCGCGTGCTGGCATCCATGCTCGCCGGAGGGCCCGCCCCAGAGGGCTGCAGGCTCATGAGTGCCGAGGAAATATCCAACGAGGCCAACCTGCCCAGGCTCGTAGAGCAGCGCCGCCGCTACCGCAGGGACAACTGGGCGGCTCTGGCCCGCAACTACGAACACAGCGTTTTCTACCAGACCGACCTCGACGACGCGGCGCGCGAGTTTGCCCGTTGCGGCATGGAACTGCCGGCGCCGCTGCCCGTTGAGGCACCGCTCATGACGCGGATTCACGACGCCATGTTCCGCTCGGAGGTGCTTAGGCTCACCGGCCGCGACGGTTCGGCTGACTGTCGGCGCGCCTTCGGCCTGCTGCGCGAGGGGCTCACGGAGACCGTGCTGGCCGACAGGCAGGAGCCGCGGCTGTCGGTCTACGCCGACCAGATAGTGTGGGCGCGCAGCCCCGTGCGCATCGACATAGCCGGAGGATGGACAGACACGCCGCCATTCTGCCTCATGGAGGGGGGCAACGTCATCAACCTGGCCATCGAACTCAACGGCCAGCCGCCGCTGCAGGCATACATACGCCCGTGCCGCGAGCCGCACATAGTGCTGCGGAGCATAGACCTCGGGGCTGTCGAGGTGGTGGAGACATACGAACAGCTGGCCGACTTCATCCACGTGGGCAGCCCGTTCTCCATACCAAAGGCGGCGCTGGTGCTGGCCGGCTTCCAGCCCGGCTTCAGCCTTGAGCGCCACGCCTCGCTGCGCGACCAGCTCGAGGCGTTCGGCTGCGGCATGGAGCTGACACTGCTGTCGGCCATTCCCGCCGGCAGCGGACTGGGCACGAGCAGCATCCTCGCGGCCACGGTGCTCGGGGCGGTGAGCGACTTCTGCTCGCTGGCATGGGACAAAAACGAGATTGGCCGGCGCACGCTCGTGCTCGAGCAACTGCTCACCACGGGCGGCGGATGGCAAGACCAGTATGGCGGGGTGCACGGAGGGGTGAAGCTGTTGCAGACGGGCCGCGGCTTCGACCAGAGCCCGCTGGTGCGTTGGTTGCCCGACGACGTGTACACCCAGCCCGACTGTGCCGGCTGCCACCTGCTTTACTATACGGGCATCACGCGCACGGCAAAGAGCATCCTGTCGGAGATTGTGCGCCGAATGTTCCTCAACAACAACCGGCAACTGGCGCTGTTGCGCGAGATGAAGGCCCACACCATCTACATGTACGAGGCCCTGCAGCGCCGCGACTACAGGCAGGTGGGCCTGCTCATGCGCGAGACGTGGCGGCAGAACCAGGCCCTCGACAGCGGCACCAACCCGCCGGAGGTGGCCCGGCTTACCGGCCTTGTCGACGACCTGTGCCTGGGCTACAAACTGCCCGGTGCCGGCGGAGGGGGCTATCTGTACATGATGGCCAAAGACCCCGAGGCTGCCGCCCGCGTGAAGCAGGTGATAAACGCCAACCGCATGAACGCCAACGCCCGCTTCGTGGACATGACGCTGAGCAAGGCAGGGCTGCAGGTGAGCCGCAGCTGAGGCGGTAGGATATGTTTACAAAGCCTGTGCCGTGAGGCCGCCGCAGCCGGTCGACGGCATGAAACGGGCCGTTCGGCCAAGCCATACGGGCCGTTTGGCAGCACAGTCGGGGCCGTTTGGCAGCGCAACGGCGGCCTGTTGGCCAACGCCCTGTGCCACAGCTGCTTGCGGAATGGGCGGCGTTGTCAGATACAATGGTTAGAAATGTTTACTGCGGCAGTCCCGGTTCCGCCCCTGCAGGGCCTGTGCCGGGACTTGCCGCCAACAGACACGCATAAGAAAATAGCAAGATATGGATTTCAGGACAATAGTGGATGTGCCCCGGCCCGACTTTGCCATCGGGCCGCAGGAGAAGATACTGTGTGTGGGCTCGTGCTTCGCCGACAGCATAGGGCGGCGCTTTGCCGAGGAGAAATTTCGCGCAACGGTAAATCCCTTCGGCGTGATGTACAACCCCGCGAGCATACTCCACACCGTGGAGCGCACCGACTGCGCCCCGCGCGTGGCTTTCTTCACGCTCGGAACAAACCACGTGTACATACTCAACGAGACGGGCGAGATTGTGGACAACTGCCGCAAGCGCCCCCAAAGGCTCTTCACCGAGCGCGAGCTCACGGTGGATGAGTGCATTGGATACCTGCGCCAGGCCGTCGATACGCTTGCCAAGAGAGACCCTGAGGTGCAGGTGGTGATTACCGTCAGCCCCATACGCTACGCAAAATACGGCTACCACGGCAGCCAGCTCTCCAAGGCCGTGCTGCTCATGGCGGCCGATTGGATGGCGCGGATGTACCAGCGCTGCACTTATTTCCCTGCCTACGAGATTGTGCTCGACGAACTGCGCGACTACCGTTTCTATGCGCCCGACATGCTGCACCCATCGCAGCAGGCCGTCGACTATATCTGGGAACGCCTATCTGAGGCATATTTCAGCGAGGAGGCCAAGCGTTTCCTCGAAGAGTGGAGGCCAATAAAGGAGGCCTTGGGCCACCGTCCGTTCAATCCCGACAGCGATGAGTACAAGGCGTTCTTGCAGAAAACGCACGAGAGGATGGCGGCGCTGAAGGCAAAATATCCGCTGATGGAAGTATGAAAAAGGCGGCACTGTCCGGTCGTGTGTGGCCGACGGTGGCATGTGCGTTGTGGCGTGCAATGTGTGTACAAATGAAAAATAAGATGTATTCTTTGGGAGTTTGGATAATATTGTGTACTTTTGTATTGTATTGAAACGTTGATAATGGATATCAGCTTCTTGCAAATTTGTGCTCAAAATATATGTATTTGATATGAAACAAGATTCACTCGGGCATCATGCCATTTCCGCATTGGTAGGTCTGGCGGCTTTGCTGTGTGCTTCATGTGCAAGCCATGGCGGGGTAAGTTTTACGGATGAGGCGTGGAGTGTCAGCCCCAAGAACGGCGACATAATAAATGCCGACTCTACACTTCGGTTTTCGCTGGGCGACATTGTGCCCCGTTCGGGCAGGACGTTAATCAGTTGCCGTGATTCGCTCGACGCCTATCCCGGTTCAGAGAAGTATGTGGCCCGCATATTGAAAGTGTGCGGGCTCGATGGGGCTCGGGTGCTCTTTTTCTCCCCAGTGCATAATACCCTTTGGGCAGAGTTGCCTGCCGGGTATACCGACGTGAAGCCGAGGGCCGTGTCTTATGCCCTCACGGAGCCGAAGCCGGGCACTCAGTGGATTTGGAACGATGATGCTCACGAGGGCAATCGCAAGCCGGAGCAAATATATTCTAACACATTTGCCGACAAAAAGAGCGGCGCACTGCTTGTTGTAGACAAGTTGAACTATGGCGACAAGCCCATGGCTTGCGTGCATATCTACCAATCTGAAACTGCGGCAACGGCCAAAATGGGCTTTACACCTTATTATTGGACACACAAAGGCAACTTGCTCGACCATTCGTGCGATGACATAACGGCATATTGGATTGATAGTCGCAGGACGTTGCTCTTCCGAAACTATATGCTGGGGCGCGACGTCGGGCTGCGGCGCAAGGTGAATGCCATTCGCGAAGAACTGAAGGAGATATTGGTGCTCGACCAAGAACCACGCAACAGAATCGTTGCGGCGTGGCGCGAACACCCCGGCGACACGGCGCTGCACAGGAGCATAGCGCGTGAAATACTGCACAATGACAGTGTCAATGAGAGGCGGGTGTTACCCATCCTTGATCAGTATGGCCTTGTGTTCGGTGAAGAAAACGAGGTGATTTGGCTTATTGTGCAGCATGGTTCGCTGGAGATGCAGAAGCATTATTTGCCGAAGTTCATCGAGGCGGCAAAGCAAGGGCGGTTGGTTCGCGAGTGCGTGGCTGTCATGCAAGACCGTGTGGCTTGCCGTGAGGGCCGGCCGCAAGTGTATGGTTCGCAGGGCAACTGTGATGAAAGGGGCGTTTTCGTGCCTGCGGAGATAGAAGACCCTGAGCATGTTGACCAAAGGCGCGCTGAGATGGGAATGGGGCCGCTGGCCGATTACATAAAGGCAATGAGCGAAAACTAAGCGGATCTCAGGCTTGCCGGTTTAGTTGCGATGTGGTTTGTGGTGCAGAAAACGGGCGCATTCCTTTGCCTTTTGGCCGAATTGCACTAATTTTGCATTGTGAATGATGCGCCACGGCGCACAAACGATATAACGATGAGATATTCAATCGAAAAAGTCACCACGCTCATAGGAGCGCGGCGCATCGGTGAGGCCGATGCCAATATCGGGTGGCTGCTCACAGACAGCCGCTCTCTCTGTTTCCCCGAGGAGACGCTTTTCTTCGCCTTGCGCTCCGAACGCAACGACGGTCATAAGTACATCTGCGAACTTTACCGCCGCGGGGTGCGCAACTTTGTGGTGAGCCGGGTGCCCGACAACTTGGAAGACTATGCCGGTGCAAACTTCCTCAAGGTGGTCGACACGCTCGAAGCGCTGCAGCGCCTGGCCGAACGCCACCGCGATGAGTTCGGCATACCGGTGGTTGGGATAACCGGGTCGAACGGCAAGACGATGGTGAAAGAGTGGCTCTACCAGCTGCTGTCGCCCTCGATGGTGGTCACGCGGTCGCCCAAGAGCTACAATTCGCAGATAGGCGTGCCGCTGTCGGTGTGGCTGTTGAACGAGCAGACGCAGGTGGCACTGTTTGAGGCGGGCATAAGCAAGCCCGGCGAGATGCAGGCATTGCGCGACATAATACAGCCCACGATAGGCGTGCTGACGTCGCTCGGAGCCGCACACCAGGAGAACTTCCGGTCTATGGAGGAGAAGTGTGAAGAGAAGATTGCACTGTTTCACGACGCCCGCGTGGTGGTGTACGACTCTGACGACGAGACCGTGAGCCGCTGCCTGCGCAAGTCGGGCTATGCCGGCGAGAAGATTGGGTGGAGCCGCCAGAGCCCCAACGCGGCCTTCTATGTGAGCCGTGTCGACACCGAAGGCACCACTTCGACCATACATTATATGTATAAAGAGGCAGAAGGCTGCTACAGCCTGCCGTTCATCGACGACGCTTCGCTCGGCTGTTCGTTTGCCTGCGCCTGCGTGGCGCTGCATCTCGGGCTGACGGCCGACGAGCTCGGGCAGCGAATGGCGGCCCTTGAGCCTGTGGCCATGCGCCTCGAGGTGAAGGAGGGGAGGCACGGCTGCACGCTCATCAACGACTCTTACAATTCTGACTTCAACTCGCTCGACATCGCGCTCGACTTCATGAACCGCCGGCCCGACCACAACGGGCGAAAGCGCACGCTCATACTGAGCGACATCTACCAAAGCGGCGAGCGGCCCGAAGAGCTGTATGCCAAGGTGGGCGAGCTGGCGGCAAAGCGTGGTGTGGAGCGTTTCATCGGCATAGGGGCCGACATCTCGGCGCAAGCCGGGGCCATAACAGTGGCCGACAAGCATTTCTTTGCCGACGTCGACGGCTTTGTGGGCAGCCCGGTATTCCGCTCGCTGCGCGACGAGGTGATACTGATTAAGGGGTCGAGGGCTTTCGGCTTCGACCGCATAACGGAGCTGTTGGAGCAGAAGGTGCACGAGACCATACTCGAGGTCAACCTTAACGCCCTGGTGGCAAACCTCAACTTCTACCGCTCTTTCATGCGTCCGGAGACGAAGATTGTGTGCATGGTGAAGGCCGACGCCTACGGGGCAGGGGCTGTCGAGGTGGCCAAGACGCTGCAAGACCATCGCGCCGACTACCTGGCGGTGGCCGTGGCAGACGAGGGGGTGACGCTCCGCAAGAACGGAATAACCACGAGCATCATGATAATGAACCCCGAGATGACGGCGTTCAAGACCATGTTTGACTATGACCTGGAGCCCGAGGTGTACAGCTTCCGCCTGATGGACGCGCTCATCAGGGCCGCCGAGAAGGAGGGAATAACCAACTACCCGGTTCACATCAAGCTCGACACGGGCATGCACAGACTGGGATTCGACCCAAGGAAAGACATAGACGAGGTGATAAACCGTCTGAAGCATCAGAACGCAATCATCCCGCGGTCGGTCTTTTCCCATTTCGTTGGCTCCGACAGCGACGAGTTCGACAGCTTCTCGGCACAGCAGTTTGCACTCTTCGACGAGGGAAGCCGCAAGCTACAGGCTGCGTTCGACCACAAGATACTGCGCCACATGGACAACTCGGCGGGCATTGAGCACTTCCCGGAGCGCCAGCTCGACATGTGCAGGCTGGGCCTGGGGCTCTACGGGATAGACAGCCGCGACAACAGAATCCTGAGCAACGTGAGCACGCTGAAGACCACAATACTGCAGCTGCGCAATGTTCCGAAAGAGGAAACCGTGGGCTACAGCCGAAAGGGAAGGCTAACGCGCGACAGCGTGATTGCCGCCATCCCTATAGGATATGCCGACGGACTGAACCGACACTTGGGCTGCGGGCACTGCCATTGCCTCGTAAACGGACAGAAAGCACCGTATGTCGGGAACATCTGCATGGACGTTGCGATGATCGACGTGACGGGCATCGACTGCCACGAAGGCGACTCCGTAGAGATATTCGGCGACCATCTGCCGGTCACTGTGCTGTCGGATGCGCTGCAGACAATACCATACGAAGTGCTCACAAGCGTCAGCAGCCGGGTCAAGAAAGTGTATTTCCAAGATTGACATTAGTCAATTGCTCGTAAAAACACCTATATGCAGTCTTGTTAAACTAATTTAACGAGACTGCATTTCCTTTTTGATTAAAAATCAGTATCTTTGCCGAAAACTTACTTGACAATACCTATTGGAAATAATTAAAAACTAATTAATAACTAATGAATCCTATTCAAACAACGAAGATGACCAACTTCCGTTGGGTCATTTGTGCTTTGCTTTTCTGCGCAACGACAGTAAACTACCTCGACAGGCAGGTTCTTTCGCTTACGTGGAAAGACTTCATAGCACCTGAGTTCCACTGGAATGATGCACACTATGGCATGATTACCGGTTTCTTCTCTGTGTTTTATGCTGTCGCTTGCTTGTTTGCTGGCAAGTTTGTCGACTGGATGGGCATAAAGAAAGGTTATCTTTGGGCTATCTTTATCTGGTCGCTGGGTGCATGCTTGCATGCCGGTTGCGGTTGGGTTACGATGGAAGTCGAGGGTCTCGACTCTGTTGAGGCCTTGCGGGCTGTCGAGGCCGGCAGCGCCGTTGCGGTGGCAATAGCCACGCTCAGCGTATGGCTGTTCCTCGTGTGCCGCGCTATCCTGGCTCTCGGCGAGGCCGGAAACTTCCCTGCCGCCATCAAGGTGACAGCCGAGTATTTCCCGAAGAAAGACCGTGCTTTTGCCACTTCAATATTCAATTCAGGCGCATCGGTGGGTGCATTGGCAGCTCCTCTTACCATACCAATACTCGCCAAGCACTTCGGATGGGAGATGGCTTTCATCATAATCGGTGCCATCGGCTTTATCTGGATGTTCTTCTGGGCCCACCTCTATGAGAAGCCTGAGAACTCAAAGCATGTGAACAAGGCCGAGCTTATATACGTCAACCAGGACGAGGAAGAAGAGGCAAAGCCTGCCGAAGAGGCAAAGCCCGAGAAGACCATACCTTTCATGCAGTGCTTCAAGTACAAGCAGACATGGTCGTTTGTTGTGGGCAAGTTCTTCACCGACGGTGTATGGTGGTTCTATCTGTTCTGGGCACCGGCCTATTTCTCTGACCAGTTCGGCTACGAATCGTCGTCGACGATGGGCATGGCGCTCATTTTCGTGCTCTATCTCATCGTTACCGTGCTTTCGATATACGGCGGTTACCTGCCCAAGCTCTTTGTCGAGAAGAAGGGTATGGGCCCGTATGCCGGCCGCATGCGTGCCATGCTGATATTCGCTTTCTTCCCCCTCTTCGCGCTGTTTGCCCAGCCGTTGGGTGCCAACTCGGCGTGGTTCCCGGCCATTATCATCGGTCTTGCAGGAGCAGGTCACCAGGCTTGGTCGGCCAACCTGTTCTCGACAATCGGCGACATGTTCCCGAAGTCGACCATTGCAACCATCACCGGCATCGGCGCCATGGCCGGAGGCATAGGCTCGTTGCTTATCAACCTGGGTGCAGGAGAGCTGTTCAAGTATTCCGGCGACATGGGTTCGGCCTTCTCGTTCATGGGCTTTGAGGGCAAGGAAGGTGGCTACATGATCATCTTCTGCATCTGTGCCGTGGCTTACCTGCTGGCTTGGGTCATCATGAAGGCCCTCGTGCCGAAGTACAAGCCAATCATTGTTGATTGATGACATAGACACAATTTCAATTTGACTATAGCTTATTGGTTGGGCCGCCTGCGACAAGCAGGCGGCCCAAATGTTTTTTCCAGAGCCGGCGACAGGCCCGACGCATGTTGGGGTTGGGTTGCTGCGGGAAGCTTGCCCGCTGCGTTGCCCGTTTCGGCGCCATGCCACAGGCCGTATGCCTATGGCGCGTCTGGTTGCTGCCTCAATGGCTTTTGTCGCCCTGAGTCACGTCGATGGGGCGTCGTGCCATGGTGTGTTGCCCTGCGGTGCGGGGTAAAACGGCAGGCGGAATGGTATCGTTGTTGATACCATTCCGCCTGTAGCGTTTCCGGCGATGGTGTTTGCCGCCTTGCGCCAAGCCTGTAGGTCCTGCCTGCCTGTTGCCGTTTAAGGGCGTGTTGGCGTCGGGCCGTGGGCTCTGGCGATGGGTACGGTCAGATGAACTTCTGCTTTTTCAGTGCCTCCATCATGCCTTCAGACATGGCCTCGTTGTCTTTCTTGGTGTAGCGAATGTCGGTGAAGATTTGCGCGAGAGTCTCTTTGTGGTTAATCTCGCAGAAGTGTTTGTTCTCCTCCAGCCCCTCTTTGTAGGCATACAGGCGGTCGATGTCGGCCTTGGTGTAGTCGTGGTAAGCCTCGCTGTGTACGAAAGCCTCGGCCGGGAGCCTGTCGGTGAGCGGCGGGTTTTCTGCCGGCCAGCCCACTGTTAGTGTGGCAACGGGCATCACCAGTTCCGGCAGCTTCAGGGCGTCGATGATCATTTGCGGCATGTAGACAGTCGTTCCGAGGTAGCACAGGCCCAGTCCGGCTTCCTCGGCAAGGTTGCAGAACGTCTGCGTATAGAGCAGCGCGTCGGTGGCCGCATTGATAAACGACAGGAAGTTGTCGTATCCCGGCACGGCATTCCTGTTGCGGCACCATACCGACGTGCGGTTATAGTCGGCGCAGATGGTCAGCACCACCGGTGCTTCAGTCACCATTGGCTGGTTGAAGTGGGCCGGCGCCAGCTTCTCCTTGCCTTCCTTGGAGCGCGTCACCACCACGCTGTACAGCTGCAGGTTGCCCATTGTCTGCGTGCGGGCGGCCTGGCTGAGCAGCTGCCCGAGCAATTCTTCACTCACGTCCTTGTCAGAATACTTGCGGATAGTCCGCCGTGTGTTTATTGTTTCCATGTCTCTTAGCATTGATTCATGATGCAAATTTACGCATATTTTTCCTTTGTCATGCTTCCGGCCATGTGTTTTTCGCATTTTTTCAAGGCTTTGTCGTCACGTCTGAGGCATGCCTCCGCCGGTAGCTGAGCGTTTGTTGGCATGTGGCCGTGGCCATGGCGATGCATTGGCTTGTTGGGAAAAGAAACTTACACTTGGCCGACAGCCAAGCCACGCTTGCCTTGGCCGCCGGCCGAACGGCCTGTTTTGTCGTTCGGAATGCACCGTTCCGGACGGTGAAACGGGCTGTATTGCAAGGCAAAACATGTGTTTTTGCAACGTGCTGCCGGCCAGCAGGTTGCGCCGGATGCCCCGGCCTGCGAAATGTCTTTACAGAAAAAGCAGCTTGCCGTATAGGCCCCGTCGGTGGCAGCAGGCTCCGGCATCCGGCCTGCCGCCTTGTCGCGTCGCGCCCGGGTAAGCCATTCACGGAGCAGGCCGGCCATATTCACAGCAACAGTTTTCTACCGTTGCGCCCTGCAATGTGCGTTAACGGTAAAAAGAGACAGCCGCCGCGGCGGGCATCCCGTTGCGGCGGCTGTTTTACATCGTTGCCTGGTGGCAATCACAACCTTTCCAGTTGCACGGTGAAGTGGCGCATTATTGGGGCTTCCCATGCAATGCGCACGCCCCTTGTCACCTGCTCGCGGCGGTCGTAAACGTTCTTAAGGGCGGCGGCAATCACGTCCATGTGGTTGTCGGTGTATACGCGGCGTGGTATGGCCAGGCGCAACAGGTCGAGCCCGTCGAAGCGGTTCTCGCGGGTCACGGGGTCGCGGTCGGCCAGCAGGTAGCCAATCTCGCAGCCGCGTATGCCGGCCTCGAGGTACAGCTCGATGGTCAGCGTCTGTGCCGGGAACTCCTCTTTGGGCACATGGGTGAGCACCTTCGGAGCGTCGACGAAGATGGCGTGGCCACCGGCCGGGCGCTGGTAGGGTATGCCGTATTCGTCGAGTTTCTCGGCAAGGTGGTGCACTTGGTGTATTCGTGTCTCCAGGTTGTCAAACTCAGTGTTCTCGTCGAGTCCTATGGCCAGGGCGTTCATGTCGCGCCCGTTCATGCCTCCGTAAGTCAGGTATCCCTCAAACTGCACGCAGAAGCCCTTGGCCCCCTCATACCAGTCTTGCCTGTTGGTGGCAATGAATCCGCCCATGTTCACTATGCCGTCCTTCTTGGCGCTCATCGTCATGCCGTCGGCCATGGCGAACATCTCGCGTGTTATTTCCTTGATGGTCTTGTTGGCGTAGCCCTCTTCGCGCGTTTTGATGAAGTAAGCGTTTTCGGCAAAGCGTGCCGAATCGAATAGCACAGGCTTGTGGAACTTGTCGGCCACGGCCCTTACCTGCCTCAGGTTCTCCATGGAAACGGGCTGGCCGCCTGCCGTGTTGTTGGTTATGGTCACTATGATGAACGGTATCCGGTCGGCATGCTCCTCAAGGGCGCGCTCCAGCTTGGCCGGGTCTACATTGCCCTTGAACGGCACTTCGAGCTGGGTTTGCTTGGCCTCGTCGATGGTACAGTCCAAGGCGATGGCCTTTCGGCCCTCGATGTGGCCCTTGGTGGTGTCGAAGTGCGAGTTGCCGGGCACGATGTCGCCCTCGTGTACGAGGTAAGAGAAGAGCACATTCTCGGCCGCCCGGCCCTGGTGGGTGGGAATCACGTACTTGAAACCGGTCAGCCGCTCGATGGTTTCCTTCAGCCTGAAGAACGAGTCGGCCCCCGCGTAGCTCTCGTCGCCGGTCATTATGCCCGCCCATTGGCGGTCGCTCATGGCCCCGGTGCCCGAGTCGGTGAGCAAGTCGATGTACACCTGGTTGGCTTTCAGTTGAAACACATTGTAATGAGCCTCCTTAATCCATTGCTCGCGCTCTTCTCGCGTGCTCTTGCGGATAGGCTCCACCATCTTGATTTTCCAAGATTCAGCAAAGGGTAGTTCCATAGGTTTGTTTTTGGTTTTGTTTTACGGTTAGTCTGGCCCGGCCCCTTGGCATGGCCGCTTTGCGGTGCTCGGTGGCCCGCTGCGGGGCTTTTGTGGCTTTTAATGCTGCAAATATACAAAATATAAGTGAAATGCAGTCGGTGCGGGGCAAAAAAATAGCATTCCCGTCATACAGTTTTTTCACGCTGCCCCCATTGCCGCCATGGCATGGTGGCGGGCTGGCAGAGTTGTCACTCCGGCCGATGGCAGCTCCCGTGTGCGCCGCCCCGCCTTGCAGGCATGTGGGTGCCACTTTGCCGCCGGCCCCTGCAGCGGTAGCTTAATGCTGCCTCGTGGCGTCCGCCCGGTGGCCCTGCAGGCATCCGATGTGGTCAGAAAAAGACAACGCCGCCATTGCGGCGGATGCTTTTGTGCCGCATTCCGCTACAGTGCCCGGCCTGTTCGTTGGCGTGCTCAGGCAGGTATTCTTTTGTTACATTTGTCGTGCATGTTGGTCGCACGGGGCGTTTGGCCTTGCCGCCGGGGCCGTTTGGCCTTGCAATATGGGCCGTTCGGGCCTGTGATACGGGCCGTTTCGCACGGTCATACGAGCCGTGTCTCCAACCTGCTGTGTACCAGGTGGTTACGAAACGGTGCCCCGCCGTGGCGCTAAGCACAAAAAAGTTTACAGCCACTGTGGCCGTGCCGTTTCCCGCCGGTTGGCACCTGCCGCAACCGCGCTGCCGAAGCAAGCTCGCGGCACATGCGCGAGCCCCCGACGGCGGCGCCGAATGACGTTTATCTTTATGTTTCACCCGTATCTTGGTGAGGGTTAAAATGTTATCTGTTTCGGACAACTTGCGGGCTGCGCGAGCCCAAAAAGTTTTCCCCGAAAATATTCTTTTATATCATAAAAAGTGCCTAACTTTGCCCCAGCTAACATAAACATCACAATGGATTCAGGAAAGACATTCACTTATGAGGAGGCGTTTGCCGCTTCCTTGGAATATTTCGGTGGCGACGAGTTGGCTGCCCGCGTGTGGGTGAACAAGTATGCCATGAAGGATAGCTTCGGCAATATCTACGAGAAATCGCCCGAAGACATGCACTGGCGCATAGCCAATGAGATTGCCCGGATAGAGAAGAAGTATGCCAACCCGATGACAGCCCGCGAGGTGTTCGACCTGCTCGACCACTTCCGCTACATCATACCTGCCGGCAGCCCCATGACCGGCATAGGCAACAATCACCAGATTGCCTCGCTCAGCAACTGCTTCGTGATAGGCATCGACGGCGATGCCGACTCTTACGGAGCCATCATGCGCATCGACGAGGAGCAGGTGCAGCTGATGAAGAGGCGCGGCGGAGTGGGGCACGACATGTCGCACATACGCCCGAAGGGCTCGCCCGTCAACAACTCTGCGCTCACCTCGACAGGCCTCGTGCCGTTCATGGAGCGCTACAGCAACTCTACCCGTGAGGTGGCGCAGGACGGCAGGCGCGGTGCGCTCATGCTTTCGGTGAGCATAAAGCATCCTGACAGCGAGGCGTTCATAGACGCCAAGATGACCGAAGGCAAGGTGACCGGGGCCAATGTATCGGTGAAGATAGACGACGACTTCATGCAGGCCGCCATCGACGACCGCCCTTACGTGCAGCAGTTCCCCATCGACAGCGACACGCCCGAGTACAGAAAGGAAATCAGCGCCAAGGACCTTTGGGGCAAGATTGTGCACAACGCCTGGAAGAGCGCTGAGCCGGGAGTGCTCTTCTGGGACACTATCATCCGCGAGAGCCTGCCCGACTGCTATGCCGACTTGGGCTTCCGCACCGTCTCTACCAACCCCTGCGGCGAGATACCGCTGTGCCCTTACGACTCGTGCCGGCTCTTGTCCATCAACCTTTACTCTTACGTCATCGACCCGTTCACGCCCCACGCGCGTTTCGACTACGACCTGTTCAGGGCCCACGTGCGCGCTGCACAGCGCATAATGGACGACATCGTCGACCTGGAGCTTGAGAAGATTGACATGATAATGGCCAAGATAGACAGCGACCCGCAAAGCGCCGAGGTGAAAGGAGCCGAGCGCCACTTGTGGGAAAAGATAATGCGCAAGAGCGGCATGGGCCGCCGCACGGGCGTGGGCATCACGGCCGAGGGCGACATGCTTGCCGCCATGGGCCTTCGCTACGGCACGGAAGAGGCAACGGATTTCTCGGTCGAGGTTCACAAGACGCTGGCCCTGACCGCCTACCGCTCGTCTGTCGACATGGCCCGCGAGCGCGGCGCGTTCGAGATATACAGCGCCGAGCGCGAAAAGAACAACCCCTTTGTTGCGCGGATGCGCGAAGCCGACCCGCAGCTGTATGAGGACATGGCCAAGTACGGGCGCCGCAACATAGCCTGCCTGACCATCGCCCCCACCGGCACTACGAGCCTCATGACGCAGACAACGAGCGGCATCGAACCGGTGTTCATGCCCGTATACAAGCGACGCCGCAAGGTGAACCCCGGCGATCCCGACGTTCATGTCGACTTTGTCGACGAGGTTGGCGACTCGTTCGAGGAGTACATAGTGTACCATCACAAGTTCCTCACATGGATGGACGTCAACGGCTACGACACCAAGAAGAAATATACGCAGGAGGAAATAGACGACCTCGTGGCCAAGTCGCCTTACTACAAGGCTACGGCCAACGACGTAGACTGGCTCATGAAGGTGCGTATGCAGGGCGCGATACAGAAGTGGGTGGACCACTCGATAAGCGTCACGGTCAACCTTCCGGCCGATGTCGACGAGGCGCTCGTCAACCGCCTGTATGTGGAAGCATGGCGGTCGGGGTGCAAGGGCTGCACCATCTACCGCGACGGAAGCCGCTCGGGCGTGATGATATCCGTGTCGAAGAAAGACAAGAAGGCCGACGGGGCGTCGCTGTCGCAAGACTCCGCGCCCTGCAAGCAGCCCGAAGTGACCGAGGTTAGGCCCAAGGAGCTGGAGTGCGACGTGGTGCGTTTCCAGAACAACAAGGAGAAATGGGTGGCTTTCGTGGGCCTGCTCAATGGCTATCCTTACGAGATTTTCACAGGCCTTCAGGACGACGAGGAGGGCATTGTGCTGCCCAAGACTGTGACAAAGGGCAAGATTATCAAGCAGACCGATGAGAACGGGAAGCACCGTTACGACTTCCAGTTTGAGAACAAGCGCGGGTATAAGACAACCGTCGAGGGCTTGAGCGAGAAGTTCAACCCCGAGTATTGGAACTATGCGAAGCTCATCAGCGGAGTGCTTCGCTACCGCATGCCCATCGCCCACGTCATCAAGCTGGTGGGATCTCTGCAACTCAAGAATGAGAGCATCAACACTTGGAAGAACGGCGTTGAGCGCGCATTGAAGAAATATGTGGTCGACGGCACCGAGGCCAAGGGCCAGAAGTGTCCCGTATGTGGCCACGAGTCGCTCGTATATCAGGAAGGTTGCCTGATATGCAAGAACTGCGGAGCCAGCCGTTGCGGATAGCAGGCATGGCGGCCGCCTCGCCCACAGGGGCCGGGGCGGCCGCACCGCCTTTAGTGGCGCGTTGGCCCTGTGTGTCAATCCAAACAATCATGTCAATCAGCAACTATGGTCATTGAGTCAAGTTATGTGTCTTTGCGCGAATTGCGCTTCCACGCCCGTCACGGCGTCTCGCCGCAGGAGACAGTAGTGGGGGCCGACTTCATCGTGAGCCTGCGGCTGGGCTACAACATCGAGCGGGCAATGATAACCGACGATGTGCGCGACACGTTGAGCTATGCCGATGTATATGAAGTGGTGAAACGCGAGATGGCAGTGCCCTCAAAGCTGCTCGAGCATGTTGCCGGGCGCATTGCCGACGCCTTGTTGCTGGCGTTTCCCGCCATCACCTCCGTCGACCTGAGCGTCACCAAGGTCAATCCGCCCATGGGGGCGCATTGCCTCGGGGCCGGTGTCGAGATACACTTAATAAATAATAAAACTCGTTGAATTGTTCGGGTTTTTGTGGATTAATAGCTACTTTTGCATAATTTAAATGCGATATGGGCAAAAGGTACGTTGCGTTATTGGGTCTGTTAGTGTTGTTTGCCACTGTGGTTGTAGCGGCAAACAAGCGTTTCACGCTGGTCATCGATGCCGGCCATGGAGGCAACGACGCCGGGGCGCGGGGCAAGTTCTCGAAAGAAAAGAACATCAACCTCAACGTGGCGCTGGCCTTCGGGCGCTATGTGGAGCGCAACTGCCCCGACGTCAGGGTGATATACACACGCAAGACAGACGTCTTCGTGACCTTGCACGAACGGGCCAACATTGCCAACCGCAACAAGGCCGACCTGTTTGTGTCGATTCATACCAACGCCCTGCCCAAGGGAAAGATTGCCCGGGGCATGGAGACATACACCCTGGGAATGCACCGAGTGGCCGACAACCTCGACGTGGCAAAGCGCGAGAACTCGGTGATATTGTACGAAGACAACTACAAGCAGCATTACGAGGGGTTCGACCCGCGTTCGTCTGAGAGCTACATCATGTTCGAGTTTCTGCAAGACCGCAACATGGCCAAGAGCGTAGAGCTGGCCAAATATGTGCAGAAACGCGCCTGCGCCGAGGCCGGCAGGCCCAACAAGGGTGTCAAGCAGGCCGGGTTCCTGGTGCTGCGCGAGACGTCGATGCCCAGCTGCCTCGTAGAGCTTGGCTTCATAACCACGCCCGACGAGGAGAACTACCTCAACTCTTCCGACGGCGTCGACGCCCTGGGGCGTGGCATATACAAGGCTTTCGTGGATTACAAGCGCAAGTACGACCGTTCGGTCACCGTGCCCTTCCAGCCTGACTCCGACGACGAGATACGCATACCCAGCGTTGTGCCCGACGAGGACAAGCCTGCCAGGCAGACGCGACGCCAGAGGCGTAAGCGCGAGAAAGACGAGGCCGAGGAGGCAAAGGCCGTGCGCGACGACGCAGCGAACATAGCCGCCGAACTTGCCAAGGCCCGTGGCGGCGAGCAGCAGGCGCCTGCCGAGGCGGCAGCCAAGGCCGGAGATGAAGTTGCCAGGCCCGGTGCCGACGGCAGCCGCGCCATGGCAGCCGACGGCAATGGCGCAGCCCAGGTGGCCGAAGCCGCCGAGGCACAGCCGGCCCCGGCCCGCCAACCGGAGGCACAGCAGCCCGACGTGCCGGTGTTCATGGTGCAGATAATGGCCAGCGGTAACAGCCTGCCGGCAGGAAGCAAGCAGTTTAAGGGCCTCGACGGCGTGGAATGCTATGAAGACGGAGGCCTGTATAAATACACCTACGGCTCTTCTGCCGACTACAACGAGATATACCGGTTGCGCAAGAGCGTGCTCGACAAGTTTCCCGAGGCGTTCATCGTGGCCTTCAAGGGCGGTTTGCGCACCGACGTGGCGGCAGCCATACGTGAGTTTAAGCAAAACCGAAATAACAAGAAATAAGACATAAAGCTTATGAAATTCTTCAATCGAGAGGTGCAGATAGCCCTCGTGGCCATCGTCGGGGTGGTAGTGCTGTTCTTCGGACTGCAGTTTCTGAAAGGCTTGAGCTTGTTTTCAGATGAGGATGTCTATTATGTGTCGTTCGACGACATAAGCGGGCTTTCAGCCTCAAGCGCCGTCTATGCCGACGGTTACAAGGTCGGGGTGGTCAAGGACATTGTCTACGACTACGGTAGGCGCGGCAACATAGTGGCCGAGATTGGCCTCGACAAAAACCTGAGGCTGCCAAAAGGCTCGACGGCAGAGATAGAGAGCGACATGCTCGGCAACGTAAAGATAAACCTGATGCTGGCCAACAACCCCGTGGAGCGTGTGGCCGTGGGCGACACCATACGCGGCGGCAAGGCCTCGGGCATGCTCGGCAAGGCCGCCGACATGATACCGACGATAGAGCGCATGCTGCCCAAGCTCGACTCGATAATGGCGCGCCTGAACGTGCTGCTGGCCGACCCGGCCGTGGAGAACTCTCTGCACAACGTCGACGAGATAACGTCGAACCTCACCACCACCACTGCCCAGCTGAACACGCTCGTGGCCGGGCTCAACAAGAGAGTGCCTGGCATGATGGCCAAGGCCGACGGAATACTCGACAACACGGGCAAGCTGACAAAGAACCTGAGCGAACTCGACGTGGCAGCCACCATGGCCCGCGTGGACGCAACGCTCGAGAATGTGCGTCAGATGACCGACAAGCTGAACAGCAACGAGGGCACCCTGGGGCTGCTCATGCGCGACCCGTCGCTATACAACAACCTCAACTCCACTGTCAAGAGCGCCGACTCGCTCATGATCGACCTGAGGCAGCACCCGAAGCGCTACGTACACTTCTCGGTGTTCGGGCGGAAAGACAAATGACCTGTTGCCGTCTGTGGCAAAGGTTGACGCGGGCTTTTGCAACGACCGGGGCCCTTCGGCGCAAGTCGCTGCCTGCCAGCGTGTTGCACCGAAGGGCTTTTGGTGTTGTAAAACGGCCCGTTTTGCAGCGCCAAACGGCCCATATCGCAATGCCGAACGGCCCGTTCTGAAACTCGGCATGCCGCAGGTGTCCAAACGGTGTCGATGCGGTTGATTTGCAGGCAGGCCACAGTCTTTGGCATCCGGGCATTCGCGAGGCTGCCCCCGTGGCGGGCCAATATGCCTGCGGGCGGCCATTGGCGCTTATGGAGCGTGGCTGTGTTTGAGCCACAGCCATACGGCGGGGGAAAGGTCTGATGGGGCTTGGCGGCCATGGCCATGGCCGCCAATGGTCAGCATGCCGACGTGACGTCGCCGCGAGGGCCGCCTGCGATTGCAATGTCGGCTTTGCAGTGCCTAATTTTTATTTTGTCTAAATAAGGAATCGCTTTCGGAGCGTTGCCTTCGCTGAGTCGCAAACGCTTGATACAAGCCCGTTTCGGCCTCATTGCGGCCCATAGTCGGCCTGCGCGTCCGGCCTGCGGCATCCCGGCAACAATCCGTTGTATTCCAAGATGTTACAATCTTGCAACAGCGCAAACCCGTGGCATGGCGCCACTTTGCGTTTAACTGCCCGTAAATAAGCACGTTACATGCAGGCGAGGCATGATGGCCAAAACGCGCGGATTTGCTTGTTTCAGAAAAAATTGCGATATTTGCACACCGAAATCAGCATCGGCTTTAATTAAGTAATGAGCAACGCCAAATGGTAAACAGTCATAAGGCGCTTTGGGGCAAGTGCCTTGATTTGATCAGGGAGAATGTCACGGAGCAGCAATTCAAAACGTGGTTCGCGCCAATAGTGTTCGAGTCTTTTTCGGCCTCGACCAATACCTTGTTGTTGCAGGTGCCAAGCCATTATGCCTATGAGTACCTGGAGCAGTATTACGTTGGGTTACTCAACAAGGTGTTGGCCCGTTGTTTCGGGGCGAACGTGGTGTTGCGATACCGCATAGTGACCGATCAGGAGCACCATCTCACCCAGGAAGTCGATGCTGAGCAGCCTGCCGACATTGAGCCGCCGCGCGCCGCAAGGGCCAACCAGGCGCCCACCACGCTCGACGCCGCCGTGCCGCAAGGGCTGAACCCCCAGCTCAACCCCCGCCACACGTTCTCTAATTTCATCGAGGGCGACAGCAACAAGCTGCCGCGTACCGTCGGCATATCTATTGCCGAGCACCCGGGGAAGTCTACTTTCAACCCCTTCTTCATCTACGGGCCGTCGGGATGCGGCAAGACCCACCTTGTCAACGCCATCGGCGTGCGCTGCAAGGAGCTCTATCCGCAGAAGAGGGTGCTCTACGTAAGCGCCCGCCTGTTCCAGGTGCAGTTCACCGATGCTGTGAGGCAGAACCGCGTCAACGATTTCATCAACTTCTACCAGACCATCGACATGCTCATTGTCGACGACATTCAGGAGTGGGCCACGGCCGTCAAGACGCTCGACACGTTCTTCCACATATTCAACCACCTGTTCCGCAACGGCAAGCAGATAATACTGGCCAGCGACCGGCCGCCCGTAGACTTGCAGGGAATGAAAGACAGGTTGCTCACCCGCTTCAGCTGCGGGCTTATCGCCGAGCTCGAGAAACCCAACGTGCAGCTGTGTGTCGACATACTTAACTCAAAGTGCCGGCGCGACGGATTGAAGATACCGACCGACGTAATCACCTTCATTGCCTCTACGGCCAACGGCAGCGTGCGCGACCTTGAGGGCGTGATCAACTCGCTCCTGGCCTACTCGGTGGTGTATAACTGCAACATCGACATGCGTCTGGCGGAGCGGGTGATAAAGCGCGCGGTGAAGATAGACAACCGGCCGCTCACCGTCGACGACATTCTCGAGAAGGTGTGCGCCCACTTCAACGTGACCACACAGAACGTTTTCAGCCGCAGCCGCAAGCGCGACTATGTGCTGACGAGGCAGATATCCATGTACTTCGCGCAGAAGTACACCAAGATGCCGGCCTCGCGCATAGGCCAGCTGATAGGCAACCGCGACCACTCGACCGTCATCCACAGTTGCTCAACGATAGAGAAGCGGCTCAAGGTGGACAAGGCTTTCGTGGAAGAAATGAACAGCATAGAGAACGCTTTCCGCCTTAAGAAATAGGCGGTGAGCCACAGCGTTCCTCTCTCCGAATAGGGCTGCCCCAGACAAGGCAGCCTTTCGTCGTTTCTATGGCCATGGCGTGGCGCCCGGGGGCGGCTGGCGCCCACGTCGCATTGGCCTTGGCTGCGGGGGTGGTTACGGCCGTATGCCGTTGCCATGCGTAGATTGCCGATTGCGAAACGATGGTGTTCGCTTTGCCGCCCATAGTGTTCGCCGCGGGGGCAATGCCGCCCCCTCATTCCAGTTGTCCTTGCCTTGTGTCCATGTTGCGGCATTTTCTTTCTGTGGTTTCGCCTTTTTTGCTTATCTTTGCAAACCCGGCAAAAAGTCCGGGCATGTTATTTTATTTTTAATTACCAATCAAATGTACAAACCAAATTTCTACAAGCGCGAGGTCTTTGTGTTCCGCCGTTTCGGTCGCAAGGGCTATTCACTCTTTGCTTGTTTGGGGCGTGAGGTGGTGATAAGCACCCTGAGTGCGTTCACCCTTACCCATGCCACGGCCAAAGGCGTCAGCATCAAGCCAATCAAGGCTGACACCATAGCGGCCGCCACAGACAGGGAGATGATTCTCGGCGAGGTCAGTGTGACCGGCACGAGGGCGCCGCTGGCCTCCGGCCGCACCGTGAGAATGGTTCGTGTGCTGACAAAGGCGGACATTGCCGCTGCGCCAGCGCAGAGTGTAAACGACTTGCTGAAGCTCGCCGTCGGCGTTGACGTGAGGCAGCGCGGCCCCATAGGCGCGCAGACCGACGTGAGCATCAGGGGCGGAAACTACGAGCAGATAGCCATATTGCTCAACGGCGTCAACATCTGCGACCCGCAAACGGGGCACAATGCCTTCGATTTCCCTGTTGATATTTCTGAAATCGAGCGCATTGAAGTATTGGAAGGGCCGGCCGGCCGAGTCTACGGCACATCGTCGCTTTCGGGTGCCATCAACATCGTCACTTCTTCGCCAATGCGTACTTCGGCCTATGCGCGCGCCGAGGGCGGAAGCTATGGCTATGCCTCGGCAGCTGTGAGGCTGGCACTGTCGGGCGGCAATGCTGGCAACAGCATCTCGGGCAGCTACACGCGGAGCGACGGCTACAGCCGCAACAAGGCGGGAGGGCTCAATGCCGACTACAGTGGCGGCAAGGCGTTTTACCAAGGCGCCTATGCAGGCGATGGCATCGCCGTGCGCTGGCACGCCGGCATGAGCATAAAAGACTGCGGTGCCAACACGTTCTACGGCGTATCTTCCGACGACCAGTTTGAGCACACCATGAAGACATACACCGCATTGCAGGCCGAGGCCCGTGCCGGGGCGTTCCGCTTGCGTTCTTCTATATATTGGAATCACGGCGCCGACCGCTTCGAGTATTTCCGTGGCTCGGAAGTCAAGAGCCCGTTCAACTATCACCGCTCCGACGTGTTCGGCGTCAGCGTGGGCGGATATTTCGACTCGCCCCTGGGCCGGACCTCGGTCGGGGCAGAGCTGCGCAACGAGGACGTGGTGAGCACCAAGCTCGGCGAACCGCTGTCAAGGCCGCATCATATCCATGGCACCGACCGTGACTATAAGTATGGGCTGAACCGCACAAACGTCAACCTGATGCTTGAGCACAATGTGGTTTGGCGCGGACTGACGGTCTCGGCAGGGCTCGTGGCGGCCAAGAACTCATGGAACGACATGAACATGATGGTTTATCCGGGTGTCGACATCAGCTATGCCATAGGCCGCTCGTTGACGGTGTTTGCCTCGTGCAACACGTCGTTGCGCATGCCGTCGGTCACTGAGCTGTATTATTCGGTGGACGGTCACAAGGCCGACAAGTACCTGAAGCCGGAAGAGCTGACGGCCTTTGAGGGCGGCGTTAGGTATGCCTCGGGGGCCGTGCAGGCCGAGGCTTCGGTTTACCACAACCGTTACAAGAACATGATAGACTGGGTGCGCCATACGTCCGACGGGCCCGATGCTTCTTGGGAATCGGTGAATTTCACGCGTATCAATGCCTTGGGCGTGGAAGCCTCGCTCAGGCTGGGGCTCGACCGGCTCATGCCTTCGCAGCATGTGTTGCGGTCGTTGGCCGTCAGCTATGGCTACATCGACCAGGACAAGGCCAACACCGACGGCCTGGAGAGCAAGTATTCGCTAGAGTATCTGCGCCACAAGCTGGTGGCCTCGCTTGGCGTCAGCGTGGTGCGCAACGTCTCGCTCGGGCTTAGCTGCCGTTGGCAAGACCGCACGGGGATATACACCGACACCGGTGGTATGAAGCAGTCGTATTCTCCTTATGCCGTGGCCGACGCGCGGCTGGAGTGGCTGGTAAGGCCTTGCAAGATGTATGTCGAGGCCAACAACCTTCTGAACACTACTTACGTAGACTATGGCAACGTGCCGCAGCCAGGATTCTGGTTTGTGGCCGGGGCCTATGTCGAACTGTGACTATGACACTGTCAGGCTGGAAGCGCGCCCTGCACCCATGTGTTCCATGCGCATGCGGGGGCCTTCCGGCCTTTTCGTGGGGCGGCGTCGGCGGCTTCGCCCACCAGTCACACTGTTGCCGTGGCATTGGTCTTGGCATCTCGCTGTGTGTGCAGCCAATGCCGCGAGGTAGCTGTGGCGTGGCCATCGGTGCCGTGTCGACGGTTGACGGTGCCGATGGGTGTATGTCAGAACGCATCGGGGGGCAGGCGCCAATGGCGCCTGCCCCCCGTTGTAGGTAGTTGCTGCCGCGGCAGCCCCTTTATCATTTCTTGACTATACGCTTGGCCTCGCCGTCGGTCTTCACTATGTATACTCCGGGAGCGAGCCCCGAGAGGTCGGCCTCTGTGCCCCTTTGGCGCCTCAGGCAAGTTCCGGCAAGGTTGAATATGGCTATGTCGTGCATTGTGTCCACATCGGTATGGGCCGTCTCTACGCCCGACGTTGACCCGATGGTGATGGTGAGCGAGTTGTTGCTGTCAGGCCCGATGGTCAGCGGTGTGAGGCCGTTGAGGCTGAACACCTGCACCTTGAACTTGTCGCCGGCTTTGGCGTTGGGCAGCGAACCGTTGAATGTCACCGTCTTTTTTTCATCTTTCCCAATGTAAATGTTGCTTATGAAATAAGTGGTTCCGTGCGAGTTGTTTTGCGGGAACAGGTAAGCATACAGTTTCCCGCCGTAGAAACCGTTGGTGCACCCGATGCTGGCAGTGAACGTGATGTCATCGGCCGAGGCGTTGTCGGCGTCGGCCATGGCTATCGGCGCTGCCATTGTGAGCTTCGGTTGGCCTGATGGCGTCTCGTTCACGCTGATTGTTTGACTGTCGCCCAACGGTGTTCCGTATTCCGTTATCACTAAGAGGTCGTAGTTGCCGGTGGCGTTCGGGGCCGTCATGGTAAACTCCAGGTTGACGCTTTCGCCCTGTGGCACGTCGATGAGTGTTATTTCCGACTTGTCGGTTATCTGCAAAGAGCCCTGCGGCGCTATGGCAAGCTGAATGTTGCCCACATATTCTTTGCCGCTGTTGCTTAGTGTAGCATCTACCGTAAACTGCTGTCCGGCATACGGGGTCGACGTGGCGTTGATGGCCGTCGTGGTTATTTCAGGCTCGCTTTCTGTCGGGTATGAGAATTTGATAGACCCGTCTTGTTCGGTCTTTGCGACTATGTATTGGCGCTGCGTTATCTTTGTGAGCATCTTGTACCACGTGCCTGTGGCGTTGTCTCGGTAGGCGGGGTATACCTTGTAGGTGCCTTCGGCCTGCGGGAAATTGCTCATTGGCACATTCATTGCGTTGTAGCCAGTGGCCGGGCTGTAGTTTACCGTAGTGTTGTAAGCCTCGAGGAAAGTGCTGTTGCCGTTGGCGTCTTCAACCATTATCCCAAGGGTCATGTTGCAGGTGGTGCTGGTGTAGTTGTAGAATCCGCCGCTGAAGGTCACCGTGGCCCACGAAGCCGTGTTGGCGGGTGACACAGCGAACCTGCCCGTGCAGTACATAAGCGGTTCGTATGTAGACCCCGTCTCGGCCGGCCTTATGTTCAACGCGGCCTCCTGGCCGTAGTTGAAGCCCGACGCGGCGCCTCCCGTTCCCTGCTCATAGGGGTCGAGTGCCGTTGTCAGGAAGTAGCCGTTGCTCACGCCTCCCCATCCCCAGTTTAGGTGGAAATAGCCGTTTTTGTATCCGTCGATGACGAAAGCGTGGCCCTCGTTCTTTGTTGTCAGTCCGGTATAGAATATCGGGTAGCCGCTTGCGAGGCTGTTGTAGAGCATCTCGTTCCACTCTTCAATGCCGTAGTAGTCGCGTGACAACATGTTGACACTTGGGTCGTAGCTGAAGTATTTCTCCAATGCCACCAGGCTGATTATGCTGCTTGCGCCGCTGCTTGAGGGCCCGTACTGCATGTCGCTGGCCACGCCGACGTCGTACATCAGGCGTGCAACGGCGTTCTTCGATGCCTGTGTGCTCGTAGAGTTGTAGGTGTCGGTCATCGACTCCCAGTCATACGTGCTCTGGCTGAAGTCGGCCGACAGGCTGCCGGCCTTCTGCCCGTTGACATACCAGGCGTAGGCATGGTATCCTTTGCCGGTTTGCGGCCACTTGTGGTAATACATTATCTGTGCCAGGGCGGTGGCGGCACATCCCGTGGGGCACTTCACCCCGTAGTAGGTGGGGCAGAGAGAGTTGTAGGGAGAGTTCTGGTCCCACTTCGATTTAGTAAGCGGTGCAATGGCATCGTATACAGGCAAGGCCCTTTTGAGCTTGTCTCTGCTGTTTGTGGCGTCGCTGCCGGCGGCGTGTTCGAGCTCGCGCTCATATTCGCCCAGCCACCAGCGCATGGCTTCGGGCATGTTGTCGGCGCTGAAAGTGCCCTCGTCGGAGTAGCCCAGCACCTCGGCTGCGGCGCGGTCGTCGGCGGCCACTATTACGAAGCCGTCTTTCTGGCCCCGGTTGAAGGCGTAGTAAGCTTTTGACGTATGGGCGAGCCTTATCGTGGCAGAGGCTCCCTGGGCAGGCGCTTTGGCCATTCCTGTGTTGCTGTTGAAGAACTTGCTGGCGATGGTTTTCGCCTGCTCAGTTGTTATCTGTCCTGCCCATGCTGCGTTTGCCAGTAAGGTTAGGGCAATGATCAATAGTGATTTTCTCATACGTTATTATGTTTGAATTTGGCTTTCTGTGATATTTTATGCATAATCCGATACTTTGCAAAGTTAAGGAATTTAAGCGATTGTTTGGTGTTTTGGTGCTTGTTTAACTATGGTTAACAGTGTGCTATAAGCAATGAACTCCTGTACTGAGTTAAAGTATGTTGCATTTTGACTAATTTTGCCTGTCTTTCCAAATATTATGCGTAAGTTTGCAATGACAAACTGAAGCCAATAACTAGCAACAAACAAAATTTCCAGATATGAGCAAATTTACATCTTATGCAGTTGCCGCATTGCTGTCGGCAACGGCAACAGTGTCAGATGCGCAGAATACGCCTGTCAATCGGATGGAGCATCTGACCCGTGGCGTGGTGGCTGTGCCTGCATCTTCGGGCAACGGTATGTTCGTCAGCTGGCGTATGTTCGGCACCGACGACGACCTGACCACCTTCGACCTTCTGCGCGATGGGGTGGTTGTGAAGAAAGACATAGTGGACAAGACCAACTATGTAGACGTCAACGGCTTTACGTCAAGTGAGTACCAGGTGGTCGCCAAGCACAATGGCGTTGAGGTAGACCGCTCCGAGCCGGTGACAGGATGGTCGAACCTGTACATGCAGATACCCCTCGACAAGCCTGCCGACGGCAACGTCAAGGGCAGTGCTTATTCCTATTCGCCCAACGACTGCAGCGTTGGCGACGTGGATGGTGACGGAGAATACGAGATAATACTTAAGTGGGACCCGTCAAACTCGAAGGATAACTCGCATTCGGGATATACGGGCAATGTGCTCATCGACTGCTACAAGCTCGACGGCACCAAGCTGTGGCGCGTCGACCTCGGCCAGAACATACGCGCCGGGGCCCATTACACCCAGTTCCTTGTTTACGATTTCGATGGCGACGGCAAGGCCGAGATGATGTGCAAGACAGCTACGGGAAGCAAGGACGCCACCGGTGCTTATGTCAACTCGGTGGCAACAGACCCCGACATACAGTCGGCCGACAACGAGAAGGACTGGCGCAACAGCAGCGGGAAGGTGACCGGGGGCCAGGAATACCTCACGGTGTTCGACGGAGAGACCGGCAAGGCCATGCACACCGTGTTCTACAACCCGAACAGGGCCATGGGATATGGCGGCGCTCCCGGATGGACTGTAAACTGGGACGACCGTAGCGGCAAGGAAGACAAGGAGTATGGCAACCGCGGTGAGCGCTACCTGGCAACGGTGGCCTATCTCGACGGCCCCGACAAGAATCCCTCGGCGGTGTTCGTTAGAGGCTACTATACGTTTGCCTTCCTATGGGCCGTGGGCTTCGACGGCAAGGAGATAACCACCAAGTGGCTGCATTCGGCCAAGTCGAAGACCAAGTACACGGTGACATATCCCGACGCAGACGACTTTACCCAGATGCCCGGCAAGAGCACGAGTGGCACAGGCAGCTATACGGCATACGGCAATGGCAACCACAACCTCTCGGCGGGCGATGTCGACGGTGACGGGTGTGATGAGATTGTTTGGGGCGGCTGCGCCATCGACCAGGACGGAAAGCAACTCTATGCCACGGGCTACGGACATGGCGACGCCATGCACCTGAGCGACCTGATGCCCGACCGTCCGGGCCTGGAGGTGTTCACCGTGCATGAAAGTTCGCCTTACGGGTGGAACATCCACGATGCCGCAACGGGCGAGATACTGCATTATTCGAAGGGAAAAGATGACAACGGCCGTGGCCTTGCCGCCGACATCGACTTGAACAGCAGGGGATTTGAGTTCTGGTCGTCGAACGACCGGAGCATACGCAGTGCCGTCGACGGAAGCGTGGTGAGCACGAAGTCGACGACGGTCAACTTCCGTACATACTGGGACGGCGACCTTGATGACGAGATTCTTGACGGAAACAAGATGGACAAATGGATTGGCGACGGCACTGAACGCATTTACCCCATCAGCGGCAAGAACTTCTATGACATAGCAAACTCGTCGACCTGCAATGGAACGAAGAACACTCCGAACCTCCAGGCCGACATCCTCGGCGACTGGCGCGAAGAGTTGATATTCTGGGATGGCAGCGACGCTGCCCACCTCAATGTGTTTACGACTAACGTACCGACAGACTTCCGTGTGCCGACGCTGATGCACGACCATGTCTACCGCCTCGGAGTGGCATGGCAGAATGTGGCCTACAACCAGCCTCCTCACCTCGGCTATTACCTGCCCGACTATTTCTCTACCCGTTACGCCGTCCTGGGCGAGGGTGGGTTTGAGCAGACCGTCGCCTTGGGCGAGCCCATCAAGGACATTGAATGCAGGTGGGTGAACAGCAACGCGCCTTCGCTCTACAACTGCATTGCACCCGACGGTACCGAGACAAAGACCGCGCCGGAGGGATTCAAGTTTGTTCGCAACACCTATACAACAAAGACATTCACCTTGTCGGGCACGCCTATGATGGAAGGTCTGTATGAGTTTGTGATAAAGAGCGGTGCCAACGTCGTCGACAATTCCACCAAGTATGATACCATCCGCATCAACTGCGTTGACCCCTCGGGCATAGTGGATGCCTCGACTGCCGGCGATGGCGGATGGGCAAGAGTGGTTGGCGGTGCCTTTGCAGACCAGATTGCAATCGACGTCAATGTCAGCGGACAGCAAGACGTGGCTGTAAGCATCTATAATGCGGCCGGTGCCCAAGTGTTCGGCAGGCAGTATGGTGTGGCAGGCAGCTCAAGGCTGACTGTCGACGGTCTCGGAAACCTCCGCGAGGGCATATATGTGCTGCGCGTGGAATCTGCAAGCGGACGCTACGTCAAGAAGCTCATCAAGCGCTAAAAATGGACGTTTGACACGATAATCGTACGATATTCCCATATTGCTTATGGTGGTTTTGTCGTATCTTTGCATAAGATAAGCTGCACTCGGGAATGTGCAAGCCAGCTTGCATTCCTCTCGTTTGCATTATCTTTGCATAAGATAAGCTGCACTCGGGAATGTGCAAGCCAGCTTGCATTCCTCTCGCTTGCATTATCTTTGCATAAGATAAGCTGCACTCGGGAGCGTTCCCTTGGTTCATTGCAGCTTAGACTGGGACTCAGATACACAAAGCAAACTATATAAGTAATATGGGAATATTTTTTAGGAACCTGTTTATTGTCGGGGGTATCGCGCTGGCTATGAATGCCGAGGCGCGCGATACATACAACTTCAACTCCGGCTGGAGAATCGAAAAGCAGAAAAATCTCGTCACCCTTCCGCATGCGTGGAATGAAGACGAGGCCTTCAAGGTGTACATCAACCAAATGAGTGACTCGGTGATATGGTACCGGAAGACGTTCCGCATGCCCGAGAGCGCCGAGGGCAAGCGTGTCTTCATTGAGTTTGAGGGCGCCCGCCAGGCCGCCGAGGTGTTCCTCAACGGTGAGCGGGTGGGGCTCCATGAAAACGGGGTGATGGCCTTTGGCTTCGACCTTACGCCTTATTTAAAGAAGGGGAAGAACGAGATAGAGGTTCGAACGGACAACGACTGGCGCTACCACGAGCGGTCTACGAACTCAACATTCCAATGGAACAACAACAACTTCAACTCAAATTACGGCGGACTTACCAAGAATGTGAGGCTTCATGTGGTTGACGACGTCTACCAGACGCTGCCGCTCTACAGCAACCTGAAGACCACCGGCGTGTACATCTATGCCAAAGACTACGACATAAAGGGCCGGCAGGCAACTATCTGCGTTGAGAGCGAGGTGAAAAACGAGACCGACCGGCCTGTGACGCGCCGCCTCGAAGTGGCTGTCAACGAGCTTGACGGAGCCGAGGTTTGCGGCTTTGCCAGCGAGGAGGTGACCATTCCGGCCCACGGCACAGCCATACTGAAAGCCCAGTGCAGGGCTTACAACCTGCATTTCTGGAGCTGGGGATACGGCTACCTTTACGATGTCAAGACAACTGTTGGGGCCGACGAGGTGGTAACACGCACGGGCTTCCGCAAGGCCGAGTTCAAAAACGGCATGGTTTATCTCAACGACCGGGTCATAATGCTGCACGGTTATGCGCAGCGCACAAGCAACGAGTGGCCCGGGGTGGGCATGTCTGTGCCGGCATGGCTGAGCGATTACTCCAACGACCTGATGGTGAAGAGCGGCGGAAACCTTGTGCGCTGGATGCACATCACGCCGTGGAAGCAAGACGTGGAGTCGTGCGACAGGGTGGGCCTGATACAGGCCATGCCGGCCGGCGACGCCGAGCGCGACGTTGAAGGCCGCCGTTGGGAGCAGCGCGAGGAGCTGATGCGTGACGCCATCATCTACAACCGCAACAACCCAAGCATACTTTTCTATGAGTGCGGAAACCAGAAGATATCGAAAGACCACATGATTTCGATGAAAGCCATACGCGACCAGTACGACCCCAACGGCGGGCGCGCCATAGGCAGCCGCGAGATGCTCGACCGTCCCGAGGCCGAGTATGGCGGCGAGATGCTGTATGTCAACAAGAGCGACACAAAGCCGATGTGGATGATGGAGTACTGCCGCGACGAGGCGTTGCGCTGGTATTGGAACTCATGGTCGTATCCTTTCCACAAAGAGGGCGACGGCCCGCTCTACCGCAACGCCCCTGCCGACGCTTACAACCACAACAACGATGAGTTTGCCCGCGAGCTTGTTGCACGCTGGTATGAGTATTGGCTGGAGCGGCCGGGCTCGGGCACAAAGGTCAATTCGGGCGGCGCAAAGATTGTGTTCAGCGACACCCAGACCCACGGGCGTTCGGCCGACAACTACAGGGTGAGCGGTGTTGTCGACCCGATGAGGGTGCCCAAGGATGCTTTCTTTGCCCACCAGGTGATGTGGGACGGATGGGTAGACGACCTAAAGCCGCGCACTTACATCGTGGGCCATTGGAACTATAAGCCCGGCGAGGTGATACCCACGGTCTATGTGGTGTCGAATGCCGACAGCGTGGTGCTCGAGCAGGGCGGGCAGCGCATAGCCCCCACGGAACACAAATATAGGTTTCTCTATGTGTTCAACGACTTGAAGTATGCCGCCGACAGGCTGACGGCCATCGGCATGGACAGGCAGGGGCGCCAAGTGTCGTCGTACTCGCTCGAGACATCGGGCCCTGCCGACCACATTAAGCTCACTGCCATCGAGAACCCCACGGGCTGGAAGGCCGACGGGGCCGACGTTGCGCTCGTCCAAGTCGAGGTGGTCGACAAGCAGGGGCGCCGTTGCCCGCTCGACAACAGCCTGATAAAGTTTGAGCTCGACGGCCCGGCCGAGTGGCGCGGAGGTGTGGCCAAGGGCAAGGACAACCATGTGCTCTGCGACACCCTGCCCGTTGAGTGTGGCGTCAACCGTGTCATGTTGCGCTCGCTCGCCAAGGCCGGGACGGTGAAGCTCACGGCCAAGGCCGAAGGCATGGCCCCAGCCACGATAACACTGCGCACGTCTGCAGTCGAAGTGGCCGACGGACTGTCCAGGTGGCTGCCCTCCGACGGGCTTAAGCCTGTGCTCGACCGTGGCGAGACGCCCGACGAACCGTCGTTCAGCCAGTGGCGCCGCGGGGTGCAGATAGTGTCGGCCAAGGCCGGCAGCGGCAACGACGTGCGCCTGAGTTTCGACACGTTTGAGAACACGTCGTGGGAGAGCAGCAACCGCCTCGACTCTGCCTGGGTGACATACACGCTGGCCGAGAACACGCAGATTGACGACATTTGTGTGAAGATGAAGGGCTTCCGCTCTACTACATACCCGATAGCTGTCTATGCGGGCGACTCGCTCGTGTGGGAGGGATGGACGCCCAAGGCGCTGAGCTACATACACATACCGCTGAAGAATGCCCCGAAGACCAACACCATCACTATACGTTCGCGTGGGGCCAGCACCACAAAGGATGCCTTCGGCGCCGTGCAGGAACTTGACGCCCGGAACAACGACAAGGCCGTGAAAGGCAAAAACTCGCTTAAGATTGTCGAGATTGAATTCTTGAAAAATCTTTGATAAGCATTTGCCGGCTCCGTGGCTTGAAAACATAGAAGCCACGGGGCCGGCTTTTTCATGTGCATCGGTAGATGCAGGCCGCAAGGAATGCGTCTGGCAGCATGCCTTGCATGGCCGTCGCCGGCATGATGTTGCTGCCTTGCATTGTAAGCATGCAACATGGGGGCGGCGTTGCCCTGCCGTGCCAGGGGCTTTTAAGGATGGTGGCGGATGTATATGCGGCATGCATATCTGGCAATCATAGTGCTTGCGCGTGGCAGCATGCCAGTTGCTTTTGCAAGCGGCTGGCCGTCGTGCCGCCCTGCCGTTGTTTGGAAATGCGCGCCATGCTTGCCAATTGCCTTGCCCGTCTTGCGCCATTTTGCCTGCCGCTCTGTGCGGCCTCGGCCTGCGGCCCGATTGCCAAGGGCGGCATGCCTACGGCTCGGCAATTCGGCTGAAACGCCGGTTGCCCGGGCCTACTGTTGTGATTTAAGCCCTTTGTCGGGCAGAATGATGGTTCTGTTTTGTGGATTATGTGGTTTATATGCGATATGCAGCGAAATTCGAGCATCTAAACTCGCAATAATTGTAATGTGATATTTATCTTTGCATGCGTGGCAGCGTCCATGGCCGGGCGCATTCCATACCGAGCGTTGTGTTGCCGCGGCTGTCGCCTCGTTGCGATGCGGCTCGCGGCCCATCGCATCTTGAAGCAGGCAATTACAGTGATATTGCGATATGATATAAATAGATTCGGATTTTTTGAGGGTGTTGCGTCGTGAGGCGCGGCACCCTTTGTTTTGTATTGTGGCCTGCTGTGGGTGGTCTCGGCCTTGGGCGCTTTGCTTCCGCAGCCGGGTGGCGTGCGGTCTTGGCGCCCACGGGCCTGCTTCGGCAAACAGCCTGGCCTGCAGCGGGTTGCGTGGCTGGCCGCCCTGCCGTTGCAAAACGGGCCGTTCCGCCTTGCGATATGTGCCGTTTGGCAGTGCTGCATGGGCCGTTTTGCAAGGCGGAACGGCCCGTTTTGCAGGCCCTGACGGCAGGCCTTGCCGTATGCCTGCGTTTTCGTTGGCCTTTGGCGGCATGCCGACGACGGTTGGCTTTGGCGTCGGCCGTGCCCGCCGGCCCCGGCATGTCATGGTGGCGCCATGTGTGCCGCATGTCGGGGGCGGATTGACAAATGAATGGAAAACACCAAAAAAAGCATCCGTTTTGTTGCGGGTTTGCGATAGAAAGGTTATATTTGCATCACAATAGATATCCGATGCATATAGTCGGAACGGCTGCCTGTAGTTGCATGTTGCCGCCGTCTGTGAGTCGGCGCTGTAGGGCAGCGGGCTCATGGCCGCCGTCGTGGTGGCGCAATTGGGTTTGATAGGGTGTCTGTTTGGTGTCACCGCCATTGGCCGTCAGGCGTGGCAATGCGGCCATGGCTTCATGCCGGCGTTGCCGCAGGGCGCCACGGTGCAAGAGCCGCCGCCTTCTCCGCCTTTCGGCCCATGCAGGCTCGCTTAAGGTCGCAGCGGTTTGTCCGCGCGTACATTTATATATTAATATTATCGTTATGAACTTTTTGTCATTCATCAAACGTTGGTCGCTGGTGGTGTCTCTGTTGGCAGGCACCCTCATTTATCTGCTCTTTTCCCGCGTTTCCTTTCTGGAGCCGATAGGAGCCGATGCCGAGCCGCTGTTGGTGGGGGCGCTGCCGGTGTTGCTCTTCGTGCTTCTGTTCGTCACATTTTGCAAGATCGACGTGCGCGACCTGCGCCCGCGGCCGTGGCACTTCTGGCTGCAGCTGTTGCGCATCGTGCTGTCGTTGGCCCTTGTAGCCGGCATAGTGTGTGCCGGAGTGCCGGGCGTAAGGCTTGTACTCGTTGGGGTTTTCGTGTGCGTGGCCTGCCCTACGGCGGCCGCCGCGGCCGTTGTCACCGAGAAACTTGGCGGCAGCATAGCCTCGATGACCATATATACCATCATCGACAATGTTGTCACGTCTGTTGTCGTTCCGCTGCTCCTGCCGCTCATCGAGCGCGGTGTCGACGTGTCGTTTTTCACGGCCATGCTCATGGTGCTGCGCAATGTGGCCTTTGTGCTGGTCGTACCGTTGGCGCTGGCGCTGTTGTGCCGCAGGTTGGTGCCCCGCATCACGTCGGCCATTGCCGGCGTGCGCAACCTCGCATTCTATATCTGGTGCGTCAACCTGGCCATCGTCACGGGCGTCACCGTGCGCAACATCCTTCATGCCACGGTGTCGGGCTCAACGCTTGTCATGCTGCTCGCGCTCCCGCTGTTGGTCACCCTGGCCCTCTTTGCCATGGGCAAGGCCGTGGGCCATGCCTATGGCGACAGTGTGAGCGCTGGCCAGGCGCTCGGCCAGAAGAACACCGTGGTGGGAATATGGATAGCGCTCACGTTTCTCGACCCGCTGTCGGCGTTGGCGCCCGGTGCCTACGTGATATGGCAGAACCTTGTCAACGCCTGGCAGATATGGTATAAGGAAAAGTATGGGCGGGTGAAGTGGTGAGCCCGTGGTGGGCGTGCTGTGGGCGAGGCGTAATGTATTTTTCACGCCGCTGAAACAGAAATGTAGCACAGGTTAAATAATTTTGCACGAGATAAATATATTTTAGATATGGAGAGCAAGAAGAGCCGCAAAGACCGTCGCTATGTTGAGCGCGACCTCAGTTGGATGTACTTTAACCGCAGAATACTGCAGGAGGCAGAGAAACAGAATGTACCGGTGCTTGAGCGAATGTCGTTTCTCGGCATATACTCAAACAACCTCGACGAGTTTTTCCGCGTCCGTGTGGCATCGCTCAGCCGCATTGCCGAGTCGAAGGAGAAAATACCCAAGGCCGACAGGGTGAGGGCCAAGGCCACGATAAAGGAAATAAACCGCCTCAACGCCGCATACAACAAGGAGTTTGAGCACACCGTGGGCGTGGTTACCGACGACCTGGCCAAGCACGGCATACGCTTGCTTCATGAGACCGACCTCAACGAAGAGCAGAAGACATACATCAGGCGGCTCTATCTTGACAAGCTCAACGGGTCGACAAACCCCGTGTGGCTTAACGAAATCAAGGAGATAGGCGACACCGACGACGACAGCATCTACCTGGCCGTGAAGCGTTCGCGCTGGCAGGCCGACAAGAAGAACCCCACGGTCACCCATGCCCTCATCAAGGTTCCCGACCGCGAGGTGGGGCGCTTTGTGGTATTGCCGCCCAGCGACGGCTTTGCCAACATCATGTACATCGACGACGTGGTGAGGTTCTGCCTGCCGCTGATATTCATCGGCGCCGGCAAGTGCACCTACGAGGCCTATTCCTTCAAGTTTACCAAGGATGCCGAGATGGACATCGACAACGACCTGAGCTACGGCGTGGTGCAGAAGGTGGCCAAGGGCGTCAAGAGCCGCAAGCGCGGCGAGCCCATACGCGTTATCTACGACGAGCGCATGCCCAAGGACTTGTTGCGGAAGATAATGTCGAAACTGAACGTCGACCAGCTGGACACCATCGTCAGCGGCGGCAGATACCAGAACCACAAAGACCTGATGGGCTTTCCCGATTGCGGCAAGTCGGAGTTGCGCTATCCGTCGTGGACGCCCATTGTCAAGCCCGAGCTGGAGACCGAAGACTGCATTCTTGACACCATAAGGGGCAAAGACCGCTTCCTGCACGTGCCGTACCATTCGTTCAACAGTTTCATACGACTGCTGCGCGAGGCTGCGCTCAACCCCGACGTGCGCGAGATACAGGCCACGCTTTACCGACTGGCCAAGGATTCGAAGGTTGTCAACACCCTCATCTGCGCGGCGCGCAACGGCAAGAAGGTCACCGTGGTCATCGAGCTGCTGGCCCGTTTCGACGAGGAGAGCAACATCAAGTGGAGCAAGCGCATGCAGGAAGCCGGCATCGAGGTGGTGTTCGGCGTCGAAGGGCTCAAGGTTCACTCCAAGCTCGTTTACATAAATTGCAAGGGCGGCGACATTGCGTGCATCGGCACGGGCAACTTCCACGAGGGCAACGCCAAGATATATACCGACTATATGGTCATGACGGCCAGGCCCACGCTTGTGCGTGAGGTGAAAAAGGTGTTCGAGTTCATACGCAAGCCATTCAAGCCCGTCAGGTTCCGCGAGCTCCTCGTGTCGCCAAACGACATGAAACCGCGCATACTGAGGCTCATTGACAACGAGATAAAAAACGCGAAGGCCGGCATCGATGCCTGGATACGCATGAAGATAAACCACATCACCGACGAGGATGTGGTGGAGCGGCTCTACGACGCCGCAGCGGCCGGGGTGAAGATTGACATCGTTTTGCGCGGCAACTGTTCTCTCATGCCGTCGAATGTCGACAACATGCACGTGGTGGGCATCATCGACCGCTACCTCGAACACTCGCGGATACTTATTTTTGCCAATGGCGGGACACCACGGTATTACATGGGCAGCGCCGACTGGATGCCGCGCAACCTCGTCAACCGTGTCGAGGTGCTTACGCCGGTCTACGACGAGGACTTGCAGCGCGACCTGGCGCGGACTGTGGATTACGGCTTGCGCGATACCACCAACGGGCGCATTGTCGACGGTTTCGGCAAGAACGAAATGCAGCAGGGTGAGCCCTTCCGCTCGCAGGAGCACCTGTATGTCGACTATCTCAAGGAATCTCAAGAATACAACAACATAAGGAACTGATTATGGAAAACAGCAATTTCGCAGCCATCGACATTGGGTCTAACGGGGCGCGCCTGCTCATCAAGAACGTGATTGAGGACGCAGGGGGCAACTACGAGTTCAACAAGGTGCTGTTCCTCCGTATACCGTTGCGGCTGGGCAAGGATGTGTTTACCATCGGTGATATATCTCCCGAGCGCGAGCGCATGATGATGTGCATGATAAAAAGCTACAAGCAGCTCATGAAGCTATACCGGGTGGTGGAGTACAGGGCATGTGCCACGTCGGCAATGCGCGACGCTGCCAACGGTCAGAAGATTCTGAAAAAGATACGCAAGGAGACGGGCATCAACATCGAGATTATCCCCGGCAGCGAGGAGGCACGCCTGCTTTGCGACAATTCTGTAGAGAGCGGATATGCGCGCAAGGGCAATTATGCCTATATGGATGTGGGCGGAGGCAGCACCGAGATTTCGATGATTAGCGACGGGCGCATCGTGGGCAGCTGCTCTTACAACCTCGGCACGCTGCGCATCCTCGGCGGGGCCGTAGAAGAGGGCGAGGTGGAGAAGATGAAAGAAGAGCTGGCTGCGTATGCCGCCGACTATAAAGACATCTCCATCATAGGCTCCGGGGGCAACATCAACAAGCTGTGCAGGCTGTACGACAGCGGCAAGGGCAAGAAGTCGAAGGACACGCTGCCGGTTGACGGATTGCGCAAGGTGTACGACGAGATGAAGGGAATGACTTACCGCGAGCGCATCGACCGCTATTCGCTAAAGCCCGACAGGGCCGACGTGATAATACCGGCGGCCGAGCTGTTTCTCACCGTGGCCGACGCGCTGGGGTGCCAGCAGATACATGTGCCCAACATATCGCTGGCCGATTGCATCATCGACGGGCTTTACAAGAAACTGAAAGACTCGCCCATCAAGGCATGAGGGCGGCTTTTCGGTAGGAATTGTTGCCGGAGGCACGGGCCGCAGACCGTTGCCTCCGGCTTTGTGTTTGTGAGGTGGCTTCACTATTGTGCTATCCTGCCACTGCGTGCCCGGCTGTTCGGGGGCGTAGACGTTGTAATCCCGGGGCATTCACCTGTCTTTTTCTGTCACTTTTCCATAAGTTGCCATACCGTGGCGGTAGGTGTTATGGCCCATGGGCAGATTGCCTCGGCATTGCCTCGAGGCTGCACTTTATTGTTTGGCAAGGCTGCATCAATGTAGTGGCTAAGCCGTGCAATATGGTTGTTTTTTAGAGGTTGGGCTGTAGCCCGACCGTCCGTTTTTCTCCTTTTTTACGTTTTTTGTGTTAATTATTTGCGTGTATAATCCTTTTTTATACTACTTTTGCATTGACAAACGTGTTATCTGGATAACTTGCGTCTGTGACTCTATTGCTAATTTTACATATATTCATTATATATCAATAACTACAAACAATAGCAACATGAAGAAAAGATTTCTACCTCTGTTTGTGTTGGGAATGTTATCGGGCACTGCCTCGGCGCAGCGCGCGACCGACGTGCTCGACCGAGGCTTGGTGGCTGTCCAGGTAAAGGCAGACTCCAAGCTAAACAAGGAGGGGGGCATCTTCTGCAGCTGGCGTATGCCTGCCGAGGAATATTATGATGTTAAGTACAACATCTACCGCGACGGCACCAAGCTGAACAGCGAGCCCCTCAATGTTTCAAACTACTTGGACAAAAGCGGATCTACCTCAAGCAGCTATCAGGTGCAGGCGGTTGTACGCGGCGTACCGCAGCAGATGTCGGACGCCGTGACGCCATGGGCCAACAATTACCTTGAAGTGCAGATGGATCACGGCAACCTCAAGAGCACGTACATACCCAACGACGCTTGCATGGCCGACGTTGACGGCGACGGCGAGCTTGAGATTCTATTGAAGTTTGACAACCAGGAAGACATAGCCGGGCGTTGGAAGAAAGGAGGAAACAACGGTGAGTATGCCATCATCGAGGTATATAAGCTCAACGGAAAGCGGTTGTGGTGGATTGACCTTGGACCGAACATGGCCGATTTCCAGAACAACGAGAACAATATCGTTGCTTACGACTGGGATGGCGACGGCAAGGCCGAGGCTGTGTTGCGTGCTTCCGACGGCACTGTCGTACACAAGGCCGACGGTACAACGGTTGAGATTGGCGACATGAATGCCGACTACCGCCCGGCAGACGGGCATACGGGAGGGGCAGAGTTCTTTGTGCACGAGGGCCAGGAGTTCCTGCTCTACCTCAATGGCGAGACCGGAGAGCCTTACCAGATAATGGAGTATCCGCTGAAAAGGCTTGAAGACGGCGAGACCGACCTCAACGCTGCTTGGGGCGACGGCTACGGCCACCGTTCCACAAAGCACTTCTTTGGCGCCCCCGTGCTCGACGGCCGCAAGCCCAGCATCTTCATCGCACGTGGCATATACACACGCCACAAGATGATTGCATACGATGTTAACCCCGCTACCCACCAGCTCGAAGAGCGTTGGCACTGGAACTGCAACACGCCGGGATCGATGTGGTACGGGCAGGGTTACCATAACTATTGCATCTCAGACGTCGACTGGGACGGGCGCGATGAGATTGTGTTCGGCTCCATGGTGATTGATGACAACGGCAAGGGCCTCTCGTCGAGCGGCCTCGGACACGGCGACTCGCAGCACTGCAGCGACTTCGACCCATACAGCTTCGGGCAGGAAATCTTTGCCTGCAACGAGTCGCAGCCTAACAATAACTTCCGCGACGCAACCACGTCGAAGATTTATTACCGCTCTGTGGGCAGCCGCGACGACGGCCGTGCCAACATGGGCAAGTTTGTAGACGACATACCCGGTGCCCAGGGAGTGTCGTCGCGCGACGACAATCTCGTTGGCGCTGCGGCCCATGCCGGCGTCGACGGATATTCGAAGAGTTCGTTCAACATTACACAGAACTTCAGGATATATTGGGATGGCGACCTTTGCGAAGAGTCGTTCGACTATCGCAACGGCAAGAACACCGAGGGACACATCGTCAAGGCGCGCGAAGGCGAGATAGCGGTGCTGGCCGGCAGCATGACCAACAACGACACCAAGGGAACGCCTTGCTATCAGGGCGATGTGCTGGGCGACTGGCGCGAGGAGGTCATCATGCGCACAGCCAACAACAACATACGCATCTACACAACCGACTTCCCCACGAAGTGGCGCAACTACTCGCTCTGGCATGACCACCAGTACCGCCAGGCCATGGTATGGCAGATGTGCGGATACAACCAGACTCCGCATGCAAGCTACTACCTTGGCGAGATGGAAGGCATCACGATGGCGCCGCCGGCTCTTTCCATGACGGGGCGTGACGAGATTGCAAACGGTTCGTCGATAGATGCCGGTAGCAATGACAAGCACATCATCATGTGCGAGACCAACGACATGACTGTCAGCGTTGCCGACGGTGCACAGCCTTACATCTTTACCGACAATGCGCCGATATGGACGCAAGGCCATGACGACAACAACAACATCACTACCGAGACATACACCCACACGCTCACGGGCGGGGCGTTTACAGGCTCAATGCGCCTTGTCAAGCAGGGCAGCGGAGTGCTTGTGCTGCCCAAGGTCACCGAGACATATACGGGCAACACCGACGTATGGGGCGGTACGCTCAGCTTCGACGGAACCATGCAGTCAAGCCGCGTCTGGCTCAACCGCCACACAACGCTCATCTCTGATGGCGGCAAGTTCATGAAGGGCATACAGGCAGAGTACAACGCCAGGCTGCTGCCAGGAGGCGAAGGCAAGCAGGGAACCATCGAGACCGACTCGCTCATACTCAACTTCGGTTCGCGGATGCTTATCGACTTGTTCAGCGACGGCATCTCTTCCGACCAGATAAAGGCCAATGTCCTCACCATAGGGAAGAAGGACTGGAAGAACGGTCCTCAGTATCTCACCCCGGTGATGGAGTTTGTTTGCCATCCTGCTTCGGGCGAGGACAGGATTGCCGAGGGCAAGTATCTGATTGGTGAGTTTGGCAAGATAGAAGGCGACATCAACGACCTTGTCATCGAAGGGCTCAACAGCCAGCGCAAGACCTTGACCTACGAAGACGGCAAGCTGTATATCTCCATAGAGAACTACGTGCCGGGCAACGTTACATGGACAGGCGCCGAAGGTGGCGATTGGGATCTTGACAAGACCCCGAACTTTGCCGTCGACGGTTCTGAAGACGTGCGTTCGTTTGTCCAGGGCGACATCGTCACGTTCAACGACATTGCCTCTGTCACCGACATTACCGTCAGTGGCAACGTCGCTCCCAAGAGCATAGTATTCGACAACTCCGAGAAAGACTTCACAATATCCGGCGACAGCATCGTCGGAGACCCAACAGTCGAGAAGCGCGGCACAGGCAGCGTCACAATAAACAATGTCAACCACACCGGCAATACCACCATCAGCGGTGGCGAGCTCGTGGTAACGTCGCTTGCCAACAACGTCGGCCAGGAGTTTGGTTCTCTTGGCGGACTCGACAAGAAGGTCACCATCACAGGCAACGGCATACTCGGTGTGTCGGGCTCAGTGACCTCGGGCCAGGAGATTTTCGTAGGCGAGGGCGGTGCAGTCATCGACGTCAAGCCGTCGTCGTCGCTCACCATGGAGCGCGGCATTGGCGGCACTGGGGCGTCGGCTGTGCTCAGCAAAGACGGTACCGGAACGCTCACGCTCGGCTCTTCCAACCAGGTGGGCCGCCTCGTCATCGTTGCCGGAGTGGTCAATGCCGTTGAGAGCGGCGACCAGACACAGCTGCCGCCTGTCGTAGAGTTCCGCGGTGGAACGCTTTACGACCCCAACGGCGAAGGCTCTTACACCACCAACTATGCTGCGTTTGAGGTGCCCGAGGGCGCAACCGGCACGTTCTATGCCGACCCGCGTTGCAACTACCGCGGCAAACTGACAGGTGCCGGAACGTTCAACGTCAACGCGGCAGGTGTCCGCAACTACTTCCAGGGCGACTGGAGCGAGTTTGAGGGAACGCTCGTGCCGGGCTTGTCGAAGCGCGCCACCTACGACCCGTCGTTCGACTTCGACAACAACTACGGTCTGCCTAAGGCCACACTGCAGCTCAATTCGGGCGTGACATTCAACAACAGGGGCCACGCTGTGAGCATTGCCAACGTCACGGGCTCGGGCGTACTGGCCGGAGGCGGCACGTACACCATTGGCGGCCAGGGCGACGACATCAAGTTCCGTGGCCAGTTCGATGGCTCGTCGGTAGTGAAGACCGGCGACGGCACATGGTCAGTGTACACCTCTTCACCGCAAGACAACATCGGTTCGGTAACGGTGAATGGCGGCGGGCTGTACCTTGACACATACAATTCTACAACGTGCATCATGTCTGGCACGATAACGATGAACAGCGGCACGTCGATCAAGGGCACCGGCACGGTGAAAAACATTGTGCTCAACTCGGGCGCAGAGCTTGCCCCGGGCCGCACCACCACAGCCGATGTGTCGGGCTTCGTTGCCGCCGAGGGCAACCTAACGGCCAATGCCGGCTCTGTGGTCAGCCTTAACATCAAGAACGCTTCGAACACCACGAGCTCGAGGTCTTTCCTCAAAGTGGGCGGAGCATTCAAGGCCGACGGAACCATCCGCATTACTCTCAGCGACAACTACTCTCCCGAGGAGGGCGATGAGATAGTGCTCTGGACGGCCGGCAGCTTCAGCGGAACACCTACGGTAGAACTGCCCGAGCTGCCCGAGTGGCTCGACTGGGACAGCACCGGCCTGCTTGCGGCCGAAGGCAAACTGCGCGTCATCTCTTCGGCAGGCATCTCGTCGAAGCCGGCCGCCGACGAGGCTGTCGTTTGCCGCGTGTTCACTCTCAGTGGAGTGCTTGTCGGACAGTTTGAGGCCACAGGTGCAACAGCCGTAGAGCGTGCCAAGAGCGCCATCGGTGCATCGGGCACATACATCATCCGCATCAGCGGAGCCGATTCGGCTTCTACGGTGAAAGTCGTAATCGACTGAATCTGATTATATTGAGCGTAAAACGGAGTTTGGTGTCCGTTTTACGCTCATTTTAGTTAAAACTAATTAATTTTGGGCGATTATCCACAAAGAATTAGTGTATAAAGGATAATGTTTGGCTGTTTTTACCTATCTTTGTCGCCGAAAGATATGACCAAAGGCTAAAAACGAAACTTATTAATAACCAACTTAATTATTTATGAAGAAGCAATTACTAATGATGGCGGCTGCCTTCATGGGCGTAGCTGGGTCGGCTTATGCTTATAACATCGGCGACGCAGTTTATACCCATTCAGGCAAGTACAAGATTGTGGGTGAGAACATCGTGGTCAATGGCGATTTCTCAAACGGTACGACCGGCTGGACCGGCCTGACCGGCAGGGCCATTCCTACCGACACGTTCAACGTTGTGCCCAACGGCGGGCCCGATGGCAAACCGTGCCTTCAGGTCATGATTAGTGGCGGTACGATGGGCAACACTCTCGACGGCAGTGCCAACTTCCGCCAGAGCGTGCGCCTTGCCGGCGGCAATACCTATGTGATTTCTTACAAGGTCAAGGCCAACACCGGTGGCGTTACGTCTACCGCACGCTGGTCGGGCCGCAACGACAACTACCAGGATGTGTTCGTCAACGGCAACGGATTGAGCCCGTATCCCACCGAGACAGAAGACAACAAGTCGCAGGGAAGCGTGGCCGAGTGGATTGACACCAAGGGCGGCGAGTGGATGACCATCAACTATGCCTACCGCGCCGAGACAGACATCTACCTCAACTTTGAGTTCTTCAACCTCATCCAGTTTGACAGCTTTGCCGACTTCGGCGTTTATTCAGCTACGCAAGTGGGCGACGACCGCATTGCCACCAACGCAGCAAACACACTGCAAAGCATCATCGACGACACCGAGACATTCCCCGATGCAGCCGACTACCTGTCGGAGCCGTTGGCCGAGCTGAGGTCTGCTGCCGAGAATCCCGACATCTCGGTTGACGAGCTCAACGGCATGGTTGATATGATCATGGGCAGCGAGTCGGCCCTGAGCGAGTATCTCAACGCCATTTCTGCCGACGTGTCTTCTTATTTCGATTACTTCACGTTTGACGACTGCACCGAGAAGAAAGCCAACAAGGGCGCTGCCGAGGGATGGTCGGAGACCGGTGGACGCTGGGGCGTGAGGGCTCCTTGGTCTGACATGACCACACGCCACATCTTTGCCGAGAGCCCGGCCAACGTGGCCATGGCTGCCGGTAGCCAGTATCAGACTGCCGCACTCCCCAAAGGCAAGTACCTGTATATGGTAAAGGGCTCGGGCACAAGGTATTACGGCGACGGCTCGGGCAAGAACTCCAACTTCTACATACCCGACTACTATAACAATGTTTCGGGCATGGGCTTCTTTATAAATGGCGACTCTGCAGAAATGAAAGACGTGCCCACATACATGTCTAACATTTATTACAAGGTGTTCGACGTGGCTGAAGACGGCGACCAGACCATCGGATTCTATCGCGACGCCCAGAGTGCCTTTACGGGCAACGACCGCAACAAGGTGAGCGGTTCGGGCATTGTGCGCTTCGACAACATGCACATACGCATACTCGGCGTTACCAACGAGGATGTTGAGGCTTACTTCCTGAAGGAGACACTGGCCAACTCGCAGAACGCGCTCAAGGTGATGGTCGACTCGGCCAAGAACGTTGTTGCTCTGACCAAGTACATCTGGGGCAAGGACGAGCTGCAGGCTGTGATCGACGAGTCTGACAATGTGTATGCAACATGCACCAATCCTACGCAGGAAGACATCGACAAGCTCGACGCACAGATGCCTATCATGCGCGACGCCATCCGCGCTTACTATGCTGTAAACAAGGAATATGTGCAGCTGGGCGAGGACATTGAGGCTGCCAAGGAAGTGGCTGCCGACGCAAAACGCCCTGCCGGCAAGGATGCACTCAATGCTGCCATCAAGACGGCCGAAGACTATTACACTCCGCTCAACGCGTCGTCGGTGCGCGACTCGCTCACTCTTGTCAAGACCGACTCTACGCTCAATGCCGCTGTGCAGACATTCTATGTTGCCAACGCATCGTGGGAGACACCTGCTATGATGAACCTGGTGAACGCCGACTTTGCCGACAACTCAACCGGATGGTCTATCGATGCCATCGGCGGCACTGCTTCTTGGAAGTTTGGCACCATCGACGGCGTGGGCCGCACCATGTACTTCAACCGCGGCAACACGGCATACGACAACAAGTATGCATATCAGGACGTAAAGGTTGAGCAGCCCGGAGTCTACGAGTTCTTCGCCACTCTGGCCGTGCACAATTCAAAGTGGAGCTCAATCGAGGGCCAGGTGACCAGCACTTACCTCTATGCCAACAAAGACTCCATCGAGGTTTGCACTCTCGGACCGGGTGAGCCCACTGCCCAGGTTGTTGGTTCGTTCGACGACTTCAGCGTGGTAAGCAAGGTTACCGACATCAACGACACCGAGCAGGTGCCCGTGGCCGGCTACATCCGCGTGGGTCTTGAGAAGCGTCCGTTGCCCGATGGAACCAACGCTGTTGTCAACATGATTTACATTGCCAACACCAAGCTGCTCTACTACGGTTCTATCGAGGACTATGAGACCGGCGTTACCGATGTTGAGGTGGTCGACACCACGTTTGATGTTTACAACCTCAATGGCATGAAGGTGCGCTCTAACGTCAACTCTCTCGACGGCCTTGCCAAGGGCATCTATATTGTCAACGGCAAGAAATATGTTGTGAAATAAACCTTGATGATACATATAATTGGGCGAAAAGGCAACAGCCTTTTCGCCCTTTTTTGTTGCTTTTCGCCTCGCTGCCCCATACTTTTTCTGCTGTATTGCCGCCGCGGTTTTGCCAAATGATTGCACCCTCAAACCGGCAATCCTGCCGCATGATTCTTGTTTTGGTGTCGATGCCCTGCTTGTCAAGCGCCTGTGTTCTCCGCCGAGGCTCTTTCCTCACCCTTTTAACCGGCGTGTGCCGCCATAAATGCGGTAAAACAGAAAGTCATTATGCGCTACATTTTTATGCGTGTTTTTTGTGATGAACAGCCCGGTAGGGGGGGTGAGGGATGGCCCTGCCGTGGGTGTGGTGTCGGCATGGGGCTGCGCCGCTGCGTGCGGCCTTGGCCGGCTGTAGGCCGGTATGGCCCGTTTTGTAATGCCGGACGGGCCGTTTTGCAGTGCCGAACGGGCCGTTTTGCATTGCCGAACGGCACGTATTGCGCAGCACCGGTTGATGGGGCGGTTTTTAGCCGGCGTTTTTCTTCAGCCCCGGCATTATGTAGTCAGTCAAAACGCCCCATGGCATTGTTGCGTAGGCCGGACGGCCCATTTGTCGGGCCACAGCGTTTTGCAATGCTGCCCGAAGCATGCCGGGCGTTTTATTGGCGTTTTGCCAACTTTTAAGTAGGTGTTCAAAATCAGTTGCCATCAAATTGTGGGCTCTTTCGGAGATGCATGCCAAAGTCCGAAAAGAGAGCGGGGCGGGATACGCTACCTATGAGACTTTGGCATGCGGCCCGCAAGATCACACAAGATGGAGGCAAATATATAGTGGACACATGCAAGGTCTATTGTATCGGTTAGTTTTGAACAGTTGCTTACCGCCGCCTAACGGCATCTTTGTCGTTGCTTTTCGCATGTGTGGCCCGCCCAACTTTCGGTATGTGCCGATTACGGTTTGCCCTGCGGCTGCAGGTTGGCGTTGTTTGCTATTATTGCCTGTCAATGTTGAAATTGTGGCGGTAAACGTCGGTAAAATAATGAAGTCAAGAAGCCCGAAATCTGGGTGAAATGTTTGAGGGGCATGAAGCAAACGTGAAAAACGGCGTTTGGCAGAGAGCCGTTGTTGTGGCGGGCAGCGTCGTTATCAAGCTCAGTTACATTTTTTCTCATTCAAATGGCGTCGGTGCCATGCCCGCCCATAGGCAAAGGGTGGGGCGGGCCAGGTGTGCAAAGGGCATGGGTATTGCAAATGTTTGGTCGGCGCAGAGACTGATGGCCCCGACATGAGGTAATAAACAGCGTTTTACACATTATTATATATATAGCTGTTGGGAATTAATTTTGAACACCTACTTACACATTATTATATAATTATATATGCTTGTGGTCGGGTTCTGCCATAAGCTGTGGCGACATCGTCGGCGCAGGCATATCCAGCCCGATTGCCGCACCGTTGGTGTACAGACCGGCCTGTGCAGACGTCATTTTATGATTTGTTGCTATTCATTTTGCAAGGTTTAATAATCACAGAGTTAAAACAGCTTAAATATCAATTATGCGCTTTAAAAATACAGTGATGAAACATTGTGGTTTGCTTTCTTTTAGCTATCTTTGCAAAGTCAGATCAAAAAACTATTACTAAACAAAGTATTTCAACTAATTTAATTGTTATTTATGAAGAGACGATTACTTATGATGATGGCAGCCATAGCTGGCTTGGCTACGCCTTCATTTGCTTACCAGCAAGGGGATGCTGTCTACACCTTTAATGGTAAGTTTAAGATTATTGGTGAGAACATGCTCACCAATGGCGATTTCTCGGATGGCGTGAACGGTTGGACCGGCCTGACAGGAAATGCTGTGCCCACCGACACTTTCAGTGTCGTTCCGGCAGGAGGCCCCGACGGCATGAACTGCCTCCAGGTGTCTATGAGCGGCGGAACGCTTGGCACAAACCTTCACAACAGCGCAAACTTCCGCCAGAGCGTGCGCCTTACTCCCGGTAACTATGTATTCACATACAAGGTGAAGGCCCTGACCGGTGGCTGTACGTCGAACACCCGCTCAAGCGGCCGTAACGACAACTATCAGGACGTGTTCCTCAACAACTCGGGCAAGTCGCCTTACCTGAGCACCAACGAGGCCGATAACATCACTTCGAGTGTGGCCGCATACGTAGAGACCGAGGCCGGCAACTGGATGACTGTTTCTTACAACTATCGCGTTGAGGCCGACGAGTATGTAAACTTCGAGTTCTTCAACCTGATTCAGTACGACTGCTTCGCCGATTTCGGTGTATATCCCGTAGAGCAGGTTGGCGACGACCGTCTGCTGCAGGATGCCGTCAATACATTGGAGGCTTTTGTTGCCGACGAGACCAACTTCCCCGGTGCTGCCGATTACCTGGCCGGCCCGATTGAAGACCTCAAGGCTTCGATGGAGAATCCCGACCTCACTGTTGACGACGTGAACGGAATGGTAAGCATGATTCTCGGAAGCGACGGTTCGGCACTTCAAGAGTACCTCAACACTATCTCTGCAGACGTTTCGAAATATTTTAATTATTTCACATTCGACGATTGCGCAGAGAAAAGTGCCAACAAGGGTGCTGCCGACGGTTGGACAGAGAACGGCGGCCGCTGGGGCGTGAGCGCACCGTGGTCAGACTTCACCACACGCCACATCTTCGCCGACATCAACGGTGGCTACGGTTTGGGTGCCGGTTCGCAGTATCAGTCGGCTTTCCTGCCCAAGGGTAAGTATCTTTATATGGTGCAGGCCTCTGCCTACCAGTATTATGCAGCTGCTAAAATCACTGACATACCCGACTGGTACAATCAGCGCAGCGGCCTGAAATATTTCATCAATGCCGACTCTGTCGACATGACAGATGTACCGACTTGGAAGGCAAACACTTATTTCCATGTGTTTGATGTGGCCAACGACGGTGAGCAGACACTCGGCTTCTACCGTGCTGCCAACGAGGCTGCCAGCGGCAACGACCGTAACCGCGTGAGTGGCGGTGGCCGCGTGCGTTTCGACAACATGCACATCCGCATACTCGGTGTTACCGACGAAGACGTTGAGCGCTTCTTCCTCGAGAACAATCTTGCCGACGCACAGAACTCTCTTAAGACAATGATTGATTCGGCCAAGACCGTTATCGCCGACTCTCGCTACATCTGGGGTAAGGACGTGCTGCAGGATTCCATCAATGTGTCGCAAGGCATTTACGACCAGTACACCAATGCCGTGCAGGAAGACATCGACAAACTCAACGACCAGATGCCTTTGATGCGTGATGCCATCCGCGACTATTACGCTATCAATAAGGAATATACACAGTTGGGTGACGACATTGCAGCTGCCAACAAGCTGACCGGCGACGAGACCCGCCCCAACGGAAAGGATGAGCTGAGGGCTGCCATCACAACTGCCGACACATATTATAAGTCGCTTAATTCTCAGTCAGAGCGCGATTCGCTCCAGCTCGTCAAGACCGACTCGTTGCTCAACGATGCTGTTGGCGACTTCTATCTGGCAAACGCTTCTTACCAGACACCCGGATACATCAACCTCGTGAACGACGACTTCACCGACGGAACCAACGGATGGTCGGTAGACAATGGCACCGGTACTGCTGTATGGAAGGCAAGCGACATTGACGTGCCTACTTACAAAGGACGCGCCGTGGTGTTCAACCGTGGTGTCACAGCAACCGACAACAAGTACATCGTTAAGGATGTATATATCAAGAAGACAGGTATTTACGAATTCTCTGCAACATGTGCCGTGCACAGTTCGGCATGGAGCGAAATCGGTGAGAACCAGACTTACACTTACCTGATTGCCGGTGCCGACTCAGTGAATGTAATCACAAAGGGCGATGGCTCCAAGAAGCAGCAGATAGGCGAGTGGGCCAGGTTTGTAGTTCAGACCGAGATTGATGATGTTGAAACATCAGAAGGTCTTGTTGCTCCCCACTATCTCCGCGTGGGTCTTGTGAAGATTCCTAAGGAGGATGGTACCAACCAGAGCGTAAACATCATCTGCTTCGGTTCGCCGCAGCTGATTTACTATGGCACGAAGGAAGATTACGAGCAGGGCATCTCTGACGTAGAGGTGGTAGACACTACCTTCGACGTTTACAACCTCAACGGTATGAAGGTTCGTTCTAACGCAACTTCACTCGATGGTCTGGCCAAAGGCATCTACATTGTCGACGGCAAGAAGTATGTAGTAAAGTAAGTTAGACGTCTATAATAATCAACAACCAGTACCAAGGGGCCTCAGGCTCTTTGGTCTGGTTGTTCGTATCTGTCTGTATGTGCTTACGGGGCAGATGCCAACGACAGGCTTTTGACGATATTTGTCGTAATATTTCATTGTTTTAAATTACCCGGTTTTTGTTTTGTTTCACAGAGTTTCATATTTCTGTTCATCAAGCATTGTTTTGTCAGGAAATTGTTTTCCAAACGCCTTCTGTGCGTAGTTGGCACTGAAATGCAACGCGCTGAATGCCAGTTTGATGTGCCGCTGCATGCCAGCTGTTGTCTGTTGGCCTATGGCTTTTGGTACAGTTTTTTCCACATTCTTGCCTTCGTAGCGTTCAACCGGTGGTTTCACCGGCTTTTTCGCCATCGCCACGCCGTCGTCGTACAGTTTGGCATGGTTTGCCATAGTCATTCCGGCGTCCGTTTCCCGATGCTTTTTCCTGCCGGTTTTAATTTCTTTTGCCCACGGTTTTCGGAAGCTGCCGCTTGCTCATTATTTGTTTTCTCGGTAGCCGCGCAGACTTCACAGAGTGTAATCTTTTATGTCTGTTTATCGTATTTTTAATCCATATTTTCGCATATAAGCGTAGTTTCATGCCAATTGTTCCAGGCCTCGCGATAACAGTCTGATGCGATTTCAACATATAAAATCGACCGTTTTTTGTATTTGGTAAATACAGCCAATCGTTCATTTTAACATTTTCATTGAACCGTTTTGAATGGGTTTAAGACATAGATAATTGACATTAACCACCTTAAATTGCTAAAATATTTAGCATATACCCCCTTTACGGGTTTTCTTATTAAATTTTCTTTCCTTTTGTTTTCTTTATTACCTAAAAAATATGTAACTTTGCCCAAACTATAAAACAATCAGATTCGTGTTGCCTATTAACATTTAGGGGTCAATAACTACAAAATAAATATAAATCAAAAAAGCAGTATGAAGAAACTCATCTTTTGTTTTTCGCTTGTCTGCGTGGGAATGTTGTCTTCCTGTGTGGATAAGAACGAACTTGTGGATGAAAAATCCAAGCCGTCGTGGCTGGGCGAGAGCATCTACGGGGAGTTGAGCAACCCGGACCCGTCAAAGGGCCTTACGGGTACGTTCAAAAACTATCTCCGTCTGGTTGACGACCTCGGCTATGCCGAGACACTCAACCGCACCGGTAGCAAGACGGTGTTCCCCGCCAACGACGAGGCGTTTGAACGCTTCTTCCAGAGCAACGACTGGGGCGTGAGCAGCTATGAAGACCTGACCCAGGCGCAGAAGAAAATGCTACTCTACTCGTCGATGCTCGACAATGCCATCCTGGTTGAAATGTTGTCGAACGTTAGCTCCAACGACGGCATCGTGTCGGGAAATGCTGTGAAGCATGCCACTTCACTCAATGCCATCGACACTGTCACCACATATCCCTTCCTGTCGGCCCTCGACGCTTACGGTGAGCGCAATCCATTCTGGACACGCTTTTCCAACGGCATCTCGCTCGTGAGCGACGCAACGAAGCCCATGCTCGTTCACTTCACGCGCGACTACATGCTCAAGAACAGCATCACCACCGTGGGCGACGGTAGCGACTTCTCAATCATCACCGGCGGTAGCTATGAAGATTCCAACGATGCCTATGTGTTTGGCAACAGGATAACATCGCGTGACATCACCTGCCAGAACGGTTACATCCACCAGGTTGAGGATGTGGTTACGCCTCCGGGCAACATGGCGCAGCTCATCAAGCGCGACAAGAACCTGTCTATCTTCAACCACATGCTCGACCGTTTTGCAATGCCTGTCTACAACAGCCAGGTGACAAACAACTACCACGACTGGTATGCAGAGCAGGAGAAGGTGCAGGACATGACCGGAGTGCCCAACCCCGACTCTATCTATGAGGTGCGCTATCTCAGCAAGATGTCGCAGGGCAACGTCAAGTTCAACGGCGACGCAAGGAGCGGAGGCGTATTCCTCGACGACAACCTGCTCACATTCGACCCGGGATGGAATGGGTATTACGTGGCTTCGCTCACTGGATCGACAGCCACCGAGCTGGCCGACCTCGGCGTGATGTTCGTGCCCGACGACGAGGCCCTTTCGACATACCTCACCGAAGGTGCAGGAAGCATACTGCTTACCACTTACGGCAAGCTGCCAAATACCAAGGAGAACGTGATGAGAAATGTGGAGGACGTGCCTCTGAGCATTCTCTCCAAGCTCATCTCAAACATGATGAACACTTCGTTTGCAGCTTCAGTGCCCAGCAAGTTCTCGTCTATCGTCGACGACGCAAAAGACGTGATGGGCATCACCATTGGCGACCTCAAGACCAAGGCAGACGGTGGCTACGATGTGCGCATTGCCAACAACGGCGTGGTGTATGTCATGAACAAGGTGTTCGGCCCCAAGGCTTACGAGGTGGTTTCGGCCCCGGCACTCTTCGGAGCCGAGACAAACATGAGCATGGTGAACTGGATAATCCAGAACGTTACATATAATAATGTATACGGACTCGGACTCGACTACTATGCTTACCTGCTTTCGACATCGTCGAACTACGGTCTGTTCTTGCCCACCAACGAGGCTTTCGACTGTTATTATCTCGACCCGACTTCGCTCACCCGCTCTACAGGCCCCGAAGTGATACATTATTATTATGTAGGCTCCGGCTCGTCGAGCTCTACCGCCGGTTCTGCCGGTATTGCAGCATCGAGGTGGAAGTATAATGTGGAGACACATCAGGTGGGCGACTCTATAGGCGTCATCGACTTCGAGGGAGCCAACAACGACCCAAACATGCCCATCATCAAGGCCCAGCTCTCAGACATAATACAGCAGAGCACCATAGTGCTCGGCGAGAACGAGACGCTGCAGCCCGGATGCTATTACCTGACAAAGAACGGAGCCGGAGTGAAGATTGAGGGCAGCGGCGACCTGAGCAACGGGCGCGTGCTCGGCGGCGGACAGCTCGTCGACGGCCTGCCTGCACCGACCATCACCGAGGTGTTCAACCAGACCAACGGAAAGTCGTATGCCATCGACCACCTCATACAGGGAACAACCCGCAGCGTTTATTCTTATTTGAGCACAACGCCGCGCTTCAGCAAGTTCTTTGACCTTTGCAACGGATTCGACACCGAGATTATGGCTTGGGCCGGAATATCCACCGAGAAAGAGGAAGGTGGCACGGGCATCATCGAGTCCGACCAGTATAAGACGTTCTTCATACCGGGCGAGACCAGCACTTCGTCAGACCAGCAGCTGCGTTGCATCGACTACAACGTGAAGTTCTTCAGCAACTACAACTACACTCTCTATGCTCCCAACAACGACGCCGTTGACTATGCAGTGAACCACGGACTGCCCACATGGGACGCAATCTACGAGATATTCTCCAAATATAATAATGAAGAGGGAACCACACCCGATGGCGAGGAGGAAGCCAAGGCCCAGGTCAAGGTGATGATCAAGGCCATTCGCGATTTCGTTCGCTACCACTTCCACTCAAACTCGGTGTATGCCACAACGACACTCGGCTCAACCCATAATGACTACACCACATTCCTCGTTGACGACAACACACACATCAGCCAGAACCTGACGGTGTGGGGCGACAACACCGGTAAGATTCACGTGAAAGACGTGGTGGGCGAGAAGGTGATAGACCCCTCTAACACTAACCTCATGACCAACGAGATGACCCGCGACCTGGAGTTCAACAAGAACCGCACCCAGGCAGGCAACTACGTAACCGCTTCGTCGTATGCTGTCGTGCATGAGCTCACACAGCCGCTGAGCTACAACTCAACGGAAGATTTCAGCCAGGGCCTGCAATGATGGACTAAGTTAAGTAAAATTAAAAACAAAGCTAAAATAAGTTATGCCAAGAATAAAACTATTGGTTACAGCCATATTGCTGACCCTCGTGCAGACTGTGTTTGCCCAGGGCACGCGAATATCGGGAAAGGTCTCTGACGACTTCGGCCCGGTGATGATGGCTAACGTTGTTGAGCGAGATGCCAACAACCGTATCGTTACAGCTGCCGTCACCGACGTGAACGGTAACTTCTCTATGGTGGTCAAGAACACCAAGAACAAGCTTTCTGTTTCGTATGTGGGTGCCAAGCCAATCACCGTGCCTATTGGTGCAAAGACGGTGTTCAACCTGAAGTTGGGCTCGTCGCAGACTACTGTGAAGGAGGTGACCGTGACATCGCGCCGCCGTACCAGCTCGGGCGGTCTCTCGATACCCAAGCGTGAGGTGTCTGTGGCCCAGCAGACCATGGACATGGCCGACGTCGAAGGTCTGTCGTTCACCAGTGCCGACGAGGCTCTCCAGGGTAAGATTGCCGGTCTTGACATCGTTGCCGGGTCGGGTAACCTTGGTGCCGGCACACAGATGCGCCTGCGTGGTGTGACTTCTATCAATGGTAACAAAAACCCGCTCATCGTCGTTGACGACCAGATTTACGATGCCCCCGACTTCGACCCGGAGAATGCAACCGAGGAAGACTATGCGTCGCTGCTCTCTGTCAACGTTGAGGATATTGCCAGCATCACTGTGCTGAAGGATGCTGCCTCTACAGCCATCTGGGGTTCAAAGGGTGCCAATGGTGTGATTGAGATCAAGACAAAGCGTGGTGCCCGCGGCAAGACGAGGGTTAACTTCTCGTATAAGTTCACTGGCAACTGGCAGCCCAAGGGCTACGAGCTGCTCGACGGTGACAGCTACACCATGCTCATGAAGGAGGCTCTCTACAACCCGACACAGGCTCAGGACGCTACGACCAACGTCAACGAGCTCAACTACAACCAGTCTTGGCCGCTGTATGAGAACTGGAACAACAACACCGACTGGGTGGACGCTGTTACTCAGTTCGGACAGATGCACAGCTACAGCCTTAACCTCACCGGTGGTGGCGAGAAGGCCAACTTCCGTATTTCTGCGGGTTATGACCATCAGACCGGTACGATTATCAAGCAGACGCTTAACCGTTTCACCACACGTATGGCTCTCGACTATTTCGTGAGCGACCGCATCACGTTCATCACCAACTTCTCGTTCTCTTATACCGACAACGACAAGAACTACACCGACCTGCTCGGTATCGCCCAGAAGATTGCCCCTAACATGAGCATCTATCGCCAGAGGGCTGACGGAACAGACACTGATGAGTATTACATCATGAACCGCAGCGACGCCAACCGCAACCCGTCGTCGTCGGAACTCGACAAGATCAGGGAGCTCGGCAACCCCATTGCCATCGCCAACCTGGCCAAGTCGCAGGAGACCGTATATCGTATCAACCCCGACTTCAGGCTCAAGTATGAGCTGCTGGGCATCGAGGAAGGCAAGAGCCGCCTTACATACACAGGTGGCGCTTACTTCGACATCTATGCAAACAGCAAGCCGAGCTACTATCCTGCCGAGTTGGCAAAGCTCACACTCTCTGACACCGACTACAACCGCGGTTACAACTACGAGAGCAACTCAATGACATTTACCTTTACCAACGACCTCGTCTTCACTCCTTATTTCAAGAATGAGGACTGGACGGCCACGATGCGCTTCCGCTATCAGATGGTGACAGGTAACAACAGCAAGCTCGAAGAGACCGCGCGCCTCTTGCCTCCGGGAATCGAGATTCCTACTCTCGGTGGCGAACTGCTTGAGGGCAGCAAGACTCCTACGTCAAGCTCTACCGGAAAGTCGCGCTCGCAGAACTGGAGCTACACCGGCCACGTTTCTTACAAGAGCCGCTACTCTCTCGGACTCACCATCCGTGCCGACGGCGACTCTAAGTTCGGTCCGAAGAACAAGTGGGCTTACTTCCCCAGTGTGTCTGCACGATGGAACATCATCGACGAGCCGTTCATGGAGCCGTTGCGCAAGGTGGTGTCGATGCTCGCCTTCCGCCCAAGCTGGGGTATGGTGGGTAATGCGCCAAGTTCTGAGTCGCTCTTCTACGAAATCTACAAGCCGTCCGAAGGCGCCTACGGTCCCGAAGGCGGCACGCCAACCACATCTATCACACAGCTTAAGCTCGACGACCTGAAGTGGGAGACAACAACCAGCTACAACCTCGGTTTCAACCTCGGATTGTTCGACGACAAGATTGATGCTGAGTTTGAGTATTACTACAAGAAGACTACCGACCTGCTGATGAAAGACGTGGCCATCCCGACAACCAGTGGATATTCAAAGCTGGCCTACGCCAACGTCGGTGCCATGACCAACGAAGGATGGGAGCTCAACGTTAACTTCAACGACATCGTCAAGGTGGGCAAGTTCTCTATGGATGCTTACGTGAACGTTTCGCAGAACTACAACGAGATAACCGAGATGGACGAGAAAGTGCTCAACTCTGTCAATGCGGAGTGGTCTAACGAGAACGGTAAGTATATGAACCGCGCACAGGTGGGCAACCCGCTCGGCTCTGTCTATGGCTATAGGTACAAGGGCGTTTACCAGTATTCTTACGACTATCTGCTCAACCAGCAGAGGGAGAACAACTGGACGTCTTCCGACTTTGAGAACTGGATTAACAACGAGTTCCTGGCCAAGGGCAAGACTGCTCCTGTGGCCCTCGACAAAGACGGCAAGGTGCTAATGCAGGAAGACGGAACCCCGAAGCATGTGGTATACGACTACACTGGCGTGAACTATGAGTTCAAGGGTGGTGACGCCATCTACGAGGACATCAACCACGATGGTGAAATCAACAGCCTCGACGTTGTTTACCTCGGCAACTCGCTGCCTAAGGTTAACGGAGGTTTCGGCTTTACCTTCACTTACGACAGGTTCACGCTGCGTACCAGCTTCAACTACCGCTTCGGCAACAAGGTGGTCAACACGGCACGCATGAACCTCGAGAACATGTCGTCGGCTTACAACCAGTGCGCAAGTGTAAACTACCGCTGGCGCAAGGATGGCGACGTAACCCCGATACCACGCGCCATGTACGGCGACAAGGTGGCTTACAACTACCTGGGTTCTGACCGATATGTAGAGGATGGCTCGTTCGTGCGCTTCCAGTATGTGCAGCTCACTTACAACATGCCGCCGAAACTCACCAAGAAGCTCGGCCTGAACCAGTTTAAGATATACCTCTCTGCTAACAACCTGTATTGCTGGACCAAGTATAGCGGCACCGACCCAGAGCATTCTGCCGACGGTTGGGGATACGCTGAGGATGACTCTAAGACTCCGAGAGCCAAGTCGTTCACCGTTGGAATTAATATAGGTTTCTAAAACTCGATGTGTAAACGCATATAAATTGGAGTTATATTGTTATGAAGAAATATATATTGTTTTTATTATCTGGCATGCTCATGACGTCCTGCATTGACACAGAAGTGTTGCCTAACGATGTGGTCATTGGCGAGGATTTCTGGAAAACCAAAGACGACGTGACGTCGATGGTGGCTGCTGCCTATAAAGAGATGAGCCAGGCGGGCGTGATAGAGCGCTGCATCGTTTGGGGCGACTTCCGCTCAGACGAGCTTGAGGTCAACGAGATTGTGTTCAACGACTCGAAGCGTACGGACTTGGAGGAGATAAAAGTGGGAACGATGGACTACGAAAACCAGTTCTCAGACTGGGCTTCTCTCTATTCTGTAATCAACAAGTGCAACATCGTTCTTGAGAAGGCTCCGCAGGTGGTGAGCATCGACCCGAGCTACACCGAGGGAACGCTCCGCACCGACGAGTCGCAGATGCTCGCCCTGCGTGCGCTGTGCTACTTCTATCTTGTGCGTGCTTTCCGCGACGTGCCTGTGACCGATGGCGCTTATTTCAACAGCAGCCAGAATTTCGAGATTCCGCAGCAGGCTCCGCTCACCGTGCTCGACAAGTGCATAGAGGATTTGCAGAAAGCGCTGCAGACCCCGCTTTCACCCGACGGATACACCGACTGGCGCAGCGTTGGTTACATCAACCGCGATGCCATCAACGCCATCCTTGCCGACGTGTACCTTTGGCGCGCTTCCATGACGGGCAACTTGGACGACTATGACAAGTGTGTTGACTATTGCGACGCAGTCATCGAGTCGAAGAAAGCAAGGTATTTGTCAGACAACCAAGCCTCTGGCCCCAGCATCATCGGAAACATCGACCACGACGGCTACCCCCTCTATCCGGGCGAGTATGCTTATCAATACAATTTCATCCAAGGCAACTCGATGGAGAGCATCTTTGAGTTGCAGCTCGATGGTGAGAACATTTCAAACAGCGGCCTTATGCATTGCTATTGGAACTATGACGACAAAGCCCGTACCTACGGCTTGATGATGGCTCCGGCAAGCAGGTTTGCAACGGCAGGCGACGGCAATGTGTTTATCAAAGACAAAGATTACCGTTGGTTTGAAAGCTGCTTCAATGTGCAGAGCGCCGATGCAACTCAGTTGACAGTGTTCAAGATGGTGTCGCCTACGGGAACTGGCAATACCGAAGCCTCGCTCAAGCCCGTTACTGCAGTGATCACTCCAGGGAATACCAAGATTGACCAGAACTGGATAGTTTACCGACTCACCGACGTGATGCTCATGAAGGCAGAGGCCCTTGTGCAGCTTGAGGCTTCTGACGCCAACAACCTCCAGCGTGCGTTCAGCATAGTCAACACGGTCAACAAGCGCTCACTGGCTATATCTTCACCCACAGCCACCGACACACTGCAGTTCTCTTCTTACAACTCAAAGTCGGCCATGGAGCAGCTCGTGCTCGAGGAGCGTCAGCGTGAGCTGTGCTTCGAAGGCAAGCGCTGGTTCGACCTGATGCGCTACACTTACAGGAGTCTGCGTTCGGGAGATGCCAACGACCAGTCGGCACTTCTCCATCCCGATATGCTTCTGAGCGAGATGGGCGGACTGTCGAACATGGCTAAGACCAGCACTATACTCGGCAATATCCTCGGTTCGGACGTGCAGATGTCAATGGAGTCTGAGCCTTACCTCTACTTCCCGGTTAAGCAAAGTGAGATGAAAGTCAACTTCTTGCTGAAGCAGAACCCGGCATACGAGAAAATGGAAAGTATTCAGAAACAATAATAAGGAAATTAGAATATGAAAATCAACGTGAAATCATTGCTTAAGGCAGTCGGGGCTGTGTTCATCCCCGGGTGTATAGCATTGTCTTCCTGTACGGCTGAGCCGGATGAGTCTAACCGATTCACTTTTACGGGAGAGACCATTTATGACTTCCTTGTAAACAATGATTCGGCATATAGCAACTTCAATTACATACTGCAGCGCTCAGGACAAGACAGGATATTGAGCTCTTATGGAGAGTATACTTGCTTTGCACCCAACAACAGGGCTGTGATGAGGTATATTGACAGTCTGTATAATGACAAGGAAAGCGTGGACGACGCCGGCAACTTGCTTCACAACGGCATGACGGAGAACTCTCTCGAGGGGCTGAGCGACAGCCTTTGCGAAGACATCGCCATGTTCCATTTGCTGAAGACCGAGCTCACCACCACCGAGATGCTTACCTCTACCGGTGCTACATACCGCACATTGCTCGGCCGTTACATCACTGCCGGTGCAAGCGGAAGCCAGATTCTTGTGAATGGCAATGCCCCTATAGACCGCACGCTGTGCGACTATGAGGTGGTGAATGGTATCGTGCATGCTGTTGACAGGGTTATCCAGCGTTCAAACAAGCTTGTGGCACGCGAGCTCCAGACCGACTCTGTACACTTCTCCATATTCTATGAGGCACTCGAGCGGACGGGTCTTGACAAGCAGCTTGAGACTCAGTATAAGACTCTTTCGGCCCAGGCACCCGCTTCAAAGGACGGTTACTATATACCGACCGAGTGCAAGAAAGGCTTCACTGTGTTTGCCGAGACCAACGATGTGTTCAAGGCTAACGGCATCAACAACTTCGACGACCTTGTTGCAAAGTGCAAGGAGTGGTATGGCAATGCCGCTTCCGGTTCGCGCAGCATGACTTCCGGATGGTACGACTACTTCCGCAACAATAACATTGAGGTCGACATGTCGTCTGACTATACCAAGCAGAACAACGTGGTCAACATGTTCGTGAGCTACCACATACTCAAGACAGCTGTCAATGCAAATGTGCTGGCGTTCAAGAACAACACCCACACCACTCACGGATGCACCGGCGACGCATACGATTATTACGAGACCATGCTTCCCATGACGCTCATCAAGGCATGGAAAGTGACATCTGAGGGCGACAAGATTTACCTCAACCGCTATGTCCAGAACAACACCCTGACCGACGGAATCGAGACAGTCGGCTCTGCAGCAATGCACCAGATGGTGTACAAAGGCGTTGAGGTTGACGTCGACTCGCTCAAGCAGCCGCTCAACGGATATGTCTATCCTATCAAGGACATCTTGCTTTACGATGGCAAAGTGCCATTGGGCGTGCTCAACGAGCGCATGCGTTTCGATGCGCTTACCCTGCTCGGCGAGACGATGGACAACGGTTTCCGTGGTGCTTATGTAAAGGATGTCACTGCACTCAACAGTGGCAAGTCGGCCGCCCGCGTGCGTTTCCCGATTGACTATTTCGACAATGTGGTTGTGTTCAACGGCAACAATACCCAGTTGGACATGAACCTCGTGGCCGACCCGGGCTCAAAGGCATACTCGCTATACAAGGGCGACTCCTTCCAGGGAATGGGAGTGTTCGACTTTGCCATCAAGCTTCCGCCCGTGCCGGACGGAACATACGAGATGCGAATCAACCTTGACTGTATGCCCCACGGCACCATGCTTCAGCTGTATATCGGCGACAAGCCCGAGATTGCATCGATGGAGCCGCTGAGCATACCTCTCGACATGCGCATGGCCATGGACGAGACCGACCCAGCCATCAAGGCCATGGGCTTTGTAAGGCTTGACGATGAGTCGTTGCACCCCGAGGCTTACGCCGACCGCGGACTTGAGACCGACAAGATAATGCGTTCACACGGATTCCTGCGTGGCCCGCTTTCAGTAAGGCGCCAGAACGAGAGCACCGATGCCTTTATCGTGCGCTTCATCCCTCACCAGTTCCGTCGCATCCTCGACACACGCCAGTTGCGTCAGCAAGACTACTGGCTCCGCCTCAAGACAGTGCTCGACGACGGCAACCTTGAGCGCAAGTTCCAGATTGATTATATAGAGTTTGTTCCGATAGGTGTGGCTCAGAACCAGCAATATCTTGAGGATTGGTATTGATTCCTTGTAAAATCAAAAAAGAATTATGATACGTAACAAATGTATATACAGCATGATAGCAGCAGCAACATTGCTTGCTGCTTCATGCACCGACTTCGATGATTACAACGAAGCGTACAAGACAGGTTCGCCTGAAAGCAAGAAGACTCTTTGGGAGAACATTTCTTCGCGCAGCGACCTTACTGAGTTTGCGTCATTGCTCTATAAAGTTGGCTACGACAAGGAGCTTGGCAATACTCGATTCTATACCGTGTGGGCACCGCAGAACGGCACCTTCGACTATGCCACTTACGACCAGATGGACAGTACGTCGCTCGTCGACAGGTTTATCAAGAGCCATGTGGCAGACTACAACTTCACGGTGTCTTCAAGCATCAACGAGCGTGTTCACACCTTGAACGAGAAGTCGTTTGAGTTGCAAAACATCGAGGGATGCACCTACGGCGACCACAACATAGTTAGCCTCAACAATCCGAGCATCAACGGTATTTACCACGTGATGGACGGAGCGGTGCAATACTTGCCCAACATCTATGAGTATATCTTCGACCAGGCAGACACCGACAGCCTCATTGCTGCATATTTTGCGAAATATGAGTCAGAGGAGTTGGATATCAAGAACAGTGTGCCCGGGCCTATCGACTCTCTGGGCCGGCAGACCTACAGCGACTCTGTGATGATAATGAACAACACCTTGTTCAGGGAGCTGAATGCCCAGATTAACAATGAGGACAGTATGTACACCATGCTGTTGCCAACTGATGAGGCATACACCAGCTCATACGACCAAATCAAGAACTCGTTCAAATACAACACAGAGACCAAGTATTATCCTATCACTACCGACGGAGTAGGGTCTGTGCTGACAAAGAGCGAGGCCAACAAGGATTATGATGGGGCTTACCTGACCGACTCTCTTGCAAAGCTTTGCATTGGCTCAAGCCTTATACTTGCCCATAGCAACAAGTACAATTTCTGGCTCGACGAGGTGGACGGCCCGCAGAATGGTTTGCTCGATACCCTCATGACAACTTCCCATATCAAGCTTTCTGGTGGCGAGGAAATAGTGTCTCACACTATCGGCTCTCCCGAGAAGATGAGCAACGGCTATGCACGCCGTGTCGACTCTTTGGCTCTTAAGCCCTGGGAGGTTTGGAATCCCGAGCTCAGCGTCAATGTTTACAGCACCGATGTACGTCCTTTGGTAAAGGAGGCCGCTGTCAACACTGTCGAGGTGACGACCTACGATTTCAACGAGAGCGTGGGCGACTACATATCAAGGTATATCGACCTCGTTCCCAACAACGACAGAACGGCTCGTCCGGAGGCATATTTCTATCTGAATGGGATAAGGTCGACGAAATACAACCTCTATGTCGTTTTCGTGCCGGCCTGCATCAACAAGAACTCAACCGAGCAAGAGAAGATCATCCAGTTTGACGTCAATCTGAACTATATGGACGAGAAAGGCAATATCGGAACCGCTTCGTCTCCTACCAAGAAGTTTACCAAGCTGCTCACCGACTCGGCCCATCTCAACAAGATAGACACATTCTTGGTTGGTGAGGTTGACTTCCCATATGCATACGTTGGCATCAGCGATGATTGCAAGCCGTATGTCAGTGTCAAGATTAACCGCAACGTTTATAGTTCAAAGGAAAAGAACTATGGCAACAGGATGCGTATAGCCGGTTTGATTCTCCGTCCGGTTGATTATGACGAGTACTTAAAAAAAGAAGATGAAAGATTATGAACACTGTTATATATAATATCCATAAGTCGTTTTTCAGGAACGCTTTCTTCGCACTTTTAGTGGGGTTGGCTGTGCCGGCTTACGCTCAGGATGAAGTTGCTGCCGACGATGAGCAGGCCTCTTCGGTTCAGCGAGCTCCAAAGATTGAGCCGGAGAAGTATGAACTCGTGTCTGTCAAGGGAACCGTATTCGAGGAGTCCAGCAAGAAGCCTTTGGCCGGTATTCAGGTCAAGGCGCTTGGCAACGCCCGTTACACGGCCATGACCGACGAGAAGGGGCAGTTCGAAATCAAGGTACCCAAGTTCACCACTTCGCTGTTCGTCTATTCGCCAGAGTTCCTCTCGCAGCAGGTTGCCATCGGCAAGGGCGACGATCTCGTTATCTATATGTTGAGCGACAAGTATCGCCCGATGTATGAAGACGCAACGAACATCACGGCTTCGCGTTCCATCAAGTCTGATGCAACAGAGAACTACACCATCGACACAGAGCTTGAAGACAAGTTGCTGGCAGACATGCGCACCACCCAGCGTTCGGCAATGCTTGGCGTCGGAGGCGACATGTTTATCCGAGGCATCAACTCACTGAATGCTAATTCGCAGCCGCTTATCATCGTCGACGGCGTAGAGCTCGACATGCAGCGTGACCGTGCGGTGCTGCACAGCGGCAACTTCTTCAATATGCTGGGCAATATCATGCCTGCCGACGTAGAGAAGGTGACGGTGCTGAAGAACGCCACAGCCCTCTATGGTGCCCGCGGCGGCAATGGCGTCATCCTCATCGAGACCAAGCGTGGCCATAGCATGGCAACGCGAATCGACGCCAACCTTTCGGTAGGCGTGACGCTGATGCCACGCCTGCAGACCGTCATGGATGCCTCTCAGTATCGCATCTATGCTACCGAGATGCTCGGCACAGTGCCCAACCTCGACGTCAACTCGTCGGCATTCAAGTTCCTCAACGATGATCCCAATGGTTATTACTACCATACGTATCATAACAACACCGACTGGCAGGACGAGGTTTACCAGACAGCATTGACGCAGAACTACAGCATCAATGTGCAAGGAGGCGACAACATCGGTATGTACAACCTCTCTGTGGGCTATGTCGATGGCGAGACAACCTCAAAAGGCAATGCCTACAATAGGATGAACGTTCGCTTCAACACCGACATCAACATCCTTAAGAATCTCTCAACCAAGTTCAACCTGTCTATTTCGCGTATGCAGAACGACCTGAAAGACGACGGCGTGCAGGAAGACTTCGATGCCGCAACACCGACATCGCCCACATTCCTCGCTCAGATTAAGTCGCCGCTGGTTACACCTTACCAGTACAACCAGTACCTGGGAGGATTCTCCAACCTGCTCAGCGAGGCCGACGACTTGTTTGACGCTGTAGGGACGGAGCATTCGCTTTCAAACCCTGTGGCCATTCTGGCGCAGGCTCACGGCGACAACAAGAACTTCCTTGAGAACACTTACTTCCAGGCTATGTTGGAGCCTACGCTTAAGTTGGGCAACGACTGGCGCATTACCACAGCGTTCAGCTATACCCTCAACCGCAACTCGCAGCGCTACTACCGTCCTAACACGGGTGTGGCCGGGTTCAACATACCCGATGTAGGCTTGGTTTACAACCAGTTCTCTACATATTATGCCAAGGAGAACAACATACTCAGCAACACGCGAGTAAGCTACTCTCACATCTTCGGTGCCCACTCGCTGAGCGCTTTCGTTGGTTTCCGTTACAATTACTTCTCGTACGACGGCGACGGTATCTCTACCCAGTACACAACGCGCCAGGACGACAAGAACCCGCAGATTTCTGCCAACACCAACAACATCATCTCGGCCTTCGGTGCCAATGATGTATGGAAGCAGATACAGTGGTACGGCAACGTAGACTATAACTACAAGAACCGCTATTTCCTCACACTGTCGCTCCTTGGCGAGGCCAACAGCCGTTTCGGCGACAACAGCGACGGGCTCAGCATGTTCGGTGTGCAGTGGCAGGTTTACCCCAGTGTACAGGCCGGATGGGTGGTTACCAACGAGAAGTGGTTCCCGAAGAATGCCGGAGTTGACTATCTGCGCCTCAATGTTGGCTACGACATCAGCGGCAACGACGACATTGCCAGCAATGCCGTGCGCACCGTTTACGCCATGGTGAAGTACGACAACCAGGCCGGCTTGCAGCTCAAGAACATCGGTAACGACAAGATAAAGAGCGAGACGATGAAGAAGTTCAACGTGGGCTTGCAGACCAACTTGCTGCACAACCGTGTCGCATTGAGCTTTGATTACTATATCAACAAGACGAGCGACCTGCTCACACTGAAGACCTTCACCGACCCGATTGCCGGCCAGAACAACTACTGGACCAACAGTGGAGAGATTCAAAACACCGGTTTCGAGGTCATGCTTTCCGGCAAGCCCGTCGTGGCAAAGGACTGGGATGTCGAGATTGGCGCCACTGTGGGCCACTACAAGAACGAGGTCAAGTCGTTGCCTGATGGCGATTACCTCTCTTCTATATATGGCGAAGACAACATCCTCACCTCTGTGGGCAACCCTGTGGCCCTGTTCTACGGCTACGAGACAGCCGGTGTGTTTGCCGACGATGCAGCCGCACGCGCAGCAGCAAAGCAGGACGGTGGCCATGAGTATCTCTACATGCTCGACAATACCGGCAAGGAAATGTATTTCCAGGCTGGCGACATCCACTTCGTCGACCGCAACGACGATGGCAAGATTGACGAGAGCGACCGTACGGTCATCGGCGACCCGAATCCCGACATCTACGGCAACATCTTTGCTTCTGTCAACTGGAAGAACTTCACGCTCAGCCTTAACTTCAACTACAGCCTCGGCAACGACGTGTTCAACTACCAGCGCATGATACTCAACTCGGGCAGCAACTTCTACAATCAGCAGGTGGCAATGACCGACCGCTGGCGCTATGAAGGCCAGGTGACCGACATTCCGCGCATAGCCTATGGCGACCCGATGGGCAACAGCCGCTTCAGCGACCGTTGGATTGAAGACGGAAGCTACCTGCGCCTGAAGACCCTCAAGCTGACATACCGCGTTCCTGTCAACTTCAGCTGGCTGCAGGGTCTTGCTGTGTGGGCAGAGGCAGTCAATCTGTTTACTCTTACCAATTATCTTGGCAACGACCCCGAGTTCAGCATTGGCCGCGGTTCGTTGTACCAGGGCATAGATTGTGGCAACCTTGCCCAAAGCCGTGCATTTACTTTTGGAGTGAAGATAAATCTATAAGAAAACGAAATCATGAAGAAGATAATATTTTCAGTTATCTGTATGATGACGCTCTTTGTGTCGTCATGTAGCGATATGCTCGACGTTGAGACAAGCCGTGAGGTTGAGCTGCCCTCCATCGGGCAGGCCTCCGACTCCTTGTTCTACGTGCTGGGCATAATGCAGGCAGTGCAGCAGGCTGCCGACGCCTACTACATTCAGAATGAGATGCGTGGCGACCTGGTCGACGTCACCGTGCATTCAGACCTCAACCTGCGTGAAATGGCAAACTTCAGCGCCACGGCTTCCAACAAGTACGACAGCGCTTACGTTTACTACCGCATCATCAACAACTGCAACTACTACATTGCCAATCGCGACACCACCTTGTATGACGGTACATACAATGTCACACAGTCGGAGTATGCCACCGTGCTGGCTTTCCGTGCGTGGGCTTACTTGCAGCTTGCCCGCAATTACGGCAAGGTGAAGTTCGTGACCAAGCCGCTCACCTCTTTGAGCGACATCGAGAACGACAAGTCTGAGGAGCTTGGCATCAAGGAGATTGTTGCACGCCTGGCCGACGAGGGCAACACCGCGTTGAGGCGTTACAGTGGGCTCGACCTGCCCTACGGCAATGGTGTCATTGGCAGCGATTACATTCGCTCAATGTGCATCCCAGTCGACGTTATCCTTGGCGAGCTCTATCTTGAGGCCGGGCGCTATGCCGAGGCTGCCGACTATTACTTCAAGTACCTGCTTAAGTATAAGATGGTGGCCAGCGACCAGCGTTCTCCTGTTGAATTGTCGAATATGTGGGATCTCAATTTGCCCAACGACTTCCTGCCAGAGTCTTCCGGCCAATGGTTCTCTAATAACTTTGCTACCATATCTACATCAACGTCACTCGACGGTCGCATCACTTATCTACCCATGGCGCTGAACAAGTTTAAGGGAGTTACGTCGGAGATACCCAAGTTGTTCGGTTTTGACTATTACCTAACTTCCGGCGACGAAGATGCCACTACGAACGAGAAGTATCAGGCCAAGTTCATGGACGAGCAGCAGATAGTGCCGTCCTCTGCCTACAAGTCGCTGGCCAACAACTCTCTTTATTACTACACGTCGAGGTTTGCCGGCCATGAGAACGAGAAGGGCGCGCTCAGCATTGGCGACCAGCGTGCAAAGGCTCGCGTGGTTCAGCTCAGCAATGTGGGCGGCGTCGACACCATGGAGTATCAAAGGCTGTTCACCAATGTACCTCAGATCATTCTCTACCGCTCTTCCACCGTGTGGCTGCATCTGGCTGAGGCGTTCAACCGCATGGGTTATCCCGACGCAGCTTTCGCCATCTTGAAAGACGGCCTTACCACCAACCTGCTCACGGATACGACCTACATCACCGAGGGCACCAAGGAGTTGCTCACCGGTCGCTATCCGTTCCTGACAGGTGAGGGTGCCTCTATCTTCAGCGGCACGGGTGGGGCGCGCAACTACGGCATCCATCGCCATGGTTGCAGCGACGCCAGCGGCATCGACGGCGTTTACTCGCTCTATCAGATGGACACCGAGGTTTTGCGCAAGCTCGACGAGATAGAGAGCATGTTTGAAGTGACCTCTGCCGGCAGCGAAGACTCTCTCGCCGTTATCGTCAATGCTGTAGAAGACTTGCTGTGCGACGAGTACGCCATGGAGTTTGCTTTCGAAGGCTGCCGCTATGCCGACCTCATGCGCCTGGCCCGCCATAAGAACGAGTCGAGCCCTGCCGGCTACGGCACCAACTTCGGAGGCCGTTGGCTTGCCCGCAAGCTGGCGTTCAAGAATCCGGTCAAGAATCTTGAAGACGAGCAGAATTGGTATCTTCCGATGAAGTAATGCCATAGATTGAGTTTTTTCACATGCAATGGCCGCATGCACGCACGGGCGCGCATGCGGCCATTTTGTTTGTTCATTTGTTACACCGCCGTCACGCGGGACGTTTTCGTACGTATTTCATATTTTTCGTACGAAATGACAATGCCATTGTCGTTGCCGATGCTTAACTTTGCGCACGAAAGCCGGCCGAGGCTGCCGCAGTGCCATGGCAGCGGCCCGGAGGCCGGTATTGGCGTCAGAGAAACAATCAATACATATAATGATGACATATTTCAACCGTTTATCCCTTTATGGCTGTGCATTGGCCCTGGCTTGCCTGCATAATGCCTTTGCCTGCATGGCAGCCCCGCCAACAGTCAGTGCAGTGGCCTCGCCGTCAGCAGAAGAGTCTGCTGCCGCAGACCCGCCAGTGATGGGCTGGAGTTCCTGGAACACCTATCATGTAAACATCAGCGACACGCTCATCATGCGCCAGGCCGACGCCATGGTGGCCAAGGGCCTCAAGGCGGCAGGCTATCGTTACATAAACATCGACGACGGCTTTTTCGGCTATCGCGACAGCACGGGCCTCATGCATGCCCATCCGCAGCGTTTCCCGCGCGGCTTGCGGCCCGTGGCCGACTACATCCACTCGCTGGGCTTCAAGGCCGGCATATATTCCGATGCAGGCAGCCACACATGCGGCTCGCGTTACGACAACGACGAGAACGGGTTCTGGGCCGGCCTGTACGGCCATGAGCGGCAGGATGCCGAGCTTTATTTCAACGACTGGGGCTTCGACTTCATCAAGATAGACTATTGCGGGGCGGGCACAGAGCTCAACCTCGACGAGCGCCGCCGATACACCGAGATAAGCGAGGCCTTCAAGAGCGTGGGCTGTGGCGACGTGGAAATCAACATCTGCCGTTGGGCTTTCCCCGGCACATGGGCCCGCAGCATTGCCCGCTCGTGGCGCATCAGCCCCGACATACGCCCCCGCTGGTCGTCGGTCAAGCGCATCATCGACCTCAACCTATACCTGTCGGCCTATTGTGGCGGCGGGCACTACAACGACATGGACATGCTCGAGATTGGCCGCGGCATGCCCCGCAATGAAGAAGAGGTGCATTTCGGCATGTGGTGCATCATGAGTTCGCCGCTCATGATAGGCTGCGACATGCAGACCATACCCGAGGCGTCGCTCTCACTCATAAAGAACGAAGAGCTGATAGCCCTCAACCAAGACCCGCTCGGGCTGCAGGCCTACGTCGTTCAGCACGAGGGCGAGGGCTATGTGCTCACCAAGGACATCGGGCGCAGGCGGGGCACGGAGCGTGCCGTGGCCCTTTACAACCCGTCCGACTCAGCCTGCCACTTCAATGTGCCGTTGTCGCTGCTCGAGCTTGGCGGCCGGGTGAGGCTGCGCGACCTTGTAAGGCGTTGCGACCTGGAGCCTGTCAGCGACAGCATAGTGTGCGACCTGCCTGCCCGCAGCCTGCGCCTGTTGCGTGCCGAGGGCCTTTACCGCACCGACCCGGTGGCCTATGAGGCCGAGTGGGCTTACCTGCCATGTTTCGATGCCCTGGGCAAGGTGAAGCACCAGGTTCTCTATGCCGCCAACACCGACGCATCGGGGGGCATGGTGGTGTCGTGGCTGGGCGGTCGCAAGGAGAACATAGCCCGCTGGAGCGACGTCTACAGCAGCCGCGGCGGCGCCTACGACATGACCATCACCTATGTGCCCGCCGCCCGCCGCAGGCTCGAGGTCACGGTCAATGGCACAACCACGCGCCTCTACGACCTCGCCTCAGAGGGGCGTTTGTCCACCGTGACCATACCCGTTACGCTGCGCAAGGGGTTCAACACCGTCGAGATGGGCTATCCCTACGGCTGGACTGTCGACATCGACCGCTTCGAGCTTCGCCCTGCCGGCAGTGGCGGGCGCTGACAGCCGCCTCGCATGCCGGCATGACTAAAGGCTGCCGGGCGTGACTTGGTCCCACGGCAGCCTGCCGTTACCGTTTACGTTTATTCATGTTTTTTTGTTTATGAAGAAAATATTGTTAGTTATGGCTGCCGCCATCATAGCCGCAGCCAGTGCCGTGGCCGGCGGCCCCGACCCGTTAATGGGCAAGAAGATGGGTGTCATCGGCGACAGCTATGTGCGCAACCACCGTGAGCCGGTAGAGAACACATGGCACTATAAGTTTGCCAAGAAGCATGGCATGAGGTATTACAATTACGGCCGCAACGGCAATTGCATCTCCGTCGACCTTGCCCGCTGGGGCGAAGGCATGTACCGCCGTTATGCCGACATGGCCGACTCGCTCGACCTCGTCGTAGTCATTGGCGGGCACAATGATGCCGCCCGCCTCGATAGCATAGGCATGGGCTTGTTCCGCGAGCGCCTCGGCGTGCTCTGCCGCGGGCTCATCGAGAAATATCCATGTGCCCAGATAGTTTTCTTCACGCCGTGGGTGTGCGATGGCTTTGCCGGAAGCAACCGCGAGCGTGTGGTCGATGCCATGCTCAGCGTGTGCGGCTCTTACGGCATACCCGTGTTCGACGCTGCCCGCCGTGGTGGCATCTATGCCGGCAGCGCCACCTTCCGGCGCATCTATTTCCAGGGAGGCGGCACCCGCGACACGGCCCACCTCAATTCGCGTGGGCACGACCGTTTCCTTCCGGTGGCCGAGTCGTTTATACTGCAATACACAGAGTGATGCGCCAACAAACCGTTTACCAATGACTGCCGGCGCCCATCGGCGGTTGGAGGCAACAGTGGCGGCTGTGGCTGCCGGGTGCCCCGGGCCGTCGTCTGCTATGGGCCCGCACAAAACAAATCGCAATTATGAAGTTTACCAACATCATCATGGCCTTGGCCTTCATGCCGCCCTGTGCGGCGTCGGCATCGGGCGTCAGTCTTTCGCGCCTCACGGTAGAGGGCCGTGTGGCCCCTGTGGGCATCGACGTTGCCGTTCCCCGTTTCGGCTGGCAAATAGTTTCTTCCGGGCGCAACGTCCGCCAAGAGTCTTACCGTATCATAGTGTCGTCGTCCGAAGACAATGCGCGGAGCATGGTGGGCGACGTGTGGGACAGCCGCACCGTGGCTTCCGACTCGTCGCAATGGGTGACTTACAAGGCCGCCCCCTTGCAGCCCAACCGCAAATACTATTGGCGTGTGCTTGTAAAGACCAACGTCGGCGACGCCGTGTGGAGCGAGCCGTCGTCGTGGTCGACGGGCCTCATGTCGCCAGAAAACTGGCGGGGACAATGGATAGGGCTCGACTCGCTGCTGCCCGGCGACGTTGCCGAGCGCCACAGCCGCATGGCGGTGCGCTGCTTCCGCAAAGAGTTCCGGGCCGGCAAGGGGGCCGTGAGCCGAGCCACCATCCACATTTCCGGACTGGGCAACTACGCCCTCTACATCAACGGCAGGCGGGTGGGCACCGACGTGCTCACGCCCGTGCCCACCGACTACACCAAGACTGTGGCCTACGACACCTACGACGTCACCCCGCTCATTGCGGGCCGCAATGCCGTGGGCGTGGCCCTTGCCCCCGGCCACTATTTTGCCCAGACACAGAATTACCAGACCAACGTGCGCACCACCTACGGCTACCCCAAGCTGCGCGCCAACCTCATCGTTGAGTATGCCTCCGGGCAGGCCGACACCATAGTCACCGACTCCACTTGGCGCTTCTTTGCCGGCGGCCCCATACGCTATGCCAACGAGTACGACGGCGAGCTCTTCGATGCCCGGCGGTGCGTGGCCGGCTGGGCCGAGGCCTCGTTCGACGACAGCGGCTGGGCCCGGGCTCGCGTCGTGGCCGCGCCCGGGGGCGTGTTGCGCGGCAATGTCACGCCGGCCATGAGCGTCTATTCGTCGGAGCGCCCGGTGGCCGTGCGCAGTTACGGGCGGCGCCACATAGTGGATTTCGGCACCAACGGGGCAGGGCGCCTGCGCCTCACGCTGAGGGCCGCTGCCGGCGACACCGTGCGCATACGCCATGCCGAGCTGCTGGCCCCGGGCGACTCGGCCCTCTATGTGGCCAACCTGCGCAGCGCTGAGGCCACGGCCTGGTATGTGGGCGACGGCCGCAGCCGGCGCTGGGCGCCCGAGTTTACATACTACGGCTTTAGGTATGCCGAGATAACTGGCGTCGACGACATCGGGGACTGCGACGTGGTGCGCGAGCTCATTGCCGACCGCATGGACGATGAGGGCACCGGCTTCGCCGCCTACGAGGCCGGGGGCGAGAGCATGCTCAACGCCATTGTGGCCAATGCGCGCCGGGGCGTGAGGAGCAACTACAAGGGAATGCCCGTCGACTGCCCCCAGCGCGACGAGCGAATGCCGTGGCTCGGCGACCGCACCACGGGCTGCCTGGGCGAGAGCTACCTCATGGACAACCATTCGCTGTATGCTAAATGGATTGCCGACATACGCGACGGGCAGCGTGCCGACGGCCGCATCAGCGACGTGACACCCGCTTACTGGAGGCTGTACAACACCAACATCACGTGGCCGGCGGCCCTGCCTTTTGCCTGCGACATGCTTTACCGCCAGTATGGCGACCTGCGTCCCATGCGCGAGAGCTACATGTCGATAAAGAGGTTTCTCGACATGATAAGGCGCGACAACTATGATGGCGGGCTCGTGCCATACGACCGCTACGGCGACTGGTGCGTTCCGCCGGAGTCGCCTAAGCTCGTTCACAGCAAAGACCCGGCCCGCAAGACCGACGGGCGGCTCATCTCGTCGGCTTACTATTACTATCTGTGCCGGCTCATGCAGCGCTATGCGGGGCTGTTCGGCCTGGATGCCGATGCCGAGACATACTCGCGCGAGGCCGAGACCACGCTGAAGGCCGTCAACGACACCTTCCTCTGCCGGGGCCGCTATTCAAACGGCACTGTCACGGCCAACCTGCTGCCGCTGGCCATGGGCATGGTGCCCGAGGGCTACGCCCGTGGCGTGGCCGACAGTCTTGTCAACACCATCGTGGCCAAGAACGGCAAGCATGTCAGCGCGGGCGTCATAGGCATACAGTGGCTCATGCGCCAGCTGTCGGCGATGGGGCGCGGCGACCTGGCCTACGACCTGGCCACCACCGACACATACCCCGGATGGGGATATATGGTGAGCCGCGGGGCCACCACCATCTGGGAACTGTGGAACGGCGACACCGCCAACCCGTCGATGAACAGCGGCAACCACGTCATGCTGCTCGGCGACCTGCTGCCCTGGTGCTACGAGCACCTGGCCGGCATCAGTCCCGACCCGGCCTGTCCCGGGTTCAAGCGGGTGGTGCTCAAGCCCGACTTCAGCATCACGCGGCTCACCCGTGTGGCCGCCTCCCACCGCTCGCCGTATGGCACCATACGCAGCGAGTGGTGGCGCGAGGGCTCTGCTGTCAGGTGGGCGGTGTCTGTGCCGGCCAACACCACCGCCGAGGTGCACCTGCCCGACGGCACCGTGCGCCAGATAGGCTCGGGCGACTATGTGTTCTGACTTTGCAGGGTGGGGCGGTGCCGTGTGGCTGCCGGCACTGCCCCACGCCGTCGCCCTGTTAGGGTTAAATGTCGTTAAGCAGCGTGGCGTTAGCCTTAATGTTTGTATTTTTGCATTCGGTTACTGACTACTGAAATAACATTAAGGAAAAATAAGCATGAAGAAGACTTTGTTTTTGTGTGCCGTGGCAGCCCTCGGAGTGGCCGCACAGGCACAGACGGCGCGCAAGCTGACCGTCAACCTTACGCCCGACGGTGCGTCGAACATACAGGTGTTCCTGCCCGAGACACCCTCGGGGCGGGCCATTGTGGGCTGCCCCGGCGGCGGCTATTCGCATCTGTCTATGCAGAACGAGGGCACCGACTGGGCCGAATACTTCAACAGCCAGGGCATAGCCTACTGTGTGCTCACCTACCGCATGCCCAAGGGCGACCGCTCGCTGCCCATGTCTGACGCACAGAACGCCATACGCACCGTGCGCGACAGCGCACAGGCATGGAAGGTGAATCCATACGACGTGGGCATCATGGGATTCTCGGCCGGAGGCCACCTGGCGTCGACCACTGCCACACATGCACCCATCGACGCGCGCCCCGACTTCCAGATACTGTTCTATCCCGTCATCTCGATGAACGAGCGCGTCACACACAAAGGCTCGGTGGTGGGCTTCCTGGGCGACGGCAGAGCCGACAAGGCCCTTGTCGACGAGTTTTCCAACGACAAGCAGGTGCGCCGCCACCAGACGCCCCCGGCCTTCATCGTCATGGCCGGCGACGACCGCGCCGTGCCGCCCCTGACCAACGGGCTGCCTTACTACACGGCGTTGCGCCGCGCAGGCATACCGGCCGCCATGCACATATACCCCTCGGGCGGCCACGGCTTCGGCTTCCGCTCGTCGTTTGCATACCACAACGAGATGCTCGGCGAGCTCTCGGCATGGCTCAAGAGCCTCAAGGCACCCGACGCCGGGGCCAAGCGCGTGGCTTGCGTGGGCAACAGCATCACCGACGGGCTCGGCATTGACATGGCCGACGTGCAGGGATATCCGGCGCAATTGCAGCGCCAGCTGGGCAGCGGATACTGCGTGCGCAACTTCGGCGTCAGCGGCCGCACGCTGCTCAACCATGGCGACCGCCCTTACATGAAGGAGAAGGCATGGGCCGAGGCCAAGGCTTTCGAGCCCGACATCGTGGTGGTGAAGCTCGGCACCAACGACAGCAAGCCGCGCAACTGGGACAACTACGGCAAGGAGTTTGCCGCCGACCTGCAGCAGATGGTCGACGAACTGAAGGCGCTGCCGTCGAAGCCTGCCATCTACTTGTGCTGCCCTGTGGCCTCGGACACCGGCCGCGGCAAGCAAGACGACAACCAGATACGCGACTCTGTGGTGGTGGCCGGCATCATGCCCGTGATAAAGAAGGTGGCCAAGAAAAACAAGTTGCAGGTCATCGACCTCCATTCGCTGCTCGACCCGAAGTCTGACTCGATGCAGCGCGACGGCATTCACCCCACGGCCAAGGGGGCGGCGGCCATAGCAAAGGCGGTGGCCGAAGCTGTTGTTGCAGGCGGGCGCTGACACCGCGTCGCGGGCTTGCCGAAGACATATCGAAAGCGTTTTTGTACGATATTACCAAAAAACGGACGAAAGTATACTTTTGCAATGGTTTCGTTGCCGTAATTTTGCACCCGTGAGTCGGACGTGCCGCGCTACGGTCTGATTGCCGTTGGGCGCGCGCCTCTGCCGGGCTGCTGTTCGCGGCGGCCATCCATGAAAGTTTGATTATGTTAGTTTTGGTTAGTACAATACGTTTTTAGAAAGTACATTTGGTAGATATCTTTTTCTGGAAAGGCCTGGCTGTGAAGCCGGGCCTTTTTTAAACCCTGCCTGCCGGCATATCGCCGGTGATATGGCTTTGTTTCTTTCACCGGCTTTCAAGGGGTTAATGCGCCTCCCCACGCGGCAGGCTTCGTGTCGGTTTTTTGTCATCCGGCGTTGCCGTCACTTGCTGCCGAGCTTGCGGCCTGTGCCACAGCTGGTTGCGATAGCTGCCGTTTTGCGTTGCCATAAGGGCCGTTTTACGACCCGAAACGGCCTGTTCCGCACAGCAATACGGCCTTTGTGGGATGCCTGTTGGGCCGCGTCCGGTGGCTTTGCGCTGCCGTGTCGCGTTTTTTCATCGCCTGCGGCGGCCTTTCGTCCGGGCTGCCTTGCCACATCGTTTCGGCCGCCGGCACATTGCCCGGGCATGTTGGCGCATGGCGGCAGGTTGCAACCCCGAGGCGCGCCTTGCTTTGGCTGCGGTGCCGCAACCGCGGGCCAAAGCGTACTAAATTACCGGTTTTTGTACGATTGTCATGCTTATATCGGGTGGTTTTTGGTAATTTTGTGCCGTTAAATGCTTTTGTAGCACCTCGCGGCAGCATGACGCGCATGGTTGCCGAGGGTGATGCGGATTAAGAAAATACTATCATAACTCAGCTTAAAACTAAAAGACAAAACGGCAATGAGAAAATTTTACATCGGTCTTTTGATGGCGGCCATGCTGCCATCCTGCCTGTATGCACAGCGGATACAGCAGAAACTGGGACGCTCGGTGGTGGCCGTGGCCGGCAGCGACAACGTGCTCGTGACGTGGCGCAAGCTGGCGCAGGAGCCCGAGAACTGCACGTACAACCTGTACATGCGTAAGCAAGGTTCGTCGGACTACACCAAGGTCAACGCCGAACCTATTGTCAACACCAACTACCAGGCCACGATTTCAACCATACCCTACGGTACCGAGCTGGCTGTGACCATGGTTTCGCCCGACGGGACGGAAGGCGACAAGAGCTCCCCATTCCTCTTTCAAAGCCATGCTTACAACAATGTGTTCATAGACATCGACTTCGAGGGGGCGGTGCTCAATCCCAACAATTACGAGTTTAAGTATGCCTGGCCCATGGACAACGACGGCGACGGCGAGTTTGACGCGCTGCTCGTTGACCGCAGATACTGCGGACTGGCAGGGCAGGCCGACCCCGGAACCACAACCACGAGCCACAAGCTGCAGGCATATACGTTCGACGGGCGCTGCCTCTGGACGGTAGACATGGGCCCGAACGTTGACATCGACGCCGGCCAGGGCGACATGGTGGTGGCCTACGACATCAATTGCGACGGGCGCACCGAGGTGATTGTGAAGAGCTCTGATGGCACGCGCTTCTGGAACAAGGCCGCCGAGACGTGGGGAAGCTACGTGGGCGGAAGCCGGGATGCCGACACCGATGCCGACGGTATTGTAGACTACACCAAGCAGGGCAAGCGCAACCCGCCTTATTATGTGTCGATAATCGACGGCGCAACGGGCGAGGAGATTGTGCACTCCGAACTCAACTACTCGGCCGTTACCGACGGGGCCGACAGCTACGGGCGCGACAACAGGGCCGACTATCGAGACGACAACAACGGACTGGAGTATGCTTTCCTCGGAGGTTCGTTCTCGATATGCTACTTCGATGGCATACACCCGTCGCTTGCAGTTCAGTGTATGAATCGCCGAAAGAGCGATGGCCACCATTACTACATGTGCGAGTGGACGTTTGACTGGACGGGCGGCAAGCCCCAAAACTGGCATCACGCCTACACGTGGCCCATGCGCAGCGCCAATCCTCCGGCCGCAGAGTTCCACCAGTTGCGCGTGGCCGACGTCGATGGCGACGGCATCGACGAGCAGCTCGGCGGCGGCTATGCAGTCAACTCGGTCAAGGGGCTCGTCATGTCGCCCGGAATAGGCCACGGCGACCGCTACGACGTGAGCGACATAGACCCCGACCGGCCCGGGCTCGAGGTCTACGCAATACAGCAGACCAACCTGATGGGGCAGCTGCTCTACGATGCCGCCACCGGCGAGCACATCAAAGAGTGGTACCTGCCGACCATCGGCGACGTGGGGCGCGGGCGGTGCATCGACGTAGACCCGGCCCACAAGGGCTACGAGGTGTTCTCGACCATGGGCAACCTTTACGATTGCAAGGGCAACGTGATAAAGGAAGGGGAGACCGCCTACCCCGTGGAGGCCGTGTGGTGGGATGGCGACCTGCAGCGCGAACTGATTGCCTCGAGCGGCGGCCGCGGCCGCGGCACCAACGTCCACGTGGCCAAGTACGACGGATCGCGCCTCATTCAGTTCTCGCGCGAGAGCGAATGGGCCGTCCATGCGGGCGGTGCCGTGCGCCCGGCGTTCATGGGCGACATCACCGGCGACTGGCGCGAAGAGCTCGTTCTCATGAAGCAGGACGACAAGACCAGCACCGGACTGATTGCATATTCGACCAACATACCCACCGACTACAGCTTCTACACGCTGCAGGAAGACCCGCACTACCGTCTCGACTGCACCACACGTGGCTACTACCAGATGCCGTGCACGGGCTTCTACCTCGGTGGCGACATGCCCTATCCTCCGCTCCCGCCAGTGATGGTGACCGACCTGCGTTGGCAGGGAGGCGGCACATGGGGCGCGTCGGGCTCGGGCTTCACCTCGTTTGACATGACTGCGGCGCAGGATTACGCCGACGGCAAGAGCGTGGTGTTCGACCTGAGCGGGCAAAACGGGCAGCCAATACAGGTGAACTCTACGCTGAAGCCTTCGGTCGTTTACATAATGAACCCCAAGGGCCACGACTATTCCTTCAACGGCACAGGCTCACTGGCAGGCGACATGGAACTGTGGAAGTCGCAGCAGGGCACTGCCACCATCGACATCAACCTTGACTTCACCGGGCGTACCATAATAAGCGAAGGCACGCTGTGCCTCAACGGCACCGTGGCCGGGCCGGTCGAGCTGCGCGCCAAGGGCACACTGGCCGGCGTGGCAAGGCTCAATGGCGACATCTCGTTTGAGAAGGCGCTCAACTACGAAGGCTGCCGCATCATGCCGGGAAATGACGCCGACAAGTTTGGCACAATGACTTTTGGCAAGAGCCTGACACTGCCGGGCGACGTTTACATAGAACTCAACGCCTCGGCAGCGCAGATGGGGCATGTCAAGGTTGATGGCGACCTGACGCTTGAAGGCACAAACACGTTTACCATCAATGCCGCCGAAGGGCAGATAGCCGTGGGAAGCTATGTGCTGGCCGAGTGTTCCGGCAAGCTCACGGCCGACCCCGACAGCATAGCCATGCGCGGACTGGACGGCGTGAACTGCGACGTGACGGTGGAAGGCAACCGCCTCGTGCTCACTGTCAACGAGTCGAGAGCCCCGATGAAGGATGTTGTGTGGACAGGAAACGAGTCGGACAAGTGGGACTACAAGGCCGACAACTTTGTTGCCGGCGGCGCTGCCACGCCGTTTGTAACCGACGATGCCGTGGTGTTCAACGACGAGTCGGCCAACCGCAATGTGACTGTTGCCGACAACATGGTGACGGATGGCGTGACGTTCGACTTTGACAACGGCACCTATACGCTCTCGGGCGAAGGGGCAATAAGCGGCAACGGCGGTCTGACAAAGAACGGAAAGGGCGAAGTGAGGATGGAGCTGGTGAACAACAGCTATACCGGTCCGACCGTCATCAACGCCGGAACGCTCACTGTGACCAACCTCGCCGACGGCGGAAAGAACAGCTCCATAGGCGCCTCGACGGCCGAACAGGGCAACCTGCAGCTCAACGGCGGCACGCTGAAAGTAGACGCCACCAACATGGCCACAGACCACATAGTGACCCTGAGCGACACTGCGACCATCAACGTGGCGTCGGCTTCGGGCACCATCTCGCTCAAAGGGCTTGTCATGGGCGACGGTTACCTGGTGAAAGACGGCCCGGGACAGCTTAACTTTACATACGAAGGAGACAACACGTTTGCCGGCCTCATAGTGAGACAGGGCAAGGTTGCCACGGGCGCATGGAACGCAACGTTCTGCAAGCCCGGCTCGACAATGGTGCTGGCAGGCGGAACTGTCGACCTGCTCGACGTAAACAATTCAAGCACGAGGCCCGAGTTCAACTACAAGGTCACCGTGGTTGAGGGCACCGACAACACCGTCATGGGAACCATTCGCGGCGACATAAACGGCAGCTTCACCGGCAAGGGCAACCTGACCATCGTTTCCGACGGTGTGAGGAATGACATTGGGGCCGACTTCTCGAAGTTTGAGGGCACGCTGACTGCACAAGGCGAGAACTTCCGCCTGCAGGACAACGTCACCGACATGGGCATGACGAGCCTCGTGCTGGCCGACGGTGCCATCGTGAGACACTACAACGACAACGGCGGCAACAGCCGAGCGGTGAAGACGGTTGTGGGCTCTTTGGCCTCGAAGGCCACCGACTGCGAGCTGGGCAACGGCATCGACAGCTACGAGGTGGGCCAGAACAACAGCAGCACCAAGTATGCAGGGCGACTCACTGCCAAGACTATTACCAAGCGGGGAACGGGGACCCTGACCATCAGCGGCACAGAAAGCACTTCCGACCTGGTGGTTGACGAGGGGGCGCTCGACCTTTATTGCAATCCTTACACCGCCGCGCCGACATCGCTCACCAGCGGTACGATCACTGTAAACGACGGCGCCCGTGTCATTGGCTACGCCGGGGCGGCTGCCATGGTGGTAAACAAGGGCGGCGTGATTTCTGCCGGCTACGACGACAGGACGGGCATGATGAAGTCTACGGGAAGCCTCACGCTCGGCGAGGGCAGCACCATCGTGGTGCGGCTCGGCCTCAGTTCGGGCTCAAGGAGAGCCTATGACTCTTACAAGTTCAACGGTGCTGTGACCCACAATGCCGACACCGTGCTGGTGGTTGTGCCCGAAGGGCGCATGCTCGCAGCCGGCGACGAGTTTGATGTTTTTGACGGCGAGGGCAAGCAGAGCGGTTCGTTCATCATCAAGACCGTCAGCCCGGGACAGGACATCACGTGGGACAGCTCCGACTTCCTGTCGGAGGGAGTGCTCCGGGTGGCCACTGCCGACGCCATCGGGGGCGTGGCGGCCGATGCGGCCCGCGTGGATGTCTACTCTGTCGACGGCATCAAGCTGCGTGGCGGGGTCTGCCGCGACAAGGCACTCGACGGGCTTGCACCCGGCGTATATATCGTCGGCGACCGCAAAATGGTGAAGGAGTGACCTTAAGGCAACATGTAAAGGGCGCGCGCAGCAGTGTGCGCGCCCTTTTGCTACAGTAATTCAACCAATCAATGTTTGTTTCATCATGAGAATAATCCATAGATTTGGCAAGGCATTGGCGGCGGTGGCGCTGTCGGCCTGTGCTGTTTGCGCCACGGCCCAGGAGCCGGCTTCAGTGTTCATAACGGCGGGGCAGTCGAACGCCGACGGCCGCGAGTATGTCGACAAGCTGCCATATTACCTCAAGGGAGGGTACAAATACCTTAGATACACCAATGTCACGTCGTCGGGCGACGGTACGTTTGGCGACTTCAAGTTCGACAAGCGGTTTGCTTTCTGCGACATTACCAACTACTTCATCGAGCAGTCTTTGCAGACAGAATTCTACGCAATAAAGTGCGCTTACGGCGGAACGGCCATCGACACGGCTGCCACTTACAGCCATTTGCCCGTTTGGTGCGCCGACGAAGGGTGGATAGGGCGCAACAATGCCTACAGAGGCGACATCAACAAGGGCAAGTCGCTCACCAAGTCGCTTACCGAAGGCTTTGCCGCCTGCGCTGACGTCACGCTGTCGAAGTTGCCCCAGGGCTATGACGTGAAGGCCATCATGTGGCACCAGGGAGAGAGCGACCGCAAGCAGGCCGGCCACTATTACAAGAACTTCAAGGACATGATAAACTACATGAGGGCGGCGGTGTACGCCAAGACCGGGCGCGAGAAAGACAAGACGCTGCCGTTCATCTTCGGCACCGTGCCGCATGCCAGCAAGCAGTACAGCCGCGGCGTCGAGGAGGCACAGTTGCGTGTGGCTGCCGAGTTGCCCAATGTTTACTGCATCGACATGAGCGACGCTGGGCTGAGGTCGGACGCCCTGCACTTCGACTCGGCCTGGACCGAGTATCTGGGCAAGCAGATGTACAACAAGCTCGTAGAGCTGAGGCTTGTCGACGGCGATATGGTTGAGGCCGAGAAACCCCACAAGCCGGGTGCAAGCGACACGCTGCAGGTAGAGGCCGAGCGCCGTTGGGATTTCACCGAGGCGTGGGCTCCCGAGGCCGAAGAGAGGCTCAAGGCCGACAAGGCGTGGCCCATGTTCCAGAAGCTGGGCTACCGCTATTCGTCGGCAATGCCCGAAAACCGGGAACTGGCGGCCTCAGACGGCTACGTGTTTCCGGCCACCAAGGGGCTGTTCTTTAAGTGCAGCACGGGCAACCGCATCATTGTCAACCCCGGAAACCACATCTGTCTTTACGGCGACAACCTGTACCTGACAGTGCCTAAGGTAAGTCCGGGACAGACGGTGACCATCGTCACCGAGTCGGCCAAGGGCGAACGGGGCATCACCACCGACAATGCCGACTTGGTGGAGCTTGTCCGCGGTGGCGGCAAGGCCACGGGAAAGGTGGTCAACGAGTGGCGCGTGAAGGAGTCGCTGGCAGGGCCTGTCGACCTCGTTTTCCACTCGGACGGAGGCGCAATCTATGTCTACAGCATACAGGTGGCTTCACCCTACGTCCAGATATTGGTTGGGGCCGACGGCAAGGTGACCTTCAGCAGCGACAAGGCATGCGACGTCAGGCCTTATGCCGGCATGATAAAGGCATACGTGGCCACCGACTATGACGCCTCGTCCGACGTGCTGACGCTGCAGCAGGTGGACACAATACCGGCAAATACGGGCGTTGTGGTGATTGGCGAGGAGTGTCTCGTGGGGGCGCCGCAGGTGAAGGCGGCCCCGGCCGTTGCCCGCAACCTGTTTGTTCCGGTGGTTGGCGAGGCCGCTGTAGGCCCCACCGAGACTGTTGGGGGCGTTGATTGTTGCAACTATGTGCTTCAGTCTGTCGGCGGTTCGGTAGACTTCCACAAGCTCAAGGCGCCCGTCCAGTTGTCGGGTCAGGCCTACTTGCGGCTGCCGGCAGCCGAGGCTGCAGGTTCCGAGGTGGTAAGGCCGGTGGCAGACACGGGCTCGGGCATCGGGCTGGTCAGTGCCGGCGGCATGGCCCGCGGGGTGTGGTACACCATCGACGGAGTGGCGGTGGAGCGCCCGTCGCGGGGGCTCTATGTGTGCGACGGGCGCAAGTATCTGTTCAAATAGGCATCCCGTGCGCTCCGGCATTGCGGCGTCAGTCGGCAAGCATCATATATTATAAAAGTTTACATCATGCTTGATGCCAGTCATCAAGAGCCATTCGGACGTTCAAAACGGCCTCTTTTGCATTGCGGCAAGGCCCGTTTCGGAAAGCGAAACGGGCCTTGCTGCATGTTGATATGTGTGGTTCTGGAATGTCTTGGCTGTCAGATGGTTACACGGTAGGGCCGGAAACCGGGCCCAGGGTGAAATATATTGACATGCGATGGCCTGCAGGCCGCGGCCTCGTGGCGTGAGTGGCAGGTGGCCTCTGGGCTGTGTGGGCTATGCCGCGGGGGTGGGGCGGCGCAGCGCCAGCGCCGGCATTGTGGCGTCATGGCTTGCCTTTGCCATACTGCTTCGGGCTCACCCCGTACTTGGCCTTGAAGCATTTGTTGAAGTACGAAGCGTCTATTATGCCCACCTTGTAGCTTACTTCGGTCACGTTGAGCCGCCCCTCGAGCAGCAGTTCGGCGGCAAGCTCCATGCGCTTGTTCAGCAAATACTTGTTGGGAGATACGCCGGTGAGCTCTTTCGCCTTCTTGAAGAACTTTGAGCGGCCTATGTACAGCATCTCGGCAAGGGCCGTCACGGTGAAGTCGGGCGCGCTGATATTCTGCATAATCAGTGCATCCATCCTGTCGATAAACTTCTTGTCGGCAGGCGACATGATAAGCCTGATTTCGTCTGCCTGGGCGGCAGGCGTGTCGCAATGGCCGTTGTCTTGCGTCGCCCGCCTTTTGGCCTTCTGCGCATTCTTTATCAGTTGGGCCGCGCGGCCGGTGAGGAGGCGAAAGTTGCAGGGCTTCACCATATAGTCGTCGGCCCCGGCGTTGTAGCTCTTCAGCTTGTGGGCGTCGTCGTCGAGGGCCGTAAGCATAATCACGGGGATGTCGGCCGTCTCGATGTTTGTCTTCAGATGCTTCACAATGTCGTATCCGCTGATGTCGGGCAGCATCACGTCGCAGATTACAAGTGCCGGTTTGCGTGCCGCCACCCCGTCGAGCCCGGCCTCGCCGGTGGCGTAGCTGTCGATGTGGAAGTAAACGCCCATCTCGCTTTCCGTCTGCTGTCGCATGTCGGGGTCGTCTTCGATGACGGCAATGGTCACATCGTTGAACGCCTTGGGCACCAGTTCCTTGATAATCTGCTCGTATTTGTCGTTCTTCTTCTCCGTGCCCGTTGTGGTGGTGTCGATGGCCTTGCGCCTGTCGCCGTCGGTGTATGCGTCGCCGGTGGCGGGCAGGCTGATGGTGAACACCGAGCCCCCGCCGTTGGCCCCCGGGCTGTATGTCAGCGTGCCTTTGTGCAGCAGGGCCATCTGGTAGGCGTTGTACAGGCCTATGCCCATGCCCCCCTGCGACGCGTAGCCTCCCATGAACGGCTTGAACATGAGCTGCCTGCGCTCGGCGGATATGCCCGGGCCGCTGTCTTCGACCACTATCTCGAGGCTGTTGCCGGCCAGCCTCACCGACAGGGATATGGCACCCCGCTCTGGCGTATACTTCACGGCGTTGCTCAGCAGGTTGTATACCATGGCCTCGACCATCTGCCTGTCGAACTCCATCTCGTGGCTCTTGGCAAACGGAGTGAACGTTATTTGCTGCCGCTTCTGGTGGGCCAGGCTCCAGAAGTCTTGGTAAATGTCTCTCACAAAGGCAATGATGTCGGCCCGTTCAACGCTAAGCCGCATGTTGCCGGTGTTTACCTTGCGGAATTCCATGAGCTGGTTTACCAGCTTCAGCAACCGTTTTGTGCCCCGGCGGGCCGTTTGCAGCGCCGCCTTCGAGGGCGGTCGGTCGCTGTGGTCGGCCAGCTTGTCGACCGCTCCCTGTATTATGGCGAGCGGAGTGCGGAACTCGTGGGTGACGTTGGTAAAGAAGTTGAGCCTGAACTCGGCCATCTGCTTTTCCAGTTTCATCCGTTGGTGCAGCCGCAGCTTCTCTCTCGCGTTGTTGTAGACGTAGAGCCCGAAGGCCGCGGCCACCATGAGGTAAGTCACCCATGCCAACCATGTGTTGTACCACGGCTGGTGCACCACGATGGCCAGCTGCGTCTCTTCGCTCCACACGTTGTCGCTCAGCGACCTGAGGTGGAAGATGTATGTTCCCGGGGGCAGGTTGGTGTACTCCACGTGGTTGACGCTTGTCATCTGCCGCCATCCCTTGTCGGCGCCCTCGAGGTAGAACTGGTAGAGCGACGACTCGATGTTTGAATACTCAAAGTTTGAGAACGACAGCTTGACGGTGTTCTCGTTGTGCCTGAGCGACACCCTGTCGACGTGGCCCGGAGCCCGTTCAAACCTGCCGCTGTCGCTTGCCGACACGCCGTTTATCTCGATGTCGGTGATGTAGACGTGGGTGCTGTCGGCCCGGTCCGCCTTGGTGGCAAGCCGCGGGCTGACTATGGTAAGCCCGTATTGAGTGCCGAAGAGCAGCCGTCCGTCGCCCATGAGCATGGCGCTGCCCTCAGAGTAGATGTTGCGCTGCGGCATCTTGCCAAACTGAAAGGTCTTTACCTTCATGTCATGGTCGTATATCAGCGACAGACCGCTTTCGGTTGCAACCCATATATTGCCGTCGTTGTCTTCCAGTATAGAGCAAATGCTGTTGTTGGCCAAGCCTTCCCTGTCGGTGAGAATCTTGAGGTCGAAGCAGGCCGGGCCCTTGCCGAATGTGCATCTCACCACGCCGCAGCCCTTGCCGCCTGCCCACAGGTGGCCGTCGGAGGTGTATTCCAGGCATCTGACCTCGTCGAACGGGAAACTGCCGTCTTTTGTGTTGAAGCACTTGAAGTCGTCGTTGGTCAGGTCTTTCTTGTTGGTGTCGGCCACATACAGGCCGTTGTTCGAGGCCACCCATATCCTCCCCATGGCGTCGATTTCAATCTGGTGGAGCCTGCTCTCGTTGGTGCTGCGGTCGAGCAGGCGCCTGAACGACAGACGCCCGCCGTTGTCTGTCTGCGCCATGAGCAGTCCGTCTTCATACGTTGCTATCCACACGCGCCCCTGCTTGTCTTCCTTCATGTCGTAAAGGTCGTTGCTCGGGCAGTGCATCCGCCTGTCGCCCTTGTTGTAGCCAGTGCCGTCCACGTAGAGCCCGTCGCCCCGTGTTGCCATCCATTCCCTGCCCCTGCTGTCTGTGATGTACGAGTATGCGCAGGCCTTTGTCTCGTAGAGCAGCGTGGCTTGCCCCCTTCCGGCGTCGAGGGCGTATATCTTGTTGTCGCGCGTGCTGAATATGGTCTTGCCGTCGCTACGCTTCGCAATCATCTTCACGTTGTTGGCCCAGTCGCCTTTGTGCCCCTTCGCCGGCAGCACGAAGTCGGCTATCGACTGGTCGGCCACCGATATGCAAGCCACTCCCATCATGTCTTGCGCCACCCACAGCGTTCCGTCTCGGTCGATGAACATCGTCGTGAGGAAGTTGCTGTCTATTACGGGTTGCGGGTCGTTGGCCGAGTAATGCCGCAACGCGCCGCTCCGGTGGTCGTAGACGAAGAGCCCGTTGCCGAATGTGGCGATGTAGAAAAGCCCGTGGGGGCCGCGCCTCACCGTGTAGCGGCGCATGCGGTCGGTTGTGAACTTCACGTCGGGCAGCAGCTTGAGCGTCTTTACCTCGCCCTCGGGGGTGAACACCCATAGCGTTCCGCTGCTGTTCGACTCAAAGTGGTAGCCGTCTGCCGTGTCGAGGAGCAGTCCGTTGGGCACCTGTACGCCGTCGGGCTTGGTGGTGACGCCCGTGTTCAGGTCTACCTGGTAAGTGTCTTTGCAGAACAGCATCCATCGCCCTCTCCACACGAAGTTGCTCTTTATGGCGTTGACATTGCCCACGGCAGATGGTATCTTGAAGCTTTTCGTCTTCTTGCCGTCGGGCGAATATATCTCGACGGTGTTGCTTTCGGTTAGGCAAACAATGTCGCCACGGTATGTGTTGGCTTCCTTGTAGCGTTGTCCTTTGGCTATCGTCGTGAGTCGGCCTTGCCTGTCTATGCGCAGCAGTCCGTTGTCGGTAGCTGCCCATACGTTTCCTTTGCCGTCGGCAACTATGCGCGGTATGTGGCTCCCGGGCAGCCTGCCGTTCTGCACGGTGTAGTCGGTGCACTTGAAATTGCCGCCCTGGCAGCTCACGTGGCGTATGCCCGAGCGGTCGTCATACATCCAAAGGTCGCTCCCGTTTTTTATGAATCGCCGGTAGGTGCGGTTCTCGTCGCCCCGCCGGGTGTAGTCTACGAATCGTCCGGCGGTCAGGTCGTAGCACGCGAAAGTGAGCGTAGCGGTGTGAATCCATAGCAGCCTGTTGCTTGAGTCGCAGTGTATGTTGCCTATGTTGGCGTCGATGTTGCGGTTCTTGTCGCTGCTGAGCGACAGATAGTTGACAAACGAGTAGCCGTCGTAACGGCACAGCCCGTAGGCCGCCCCCATCCATATGAAGCCGTCGTTGTCTTGCGCTATGTCGTAGACGGTGTTGCTCGAGAGCCCGTTTGCGGTTGATATTCTCTTGCCGGTGAGCACCATCTGGTCGATGGACACTGCCCGGCAGACTATTGCAGAGATGGCGAATATGGTTAGTAAGAACGTCTTTTTAAGCATTGTTTCTGATTTGTTGGCAAACAACAGTATTGGTAGCTGCCCGTGCCGGAGCTGTCGCTGCCCTGCGGCATGCGGGCTTTCTTTATTTGCAAAGGTACGAAAAAAAACAAGATAAGGGCCGTGAAATATATAAAATAGGCCTGTTGGCGCCTAAAAAAGCCACCCCGCCCCATACCTCGGCCGCCTTTGTGCCGGGGCCATGGGCCTGGCGGCACAGTGAGGATGCATAATGGTATGAGGCAGGGTGGACATGTGCCGGTGCGGCCCGCGGCCTTGCCGGCCCGGTCAGTTGCACGTCATGACGGCCTATTTCAGGAAGTCTGTCACCGACTTGTCGGGGCCAAGGTAGAACCCTGTGTGCGGAGGCTGGTTGTAGCCCACGTTCTCTGTGGCCACGCCTATGCGGTAAGGGATGTCTTCCATCAGGCAGTTTATGCGGTAGTCGGTGGGGATGGGGCTGACATACAGGCGCAGTTCGCCGCTGTCGGTGGTGCGCACGAGCACCTCTTCGCGCCAGTCGCCCACGATGTCGGCGCTCAGGCATGGGTTCGACTTCGTGCCGTTGTTGAACGTGCAGCCCTCAAACTCCTTGATGAGTTTCATCCCGCCGGTCTCCCATTCATACTTTGAGACACGGTTGTGGTCGAGCATCTCGCGCAGCAAATCGCCGTCCCACCACACGGCAAAGTTGGTTGGCAGCCGCATTCCGCGCAGGAACAGGGCCGTGTCGTCTTCTTCCGACTTGGCCTTGTCGGCCTTCTCCTCTTCGCTTGTGCGCTTGGGCGTTACCAGTTCTCCCTTTATGTTGCGTATGCCGTGGCTGTCTGAGCTCCACATTTCGAGCCCCGGGTTGGTCGGGTCTATGTCTGCTGCCATGCAGCGGCCCACGTCTTCGCGGCTTTTAATCTGGAAAATCACCTTCCCCGTGGCCGCGTCGCGCAGGTCGGAGCCGTCGCGCCGGTTTTCGTGGCAGTCCCACAGCTGCAGCCTGTCGGTGGTAGGGTCGAACGCCGTCAGGTGCATTGCGTCGCCATGGCCCATGCCCGTGGTGTACAGGCCTGTGCCGTCGTTGTCGACGGCCATCGAACCGTATATTATCTCGTCGCATCCGTCGCCGTCGACATCGGCCACCCGCACGTTGTGGTTGCCCTGGCCGGCGTAGTCTTTCCACCTGCTGTCGTTGGTGTCAAACGTCCATCGGTTTGTCAGTTTCCTGCCGTCCCAGTCCCATGCGGCTATCACCGTGCGCCCGTAGTAGCCGCGGCAGAAGGCCGCGCTGGCCCGTTTGCCGTCGAAGTAGCCCATGGTGGCGAGGTAACGCTCCGAGCGGTTGCCCCTGTCGTCGCCCCAGTCGCTCACGTTTCCGCGCTCGGGTATGTACGGTTGTGAGTCCATCGCTTCGCCCGTCAGGCCGTTGAACACCGTTATGTACTCCGGTCCCGACAGTATCCTGCCTGCTTTCCACTCATTGTAGCCCGGGTCTCGGCGTTGCCGTGGCTGCCGCCTTCCCCGCGGTCCGCGTTGCGCCCGTTGCGGGCGCCGTCCGTCGCGGCGCATCTGTTCCCATTCCTTGCGGCGCTGCTCCATCTCGGCCTGCTCCTTCTTGGCAGCCTCGCGGTTCTTGTCGAAGTTGGCCATGGCCTTGCCAATCTCCTCGCGCCAGTCGGCCTTGGCGTCGCCAATGGCGTTGCCCTTGCCGTCGATGGTGCCGTCGGCGGTCTTGACCATTAGTTCGGTGCGGCCGTCGCCGTCGAAGTCGTAGACAACGAACGGCACGTAATGTGCCCCGCTCCGTATGTTCTTGCCCATGTCTATGCGCCACAGCCGCGTGCCGTCGAGGCGGTAGCAGTCGAACAGAGTGTTGCCCGTGAAGCCCGAGTGGGCGTTGTCGTGCTCGTTCGACGGGCTCCATTTCAGTATTATCTCATACTGCCCGTCGCCGTCAACGTCGCCCACGCTTGCGTCGTTGGCCGAGTAAGTATATTCGCGCCCGTCGGGCGATATGCCCCCTTCGGGCTTCTGCAGCTTTATCGGCAAGTAGCCTTCGGGCGCGCCGGCCGCCAGCGTGTAAGTGCCGTTTTTCCCCCCGCCTCGTATCTCGTATGTTGCGTCGGTGGCCAACGGACTGTCGTCGACATAGAATGTGCCGCCCGTGGTCAGCGGTTGCTGGTTCAGTTTCACCCCGTTGCGGTAAATGTCGAACGGTTCGCCCTTCTTGTCGGTGTACAGCGTCCGCCAGCTCACTATGACGTGGCCTGCGTCTTGCCTCACGGCCACGACGCCCCTGTTCAGTTGTTCCCGTTGTATGTTGGCCATGTCGTAGCGTGGCTGTGCGCATGCTGTGGAACAGAGCACAGCTGCCGTCACCATTGAAAAGAGGTGTCTCATCTTTTTGACTTGTTTGGTTTTTAATCGTTGGTTGTTACTGTTGTCATGAGTATGACGTTCGTCGGGATGAATGGTTTAATTGAAAAGAAAATTCTGTGGGTTTTTCTTTCCGAGGCTGTTGTATGCCTGGCGCTGCCGTTGCGCGTGGCCATGGCCGTATGCACAGGTGGCGGTTGGTGTCTGTGCGGCGTTGCGTGACAATTCGGCGGCGCTGCCTTTTTGTTTTCGGTTGAGGTGAGCGACGCCTCCGCCGTGGCCTTGTTTTTTTTGAAATCAAGACAAACGGAAAAGCCCTGAAAATCGTTTGGGGGCTTAGTGTTCCATGGATTTTCGGCAGAGGCGCGCTTGCCGGTTGTGACATTTGTCGCTTTGCATGGTCGGAACTTCCGCAGATGGCATTGCTGTACGGGCTTGTTTTCGCGGTCTCGCGTGCCGTATTGCATTGCCGGATGGGCCATGTTGCATTGCCAAACGGGCCGTTTGGGGGCGCTGTTTGGCGCATTATGCCGGCCGGAATGGCTCGTGGAGCGGCAAGGTGGTGGCTTTCAGGGAGTTGCGTGTTGGTGGTGTTTTTCGCGTTTTTCAGCCCGATGGCCGGTTCATGTCTGGCCGTGAAGGTTTCGGCCGATATGTTTCGGCAGTCATGCATGTCCGGCGCGGCATGGCGTGCCGTGGTCGGGTGCATGTCTGTCGTGGTGTCTTTCGGTTGCCCGGGGCGTCGGCGGCGCGTGGTTGCGGCCAGCCCCGCCCTGTGGCCAGCCTGTGGCTGCGGTGGCAGGCGCTATTTGGCGTTGTACAGTGCCTTGCCCAGCCCGGCCAGGTTTTCCTCGCCCGGCAGTCCGGGGTATTGCGCTTTCATGGTTTCTACGAATGCTTCGGGCGTAGGCGACGACGCCAGTGCCTCTTTCATCTTGCCGAGATACGCAATCTTGAACTCTACCGCCTCTTTGCCGCTTGCGCCCCCGTGGCCGCCAATGAACAGCGTGGCGCCCGACTGCAGCGACTTCCTGGCCTCGGCAATCTCGGCGTCGATGGCCTTGGCCGATGCTATCTGCAGTTGTGAGGCGTGGGCCCTGGCCGGTGCCCAGTGGGTGAAGTACACCTTGCCGCCTATGGTTATGCTCGCTGCGGGGAAGTCGGTCGACGCCCCGCGGTCAAAGTGGAACGCCGTGCCGGCTATGGTTCGCGTAGTGCCGAAGGCCACCTCGGCCACGCTGCCCGTGGGCAGGCTCGCCATGGCCTCGCCGAAGGTGCCGGCAAAGCCCTTCATCATGCCCCCGTATACGGGGCCCTTTGTAAACGAGCCCATGCCCTCGGCCATGAGCACCGGATGGTCGGCGGTGCTGCCGACGTGGTAGTCGGCAATCCTCGCGGCCACCGGCTTGCCCATCTTTTCGACGTAGGCGTCAAACTCGGCGGCGTTGTCCTTGAAGAGCGGTTGCTCCATTGTGACAACCGAGTCGTTGCCCTCGACAATGAAACTGGCGTCGTTCATCACGTCGTTGGTGTAGTAGACGTGCAGCCGGAAGCTGCCCATGTCGTGCACCTCAAAGCGCCCTTTCACCTGGGCCGTGGCCGCGGTGGCCACCAAGGCGAGCGCGGCAATCATCATTTTCTTCATAGTCTGTTTCTCCTTTTCTTTTGTTTTGTTGTCTGTTGTCTTGTTTCACGGTGCAAAATTAGCCATTGGCAACCATACGCGCAAGAGGGCACAAAGCTGTAAGCAGGTTACGCCAAGGTTACTTTTGCGGCGCCGTGTGGCCACACTGCGAGTAGCCTTTAACTTAGGTTAACCTTGCCCCGCGCAGCCGTTTCCAACCGGCCGGGGGCAGGCCGCGCCCACCAAATACATCATCCGGCAGCAAACCTTTGGCCGTTTCGCCATAAATGCGTATATTTGTAGCCGTTTAAACGATAATAAGGAATGAAGGAATTTGTAATATCCGAGGCCAAGGCAGAGACTGCTGTGCTCGTGGGCCTGATCACCAACGAGCAAGACGAGGCCAAGACCAAGGAGTATCTCGACGAGCTGGAGTTCCTCGCCGACACGGCGGGAGCCGTCACCGTGAAGCGGTTCACGCAGAAAGTGAACGGCCCGAGCTCCGTCACCTATGTGGGGAGTGGCAAGCTCGCCGAGATACGCAAGTATATAGAAGACGAGGCCGAGGCCGACCGTGAGGTGGGAATGGTCATCTTCGACGATGAGCTTTCGGCCAAGCAGATACGCAATATCGAGAAAGAGCTGAAGGTGAAGATACTCGACCGCACGTCGCTCATACTCGACATATTCGCCATGCGCGCCCAGACGGCCGAGGCGAAGACGCAGGTTGAGCTGGCGCAGCACCGCTACATGCTGCCCCGCTTGCAGCGCCTGTGGACCCACCTTGAGCGCCAGGGAGGCGGCTCGGGCTCCGGGGGAGGCAAGGGCAGCGTGGGTTTGCGCGGCCCGGGCGAGACGCAGCTCGAGATGGACCGCCGCATCATACTGCAGCGCATAACCCTGCTCAAGCAGCGGCTGGCCGAGATCGAGAAGCAGAAGAACACGCAGCGCAAGAACCGTGGGCGACTCATCAGGGTGGCCCTTGTGGGATATACCAACGTGGGCAAGTCGACGCTGATGAACCTTCTGGCCAAAAGCGACGTCTTTGCCGAGAACAAACTCTTCGCAACGCTCGACACAACGGTGCGCAAGATGGTCATCGAGAACCTGCCGTTCCTGCTGGCCGACACCGTCGGGTTTATCCGAAAGCTGCCCACCGACCTCGTCGACTCGTTCAAGTCTACGCTCGACGAGGTGCGCGAAGCCGACCTGCTGCTGCACGTAGTGGACATTTCGCACCCCGATTTCGAGGAGCAGATAAGCGTGGTTGAGAACACACTGAAGGATCTCGGCTGCGCCGAGAAGCCGTCGATGATTGTGTTCAACAAGATTGACGCATACCGGTGGGTGGACAAAGACCCCGACGACCTGACGCCGCCGACGCGCGAGAACGTGACGCTCGACGAGCTACGGCGCACGTGGATGGCCAAGCTTGGCGACGACTGCATATTCATCTCGGCACGCGAGAAGCAGAACATCGACGAGCTGCGCGACGTTATGTACAAGCGGGTGCGCGAGCTCCACGTGCAGAAATACCCATACAACGATTTCTTATACGATAATTACGAGTCCTGACGGTTGCCTTCGGGCTTGCGGGGCACATAAAAACATGGTGTGATGCGTTCGCTGACAGTAGACGAGATTGAGGCGCTGGAGCGGCAAGGCTGCTCTGCCGAAGACTGGACACGCATTGGCGTGGCCGAGGATTTCTGCCCGGCATACATACATAACGTGGCTTTTTACGGCGATGTCAGCCTCGGGCTGTTTGACAAGCAGGTCGAGGTTGACGAGGGGTTCGCGCGGCATTCGGGCATACGCAATGCCGTGTTGCGCGACGTGTCGATAGGCGACAACTGCCTGATAGAGAATGTAGGCTGCCACATCTGCCGCTATTCCATAGGCGACGAGTGCTATATCTCGGGCGTTGGGCTCATCACCTGCACCGAGGGGGCATCTTTCGGCCAGGGCAACGTCGTGTCGGTGCTCAACGAGGCGGGGCCGGGCAACGTGGTGATCTACGACGGGCTGACCTCGCAGATGGCAGCCTTCATGGTGCACTGCTCGGGCGACAAGGCCCTTTGGGAGCAGTTGCAAGCCATGGTGGCGGCGTTTGTGGGCAGGCGTACGGAGGGCCGTGGCACCATAGGCTATGGCGTGAAGATTGTCAACACGCGCGAGATAGTGAACTCGTGCATAGGCGATGAGTGCGAGATTAGCGGCGCCGAGCGCCTCTGCGACTGCACCCTGAGCGGCACACCCGATGCCAGCATATACATAGGCAGCGGCGTTGAGTGCGACAACACCGTGGTGCAGGCCGGCGCATCGGTGGTGGGCGGGGCCCGGCTCAGCAGCTGCTTCGTGGGCGAGGCCTGTCATGTGGGGCGCGGGTTCTCGGCAGAGAGCAGCCTGTTCTTTGCCAATTCGTATGTAGACAACGGCGAGGCCTGCGCCGCGTTTTGCGGCCCGTTCACTGTCAGCCACCACAAGGCCACGCTGCTCATAGGCTGTGCCTGCTCTTTCTTCAATGCCGGTTCGGCCACCAATTTCAGCAACCATGCCTACAAGCTCGGCCCGCTGCACACCGGCACGCTGGCCCGGGGGAGCAAGACCGGCAGCGGCGCACACCTGCTGTTGCCCGCCCGCATAGGGGCCTTCTCGGTGTGCATGGGCAAGATAGAGACGCATCCCGACACCCGGCAGCTGCCCTTCTCTTATGTGATAGGCTCGGCCGGGGCCACCTATCTGGTGCCGGGGCGCAACCTGCCCACCGTGGGCACCATGCGCGATGTGGCCAAGTGGCCCCGCCGCGACATGCGGCCGAGGGTGGGGCGGCAGGCCATTGTCAACTTCGACTGGCTCTCGCCGGCTGTCGTTGCGAGCGCCATCGAAGGGCGGAGGCTGCTGCAGCGCCTGCGCGACGAGCAGGGCGACGACGCCGAGACTTACTCTTTCGGGGGCTGCCTGATAAGGAAACGGTGGCTCGTGCGAGGCATTGCGCTATACGACATGGTGGTGCGCATTTACCTTGGAAGGGCCGTCAGGGGGCATTATTGCGAACTGCCCGAGAGCTCTGTCGGCACGGGCGAGTGGGCCGACCTGGCCGGCATGCTGGTGCCAATGGCCGAGGTGGAGCAGCTGGCCGACGACATCCGCAGCGGCACCGTTGACGAGTTGCAGCTCGTAGACGACCGTTTCATCAGTCTCAACGAGGCGTACGATGACTTTAAGTGGAACTTCACATACAGGCTTGCGCTCGATTACTATGGGCTTGACACGCTGTCGGCCGACGACATCGACCGTATCACGGCCGACTATGAGACAGCGCGCGCTGAATGGGTGGCTGCCGTCGGGCGCGACGCAGAGCGCGAGTTTGCACTCGGCGATGTGGACGAGGGGGTGCTGGCCGCCTTCCTCGACAGTCTGGAGGCGCAAGGCGTGGTGTGACGCTCTGGCGTTGCCGCGCATTCACGCCGGGCATCATGCCGCATGGCGCGATGGCTTTGGCAAATCGGTTTTTGTAATATTTTATGTTTTTCCGGGCTGTTCCGCATAACGTGCTGACAACCACCGTGTTGCAGAATGGCCGGCCCTGCGTCGCAAAACGTGCCGTATGGCACGCCAAAACGGCGCGTTTCGCACGCCCGAACGGGCTGTTTGGCAGGGCCGAACCGCACCGGCAGGGGCACAGGGGGCTTTGTGTAAGCAATTCGTCAGTGCCACGTGACACCCGGACAGCCCGTATGCCGCAATGCCGACCTGCATTGTGGCTGTTGTGACAATCAATCAATAACACAATAAGCAAATGGTAAAATTACGTTCTTTCTTTATCGCCTGCATGGCATTGGCCATGACGGTGGCAGTCCATGGCAAAGACTATAAGTATCAGTCGGTGGACGGCGACATGATGAAGTCGCGGATATACAAACTTGACAACGGCCTGACGGTTTACCTCACGGTCAACAACGAGAAGCCGCGCATACAGACCTACATCGCCGTGCGCACCGGAAGCCGCAACGACCCGGCCGAGACCACCGGGCTGGCTCACTATCTGGAGCACCTGATGTTTAAGGGGACAAAGGCTTTCGGAACCACCGACTATGCGGCAGAGAAGCCTTTGCTCGACGCCATCGAGGCTAAGTACGAGCACTACCGCACGCTCACCGACCCGGAGCAGCGCAAGAGCTGCTACCGCGAGATAGACAGTTTGTCGCAGCTGGCGGCGCGTTTCTTCATACCCAACGAATACGACAAGCTCATGTCGTCGATAGGAGCGCAGGGCACCAACGCCTATACCAGCAACGACGTGACCTGTTACACCGAAGACATACCGGCAAACGAGGTGGAGAACTGGCTGTGCATACAGGCCGACAGGTTTGAGAACATGGTGATAAGGGGATTCCACACAGAGCTCGAGGCGGTGTATGAGGAGAAGAACATTTCGCTTACCGACGACTTCGGCAAGGCATACGATGCGCTGAACGCCAAGCTGTATCCGGGCCATCCCTACGGCACGCAGACCACCATTGGCACACAAGAGCACCTGAAAAACCCGTCGATAACCAACATCAAGAACTACTTCAAGCGCTATTATGTGCCAAACAATGTGGCTATATGCATGTCGGGCGACTTCAACCCCGACACGGTCATTGCGCAGATAGACCGCTATTTCGGTTCTTGGAAGGCCGATCCCGCCCTGTCGCGACCCGAATATCCGGCATTGGCCGAGTTGACATCAGCCGTCGACACCACCGTAGTGGGGCAGGAGGCAGAGAGCCTCATGCTTGGCTGGAGGTTCAAGGGGGCGGCCGATATGCAGGCCGACACGCTCGGGGTGATATCGCTCATGCTTGCCAACGGTGAGGCGGGGCTGATGGAAACAGACCTCGAGCAACAGATGCTCGTGCAGAGGGTGGCCGTGATGATTGACGGACACACCGACTATACGTCGATGCTTATGTTCTGCCAGCCTAAAGACGGGCAGACGCTTGAGGAGCTTCGCGGGGTCGTGCTGAAGGAAATGGGCAAGCTGAGAAGCGGCGACTTTGACGACGGACTGCTGCCGGCGGTCATCAACAACATGAAGCTGGAGTATTACAAGCAATTGCGCGACAACGGCGCAAGGGCCAACATGTTTGTGCAAACCTTCATCCAGGGAAGGCCGTGGGCCACAGAGGTGGGGGCCATCGACCGCATATCGAAGATTACCAAGCAGCAGATTGTGGACTTCGCACGCCGCCATCTCGGTGAAAACTATGTATGCGTGTACAAGAAAATGGGCAACGACACTACGATAAAGAAGATAGACAAACCGCAGATAACGGCGATACCGGCCAACCGCAACTTGCAAAGCGACTTCCTGAAGGAGGTCGTGGAATCGGAGGCCAAGCCCATACAGCCGCGGTTCCTCGACTTTGATGCCGACCTGACTGTGACGAAGACCGGGGCCGGGGTGCCGCTGCTTTACAAGCAGAACACTGACGACGGGCTGTTTGACCTGTGCTACCGCTATGAGTTCGGCACCGAAGACGTGAAAGGCATGGACATTGCGCCAGACTATCTTTACTATATCGGCACCGACAAAAAGAGCTCAGAGCAGGTCAAGAAGGATTTCTACAGCCTGGCGTGCAACTATTCCATTGGTGTCGGGGCCGACTACGTGGAGGTCAGGTTGAGCGGTTTGAGCGAGAACATGCCCAAGGCTGTGGCCATGCTCGACGACTTGCTGAACAACGCCAAGGGCGACGACGAATCGTTTGGGGGCTTCGTTGACATGCTGGAGAAGTCGCGTGGCGACCTCAAGACCAATCAAGACGCCAATTTCTCTTACCTGTTTGCCTATGGCAGGTATGGCCGCTACAACAGCCAGCGCAACACTCTCAGCGAGCAGGAGCTGCGCGCCGGAGGGCCGCAGTTGCTTACCGGCATGCTGAAGAAGCTGGCAGGGTATGAGCATACGGTGATGTATTATGGGCCGGAAACGCAGGATAGGCTTGTCGAGGTGCTCAAGGCAGGGCGTCATCTGGCTGCCAGGCTGTCGCCGGCGCCTGTAGGCAAGGCCTACGAGATGGCGCTTACGCAAGCCAACGAGGTGATGATTGCTCCTTATGACGCCAAGAACATATACATGGTTCAGTTCCACAACGAGGGCCGTAGGTGGCATGCCGAAGAGGCACCGGTGCATGCTCTGTTCAACGAATACTTCGGAGGAGGCATGAACACGGTTGTGTTCCAGGAGTTGCGCGAGTCGCGCGGACTGGCCTACAGCGCTTTCGCACGGTACAATGCACCTGCCCGCAAGAATCAGACCGAGTCGTTCTACACTTACATCATATCCCAGAATGACAAGATGATGGACTGTGTCAATGTGTTCAACAACATATTGGACGACATGCCTCAGTCGCAATCGGCATTCGACATTGCCAAGCAGAGCCTTATAAAGAAGCTGCAGAGTGAGCGCACCACGCGCTTTAACGTGCTTCGCGCCTATGTTGAGGCTCGTAACCTTGGCATTGACTATGACATCAAAGAGCGCATTTACAATGCTCTGCCTGCCATCAAGATGGCCGACGTGATAAGCTTTGAACAGCAGAATATGGCTAAAAAGCCCTTCCGCTATATCATCCTGGGCGATGAGAAGGAGCTCGACATGGAGTCGCTCGGCAAGATTGGGCCGGTGAAGAGGCTCTCTACCGAGGAGATTTTCGGCTTCTGAACGGCGGAAAATGTGAGCCGTTGACAGTGAAGTTGGGAGTTATGGGGAGTTAAGTGAAGTTAGAAGGAGTTAGAGGACATTGGTATTCGACAAGCAACTATGCAGTCTAAAGCCATTGTCTTCTACCTCCCCATACCTCCTTCTGCCTCCTTTTAACTCCCAAATTCACAGTCTGAAGCCATTGTTTTCTAACTCCCTATACCTCCGTCTGGCTACTTCTAACTCCCAAATTCACAGTCTGAAGCCATTGTCTTCTAACTCCCTATACCTCCGTCTGGCTACTTCTAACTCCCAAATTCACAGTCTGAAGCCATTGTCTTCTAACTCCCTATAACTCCTTCTGACTTCTTCTACCTCCCAATATATTATAAAACCGCCTTTTGCACGGCTTTTTGGGAATAGAGAAACAATCCGGGTCGTCAGTTGTTCACTTCGACAATCTTGGTTGGTGCCTGCTCCTTGTTGCGTCGGTTGGTTACGGTTACCACAGCCTGGGCAAGGTTGATGAATGCCAGTCCGGTGATGGTTTCCGAGTTGCAAGCGGCGGGTTGGCCAGCGTCGCCGCTCTCACAGATGCTCTGAACAAGCGGAATCTGGGCCAGCAGCGGCAGGTCCATCTCCTTGGCCAGCGCCTTGCATCCCTCGTGGCCGAAGATATAGTACTTGTTTTCGGGCAGTTCGGCAGGCGTAAACCACGCCATGTTCTCGACAAGTCCCAGTATCGGCACGTTCACCTTGTCGTTTTTGTACATGTCGATGCCCTTGCGCGCGTCGGCCAATGCCACGTTTTGCGGCGTGCTTACTATCACCGCGCCCGTTATGGCCAGCGTTTGCAGCAGGGTGAGGTGTATGTCGCTTGTGCCGGGAGGGGTATCGAGGATGAAATAGTCGAGCTCTCCCCAGTCGGCATCGGCTATCAACTGCTTTAGCGCGTTAGACGCCATGCCGCCGCGCCAGAGCGTCGCGGTGTCGGGATTGACAAAGAAGCCGATGCTGAGCAGCTTCACTCCGTATTTCTCTATGGGCTCAATGAGTTGTCTGCCGTCTTTTTCCACGGCATACGGCCTGGCGTCTTCAACGTTGAACATCTTTGGCATCGACGGGCCGAAGATGTCGGCATCGAGCAGCCCGACCTTGTAGCCGAGCCGTGCCAGGGCTATCGCCAGGTTGGCGGCCACGGTGCTTTTGCCCACTCCTCCCTTGCCGGAGCTTACTGCAATGATGTTTTTCACCTGCGGCAACAGCTTGCCCACCTCTGGCCTTGGCTTCGACCTGAACTCTGTGGTGATGCTTACCTGCACGTCTTTGCCTACGTGGTAGTGTATGGCGGCCTCGGCGGCCTTGACCGTTGACTTAAGAAACGGGTCGGTGTCTCGCGGGAAAATCAGTGAGAACGACACCGACATGCCCTCTATTCTGATGTTGTCGGCCACCATGTCGCTCTCTACGAGGTTCTTCTTCGTGCCGGCATAGGTCACTGTTGCCAGCGCGTCGAGTATGAGTTTCGGATAAAGTGTCATATTCTTTGCTATATGGTTCTTGGTTATTTGGATTGCAAATATTGTGCCGAAAGGCCATGCCACGGCCCGGTTTTTGCATCCGTAGGGTTGTTTTCTGTGTTTTGCGGCATGGTGTAGCCTGCATGGCCAAACAGTCATACAGTCATCTTCAGCATGTCACAGGTGGGATGTAGCGGTGCCGGCCTTGTTTTCCTGATTCTTTACAAAGGCGCTGCCGGTTGACCAGCCGGCCCGTCCCGAATTGCCGGACGGGCCGTATTGGCGTTTGATATGGGCCGTTTGGGGTTACAATACGGGCTGTTTCGGAGCCTGAAACGGCATGTTTGGCAAGGGGCTGAGCCACAGGCCGTTATGCCGTATGGCTGTCGCTGTGAATAAACATTACACTGGCGGGAGCGCCCTTCCTGGTCGCCGTTGCCGGCCTGTGGGCCGCCCTGGGGTTATGATGCTATTGTGTTGTCGGCTTTCTGTTTCACTGTGGCTTTCTCCATCTGGTTGCAGTATCGCTTGCATTGGTCGCAGATGTTGTAACCGAGCATGGCCCCGAGGATGAAATCCTTTTCAGGCGAGAGTTCGTAGAGCGGGCAGTTGACAAGGTGCTTTATCACCTCTATGCACTCGCTCTTTCCGAAAAACAGGTTGACGCTGTTGCGGCCGGCAGGCTGTATCAGGTAGGCTATGCCCTGGCTGTTGAGCCGCCGTATGGCAAAGTCTTCATACTTCTTGTTCATTGTGTACAGCACCATTTGCCTTACTCCTTTCTTGAACTCGTAGACATGGTTGAGGAACACTTTCAGTTCCACGGGGTTTATGTTTGCAGTTTTCATAAGCTAAGTGTCAGTTTGCTGGCCGCTGGCGTGTGGCGGCACTTTTTTCACGTCGGTTTCCGTTTGCAAAACTAACTGAAAACTGCCGATTGCGCAATACCTAAAAGTTATGAAAAGGCGTTGCAGGGCCTCGTTTTGTCACTCAACATACCTACCGAGCCTTATCTTCCGGGCCAGCAACTCGTCGTCGGGTGCTTGCCTTGCTGCCTCCTTCCAATAGCCCATGGCAACCTCTTTTCTGTATTCCGCGTCTGTGAAGAACCGGTCGCCGTCCTTTCCCTCGGTGTTTTCCATGAGCATGGCTATGTCTCCTGCAATCTCGAGCAGGGCGGGCGTTTCTTCGCTGGGGTCGTAGATGGTCGGCCCGAGCCATTCCCATGCGCCCCGGTAGTCTTTCTTCTTGTATAGAATGATGGCCTTGGTGCGTTTGTAGTAGTCGTGTTCCGGAAAAGTGGCGAGGGTGGCCTCGTTCATGAGCGTGGCCTGCATGAGGTCTGTTTTGTGTATGGCCATTGCGAGCGCAGACATGTTTATCGCGTCGCACATTTTTATGTCGAGTAGCTCAACGGCCTTGCTGATGCTGTCGATGCCTGCCGAGTCGCCCTCGGCAAGCATCATCCTTCCCAGCGCAACCAGGTTGATGGAGGCGTAGATGGTGTCTTTCCTGATGTCCGTTTTCATTGTCCCTTTTTTTAAAAGAGCCATGGCAGCCTTGTTGTTGCCGCGCTTCATTTGCTCTACGCTGGTTAGAAAGGTGTACAGCGGGTCGTCGGTTGTGGCTGCCGGGGCCCTCCTCATGGCTCGCGCCACTGCCGCCGTGTCGCCCTTGGCGTGTTCAGTCCTTACAAGGTCGACCCATCCGGCTGTGATGCCGGCTGCTGCTGCGAAGCAATAGTTGCTTTCAGCTAAGTCGGGCACTGTTATTTCGATGTCGCCAAGAAAATAAGTGACGGTGGTTTGCGACCGTCCCAGTATGTAATTGATGACACAGTTTGCCGCTATGAAGTATGATGCGTAGACAATGACCAGCGTCAGCAGCGGTGCGGCCACACGCTTCATTACGAGCGGAATGGCTGCCGTCAGCAAGAGGGCCGTGGCGGCTGCAGCCAGTGCCAGTGGTGTTTCGTTTCTCGTCAGGTAGACAATTAATGGGAGTATTGGCGGGATGAAGGCCACCGAGGTGTATGAAAAGCCGGTGCCACGGGCTTTGTCGACCTTTCTCATATGCTCGTATAGAATACCGCAGGCTATCACGAAGGCGGTCGTTATAGTGGGGCAAATATCATAGGCCCGCTGTCCATCAATGTTAATATATTCAAGCAGGGATACAGCGAGGAGGGTGATGCAATATAATACTGCGCCGCCGCCGTAAATGATGATATAGTCTTGCGCGGTGTAATTATCTCCTACATTCATCGTTTTCGTCAGTTTCTTAGTTTGTTATGCTGTTTCATGACTTGAGGTTGCCTTGCCCGTGCTGTTCTGAGTAGGGTGTGTTGTTGCTGAAGCGGTAGGCGTTGTGGCGACAAATAGTAATCACAGGTCATGAGTTTCGTTTTCTGTATCATGTCATTATGGCCGGCTTTGCGGTCGGGATGCGCGGCGACGACGGCCGTTGTGAGGCTTGGGCGGTGGCCTTGCCGTTGGTCTTGGGTGTTGGTAGGCTGGCCGCGCCAATGCTTGGCGGGCGGTCTTGCCAGTTAGTGGCTGTTGCCCCTTGCGCCCCTCCCGGCCGTTTCCTCACGTCCCGTCATGTCGGCGGCGCTCATCGTCGGCCTCAGCCGTGGTGTAGTTTGTTTATTGTCATTTTCCTATTAGGCGTGGCCGTGTGGCGCATGTCATGGGAGTGGATGTGGCAGCCTGATGCTTCCCGTGTTCAGCCTGCCTGCCTTTGCTACGTTGCCGATGTTCTGCTGATGCCATGTCCAGGCCGGATGCTCCCAGGGGAAGCGCAGTCCGGTCTGTGGCTGGTGGTTCATTTGCTCGTCGACAGCCCGCTTCGCTTGGTGCGCTTGTAGCTGCGGTACTCGTCAAGCGGTATCTCAACGTCTGGCTCTTCAAGCGTGCCGGAGTGTGGCAACCTGAACTTCATGTAGCGTATATTGAGCCCGCGGTCAATCCATTGCGCCTCGTAGTAGGTCTGTATCGACAGAATCTTGCGCGTCTCGGGGTCAATGCCGTCGGTGTGGTATAGGTCTTCGGTGCGGAAAAGCAGCGGCAACCGATTGCGCTCCACCATGTAAGTGGTGTATGTGAACAGGAAGTTCGAGTCGGTCTTCAGGTGTATTATGCCTCCGTCTGCCAGGAAATGGCGGTAGCGTTCCATGAACGAGGTGCTGCTGAGCCGCTTCCTCGGGTTCTTCATCTGCGGGTCGCTAAACGTCAGCCATATCTCCTGCACTTCGCCGGGGGCAAAGAACCGGTCTATGATTTCTATGTTGGTGCGCAGGAAGGCCGCGTTGCTTAGTCCCTCGTCGAGCGCCTGCTTGGCCCCGGTGTGCATGCGTGCGCCCTTGATGTCGACGCCGATGAAGTTTACTTCTGGGTATAGCTTGGCCAGGCCGACGGTATATTCGCCTTTGCCGCAGCCCAGTTCGAGCACTATCGGGTTCTGGTTGTGGAAGTAGTCTTCGCGCCATCGTCCCCTCATCTCAAACGTTACGCCTTCCATGGCGGAGTAAGGGAACTGGAAAACGTTGCTGAACGTCTCCATCTCGGCGAACTTCTGTAGTTTTCCTTTGCTCATTGTTGTTGTCGGGTAAGTAGGGGAAAAGCCGCTTCCGGGGTACATTTGATACTTCGGCGGCGGCCTTTCGTTATTTCTGGAAAATGTTTATGCCTTATTGGGCAGATGCCAGCGGTGCTGCCTGGGTGTAGGTGCGTGCCCCCAGTTCCTTGTCGAGCATGTACAGACCGTAGCCGTTGTCCTGTATCATCTTGAGGTTGTCAATGATGTTCTGGGCCGTTTCCTCCTCTTCAACCTGCTCGTCGATAAACCATTTCAGCGCGCTTTGGGTTGCATAGTCTTTCTCGGCGGCTGTCAGTGCGAACAGTTCGTTGATGAGTGCCGTCACCTTCTGCTCGTGGGCGAGGGTGCTCTCGAACACGTCGAGTAGCGATTTCCATTCCGTGGGAACGGCATCTATCGGCTTAAGGGTAACCGTGCCGCCGCGCTGGATGACGTAGTTGAAGAATATCTTTGCATGGTCTTGCTCCTCCTGGAACTGCACTTCATACCACTTGCCCATGCCCGGCTTGCCGTTTGAATGGCAGTATGCGGCCATGGAGAGGTATAGGTAAGCCGACCATAATTCGGCGTTGATCTGCGCGTTGAGCGCCTCTTCAATCTTTTTGCTTAACATAATGATATGTATTTAAAGTTGAGTTGTGTTGTTTTTTGTATGTTGGCGTGTCATTCTATCACTACTTTTGTCCACCCGTGCTTGTCTTCTTCCGTTCCGTATTGTATTCCGCGGAGGTGGTTGTAGAGCCTGGTGGATATCGGTCCGGGCTTTCCGTCGGTGCTGAACGTGTAGCGTTTGCCCGTGTCAAGGTCGTCGATGTATGATATTGGCGATATCACGGCGGCTGTTCCGCATGCTCCGGCTTCCTCGAATGTATCGAGTTCCTCTTCGGGTATGTGCCTTCGCTCGACTGTCATGCCGAAGTCTTCGGCCAGTTGCATCAGGCTTTTGTTAGTGATGCTGGGCAGTATGCTGCTCGACTTCGGCGTCACGTAGGTGTTGTTCTTTATTCCGAAGAAGTTGGCGGCGCCGCATTCGTCCATGTATTTCTTCTCTTTAGCGTCGAGGTAGAACTCACATGCGTAGCCTTTCTCGTGGGCTATGCTGTTGGCTTTCATCGATGCTGCATAGTTGCCGCCCACCTTGTAGCATCCCGTTCCGAGCGGGGCGGCGCGGTCGTAGTCGCGTATGATGACGTAGGGGTTGGTAGAGAACCCGCCTTTGAAGTACGGGCCCACCGGCGTTACGAATATCATGAACAGGTATTCAGACGCCGGGTGCACACCCACTTGTGCCGACATGCCCACGAGCAGGGGGCGTATGTAGAGCGTGGCACCGCTTTCGTAGGTCGGTATGTACTCTTGGTTGAGGCGCACCACCTTCTTTACCATGTCCTCGAACAGTTCCGTAGGCACTTCGGGCATGAGTATTCCGCGGCATGTCGACTGCAGCCTTGCTGCGTTCTCATCCATGCGGAACACGCGCACCTTGCCGTCGGGGCACCTGTATGCCTTCAGTCCTTCGAAGGCTTCTTGCCCATAATGCAGGCAGGTGGCTGCCATGTGCATCTTTATGTACTCGTCGGAGCAGACCTCAATCTCGCCCCATTGCCCGTCGCGGTAGTAGCACCGCACGTTGTAGTCAGTCGGAACATATCCGAAAGACAGGCTTCCCCAGTCAATGTTCTTCATATTATGACTTGTTAATGTGAATCCTACCCGGCCTTTGCCCGTGTGTGGCTGCTGTGCGTCGGTTGGCGCCTTGCGCCTTGCGGCAGGCCAGTCGTTTACCAAAGGCAAAGGTAATCAAAATATTGAACGATAGCAACTAAAAGGGTACAAAAATCTGAAAATGACGTGAACTTTTCTTTGTTGGTGTCCGGTAGCCGCCCTGCTGTCGGCCTTCCCCCGTCAGTATGGGGCTTTGCGTGGTTGCCGTCAGGCGCCAGTGCCGGTGGCTCACTCTTTTCCGCCGTCGCTTTCCAGTATGTCCTTTATCTCCTTGTCGGTCTTGGTGAGCTTGGCTTTGCACAGCTTTATCAGCTGTTGTGCGCGGCGTAGTTGCTCGCCGAGCGAGTCGATGTCGGGCTCTTCGTTTTCCATTCGTGCCACAATGCGTTCCAGTTCGCGCATGGCGTCTTCGTATTTCATGTCGTCCTTCATTTCACTGTTGATTTTATTCTGCCTTTTTCAAGTCTTGTTTCAATCTCGTCGCCGGGCTTCAGCTGTCCTGCGTCGCGCACGGCGTGTCCTCCGCACATGGTTATGCTGTAGCCGCGCCGCAGCAGCAGTGTCGGGTCTTGGGCCAGTGCACGTTGCTCGAGCATCTCCACCTTGTGGTGTGCGGCTGCCAATTGCCGCATGGCAATGGGCGGTATGGCCTGCCTTGCCATCTCTATGCGGTGGCCCTGCTCATTGATTCGGCGTGCAGCGGCGGCCTTCAGCCTCTCTGCAATGATGCCTATGCGGGCCTCTTGGCGCGTCTTCACTACCGAGAACAGCGCCGGTATCCTGCCCGATATGGCCGACATGCGCTGCCTTTCCGTGCCAAGCCGGGCCGTCACCATGCGGACGAGGCGTTGCCGCCAGTCGTCCAATTGCGCATCCACGGCGCTCAGCCTGCTCACGAGCAGGGCGGCGGCGGCCGTCGGCGTCTTCACTTTTGTGTGTGAAACCATGTCGAGTATCGACTCGTCTCTGTCGTGCCCGATGCCCGTGATGACCGGTAACGGGAAGTTGGCCACGTTCTCTGCCAGTGCCAGGGTGTCAAATCCCGACATGTCGCTCGTGGCCCCTCCTCCGCGGATTATAACCACACAGTCGAACAGGTCGGCTTCCGCATTTATTCTGTTCAGTGCCGCTATGATGCTCTGTTCAACCTGCTCGCCCTGCATTGTGGCTGCGAACAGTCGCGTTTCAAAGGCGTATCCATACTCATTCTCTGCCAGTTGGTTGCAGAAATCGCCATATCCGGCGGCTGTCTGGCTTGATATCACGGCTATGCGCTGCGTGAACACGGGCAGCTCAAGTTCCTTGTTGAGGTCGAACACCCCTTCTTCCTTCAGCCGGCGAATTATCTCCATGCGCCTGCGAGTCATGTCGCCCAAGGTGTAAGTGGGGTCGATGTCGGTGACAATCCAAGAAAACCCGTATGCTTCATGGTATTGGGCATACACTTGCAGCATCACCTTCATCCCGGCGTGCAGCTGTTGTCCGGTGGCGCGTTCGAAGTAAGGGCGCAGCAAGGCCCACGTCTGTCGCCAGCATTTTGCCGACGCCCGGGCTATGGGAGTGTTGCCGTTGGCGTCTTTCTCAATCAGTTCCATGTAGCAGTGGCCCCTTGACTCGCGCACCTCCGACAGCTCCGCTTCCACCCAATACTCGTCGGCCAGCACGCTCTCTATCGTAGAGCGTACCATGCCGTTGAGCTCATATAGCGTCATTGCCGCCTTGTTGTGCGTTGTTGCCATTGCGTTTCGTGTTGTCATGCTTGTTGTTGTCATGCTTTGTTGGGGTGCCGTCGGTGCCCGAATATGCCGGGCTGTGGCATTGCCCACGCGCGTTGCCGCTGTCGGGTCGTGGCGGTTGTCTTGCCGTTGTGTTTGCCTTGCCTTTGGCGCGGCCGGGCCAGGCGCCAGGGCTTTGCCCCATTGCACCTCGACGTAGGCCATGCAAATTTACGAATAAAATCCGATAAAACCGTATCCGTTGTGAAATGTATTTACATAATGTGTCGTGAGAATGGCTTGTTTGCGGCAGGTCGGGCGCCGGCAGGCAAATAACGGCAAAATGAGTGTGCATTCATAACAGCCTGACACCGTTTGCCTTGCGCCCCTACATGGCGTTGTTGTGCATCGGTTCCGGCCGTTCCACTATGCCGTTCGGCTCATTTTGGCATGCTAAACGGGCCGTTTTGCAGTGTGACATGGGCCGTATTGCCACCGGGTTGATGGCTGTTTTTATGCCCGTTTTTGTCGTTTTTGGCTGAGAATGGCATTGTTTTGGTATGCCGCAGCATGTGTTCGCACCTCCCGAGCCAACTTTTTGACTCTATTTCCACTTGTTTTTCAGTAGCCGATATTAGTATTAAATGTTTATAATGTGCCTTTACGTGCATGGCACACAGGTCGGAGTGCTGTTGGCGTACGGGGGCGGCTTGGAGATGGCATGTGGGCGGTTAAGGCCCGCTATGGCGTAGTGTACGCTGGCAATGAGTGCAGGTGGCAGTGCCGCCAGATAGTTGTCTTGGCCCAAGCGTAGAGTGCTGCGCCGTGGCGAAGGTTCCGTTACGGCGCCGCGGGTGCGACAGAAGCATTTGGCGCGCGCGGCATAAATATCAATACCGGCATTCCCCGGCCTGTAGTCCAGTTTGGATTATATATATGTGTAAGTGCTTTTGTAACGTTATTTAGCATTTTAATGCTGAAAAAATGCGCCCCGATGATATACAACAATGATAGAAAAAGCGTATATTTGTGGCCGACTGATGCCCCGGCGAGGTGCCCGTCAAGCCCGTGCTTGTGAGCGGCTGGCCTCGTGCAGGGAGTTCAGCATAAGCCAAACAATTAAAAATCCGTAGTTATGAGAATTGGTATTCCTAAAGAAATCAAGAACAACGAGAACAGGGTCGGGATGACTCCTGCTGGCGTCTCAGAGTTGGTGGCTCACGGCCATGAGGTGTTTGTTCAGCACACCGCAGGCGTAAACAGTGGCTTTCCGGACGAGAAGTACGTGAAAGCCGGCGCGAAGATATTGCCAACAATAGAGGATACATACCGTTCGGCCGACATGATTATCAAGGTGAAAGAGCCCATCGAGCCCGAATATCCGCTCGTTAAGCCAGGTCAGCTTGTGTTTACGTATTTCCATTTTGCATGTGACCGCAAGCTCACCGAGGCCATGGTGAAGAGCGGCGGTGTCTGCCTGGCATACGAGACAGTGCAGCTCAGCGACGGTTCGCTGCCGTTGCTTGTGCCGATGAGCGAGGTTGCAGGCCGTCTCGGCATGATAAACGGCGCCTACTACCTGCAGAAGACCAAGGGCGGCAAGGGCAAGCTCGTTTGCGGCGTGCCCGGTGTGAAGCCTGTCAAGGTGCTTGTTCTCGGTGGCGGAATAGTTGGGCAGGCTGCTGCCCGCGTGGCTGCCGGGCTTGGAGCCACAGTGGTCATGACCGACATATCGCTCCCGAAGCTGCGTGAGTTGTCGCTCACGATGCCCGCCAACGTGAGCACGCTCTATTCAAACAGGCACAACATAGAGCAAGAGCTGCCCGACACCGACGTCGTAATCGGTTCGGTGCTCGTGCCGGGCGACAAGGCTCCCCATCTCATAACGCGCGACATGCTTGGCATGATGGAGCCGGGCTCGGTGCTTGTCGACGTGGCTATCGACCAGGGAGGGTGCTTCGAGACCTCGCATCCCACCACCCACAGCGAGCCGGTTTACGAGCTTGACGGCATCGTTCATTATGCCGTGGCAAACATCCCGGGTGCCGTGCCTCACACATCGACGTCGGCCCTCACCAACGCCACGCTCAGGTATGCCGTGGCTTTGGCCGACAAGGGGTGGCGCCGTGCCTGCAAGGACGACCCGGCACTGGCCCTGGGGCTCAATGTGGTTGAGGGTAAGGTGACGTATAAGGCCGTTGCCGATGTCTTCGGCATGGCTTACGAGCCTGTTGAGCTGTAGCCCGCGGCATCAAGGCATGGGCTTTGTGAAATTCATGTTGCCCCCGAAGGCTGTTGCAAAAGGCAACCCGCCGTCGGGGGCAATACATTATTATAAAGCCATACGGCGCTGCTTCAGTGCGTCACTGGCGGCCAATCCGTTTGGCGCAATTGAAGCCATGAGGCAAGCCACTCCGCCGCGTCAAAAGGCTTTTCAGCCCTCTATGTCCTTTATGGCCTGCGTCAGTCGCCTGAAATCTTCGGGAAACACGTCGCCGATGTTGCCAATCCTGAACGTGTCGGCCTGCGATATCTTGCCCGGGTATATCACGAATCCCCTCTCCTTGAGCTTCGTGTAGAAGTCTTTGAAGTCAAATTCTGCATTGGGATAATAGAACGATGTGATTATCGGCGACTGCACTTCGTCTGGCAGCAGCGTCCGAAACCCGAGGCTGCGCATGCCCCCCACGAGCGTGTCGTGGTTTTCACGGTAGCGGGCGTGGCGTGCTTCAATGCCGCCTTCTGCCCTCAGTTCGGCCATGGCCTGCATGAAAGCCCGCACCACATGGGTGGGCGACGTGAAGCGCCATTTGCCGTGTCCGTCTTCCATGGTGCGCCATTGGTCGTAGAGATCGAGCGACAGCGAGCGCGCCACGCCCCCGCATTGCTCGAGCAAAGAGCGCCGGGCAATGACGAAGCCGAAGCCAGGCACACCCTGGATGCACTTGTTTGCGCTGCTTATCATGAAGTCGATGCCGAGCCTGGCCATGTCTATCGGCACCCCGCCGAAGCTGCTCATGGCGTCGACAATGAGCACCTTGCCGTGGCGTTTCACCACAGAGGCAATCTCCTCGAGTGGGTTGAGCACGCCGGTAGTGGTCTCGCAGTGCACCACCGACACGTGCGTCACCTCGCCGTGTGCCGTCAGGTAAGCGTCGATGCGGGCCGGATCGACGGCCTCGGTCTCCTCAAACCTCATCACGTCGCAGTCAATATGGTAGTAGTCGGCAATCACTCCCATGCGCTTTCCGTACGCCCCGTTGGCGGCAACCAGCAGTTTGTCGGAAGGCCTCACGGCCGTTCCGAGAGTGGCTTCGACGCAGAACGTGCCGCTGCCCTGCATCAGCACCGCCGTATATTCGTCGGGACGGCTCGTTGCCAGTCCAACAAGTTGCTTGCGAATCTGCTCTACTATGCCCACGTTATAGTCTTCGTCCCATGTGCACCAGTCGCTCATCATGGCTTCCTTCACGCTGTCTGTCATAGTCAGCGGGCCCGGTGTAAGTAGTAAGTATGGTCTCATGTCCGTATTGAATTTATTGTTCCGTCTTTTTGTCAGCGTTTGTTTGCCGGGCGCCTATTCGCCGGACATCCTCATGTTAATGCTTTCTATGAGCGCCGGCAGTGCCGTTGCATCGTCCACCACATAGTCGGCGCCGGCGGCATACATCCTGTATCTCACGTCGTCCATGCGCTTTTTCAGTTCTGCACTGTCCATGGCCACGGCCTCGTCGGGCGTCAGCGCCATCTCGTTGCTGCCCATGATTACGCCCACGCTCCATGCCCCGGCGTTGCGCCCTTCGCGTATGTCGGCAATGGTGTCGCCGAACTTGACCACCGACCGTGGCGAGTCTACGCCGAGCCTGCACATGTTCTGGTATATCATGTAGGGCTTGGGGCGCCCTGCCGGCAGTCCGTCCGCCGTCACGCAGCAGTCAACGGCATAGCCTTGCCGGCGTGCCGCCGCCGTCACCACGTCCATCATGGCTTGCGTGTAGCCCGTGGTCGAGCCAACCTTCAGCCCATCCGCCCTCAGCGCGGCCATGGTTTCCACCACTCCGGGTATGGGTGTTGAGTAGTCTTCGAGCTTTGTTGACAATGCCGCCTGGAATCCCCTGTAGCATTGTTGCACATCGTCTTCGTTGTAAGCGCGCCCGTATTTCGCAGCAAACTCATCGCTCACGTGCCCTATGGCAAACAGGGCGCGTATCTCTTCGAGCTTTGTCAGGCCCATGTGGGCGCGTGTCTCGGCCGGCGAAACGTTGAGCCCCATTGCCTTGAAGCATTCAACGAATGCAGCCACAGGCGCGAAGCAGCCATAGTCGACGGCCGTTCCGGCCCAGTCCATGATAACACATTCAATCTTTCTCATATCAGTCTTATAGCGTTGTATGTTCGTCGTAGTAACCCGGCATGCGGTTTAGTTGGCAGGCATGAAGCCACTTATGGCCTGCCTTCCGGCCATCTTGCCGTCTTCAGCCTCGCGCCGTGTGCGCCCTGCCTGCATGAGGTAGGCCACCGAGCACACAAACATTATGCAGCAAGCCACGCCAACCCATGTGCTCATCTCGTTGTAGAACAGCGGCCAATCGATGTTCGGGGCGCCCAGTTCCTTGAAGAGCAGTATGCCGAGAGTGCCGAGATAGCCAATGAAATCGATGGTTATGATGAAGAACCCGACGTTGGCGTGCAGCTTGAAGCAGGCGATGAACCGCTCAAAGAATATGGTCTGGAAGCTCAGGTAGGCGATGTCTATGCATAGCGTCTGCAAGAACAGCCACAGGGTGGTGGGCAGCGCCAGTTGGGTCTGGTATGCCCCGATGAACGCCAGCAGTGCCATTCCGGCGGTAGACACGCCGAGCAGTGTGCAGAGCACGCGCAGGTGGCTGCCCACGGCAGACAGTATGGCGAACATGGCCAGCAGCACCACCGTCGCTATTCCGTCGAGGTAGGCGAAAGCCCACGACGGCACCGTGCTCACATCGATGATGCACACGATGAAGTCTTCCTTGATGTCGCGCTGCACTGTGAGCAGAAGGTTGGCCGTGAAGAGCAGCAGTAGCACCGGCATGAAGCGTCGGAACAGTTGCCAGCGCTGCCTGCCGTTTAGCGTGACCCGCTCGGAGCGCGCCGCCACGTCGGCAGCGTCGGGCTTTGGGAGTCGCGTCATCATCCACCCGGTGAGGCATAGCAGCGGGAAGGCCACGGCCCCGATGAGCGCAGGCATCCACATCTCGCCCACGTGGAGCGACTGCAGGGCGTAGAGCCCGAGCGACTTTGCCACGCCCGAACTGAGCGCCATGCTCACCCCCATGATGCTTGCCAGGATGTCGGTGGTGCGGCGTCCTTCGAGGAAACTGAACAAGACGCCCCACATGCAGCCCAATGACAGACCGTTGAAAAACAGCGCGAAGATGTTGGCCGGCACAGGCATCAGCGCGAAAGCCAGCAACGATGCCTCGGAAAGAGCGGCCGACCCGATGATGAATCGAAGACGGTTTTCGGGCCGCAACTCAGATATGAACTTTATGCCGAGCATCTTCGCGCATACGTAGCCAATCAGTTGGATGATGCTTACGGCTATCTTGTAGTCCATGCCGAAGGCCTGCATGCCCTCAAACTCGGCCGCCGTAAACGGTTTGCGCAGGGCGTAGACAAGTGAGTAAGACACCAGTGCCGTGCCGCCGGCCCATATAACGAACAGCCAGTCGGGTATGGCCGTTCCGGCCCTGTGCGCATTGTGCATCATGTTTGCCATCTGTTTCATCCTTGTAGTTTGCTTTGTCATTTCACGCCGCAAAGTTAGTCGTTGCCCCGTTGCCCCGGAATGAATAATCCATGAATTACGGGCCGTAACAATTCAGTAAAGCTATCGTAACGCGACAATAACGGCAGTGCAAAACAGGCGCAACCCGAATGTAACACTTTTGCAATGTGTTTTAAGCGGAAAATAGCTATTTTGGCAATTGAATAGCATTGGAAACAGCTTATGGACGAACTCAAGGACATATACGACCGCATCACTTACTTGCGCCATAAGGGCATGAAGATGAAAGACATAGCCGCGCTGGTAGACTTCCAGCCGAGCGTGTTTTCGGCCTTGTATACCACAGTCATACCGGCGTTTGTAAAGAACACGGCGCGCGGCATGGCACCGGCCGAGGCGCTCGACGGCGCTCTCGTGTGGGTCAACAACGTGTCGAAGCGCCGCCTGCTGGCATCGCTGCCGTCGATGAAGGCCACGCTCATGGCCACCGACGTTTAGCCGGAGCCGGTGCGCGGCGGCGGGGGCAACCCCTATGCGGCGGCCCTCGGCAGCATAATGGCGCGCTCGGCAGAGACCATAGGCAGCCATGCCGGCACATACATGAGCTACAGCATGTCGTCGGGGTCGCACGCAATGAAGTTCGAGCCTTACATGATTGCCCCCGCTGCAGGCGGAGGCTATGCCGAGGTGACGCACAACAACGCGTACGGAACAACCCATCGCGGACTGGTGATGATGAACGGTGCGAGCCACATCTACCTTGTGTTCAACGAGAACCCTTACCCGCAGCTGGCGCTGTTCAGCGTGTGCCTCAGGCTGCCCATGTACGAGCGCCCGCCTTTCTTGCGCGGCATCTACACCTGTTTCGACTATAATTACAACCCGATAGCAAGGCGAATACTCTTTGTGAAGCTCTCTGACAGCACCTCGGCCGACGAGTTTGCAAAGCTCAACGGATGCCTGAAGGCACGCGAAGAGCTTGAAGGGCAGGAACTGGCATACTACGATTACACATACCGTGGCGAAGATGCAGTGAGGCTGTGCAACATCCCTTCGCCCACGATGCGCATCGACGACCTGGCCGAAGAGAAGCGACTGCTCGGTTCGCTCAATGCCGGCTGAGCCTCCGTTGCTCCTGCAGTAGGTCTTTGCCGGCTGTGGGCAAGGGCCCCGCCGTTGCGTAATTGCCATGCAAGGCGTGCCATACGGCTTTTTTCTGGCTTGCTTTTTGGTTGCCCTTAAAGGGCCGTGCGCTGTACAAAACGCCATGGTGTGCAAACGGATGCGTGACTTGTTTCCCGACTGTTTGCACCCTGTGTCTTGTTGTCTTGCATGGTATCGGCCTGCCGTCGGTGGGCGGGCTTGCGTCCGACAGGCAGTGTTAAAATCCAGAAAATACACCGGGCGAAATAAAAAATTAGTACCTTTGCATGGCCTTCAGGCTGCTCCGCGCATGGTGGGGCGCATCCGCCACTGCCCGGCGGCGCCACGGGGCTTTGGCCGTGGCAATGGTCTGTGCCCGTCGGCAGGCAGCGCCGTCCGGCCTGCCTGTGGCATTGGCCGCGGCCTCACGGCAGGCATGGCAGTGCCTCCACACATCTTTTGCGGCCTGTTTTTGCGGCCGTCACAGCTGCCGGTGCACTTTTGGGCGCTCCGGTGCATGGCGGGGGGATGGCAAGAGAGTGCTTGGCGGCGCGTCTTGTCGATGGTAGCATATTATTACAATGTGGCGCCCGCATCCCTGTTTGCGCAGTCCTGGCCTGCAAGACAGGCCGTTTCGGGGTGCAACGGCGGCCGTTTTGCCCTGCAATCCGGGCCGTTTGGCGGCCTGAAACGGCCTGTGCCGCAATGCGCTGGTGGTCAGCGCGTTGGGCAGGTCGTACCGTTCTTTGAAATTATCGTTACATTATAGCGACAGCACATGGCTGCCGTCGGCATGAGCAACAGCGGCGTTGACACCATGGCTGCGCCCGTGTTGTGTAGCGCCGCGCCACGGCCTGTCGGCCGGCCTGCCGTGGCTGTGGTTGCCTGCGGCCTTTACGGCTGTGCCGCCGAGGCCTCAAAACATTTCCATATTGTGCTAAAAAGCCTCTGCTTTTTCCTTCTTACGAAGAAAATTAGTAACTTTGCACGCTATTTAAAAGATTGTATGGAAAATAACAAGGCTACTTTGGAATTGGGAACAAAGCCCGTCGGACCCCTGCTTATGCAGTATGCCTTGCCTGCCATCATAGCCATGACAGCATCGTCGCTATACAATATGGTAGACAGCATATTCATAGGGCAGGGTGTAGGGGCCATGGCCATCTCAGGATTGGCCCTCACCTTCCCCTTCATGAATCTTGCAGCCGCCTTCGGGGCGGCCGTTGGCGTTGGCGCTTCGACGTGCATCTCTGTCCGCCTCGGGCAGAAAGACTATGAGGCCGCCGAGCACGTGCTTGGCAACACCGTCACGCTCAACCTCATCATCGGCATCTCCTTCAGCGTGATTTCGCTGCTGTTTCTCGACCCCATACTCTATTTCTTCGGGGCGAGCGAGCAGACTTTGCCTTACGCGCGCGACTATATGGAGGTGATTCTGGCCGGCAACGTGTTCTCGCACATGTACTTCGCCATGAACGCCGTGCTGCGTGCGGCGGGCAAACCGCGCCAGGCCATGTATGCAACCATGTTTACCGTGGTGATGAACACCATACTGGCGCCCATCTTCATCTATCCGCTCAACCTCGGAATACGCGGCGCCGCCTATGCTACCATTATCGCGCAGATGATGGCTTTGGTGTGGCAGATGAGGCTGTTCAGCAACAAAGATGAGCTGTTGCACCTAAAACGGGGCATCTACAGGCTGCAGGGCCGCATTGTGAAGGCCATCATCGCCATCGGAATGTCGCCGTTTGCCATGAATGTATGCGCCTGCGTGGTAGTCATTTTCATCAACAACGGACTGCAGAAGTATGGCGGCGACCTTGCTGTGGGCGCCTACGGCATTGCCAACAAGGTGTGCTTCATCTTCGTGATGATAACGATGGGCATCAACCAGGGGCTGCAGCCGATAGCCGGTTACAACTATGGCGCACAGCTGATGGACCGCTTGATGAAGGTGGTGAAGTATGCCATAATTGCCGGCACGGTTGTCACAACGGCGGGCTTCGCCATAGCCGAGCTGCTGCCGGGGCCGTGCGCACGCCTGTTCACCACCGACCCCACGCTGATAGCGCTGTCGGTCGAGGGTCTGAGGATAGAGATGCTGGCCTTCCCCATAGTCGGTTACCAGATGGTGGTGACCAGCTTTTTCCAGAGCATAGGCAAGGCAAAGGTGAGCATGTTCCTATCGCTTTCGCGGCAGTTGATATTCCTCTTGCCACTGCTTGCGGTGCTGCCGCCCATCTACGGGGTCGACGGCGTGTGGTGGGCAATGCCGATATCCGACACTGTGGCTGCCGTGGTGACGTTCTTCATGATGATGTCGTACATGCGGAAGTTCAAGAAAATGACTATAAAATAACATCGGGATATGAGCGAAAAGAAAATAATCATAAACGTGGGGCGGCAGCTTGGCAGTGGCGGTCGCGACATAGCGAAGATGCTTGCGCAGCATTTCGGCTGCAAGTATTACGACCGTGAGCTGCTCAACCTGGCCGCAAAGGAAAGCGGTTTCAGCGAGAAGTTCTTCGAACAGAACGACGAACAGAAGGGATTCTTCAAGTCGTTGTTCCACCTCAACGTGCCTTTCCTTGGCAGCGCCAACTTCTACAACAACAACCTTTCGCAGGAAAGCCTCTTCAAATTCCAGAGCGATGCGATACGGAAAGCGGCCGACGAGGGCTCGTGCGTGTTCGTAGGGCGTTGCGCCGACTACGTGCTGCGCGATTACCCCGGTCATGTCGACGTGTTCATCACGGCCGACATAGCCGACCGCATAGCGCTGGTGAGCAGCCGGCTGGGATGCGACGAGGCCACGGCGCGCAAGAAGATACTGTCTGGCGAGAGCGAGCGCTCAACATATTATAATTATTATACCGGCAAGGAATGGGGCCACAGCTCATCCTACGACCTTTGCATCAACTCGAGCTTGCTGGGACTTGAGGGCACTGCCGCCTTCATTGCAGAGTTCATCGGCAAGCGGCTTGCGCTGTAAGGCATAGGCAAAGGCAGGCTGGCAACATGAAGAAAGGAGGGCAATGATGAAGAGAATAGGCATCATAAGCGATACCCATGCGTATTGGGACGACCGTTACCTGAAGTATTTCGAGCCGTGCGACGAGATTTGGCACGCCGGCGACATAGGCTCGCTCGAGGTGGCCGAGCGCCTGGCGGCATACCGCCCGTTGCGCGCCGTCTGCGGCAATTGCGACGGGGGCGACCTGCGGCGCATGTACAGAGAGACGCTGCGGTTTAAGTGTGAAGACGTAGACGTGCTCATGAAGCACATCGGCGGTTACCCCGGCAATTACGACCCGTCTGTCAGGGGGATGATATACGCGTCGCCGCCACAGCTGTTCATCAGCGGCCATTCACACATATTGAAGATAAAATACGACCGCACGCTGCGACTGTTGCACATCAATCCCGGCGCCGCTGGCCTGCAGGGGTGGCACAAGGAGCGCACGCTGGTGCGCCTGGTGGTAGACGGCAGCCGTTTTGCCGACTGCGAAGTGATAACCCTTGGCAACCGCACCACGGTGGTTTAGCACTGTGCCCGGGCCGCCCGAGGGCGCTCGCGGCGGCATGGTGCACGGCGGGCTGTGGCGTGGCGGGGCCCACTTCGGCCCGCCATGTGGCGGCATCGGCGGCCACAGCAGGCCAAGCAGCTGTGGCGATATATAATAAATTGGCTTCAAGTACGTTATAGTCAATATACAGAACTCACCAACCAATAATGTCAAACGCAATGAAGAGTATCATCATAACCGGCGGAGCCGGGTTCATAGGCTCACATGTGGTGCGCCTGTTCGTCAACAAATACA
>ERZ838577.55-NODE-55-length-169991-cov-6.979533_pt1 | contig 169991 bp, 125 predicted proteins | sample MGYA00519682_ERZ838577 | MGnify/ENA primary metagenome ERZ838577 (study PRJEB31850, sample SAMEA3708838) | human gut metagenome | biome: human gut; feature: human-associated habitat; material: faeces | place: China | collected 2014 ... | reverse complement strand
CCGGCTCGTTATTTCGATAGTCTGATGCCGGGCTCCGTTTTTCTCGGTGATTTCCTCTAAAAGTACCTTGTCATCGGAGATCGTGAGCTTGGGCAGCGCGAATACCGTCCGCTGGCGCTGGTGCCCCCCCCCTTACGACGGTCGGATCATGCATGGATCGACTTCGGGAAAACGTCCTGTCAGTCCCATCCGCTGAACCCGAAACGGGATCAGCCCGTGGAGCGGATCGCGATTCCGGAATAAGCGGGCAGTTATAGCACAAATTCGACCGTGTCCTCGTCGGCATCGCCGAGGCTGAACTCCTTGTCGGAGAAGAGTTCGGCGAGGCCCGTGATCTGTTTCAATCGCAGCAACTCGTCGCGGTCCATGCCGATATGACGCATGATCCACTGGTCGGACATCCGCGCCCGGGTCAGCTCGGCGACGATCTCGCTCATCAGCTCGACGTTGTGCGTGCCCCGCGCCCGGTTGTGGCGGATGGTCGAGGCCATGCGGTTCGAAAGGTCCTTCTCGATCACGGCCACGGGCAGCAGCCCCCGTTCGCGTTCGTAGATGCGTTTCGAGGTTTTGAGCACCAGATAGCGGTGGTAGCCGTCCACCAGTTCGTAACGGTCCCTTTCGGCGTCGTAATAGCAGACGCACGGCATCGTGTAGCCGTCCTCCCAGATCGACAGTTCCAGCAGTTTCATTTCGGGCGGCGCCACGACGTTGGGGTTGTAGCTGTTCGCCACGACCTTCTCCACCGGTACGGCACGAACGTTATAGACAGGGCTCCGGTAGCTTTTTTCGGTCGGATGTTCGTAATAGCGATTCATATTTTTCCATGATTTTCCTGCGGCGCAGCGTTTCGCTCTTGTTGGGCGAAAACCCCATGTATTTGCAGGCGTGGTCGTTTTTCAGAATGCAGATGCAAATACGCTTGAACGTAGGCAGCAGACTGAATTCCGGCAGGTCCGTGTCGTCGAGATACTCCATGCGCACCGGACGCTTGTCGGTGCGGTAGGCGCTCCTGTCGCCGACTTCGATGCGGATGCCGGCCTTTTGCAGTCTGGCGATGGTCTCCTCGGAGAGGCATCCGCCCTTTTCACGCCAGAAGCGGATGCTTACGGAGAGTTTTTCGAGGTAATTGCGCCGCGTCGGCTCCGGAAGGGTCGAGAGCAGGAAGTGCATGTAGCTTTCCCACGTCATTCCTTTCGGCAGGCGCACCGACTGCCAGCCGACGGCCGCCGTCCTGCCGTACAACGCCGCGAAATTGGCCCCGTCGACCCTGCCGACCATACGTCCCCACGTATCCGGATCGATGGCTTTGTAGAGATGCAGGCTGGCGATGGCCGGCGAGATGAACGGACTGGCCACGCGCTGACTGTCGAGCGGCACGCCGGCCCGGTAGAAAAGGTCGTACAGCCGGTTGTAGGACCAGCCGAAACGACCGTTCGCCGTCCAGATGTCGGTCGTCAGCCAGTCGTAGAGCGGATAGGCGTTGCAAATACCTTTGCCGACCCACTGGCGTATCCACCGTTTGCCTGAAAAGCGATGGTGATTGCGGTCGCTGTAAATCGTGCGCCAGCGGTTGAAACTCTCCTGCGTGCGGATGCCGATCAGACAGCACGTGCGCACCGCGCCGCTGCGCGCGTGAAGCCATTCGGCGAAGCGGTTCTGGAACTCGTAATCCCACATTTCGTCGGTGAAGAACGGGAAATCGCGCCGCGTAAGACATCCCCCGGGTATCTCCCGCACCCAGATGTCCCGCTTCGACTCCTCCCACGGCCGCCAGTACTGCCGGAACATCGAGGTGCAGGTCTGCACCTTGAACGGCACGCAGACCCGGTATACATCGAGGATATCGGTGTTCTCGGTCAGCGTGCGGTCCACATAGTCGAGCGTATCGCGGTACTGGATTTCGTAATCCATATGGAAGACCCCAATTCGGCGCCGCAGGCCGTGCCGCCGTATGTAGTCGATGCAGAGGTTGAGCAGCACGCCGCTGTCCTTGCCGCCGGAGAAGGAGACGTAGATGTTGTCGAAAAGATCGAAGACCGTTTTCAGCCGCCGCTGTGTCCGCTCGTAGACGTTCATGGCTGCCGCTTTTTCCCGTACTGCATCGTCACGTATTGTGTCCACTCCTTCGTGGGAACAAATCCCTCGGTGCGGAACACCTCGGCGTGGCGGAGCAGCGTCACGGAGCGTATCGTATAGTCGCGGTGGTAGTATTGGATGATCTCGCGCAGGAAGCGCGACAGCAGCAGCGGATCGTCACCCGAAACGTAGTAGTTGTTGATCTTGGCCACGCCGCCGTCGGTGATCTCCACGGGCATGAACCCGAAGACGGTCTCGCCCTCCCACGCGACGAACCACGTGTGCGCACGCGAAGTCCAAAACGGGTAGTTGTTGTTCTGACGCAATACGCTGCGCCGCATGACCAGCGGAGCGACGAGCGTGTAAAGGCGGGGTGAAGTGCCGTCCAGTTTCTCGATTGTCATATCCGAAAGGTTATAAAACGACCGAATGTTATATATCTGGGACCGAATGTATTGAAATACACATTCGATCCTTACAAATATAAGAAATATCGGTCGTTTTCCCAAATTTTCGGATCAGGGCGAAGGATGGTATTGCACTGGTTTTTCTTTTGCACCGGCGTATTTTTTAGGCAGAAAAAATTATTTTTGCATACGAAACCGTTAACCTCGATTTATGAATTGTGCAAATCATCCTGCCGAAGCGGCAGTCGCCCAATGTACGGAATGCGGAAAAGGACTGTGTGTACAATGCGTACAAAACCGGCAAAAACCCGTATGTGCCGCATGCCGTGAAAAATTGAGAAGCCAGACTGTCGGCTCGATTGTTTTTCATCTGCTTGTTTATGTCGGGCTGTTCATCCTGGGATATAAATGGAATTTCATGGAAGGGAATGGATTTCCCGATGGAAGATTTGCCAGCGGTTATACGCTGATGGCAGTGGTCTCCGGCTGGCAGTTCTTGAACTCTGTCGTCGGCTGGCGATTGGTGCAGGGAGATTTGACGGCTTGGGCGATCTATTACGTGCTTAAATTACTCCTTTCCGTAATTGTCGGCTTTTTCACAGCCCCTTTCACGATCCTGTGGAACTTGATAAAACTGATACCTTTCATGATGCGACGATAACAATCTTCTAAAAACAAGGGAGATCCTAAAACTCTGGGATGCGTTCGACAAGGCTTTTCAACATATATTCAAAGAGGAACCGGCCTGCCGGACAAATGCCGAAAAGTTATTGAAGTATCTGTTAATCTGCTTTGGCGAGAAATTACCCGTCATGGTGGGGTGACGCGACTCGTTTATAAAGGGAGGGGCTGTCCGAAAATTCGGACAGCCCTGATGTTTTCATAGATCAATCTAATTTATAGCAGTTTGGCATTCAAAATCTCCCGGCTCGGAATTTCGATGAGCGCGAGGTCGAAGATCGCCTGTTCATCGGCGGGCGCGGCATCGACGATGGCCTCGATTTCGGTCTGGCCGAGCGGTTGCACGGCATGGTAGCGGCGTTCGCCGCAGACGATGATATAGCCGCCTTGTTCTGCGGCTCGCACCCGGATGGGCTGAATAAGGCCGTGCATGGCAATGGAGGCGGCCAGTTCCGCGAGGGCATTTTCGTCGTAACTCCGCCGCGGATTGTTGGGGTTGGGGCGGATTTTGTCAATGGAGAGCAAAACGGTCGATTTCGTGCTCTGGGCGGCGGTTGCGGTCGTGGTGTCGGTTTCGTTCGTTTTCATGGTGTGATGATTTTAAGATTATTTTGAAAGGTATTTGATCCGTTGCTTATGGCGGTCATACGGTATTTTGAACAGCAGGTAGGTAATGCCTATGCCGTTGCGCGATGCGTTGTGAAGGAGTTGCCGCAGGCTGGGGTCTTCCTCGGCCGTGACGCCGAACACCTCCGGCATGTACTTTTCCGGCAACTGCGTGCGCATCATGTAGTCGAAATCCGCCGTGCGCTGTACGATTTCTTCGTATGATTTCATGATAAAGTCGTTAAGAATGAGAAGATCGAATCGCACGGCATGGGGTGTGCGTTGTCCCAGTTCCGCCACTGCCGTCCGTCCTTGTTTTGTAACGAGAGGTTGAAAAGAGGGGCTTTCCCCTGCGACCACTTGCCGGAATAAATCCGGATGCTGAAAGTGCGTACATGGCCGCTGAAATCGAAAAAGGCGGTGTATTTTTCTTTGCCGTTGATCTCCAGCAGGAGCGCGGCGATAGCTGTTATCTGTTCGTTCATGGTTTCGGGTGTTGTGGGGCGGGCGGATGCCCGCCCCGGGTTGAATGTTATTTGAGATAGGCGGCCAATGCGCTGCGCACCTCTTGTTCTCGGCGTTTGGAGAAAATCCACCCGGCGCACCGGGTGCCGTCGTGCGTAAGGTAGGCGCGGAACAGCCCGTTCAGATCGCGGAGTGTGCCGCGCAGGGGTTTCGTATCGCCGAATACGGCGATCGACTTTTCGGAGTATTCCACGATCTCGACACGTGCGTCGGCCACGGTTTCGGGGGCGGCGTTCTGCACGGGTGCAGGGTTCTCGATACATACGTTCTCGGGATTTCCGGCCACGACGGCGAAACGCTTTATAACGCCCTCTTTGTCGCGGCACGATTCCTTGCTGACCTGCCAGCCCAAATAACGGTGCGTGCCGAGGTAATAGCCGTGCCCCATGCTGTACTTTTCACGGTGTTCGTACTCGGCATTACGCTCGGTCAGGTGTGCCGTGCCCTCGAACCGGGCCGCGGCCTTGCGCATTTCGGGGAACAGATCGCGCGTGTGGGTCGAGAATCCGAGAATAACCGTGCGCACGATACGCGAGCCGAAATAGTCCGTATAGGGGTCGCACTCGCTTTCGTGCTGTTCGCCGATGATGACGGCCACGGCATCGTCGGGAACGATCTGCCGCAGACGCTCCGCGCCGATGATGCGTAACCGTTCCGCGTCTTCCGCCGCCGCACGTCGGACGGCTTCCTGCTCGGCTTTGAGGGCGTCGGCACGGGTGCGGAGCGCCGCAACCTCGGCGGCATCCATAAATTCGGGGTGCTCGTCGTCGTAATAGTGCCCGATACCGAATTTGTCCCGCAAGGGGCGGATCAGATCTGCGGAGTGCTCCTCTGCGGTTTCGGGGTCGATCAATCGGTAATTATAACCGGATTGTGTGTGTTCGATTCCGGCCACGACCATGCGCTGACGCATATTGTAAGGGCCGTCGAAAATGATGATCTGATTCTCCCGCACGCTCTGTACGTCGGTGTCGTAACTCTTTCCTGCGAATAACAATGTGACTTTTCCCATAGTTGTAAGGTGTTGAATGTTAGTAAAACAGCCGCAGGAAAAACCGCACGAGGACAACCACGGGGGAGAGGGCGAGACGCACGACGCCCCAACACCGCCGCAAGAGCCATAACGAGAGGCAGAAGCCCCAAAAACCGCCCGCGCCAAAATAAACGCCCGCGAGAAATTTGAACGCCGCAAACGCGCCGAAAAGCACAGCCGCGAAACTTGCCGCAGACCTCCAAAACCCGCAGATGCGGTGCATAACGTGCTAAACGGGGAGTAGGTAGTCTCGGAGACAGCACAAAGACATACGTGGAATTTTCAAATTATTTGTATTTCCGGGCATTACCATTATATAAAACGGATAAAAATGAAGCGGAATTTTGGTATAATACTGGATGTTCAACAAATGTGAACGGCATGTTAAGGCCTGCATAAAACGTCTCTCTACACACATCAGTTTCAAGAGTATCTCCGTATTGCTTTGAAAATAGCAAAGAGATTTAATTATTACATGAAAAGATTGTGATATAATTTCTTTTAAGATATTTTTTTATTTGCATTTATTTGTTTTTATGATCTTTTTATACTTTATTTGCATTGGTTAACCAAAACTAATCCTAAAAACAAATCACGGCTGCCACTGATCGGTCGTCTGTTTTGGGATAAACTGATTTTCTAATTGACTAATAGGTATGGTATGAAGAAACCTCTTTTTGTTCTCTTTTGTTGTTTGTCGGCGACTCTTGTCGTTTCGGATTCGTTCGCACAGCGTTTCGTCCGCCGATCGCTGGAGCGTGCCTGCGTCCAGGCGGCGCAACTGGATTCCGAACTTACGGATACGACGCTCTATCCGACGAGTCTGGACCGTGCGGGCGCTCTTGAGCTGAAAAGCATCCGCAGCTGGGTGAGCGGCTTTTTTCCGGGCACCCTGTGGCTCCTTTACGGCGAAACGCAGGACCCCTCGTGGCTTTGGCGCGCCCGTCGCCGCACGGCGGCCCTTGCCGGGCTTTCGTCTTACGAACGTACGCACGATCTGGGCTTCATGGTCGGCTGTCCGGTGGGACTCGGGTCGAGGCTTACCGGCGACAAGGCTTATGAGCGGCTGTTGGTGGAAACGTCGGAGACGCTGTTGAAGCGATTCGATCCCAAAGTGGGGCTGATCCGTTCGTGGGACAACAAAAACCGCCTGCCGGACCCTTATTTGGTGATCATTGACAACATGATGAATCTGGAAATGCTTTTCGAGGCGAGCCGGTTGACGGGCGATCCGCGGTTCCGCGATGTCGCCGTCGCCCATGCCAACACGACGCTTCGCAACCATTTCCGCAAGGACGGGAGCGCCTATCACATTGTCGTTTATGACTCCGCCACGGGCCGTGTGCGCGAGCACCGCGGCGGTCAGGGCTATTCTTCGTCTTCGGCATGGGCCCGCGGACAGAGCTGGGGCCTCTACGGCTTTACGATGTGCTACCGCGAGACGGGCGACGTCCACTATCTGGACCGTGCGGTGAAGAGCGCGGAGTATATTCTCAACCACCCGAATCTTCCCAAAGACGGGGTTCCGTACTGGGATTTCGACCGTCCGGGCGAAGAGCGCGACGCCTCGGCAGGCGCCATCATCGCCTCGGGGCTGCTCGAACTCGCGGAGTACGTTCCTCACGAACAGTCGCGGCGTTATGTGAAAGCGGCCCGGCGTATTTTGAAGAGTCTTGCTTCGGACCGCTATCTGAACGCTGCGGGCTCTGCACACGGGTTCCTGCTCTCGCACAGCGTCGGCCACAAGCCCAAGGGAAGCCAGGTGGACGTGCCGATCATCTATGCGGACTACTATTTCGTCGAAGCGCTGCTTCGCTACCGTGAACTTAAATAGTGTAACTATCAAAAAATGACATGCTTATGGGTAAATTCGATGAATGACACACCTCGGTTACGTCCCGTTCGGGGACTTGGGTATGTGCGACAGCATACCGGCACACAAATTCTAACCTATGAAAACCAAGAAAATGAAAGTATCGCATCGTGAGCGACGCATGAGGACCGGAGGCCGATTCCTCTGGGCGGCGGCGCTGCTCGCGGGTCTGGTCGCAGACCCGTTCGGGGCGCAGAGCGCGTCGCAGGCGCAAACACCCCCCCCCAACAAAAAACGAGCCATAAACGGACGGTATCGGGCCATGTAACCGACCGTGACGGACGCCCGGTTCCGGGCGCTGCCGTTTTCGTGAAGAACCGTCCCGATCTGGGAGGCGTTCTCTCCGACACCAAGGGACATTTCCAACTCTCGGTCCCTGACAATTCCATTCTTATCATTTCTTTTCTGGGCTACGACACGGAGGAGATTACCGTAAGCAGCCATTCCGGGCCTCTGAGTGTAACACTCACCGATTCCGCGACGAAGATCGACGACGTCGTGGTTGTGGGCTACGGCGTTCAGCGCAAGGAGAGCGTGGTGGGCGCCATCTCGCAGGTCGATAACAAGTCGCTGGTCAATTCGGGTACGACGAATATCACCAACGCCCTTGCGGGCAAGCTGTCGGGAGTGACGAGCATCCAGTCGAGCGGCCAGCCGGGCGAAAACAATGCCACGCTGCTGATCCGCGGCGTTTCGAGCTGGAACGGTTCGGCGCCTTTGGTCCTCGTGGACGGCGTGGAGCGTGATTTCGCCGATCTGGACCCGAACGAGGTCGAGACGATCTCGGTGCTGAAGGACGCTTCGGCGACGGCCGTCTTCGGTGCCAAGGGCGCCAACGGCGTGATCATCGTGACGACCAAGGTGGGCGAGACGGGCCGTCCGAAGATGAATCTTTCGGTGGAGTACGGACTCGACATTCCGACCGACATTCCTGAGCACATCAGTTCGTACACGACCGGGCTGATGTACAATTCGGCTATGATGAACATGGGTCAGTTCGGCAATCTCTACTCGCAGCGCGAGCTGGAGGAGTACCGCAGCCCCTCGTCGCGGATTAATTCGCTGCGCTATCCCGACACGAACTGGTTCGACCTGCTGATGAAGAAATGCGCCTCGACGGTCAACGCCAACTTCAATGTTTCGGGCGGATCGAAACGGGTCAAGTATTTCCTTTCGCTGGGATACACCCACGAGGGTTCGATCATCAAGAAGCAAAGCGACTATAAAAACACCACGTTCCAATACGACCGGATCAACTACCGTTCGAACCTCGATTTCAAGCTGACGAAATCCACGTCGCTGTCGGTCAAGGTGGGCGGGACGCTCGGTGTCAAGCAGATGCCCGACGGCAATGCGGCCGGCGGAAGCGTCTCGTCGCTGATCAATATGTTCTATTCGGCTTCACCGATGCAGTATCCGGCCTATTTCCCGGCCTGGGCGCTGGAGGAGATTCCCGACACGGACTATCCCGACGCCTCGGGAAAGCGGCTGGTCAACTCCAACGACTACGGAACCTATTTCAAGAATCCCTACACGGAGCTGAATTATCCCAACTTCACGCAGACGACGCGCAACAAGCTCTTTACGGACGTTATTTTGAAACAGGACCTCGGATTCATCACCGAAGGACTGTCCGTCCAGGCCAAGGCATCGCTCAGCTCTTATTTTTCGCGCGTGTCGCAGAAGACCGAGGACGAGAAGATTCCGACCTACCGCATCGACTGGGATTACTACGATTCGGGCATCGAGAATCCGTGGATCGACACGAGTGCGTCGCTCGAGGTTTCGACGATCAAGCCCTACAAGGTCATGCAGGGCGGACTGCAGAACACCTACTACACGACTTTCTACTGGGAGGGTTCGGTCAATTACAGCCGCCGGTTCGGCCGCCACAACGTTTCGGCGCTCGTGCTGTTCAACCAGCGCGAGAACTTGCAGCAGACCGACTGGGCCTACCGCACGCAGGGACTCGTCGGGCGCGTCACCTACGATTTCGGCCACAAGTATCTGCTGGAGGCCAACATCGGTTACACCGGTTCCGAGCAGTTCTCGCCCAAGAACCGCTATGGATTTTTCCCGTCGGTGGCCGTGGGCTATGTCCTTTCTCAGGAGCGTTTCTGGAAAGAGGCCCTGCCGTGGTGGAACAAATTCAAGCTGCGCTACTCCGACGGCCTTGTCGGCAGCGACCAGGCGTCGGGACAGCGCTGGCTCTATTACGGCATCTATGAGAACCAGACCACGAGCCAGAACAAATTGCCCCTGATTCTCGAATCCGCGGCGGCGAACGAGACCGCCAAGTGGGAGACGGCGCGCAAACGCGACCTGGGCATCGAGATGGGATGGCTCGACATGATTACGCTGGGGGTCGACCTCTTCGACGAACGGCGCAAAGACATGCTCGTATCGACCTCCATGCAGACCCCGCTGCTGGTCGGGGGAACGTTCAAGCCCGTCAACAAGGGAGAACTCAAGAAGCACGGTCTGGAGATCGAGCTCGGATTCCGGCGCACGACCCGTTACGGGCTGACCTATAACGTCAACGGCATGGTGAGCCTCAACGAGAACCGGATCGTCTACTATGCCGACCAGCCGTATCTGCCCGACTATCAGAAGATGGCCGGCAAGCCGTGGGGATCGCAGACCAGCGGCACCGAGCTGGTTGACGGCGGGTACTACACTTCGGTAGACGACATCCACAACTATCCCTCCTACAACAGTTCGTGGAACGGGAACGTCTTTCCCGGAAGTTACAAGTTCCTCGACTATAATGCCGACGGAAAGATCGACAGCAACGATCTGCACCCGATCGACGGCACGAAGTATTCGCCCGTGATCTATTCGTTCGGCGGCGGCCTGAACTACAAGGGATTCGCGTTTAACGTGTTGTTCTACGGCAATTCGGGCAAGTACGTCGATTTCCAGCGCGGTTTCGAGTATGAGTTCAACGGCGGGGACATCCGGGTGCACAAGGCACAGATGGATTACTGGCGCCCGGACAACCGCGGGGCGGCGCACGCGGCGCTGACCACCTCGAAAGCCGCCTACCAGTGGGGCAAGGAGGGCATCAGCGCCAACGGCGACGCCGACATCGCCCTCGAAGGACATACGTGGCGCAAGGCCGATTTCCTGACCGTCAAGGAGGTATATGCCGCCTATACGTTCGGCGGGAAGAAGCTCAAAAACAGCGTCGGCATCGACCGCCTGTCGGTATACATGACGGCCAACAATCTGTGGACCTTCACCGGACTGATCGAAGGCAATCCGATGGCCACACGCTTTTCGTCGGGATTTTACCCCATCATGACGACCATAAAACTGGGTGTCAAAGTAGGATTCTAATACCGGAAAACATGAAAAAATTGATCATATCCCTTTTCGCAGTGCTCGGCCTGTGCGGCAGCTCGTGCAGCTACCTCGACATGTCGCCCGATCTGGGAATTCAGGAAGAGGACATCTTCACCTCCTATAATAATACGTGGCAGTATTTCCAGACGGTCTACTACCGCGAGTTCAGCGGCCATGCCGCCGGAAGCACGGTGCGTTACCGGAATATCTTCATGGCGGCGCCGATGATTATGGACATGAATGAAAACCGCTATTCGTTCTATGTCTTCACCGATGCGGCGGATACGGGCCGCAAAGGCGGTCTGAGCGTTAAGAAGGGGTCGTTCAACACGACTTTCCAGCAGTTCTTCTGCAACGACGCGCCCAAAGGCCGTCCGCTGTTCCAGGTGATGTTCGAGATCATCCGCATCTGCAACAAGACCATCGCCAACGTCGACCGCATGGCCGACGCCACGCCGGAGCAGCACGACGACCTGCTCGGACAGGCCCATTTCATACGCGGATTCGCCTATTTCACGCTCTGCTGCTATTTCGGCGGCATGCCCTACATGACCGAGACGCTCGGGGCGGACGACGAGTGGGACCTTCCGCGGCTTTCGGCCTATGAGACTTTCGTCCGGTGCGCCGAGGATTTCGGCACGGCCTACGAATACATGAAGGCTGCGGGCACGCTGCGCCGCGACGGTCTGCCGGGAACCGAAGGAAACCTCACCGGCGAAGGAGCCCGCTATCCCAACGGCGTGACGGCCAAGGCGATGCAGGGCCGCGCGCTGCTCTTCGCCGCCAGCAAACTCAACAACCGCTACGGCGAGAGCGACTGGCGTGCCGCCGCCGAGGTCTGCGCCGAAGCCATCACGCTGGCCGGAGAGTGGGGCTATTCGATGGAGCCGATCAAGAACTGGTCGAAGAACTTCACCGTAGGTCCCCGCACCAACGAGCAGCTCTGGGCGATGGCCCACCTGGGCAAGAGCAACGGCAAGAACGGCCGCACCTCCTGCCTGCTGGCCCAGCCGCAGAACAACCACAGCAAGGGAGCCGGAACCTGTCCCACGCAGAATTACGTCGACAAGTTCGAGACCAAATGGGGCGATCCGCTCGAAACCGAGGACGACCGCCGGGCCGCCGTCGCCGCCGGGCATTACGACGACCAGAATCCCTATGCGAACCGCGATCCCCGGTTCGATCTGACGGTCGTGCACGACGGCATGAAGGTGGAGGGCAGCGCCGGTTCCGACGTAATCAACATCTACCGCAAGCAGGACGGCACCTATCCGACCTCGAAGGTTTCGAAGAACAACCGTTCGTTCGGCTGGCCGCGCTATACCTCGACGACGGCCGGACATTCCAACACGGGTTATTACCTGCGCAAGTACTGGGACGGGAAATACAACACCTCCTATCTGCAGATCGACCCGATCATCCGCGTGGCCGAGCTCTACCTGAACTATGCCGAGGCGGTCAACGAGTACGCCGGACCGCAGGGCACGGCCGGAGGTCTCGCCCTGACGGCGCTCGATGCGGTGAACAAGGTGCGCGAACGGGCCGGAATGCCGAACGTGCAGGAGCGTTTCACCGCCGACCGGGATACATTCCGCCCGCGCATCTACAACGAACGCAACGTCGAACTGGCCTACGAGGGACATCACTATTTCCGCGATTCGCGCCGTTGGAGGACCTGCGAGCAATCCATGACGCAGAAGTTGTACGGTATGGACATCGAACTGGTCGGCGGTAAGAAAAAGTACACCCGTTTCGAACTGGAGGACGCCCGTCAGCCGACCTGGAAGCCCTGTATGTACTATTTCCCGCTGCCTGCCGACGAAGCGTCCAAGATGAAGAATTTCGTGAACAACGACTACTGGGACTAACCTAAACAGAACTTACTATGAAAAAATACAGAATCAGGATGCTGACCGCTGTTCTGGCAGGCTGTATGGCGGCCGCGGTTCCCGGGAGCACGGCTGCGCAGACCTCCGGCGCCGCAACGGACAGCATCGTCTACCTTCCCATGAACCGCCGAGTTGCGGTCGATGAACGCACGGGCAGCACCCGTTCGATCGGGCGCGGCGCAGTCGGGAAATACCCCAGCGCCGACATCCGCAACCAGCTGACGGGACTCATTCCCGGACTGGAGGTGGTGGAAAAGAGCGGCACAACGGGCATTTCCGTCGCCTCGGACCAGGCGTCCGTGCTGCTTAATGCCCGCGGCAAGGCCATTCAGTATATCGTCGACGACGTTCCGGTCTACATCACCCAGTTGCAGCTCGATCCCGAACAAATCGAATCCGTGACGCTGCTGACCGACATCGCCGACAAGGCACAGTTCGGACCGACGGCCGCCGACGGCGTGCTCTACATCCGCACCCGGCGGGGCCGGATCGGCGGCACGGACGTGAGGCTGAGCTTCGAACGCGGCGTGAGCGTCGTCGACCGCTTTCCCGAGTGGGTCGGGGGCGTCGACTATGCCAAGATGAACAACTATGCGCGTTATTCGGAGGGCCTCGCTCCGCTCTACGGCACGCTGGCGCTCGACGGCTACCGCAAAGGGAATCCCGACGACATGCAGTATCCCAACGTGGATTTCCGTTCGCTGATGCTCAAGGACACCAAGCCCTATACCCGGGCGGGCGTGCTGATCGACGGCGGGACGAAGGCCGTGCGCTACAACGCCCATATCGGATATACGGGCGAGGGCGACATCTACCGGATCGGCCCCACGTCCGACTTCAACCGGCTGAACGTGCATACGCGCGTCGATGCCACGATCACGCGGCGTCTGAGGGCCGACGTGAGCTTCTTCGGAGGCATGACCTTCCGCCGTTCGCCCATGTACGGACGCGGCACGACGAACACCGATGAACTGACGGCCGTGTTAAGCGACTTGCAGACGATCCCCTCCATTGCATTCCCGCTGCACGTCGAACCCCCGACGGCGGGGAGCGGCGACGATGAGGCGATCGGACGCGGGCGGACGATTTACGGCGTGAGCAGCCGCTATCCGAACAACCCCGTCGCGGCGCTTTCGGAGAACGGCTCCTACACGACCAAAGGCCGTACGGGAATGGTCAACGCCACGCTCGACTACGACTGCTCGTCGTTCGCCAAGGGACTCCGGTCGACGACGTTCGTCAATCTCAACGTCTATTCGATGACGCGCATCGGCAAGAATCCCGATTACGTCGCCTACGTCTACGATCCGTCGGACCATACGCTCGGCGCTATGTCGCCGACCCACCGCGGCGAGGAGGTTTCCGACAAGTCGCTCAAGGACAAGTATACCTATCAGAGCCTCAATCTCTACGAACGGCTGAGTTACGACTTCGCCCGCAACGGACACAAGCTGGGAGTCACGGCAACCTATTACATCTCGTCGGTGGCGCGCACCGGACAGTCGAGCTATGACCGTCAGCAGAATATGATCGGGACGGTCTCCTATTCCTACGGCGGCCGCTATTTGGTCGAAGGCGTTATCAACTACGCCGGGTCGTCGCGGCTGCGCGCCGGGAAGCGCTACGGAACATTCCCCTCGGCCGGTGTGGCTTGGGTCCTGTCGAAGGAGTCTTTCCTGGCCGATGCCGGCTGGCTCGACCTGCTGAAGCTGCGCGCCCAAGGCGGCGTGCTGGGATACGAGAACTTCGGCGCGCAGTACCTCTACGAAGACGACTATCAGGTGGGCAGCAACATGACGTTCGGACCTTCGACGTCGCAGGGCGGATGGTTGGGCAAAAGCTCCACCGTGACCTATCCCCGCACCAACCTGACGCGGTTGGGAAATCCCGATCTGGGTTGGGAAAAGCGTAAGGAGGCGAGCGCCGGAGTGGATCTGCGAGCGCTGGGCGACCGGCTGGACTTCTCGGCGACGTGGTTCTATTCGAAATCCGACGGCATCATCACGCAGATGAGTTCGATTCTGCCCCTCTACATGGGACAGCGCAACATCTCGACCTATCAGAATTACAACGCTTCGCGGCGTCACGGCATCGAGGCGTCCGTTTCGTGGGGCGACCGTGCGGGCGACTTCGGTTATCGGATCGGCGCCAACTTCACCTGGTCGAAGTCCAAATGCCTGCGTTACAACGAGGTCTTCACCTACGACTATCAGGCCGTGGCCGGAACGGCGCTCGATGCCTATCGCGGCTACGTCTATCTGGGCAAATTCACCTCCGAGGAGGAGATCGCTGAGTCGCCCGTGCAGGTTTTCGATGAGAAAACGAGCGTGGGCGACCTGAAATACGCTGACCTGAACGGTGACAAGCGTGTCGATTCCAACGATCAGCGCGTCATCGGCCACACCGACCCGCGGTTCGTCTATGGGCTCAATCTGCACTTCGACTACAAGTGGTTCGACCTGACGGTCGTGGGCACGGGACGTGCGGGTTATCAGATTCCTTTCACCAATGCCTATTTCTGGAACGGTTGGGGTGACGGCAACTACTCGAAATTCGTCAAGGAGCATTTCAACGGCGATTATCCCCGAATCACCTACAACAAGGTCAACAACAATTTCCAGAAGTCGGCCTACTGGCTGCGCGACGGCGGGTTCTTCAAGATTCAGAATGTCGAATTGGGATTCGATGCGCCGCTGCGTGCGGGAAACAAGTGCGGAATCAAGAAACTGCGTCTGTTCGTGCGGGCCGCGAATCTGCTGACGATCTCCCGGATCAAGGACGTCGATCCGGAATCGGTCGATTCGGGCGTTTCTGCGTACCCTCTGTTCCGTACCTTCACCGGGGGGATCAATCTTACCTTTTAACCGATGACAATCATGAAGAATCTTTTATCAACGCTTGCAGCCGCCGCGGCGCTCCTTCTCGCGGGATGTTCCGACCTCCTCGACCCGATGCCCAACGGCGGATATAACGAGGATAATCTGAAGAATTATCCGTCGATGATCCGGGGCTTCATTATCAAGGCTTACTCGCTGCTGCCCAACTCCTACAACGGAACCGAATACGCCTACCTGGAGTGCGCCACGGACAACGCCGTCGCACGCGACCAGTCGCACGCCATGCGCCGTTTGGCAACCGGCTCGCTGTCGCCGGGCGACGATCCCTTCGCCTCGTGGTGGGGCCGCGACTACGAGGGCATCTACTACGTCAACCGCTTCCTTGAGAACGATCTGGGGCTGAATACCCGTTTTTATGTCAATCCCGAGACCGACGAGGCGGCGCGCAAACTCTATCAGGGCGAGGCCTATGCCCTGAGGGCCTGGTTTCAGTACGACCTCCTTCGGAAGTTCGGCGGCCGCAGCGCCGACGGCGAGCTGCTCGGATTTCCGATCGTTACCTCGCCCCACGTAGGCGGCGATCTGGTGCGCGACAGCTACGACCGCTGTGTCGCGCAGATTCTCTCCGACTGCGACAAGGCGCTGGAATATCTGCCGCAGGCCCACCGCGACGTCTTCTTCGAGGATCAGACCGTGAGCGGCTCGATGAACTGGCACCGTTTCGACGGCATCTCGATGGTCGCCCTCAAGGCCATGACCTGCCTGATGTGGGCCAGTCCGGCGTTCAATCCCCAAAACGACCTGTCGCGCTGGGAGAAGGCTGCGGAATATGCTGCTGAGGTAATGAAATACAAGCTCGAAGTGGACGGCGCGCAACTCGGAGCGTTCGATCCCAAGGCGCGTTTCTCCTGGAGCGATCCCGACAGCCCGGAGATCATCTGCTCCTCGTCGCCCTCGTCCAACGCCAATATGGAGACGCTGTTCTATCCCAACGGCTTCAACGGCACGGGCGCCGTCGGCGTTACACAGGAGTTGGTCGATGCGTTCCCGATGGCCAACGGCTATCCGATCGGCGACCCGGCGGGCGGCTATGACGAGAACGATCCCTATGCGGGGCGCGATCCGCGATTCTACGCTACGGTCTTCTACCACAATTCGCAGATCGTCAAGTCTAACGGAAAGGTCCAGTATACATTCGACATGTCGGCCGGAGGCCGGGACGCGGCCAACGGCCCGAACAATTCGCCGACGAATTACTACGCCCGCAAGTTCCTCTATTCGGAGTGGAACAAATCGGACCTCACCGTACAGACCGCGCCGCGTTCGGTCGCATTCATGCGCTGGACGCATATGTGCCTGGCGTTCGCCGAAGCGGCCAACCGGGTTGCAGGACCGCTCGACGCCACGCGTTTCGGCTATTCGGCCCGTCAGGCCGTCGGTTACCTGCGCAGCCGTACGACCGGCGATGGGGAACCGGGACTGGGCGCCGCCGCCGATCCCTACCTCGACGCCTGTGCGGCTCAGGGAAAGGAGGCATTCGAGACGCTCGTGCGCAACGAGCGCCGGATCGAACTCTGCTTCGAAGGCGAACGCTTCTTCGATCTGCGCCGCTGGGCCGAGGATGTTTCGGCGCTCAACGGAACGGTGAGCAAGGCGGTCGTCGGCGATAGCCGATACGGCCGCGAGCCGGTCGAAAGCCGCGTGTTTGCCTCGCGCTGGCTTCCCATTCCGGCCACGGAGATGCGCCGCTCGCCGAATCTGGTTCAGAACGAGGGCTGGACGGCATGGAATTAATGATCACAGGAAATTTGAATGTTATGAAAAAGATAAAGTTCATCGTCGCTGCGGCTGCGCTCGCATGCACGGGTTGCTACGACGATTATGTAAAGGATTTCGAACACACGGGCATCTATATGCCGTATCAGTACGATCTGCGGACCTTCGTCGTCGGCGAGGGGATGCGTTTCGATGTCGGGGTCGTGCTGGGCGGCACGTCCGCCAACGGGCGCGACCGCAGCGTGCGTTATGCTGTCGAACCTGCTCTCGTAACCGGAAATCTCGCTTCGCTGCTCGGCTCGGACGACGAGGAGCTGGAACCGTTCACGGCTTTCGGGGTGATGAGCGGTGCTTCGGCCTCCGGTTCGGTGAGCCAGAGTTACGTCACCGACGCCGTGAAGGCGAGCGGAATCTCCGACCTGACGCCGCTGCCTGCGGAGTATTTCTCACTGAGCGATCCCGAACGGATGGTCGTGCGTTCCGGACGCCATACGGCGACGGTCACCGTGAAGGCCGACGAGCGGTTTCTCGCCGACCCGCACGCCTCGCCGCTGCCCTATTATGCCCTTGCGTTCCGCATCGCGGAGGCCGATGCCGACGTCGTGCCTCTGGAGAAGAGTTTCGCCGTGATCGCCGTGCGTTACGAGAACATGCTGTTCGGCAACTACTGGCATGGCGGCGTAACGACGGTGAAGAACGACGCGACGGGTGAGGTCGTCGAAAAGAACGAGTATCCGTTGGAGATTCCTCACGACGACAGCCGCGTCTACACGCTGACCACCGTGGCGCCGGATGCGCTGACCACTTCGCGGTTGGGCGACTGGGAAGGTTCGCTGCGGCTGACGCTCCGCGACGACGGCGGGCTCGACGTTGCCTCGGCCGACGGACGGTATGTGATCGAACCTTTCGGCGACGGATGTTATTTCAACCGTGCGAAGCGGTTGCAGGACCGCCGGCTGTTTCTGAACTACAAGTTCGCCAACGGCGACGGCACGACGACCTACATCGAGGACGTTCTGGTTTTCCGCAACCGCGTGCGCGACGGCGTGAACGAATGGCAGGACGAGAATCCGGAAAACTACAAGTAATATCAAACATAGAAAATCGCTGTTATGAAAAGACTGATATGGATATTGATTTTCCTGCTCCCTGCTGTTTCCGGATGGACGGGGTGCTCCGACGCTGGGGAGCCGGAATTCCCCGATCTGGAAGGTCTGGACCCCGGACAGGACCGTCTGCCCGAACAGGAGTTCCGGGTGATGACTTTCAACGTCAGGGTCAACTCGACGGACAACGACGGTTCGTTCAAGGACTGGAACGTGCGGAAAAAAGCCGTAGCCGCCGTGTTTAAGGACAAGCGTCCGACGCTGTGCGGAGTGCAGGAAGCCTATCTGCGCGGACAGTGGGATTATCTGAAGGAGACGCTGGCCGACGAGGGGTACGAGTGCGTTGGCAAGCCGATCACCGACTGGAGCGAACCTCCCGTGAAGAACGGCCAGGTCGTCGGCATCTTCTACCGTCCGTCGGAGGTGTCGCTCGTCCGCTGGGGCGTGTTCTCGCTCTCCGAGACGCCCGACGAACCGCTCGAAACGCCTGCACTGGGAGCCAGCTATGTCCGGGGCGCCACGTGGGCCGAATTCGAACTCAACGAGAACAAACGGCACGTCTTCATGCTCAACACCCACCTGGACACCAAGAGCGACGCGGTGCGCAAGAAGGAATTGGAGATCATCCTCGCACGGATCGCCTTTTACAACAAGGAGAATCTCCCGACGTTTATGACCGCGGACTTCAACGCGAACGCGCAAAACTCGATTTTCTACGATACGTCCGTGCGCGATTCCTACCTCCTGGCCCGTGAGCAGGCGCCCGTCGGCGATCTCAATACGGCGACGAACAACCACTACGGAACGACGAGCGCTTCGTATATCGACCACATCTGGTTCTCGAATTTCTCGCTCAAGATCGACGCCTATTACGTGGTGACGCAGCAGTATTTCGACGATGTTCCCTACGTCTCGGACCACTGGCCGAGCTATGCGGTGTTCCGTTACTGATTTTCGGCGGTATGGTACTCAAGATTTTGATTTTTCCGCTTCTGGCCCTTTTTCTGTCTTCCGGCTGCTCGTCCGACGACGGACGGCCGGCGGACGACGGGCCGCAGGGCGGTTCCGGCGGCGGCAGTCCGCAGCCGGAGTATGCGGACGTGAGCGTCGTGTCGTTCAATATCCGCGTGGACAACAGCGCGCAGGACGGAGCGAACCGGTGGAGCGAACGCCGTGCGGCGGCCGTTAACATGCTGCAACGTGAAAAACCGATCGTGATGGGACTTCAGGAGGCGCAGGCGCATCAGATCACCTGGCTGGCGCGCAGTTGCACCGACTATGCGTGGTATGGTCTGGGACGCGATACGGGAACGCCGCCGCCCGAGACCGATGCTTACGCGCGTGAAGAGACGATGGCGATATTCTGGCGCGAAGCCGAAGCCGAACTGCTCGACAAGGGGACGTTCTGGCTGTCGGAGACTCCCGGCGAGGTGTCGAAACTGCCTTCGGCGGACTATCGCCGCACCTGCACCTGGGGGCTGTTCCGGCTCCGCGCGACGGGGACGAGGTTTTACTTTTTCAACACGCATCTGGCTACTGAAACTATTCCGCGCGGCGAGCAGATCGGCATCCTGATCGCCAACATGAAACGCATCAACGACAAACGCCTGCCGGCGTTCCTTACGGGCGATTTCAATGCCGAAACCGACGAGGCGGCGTTTGCGCCGCTGCTGGCCTATCTGTCCGACGCTCGGGCCGCAGCGACGCTCTCTGACAATCGTGCGACGTGGAACGACTACGGGCAGGCCGCGGGGTCGAGGAAATACGACCATGTGTTTTTTCTTTCGGGGCGTTGCGTCGCGCGCCAGTTCCGGGTACTGACGGATGATTACGGAGCACCTTATATTTCCGACCATTATCCTGTAAAAGCACTCTTCGGATTACAAAAATAAGTTGATCATGAAAAGTAAGATTGTATTGTCGGTCCTGTTACTTTGGACGGCGGTTGCTGTCCGGGGGCAGCATTTCGATTACGACGCCATCGCGCCGCATCCGCGGCTGTTGTTGCCGTCGGTGGACGAAGCGGCGGTCAAAGCCGCCGCGGAGCAAGTGCCGGCTCTGGCCTGGATTCAGTCCCGGTTGTTCGCATTTTGCGACGCGACGCTTTCCGAACCTCCCGTCGAACGGATCAAGACGGGGCGCAGGCTGCTGGACGTGTCGAGACTGGCGCTCAAGCGCATTTACTACCTCGCCTATGCTTACCGCATGAGCGGCGATGAACGCTACTATGCGCGGGCCGTGCGGGAGATGGAGGCGGTATGCACTTTCGAAGACTGGAATCCCATCCATTTTCTCGACGTGGGCGAGATGGTGCTTGGGCTGGCGATCGGCTACGACTGGCTCTACGACCGGCTTCCGGGCGAAATGCGTGCCCGCATATGCCGGGCCATCGTGGAGAAGGGATTCGCTCCGACGGCCATTCCTAAATACGGCGACAAGTGTTACAAGCGGACGAATAACTGGAACCAGGTCTGCAATGCCGGACTGGTGTACGGGGCGCTGGCGATCTACGAAGAGTTTCCCGAGCAGTGCCGGGAGATCGTCGAGAAATGTATGGAGAGCAATCCCCGGGCCATGACCGTTTACGCACCCGACGGGGGGTATCCCGAGGGGTACAACTACTGGGGCTACGGCACCGGCTTCGAGGTCATGCTGATTGCGGCGCTCGAAAGCGCGTTGGGGCATGACGGAGGGCTTTCAGCGAGTGAAGGGTTTCTGGCATCGGCCCGGTTCATGCAGTTCATGACCGGTCCGTGCGGCTATTCGTTCAACTTCTCCGATGCGCCGCCGCGGGCCTTCGTGCAAGTCATGTTTCCCTGGTTCGCCCGGCGGACCGGAGACTGTTCGCTGTTGTGGAACTACCTGCCCGGCGGCGAAGGCCCCCAAACGGACTTCACGGACCACCGCTTACTGCCTACGCTGCTGCTCTACGCTGCCGGGGTAGACTGGCCGTCCGTGCGTGAACCGGCACGACACACATGGTTCAACCGCGGCAAGACCCCGGTTTACATTTACCGGTCGGGCTGGAACTCTCCGGACGATCTCTATTTGGGCGTCAAGGGCGGTTCGGCTGCGACTTCGCACGCGCATATGGATGCCGGTTCGTTCGTGTTCGACGCGCTGGGCGAACGCTGGGCGATGGATCTGGGCATGCAGAACTATTATTCGCTCGAAAGCCGGGGCATCGACCTATGGAGCAAGAAGCCGGAGAGCAAACGCTGGGAGGTGTTCCGGATCGGAAATTCGTCGCACAACACGCTGACTATCAACGGCTGTCATCATCAGATACGCGGGTTTGCACCGATAGTCGACACGATCGGGTCACACGGGAGCCACGGAGCCGTGATCGACCTGACCGAAGTTCTTGGTGAAGGGCTCCGCTGCGCACAGCGGACCGTTACGGTCGAGCGCGATCGTTATCTGTTTATCTGCGACCGTATTGAAACGGGCGATATGCCGGTCCGCGTCGAATGGACGATGTGCACGCCGGCTCAGGCCGTCGTGACGGGCCGCAACCGGATCGAACTGACGCAGAACGGTAAGCGAATGACGCTCGTGGCCGACGCCCCGGGCTGCCGGGTTCGGATGCGCGTTCTGTCCAACGATCCACCCAATGATTGGGACGCTCCGAATCCGGGCACCGTGCGTGTGGGCTTCGAAACGGAGATTCCCGCCGGGCAGCGCCGGGAGCTGCGGGTCCGGCTGATTCCCCGTAATCTTTAAAACGAATGTATCTATGAATTGGAAATTGGTATTGGCAGGTTTCTGCCTGAGTCTTGCGGCGTGCGAAGGCGGTAACCGGGAAACTGAAATCGGTGTAGTTTCATTCAATGTCCGGCTCGACAGCGAACTGGACGGCAACGATCGTTGGGAGAACCGCAGGCAGGCCGCCGCCGAGATGATTCGCCGTGAACGGCCGACGTTAGTGGGGTTGCAGGAAGCGCAGCCCCACCAGCTCAGATTTTTGGCGGCAAACTGTCCGGGTTATGCGTGGTACGGCGTCGGCCGCGATTCGGGAAAGGTCCCCTCCGAAACGGGGGAGTATCCCGCCGAGGAGACGATGGCGGTGTTTTGGCGCGAGTCCGAAGTAGAACTGTTGGATCGGGGAACTTTCTGGCTATCGGAGGTTCCTGATTCGGTTTCGAAAGGCTGGGACGCCTATTGCAACCGCACCTGTACGTGGGGATTGTTCCGTTGCAGGGCTTCGGGACAGCGGTTTTATTTTTTCAATACGCACCTCGACCACATCGGCAAAACGGCGCGTGCTGAGTCTCTGAAGCTGATTGCCGCACGTATCGGCGGGATAAATACCAAGGAAACACCCGTTATTCTTACGGCGGATTTCAATTCCCGCACGACGGATGCCTGCTTCGCTCCGCTGCACGCCTGCATGGCGGATGCACGTGCCGAAGCTCCGTTGACAGACGATAAACCCTCATGGAACGGCTATGGCCGCAAATCGGCTCCGAACTGGCTCGACCATATCTTTTTTGCCGGGAAGGGTTGCCGTGCCATCGAATTTCGAACGTTGACAGGCGATTATGGTGCCCCCTATATTTCGGACCATTATCCGGTCGCCGCCTGGTTTCGATGTTCGAACGATTGATATAAATTCGGGATGAAGCCCGAAAAAAATTTGCATTATAGTATAAAAAGATTGCATTATAATTTCTTTTTAAATGTTTTGGCTTTCGTCTATTTGTTTTTACGGCCTTTTCGTGCTTTATTTGCAATGGTTGATCGAAGATAATACTATGGAAGTAAAAACTGATCTGCGGATCGAAATAAACTGACCATGCGATATGAAGACCTGTAATGCGTTGTTATCTTTTATGCTGCCGCCGTTCTGTCTGTGCGGATGTGCAGATGATGCGTCTCCGCGCCCGAACATCGTCTTTATCCTGATGGACGATGCCGGCTACGGCGATTTCGGCTGTTACGGACAGCAAAAGATCGAGACTCCGAACATTGATTCGTTGAGTGCGCGCGGCATCCGTTTCACACAGATGTACACCTCGGCGCCGCTCTCCTCCCCGGCCCGTTGCGGGCTGTTGACGGGGCGTCACAGCGGCCACGCCGAAATCCGCGCCAACGACGAGATGGAGTGGCGCGGCGACGTCTGGAACCACGAAGCCATGCTGCGCGATTCGACGCTCGAGGGCCAGGCCCCGATGAAGGCCGGAACCCCGACGCTGGGCACGGTGCTGCGCGATGCCGGCTATGCCACGGCCATGATCGGCAAGTGGGGCGTCGGGGGGCCTGCGACCGAAAGCACACCCGGCAAGATGGGTTTCGACACCTATTTCGGATGTATCTGCCAGCGGCAGGCGCACACCTATTACCCGCCGTTCCTCTGGCAGAACGACCGGCGGCTTTATCTCGGCAACCGGCTCGTGGCTCCGGGAACCCCGCTCGACGAGGGCGCCGATCCGCTCGATCCGCACAGTTACGACAAGTACACGCAGACGGAGTACAGCCCCGATCTGATGTACGACCGGGTGTTGTCGTTCGTGCGCGAGAACCGGGATCATCCGTTCTTCCTGATGTGGACCACGCCGCTTCCGCACAGCCCGATGCAGGCTCCCGACGCCGACGTGCGTTATTATGTCGATAAATTCGGCGATGAGAGTCCGATCGAGGGCCGGGGATACTATCCCTCCCGTTGGCCCCATGCGACTTATGCGGCGATGATCACCTATTTCGACCGTCAGATCGGGGGCCTGGTGGCGGAGCTCGACCGGCTGGGTATCCGCGACAATACGCTTATCGTCATTACCAGCGACAACGGTCCGGCGTCGAACTCCTGTTCGTCGAGCGAGTGGTTCGACAGCGCACGGCCTTTCCGCTGCGGCAAGGGGTGGGGTAAGTCGTCGCTCCGCGAAGGGGGCATCCGCATCCCCTTCATCGTGGTCTGGGGCGATAGGCTGCGTCCGCGCGTCAGCGACCGGATCGGTTATTTCCCCGACGTGATGCCTACGCTCTGCGATCTGGCCGGCGTCCGCACGCCTCGGACCGACGGCATTTCGTTCCGGCCGCTCCTCGACGGCCGCGGGGACATGCAGCGGCAGCACGAATACCTCTACTGGGAGTTTCCCGGAAGCAACGGATGGGTGGCGGTGCGCTGGGGCGATTGGAAAGGCTTGCTCCGCCGGGTCCATGCGGGTCCCCGGCAGATGGAACTTTTCAACCTGGCCGACGATCCGCGCGAGATGCACGACATAGCCGCCGAGCATCCTGAGATCGTGGAGCGCATGTGGTCGTATGTCTTCTCGTCGCACGAGGAGCCGGAGAATCCCAAATTCCGCATGCGGATCGAAAAAGCGAAGAACGATGAGAACGAATGATGCGATGAACGGCGGCGCTCCGTTGCAGCCGCATCCGGCCGCCCTGCGCGATCCGGCAGTCGATTTGCTCCGGTTCATAGGGATCTCGATGATTTTTCTGGCCCATATCGGGCCTCCCGCGGCTCTGTTCCAACTGCGTTCGTTCGACGTGCCGCTGATGATATTCGTTTCGGGACTCTCTTACTCCGGACGGCAGGTCGTCGGCTATGCGTCGTTCGTCCGCAAACGGCTCGGGCGGCTGCTGATCCCGCTTTACCTCTTTCTGACCGTTTATTTTCTGGTCATGTGGCTGCTCTCCGAATGCGGGGCCGTGGAGTGGTTCGCCGCGCGCAAAGTCGTGGGTACGTATCTGCTGCGGCTGAAGCCGAGCATCAATTATGTCTGGATTTTCCGCGTCTTTCTGATTGTCATGCTGCTGACTCCGCCGCTGCTGCGTTTGGAGCGGGCCGTGCGTGACGACCGGGGATTCATCGCTCTGCTGGCGGCCTTGTTCGGTTTGCAGGCTTTGCTGACGGGGTGGCTCAAACCGCTGCATCTCGGATTTCTGGTCGATGACTGGCTGCTCTACGCCGTGGGGTATTCCATTCCGTTCCTGGCGGGCGTCCGCATGCGGTATGCCGACCGGCGCCGGAACCTGTGGTTTTGCGGGATCTTCCTGACGGCGATGGTTTGTGCGGCGGCGGTCATGGCGGATTCGACGGGAACGTGGCTGCGGATGCAGCCCTACAAATATCCCCCGCGGGCCTATTTCCTGCTGTGGGGAACGACCGTGAGCCTGCTGCTGTGGAGCCTGCGGAAATACTGGAGCCCTCTGCTCGCGTGCCGTCCGGCGCTGTTCATCGGACGGAACACCATCTGGCTCTATCTGTGGCACATTCCCTTCGCCCGGCTGATCAAGACTTCGATGACCGATGTCTGGTGGGGATTCCGGTTCCTGCTCATTTATGCGATAGCCTTGACGCTTTGCCTGATCCAGTCCCGCATCGTCGGGGTGTGCGAAAAACGTTATGGCTCGAAATTCCTGAAATACCTGAAAGACTGATTCCATGAAACGATTTCGATTTCTGATGCTGATCTGCATCCTCTTCGCGGCCGGATGTTCATCCTCCCGGGAAACCTCCGGAGCCGCCGACAGGGCCTCATGGCTCTCTTCGATGATCCGTATCGCCGATCCCGTCCTGCGCCATGCGGCGGCGGGGACCTTGAAGGAGGCGATGCCCTACGAGTCGCCGGACTCGCTCGGAAAACGCCGGGATTTCGCCTGTCTGGAGGCGCTCGGGCGCACGCTTTGCGGCATCGCACCGTGGCTCGAACTGGACGGGGAGTCCGATCCCCGGCAGGCGGAATACCGTCTTCTGGCCCGTCGTGCGCTCTCCCGGGCCGTCGATCCCTCGGACGCCGGTTACCTGACTTTCGACCGCGGGCGCCAGCCTTTGGTCGATGCGGCCTACCTGGCCGAGGGCGTGCTCCGTGCGAAGAGGCAGTTGTGGACCGAACTCGATGCTGCGGCGCGGGCGAATCTGACCGACGCCCTGAAGCGGACGCGCACGATCCGTCCCGGGGAGACCAACTGGCTGCTCTTCGCGTCGATGGTCGAAGCCGCGCTTCTCGAACTCACCGGGTCGTGCGACACGGCGCGCATGCGCTACGGTACGGACCGTTTTCTGAACGACTTTTACAAGGGGGACGGGATGTACGGCGACGGAAAGTTCTTCCACATGGACTATTACAACAGCTACGTTATCCATCCGATGCTGTTGGACGTGCTGACGGTCATGGAGCGGCACGGGCTGGCCGACAGCTGTACGCTGGCGACCGAACGCCGCCGCCATACCCGTTATGCGGCCATTCTGGAACGCATGGTAGCTCCCGACGGGAGTTATCCGGTGCTGGGGCGTTCGATCACGGCCTGCCGTTTCGGCGTGTTCCATGCGCTCGGGCAGTCGGCCCTGCTGCACTCGCTTCCGGACGAGGTTCCTCCTCCCCAGGTGCGGTGCGCCATGACCGCCGTTCTGCGGCGGCAGCTCGAATGCCCGGACAATTTCGACAGCGAGGGATGGCTGCGCGTGGGCTTCGTCGGCGGACGGCAGGGCGGTATGGCCGAACGCTACGTCAACACGGGGAGCCTGTACCATTGCCTGACGTTTTTCCTGCCGCTGGGACTTCCGGCTTCCGATCCGTTTTGGTGCGGGGCTTCCGTTCCGTGGACCAACCTCAAGGCGTGGAGCGGCGAGCCCTTGCCGGGCGACCATGCCTTGAAGGATGCGTGAGATTAGCTGGTATGCTATATCATTACTTATGTTCATTGCTATAACACTCCGGACTATTCGTGAATAATCAAAAATGAGATAATTATATCATTTGAGTGATTTTTCTTTTATTATTGATAGCCCGCATAATAGATGCGGGCTTTTTTGTGCAGAAATGAATTCAGCCATCCCTTGCAATTGCGAACCTGGTTATAAAGCTACTTTTTCAATGGCATGATTATAAATCAGTCTGTAATTTTTTCAATTATGAAAACGCTTATCGACACCCGTATATATGCGTTGTTATCCCATAATGAATCGAATCTATTAGAACTAACTCAGGCTTATGTTCAATCAGTATGCAGATAATGTTTTAAGGACGACCTTTATTTATAAAGTTATGTATATTCTCGACTGTGAAATTAATATTGTCAGTAATAGTATGAAATATGCCTCGGGACACGACTATTCGCCTCCGTTATCCTGCCAGGACGGTGAATTGCTATGGATTGGAACGCATCAGGAATTGCTGGAACTTGCTGTTGCCATTCATAAAAGCGGGGTTATCATGCTCGGTGACCGAAAGGCTCGCTTTATCGAAATTGTTCGGGCATTGGCCGATATATTCCATATAACGATCAACGATGTCTACGTAAAGAAAGCCAAGCTGCTCGACCGCTGTACGGCAGTGACTCCCTTTTTGGATAAATTGAAGAAAGCTTACGAGCAGGTCGTTGAAGGACACTTGCGATAGAGAGTGCGGAGGACTGCCAGGAATGAGGAAATCAGAAAGTTTTTCTCCGTTTGCGAAATTTCAACAGATTATTTTTCAGTTGATTATATTTTCATACTTTACAAAAAACTGTTTGATTTTTCCCGAGAGGCATCCGGAAAAGTGTACTTTTCAGTGATTTTGTATTATACATTTGCAGCAGAAAGCGACGCATAGTGCATCGTTGCATTCAAAATCCAAATAACATGAAAAACATCCTTTTAGCCGTTGCAGTTTTCGCTGCCGCATTCGTTTCCTGCAACAAGGAGACCGAAGTCGTACCTTCACCCAGTTCTTTCACCGATGGGGCACGTATCGCACTTACTCTTACCGATGATGCCGCCGATACCCGCTCCTTCTTCGATTCGACAGTCTCAGCCGAGGCATGAGAGTCTTCGTTGTCGTCACTGGCGATTTTCGTCTTCGATAATGCCGACAACTTCATTATCCGCCGGGATTTAACATCCAGCGAGCTGGCCGCGAAATCGGCGGCATTCTCCCTACCCAAATCTCTTACCAGCACCCCCTGTTCATTCTACGCCGTAGCGAACTACGACGCCTCGTCGGCCAAGATCCGGGCTGGCGGACAGGTGTGTCGACAAATTCGTGAAAAGCGATCTGAAAAGCGAGTATCCGGGACTGGAGAAATCCCGGTACAGCTTTACCGGGGAGAAGCGGATTCCAAGGTCGGTACTTTCGGAAGGCGTATGTTCGGCTGCATATTCCATATCGCCGCGCTACGAAGACTTCGAGCGGTTCGTTACCGGGAACCGGACACAGGTATCGCCCGGCAATTATGACCTTGCGACGCTGTTGTATGTCGCGGGAAACGGGTATGCCGCATCTGTGGCCGATGACGGGTTGCATCGTTTCAGACATCGGGAGTTCTTCTCCGAGGTGGCGTCGAAACTCCGGGATTGCGACCGGGCGCGTATGGGAAGCCGGCAATCGACGCACGACTTCGGGTACGAAGCCTTGCAGCAACAGGCCCGTGAAATCGCAGCGGGTATTCTTCGCACGGAATACAACATTCAGAACGGGAGATTCCTGACGGAACACAAGGAGTCATCGCCGGACGCGAAACAGCATGTTTCCCTGCCCGGAACGGGCACCGCAACCAAAAGGCGGGAAAAGGAACGGAGGCTGCGGCATTCCTGTCCCGCCGGCGGCAAACGTGCCGCAATAAAAATGTAACGGATATGCGGGAAGACCGAATCAGAAGTATTTACCTGACGCTCGACTGAACGCTGCATGCCATACGGGTTTCTGTCGGAACGAACGATGAAGAGGGTTTCAGGCATCACATCTCCGAAGAGTTGAAAAAGACGATACCCGGACGGGCGCTCGAAAACCTGTTCTATCTGCAATACGATCTGCCTCCGGAAGCGATTCTTGGTAATGCCGCATTTTTGGGCAATACGTTTCATCGTTGTGCACATACTTTTCGATCTTTCACGGGAAAGACCCGCGTTTCGTCGATTTTACCCGGATACCGTCTATCCAGCCTTGCTCAACGGCTACATATAAAACACATTTCAATGTCTGAGTACGATCGAAAGCCGTTGTCTTGCCGCAATGTCCTTCCGAGAGCATCCATGCGTAATATCCCGTTGCGATTTCAGATAATTGGTTTTCTCATCCCATAGCGCCGGGTCGATATTCAACTTGCAACTGAAACCGGCTTGCGTGCCATTGACCATGATGCGCCCCATGACCGGAACTTTCCCGTCTTGGGAGACTTTATCCTTTTTCAGATAAAACTTTTCATAACTCAACAATTTTTTAGATGTTACAAAGGTATCGGTTGTTGAGTCCTATGGATTTATGCATATCTGCGCAAGAAGTTGTAATTCAGTAGTATATGTACTATTATGAAGCAATTCGACGGGGTTACGATTTGGTAACGAAACTCCCGTCGAATTCTGCTTTTTCAGGCTCTTCTGCCTAAAATTCGTGCAAAAGACAGATTTTACACATATTGATTATCTGTGCTTTACACCTTTTGCCTTCACTTTTTTAACACTCATCCGAATTTTCCGGATCGTTCCTTTTTTCAATGCACCTTTTCGGCACGGGTGGGCGGCGGCCCCTGGTAGGAGCGCTGCATGCCGCCGAAATCCAGCACGATCTTCTGAAGCACCGTGCCGGCGTCGCCGCAGAGGATTTTCAGCGTGTGCCTGCCGGGTTTGCCGATGTGGAGCGTCGTTTTGTTCACCCGGCAATTCCGCAGTACGCTCTCGTACCAGATCTGCGCATATTCGATCGACGAGGTCGAGGGGTTCATCACCGGGCCTTCGTCGATGCAGACTCCGTATTGAGTTTCGAGGTTTGTTGCCTCGTGTCCGGCGTATCCCCGGTCGGCGCTGATTACGAAGGTCGGCAGAACGTAGGTGTAAACATCGACCGAACCCTGCTCGAACGTATAGAAATCGTATTCCACGCAGGGCACCTCGCGCCGCCGGGTGTTCTGCTTCGGCAGGGTCGGGTCGCCCAGTTGGAGCGCCGTGTTCTCGACGCCGAGGTTCGGGACGGGACGGATGCGAATCACGTCGTTCTCGCGCTTGCGGTGGAAATCCGCCGCCGGGATCGAAATGTATCCGTTGTGCTGGACGTACAACCCCTGCAACTCCTCGCGGGTGGGGGAGGCCGGGTTGAACACCGAGACCAGTACGCGGCGGCTCTCTCCGTTCGCGGAGGCGATCGTCAGGCAGCCCGACACCTCGTTCCCGACGGGAACTTTCGTCCAGTCCACCGACACTTCGATACGCTCCTCGGTGCGGGTCGTGCCTGCCGTGCGGCTCGGCACGATCCAGTCGTCGCTGGCGGAAACGCTCCATTGCAGCGGCTCGCCGCCCTTGTTGTAAACATCCACGAAGTAGGAACGGCGCAGGAACGTGTTGAACGTCGGAAGCATGTGGAAGCTCCGCAGCCCTTTCATCACATCCTCGCCTTCGGCCTGTATTTCCAGCCGGGCCTGTGCTGCGAGTTGTGCGCTCCGCAGTTCCGGGAGCTGGAAATAGGATGCGGCGAATCCCTGTTTCATTGTCATTACATGGTTCCACTTGCCGCCGAGCAGGGCGTTGTAGCCCGCCGTGATGATCTGCAGGCTGTCGTGGCACATGCGGCTTTCGGCGGCCAGCGCATCGGTCGTGGCACGCTGCTGCGTGGCATACCGGCGGTTCTGCTGTCCGCGGAGCACCATGCGGTTGAGCAGTTCGCACGCCTTCACCGGATAGTAGAACACCTGGTAGAAGCACGCTTTGTTCGCTTCGGGCATTCGGTCCATCAGCGCGTCGACCTGCCCGGCGATCCGTGCGTAGTCTTCGAGCCGCCGGTCGGCCTCGCGGTAATTGGTGAAGGAGAAGTCGGTGTCCGTATTCCGCTCCTTGCCGTGCTTGTCCGTGGCCCATTGGTAGCCCCAGCCCATGAATTCGGGCTTGCGGACGAATGCGAGGTGGTAGAACGTGTCGGAAATCTCCCGGAACCGGTCGAAATACTCCCGGCCCAGCAGGCCGCTCATCCACTCGGCGCGGTAATCCGCGGCCCGCCGGAAGTCGAACGAGTCGATGTCCCAGGCCATCGCCAGGAAGAAATCGACCGCAAATTCACACGACTTGATATCGCCGGCGTTCAGCAGCCATACGCGGTCGGCCGTCGAGTCGTAGGCTTTGCGCAGCTCCTCGTACATCAGCGTCGGCGAGGTGGTGTTCATCCAGAGGTAATCGTGCGGACGGCCCAGGTAGGACGAATGATAGTAGACGCCCGAACGCCCGGAACGTTTCTGCTCCGCGGGACTGCTCAGGCGTTTCATGTAGCCGTAGTTGTCGTCGGGCCAGATGATCGTCACATCGTCGGGGAGCTGCAATCCCCGGTTGTAGACATCGAGCACCTCCTTGTAGGGGGTGAACACCTGCGGAATCTCCTCCGCGGGTCTGCCCAGCACGTCTGCCAGAATATGCCGCTGCGCCAGCAGGGCTTCCTGCATGGTGGCCTTCCGTGCGTCGAGGTCCTCGCTGCCGGCCATCGCCCGGTCATGCAGACCCCGCAGGGCCAGCGTGTAGACGTTCTCATAGGGCGCCGAGGTTTCGACGCGCTCCTTCAGCACCCGGTCCACTCCGGCCCGGTTGTTCACGTAGTCCCATTCGCCCATGGTCTTCGAATCCCATTCGCTGGCGGTGTTCAGCCCCAGCGGTTCGCAGTGCGACGAGCCTACGGCGATGGCGTAACGGTCGGCGATCTCTTTGTTTTCGGGTATTTTGTAGAAAGCCGTCGTCGCGTCGTGCATCGCCGGGGCCAGGTAGTTCGCCTGCAGGCGGAGCAGCAGTTCGCACACCTTCTCGTAGGTCTTCGGGCCGATGTTGCCCAGCTCCTTTTCGAAGTTCTCCTTCGCCCAGCGGTAGAGGCCCCAGTCCTCGTCGTTGATGAAGATGCCGCGGTATTTCACCGAGGGGCTTTCCGACGTGAAATCCGTGACGCGCAGCGTCAGCCGGTCGCGGTGTTTCACGGGGGCGTCCGCCCACCAGTACCACGGACTCACGCCGATGGCGCGCGACACCGAGAGCAAACCGTAGGCCGCGCCGCGGCGGTCGCTGCCCGCAATGACCAGCGCTTTGCGCACGCCGTGTCCCGGACGGTCGACCAGCCGGATTGCATAACGTTCCCAGCCGCCTTCGATGGCCGAAACGTCGATCCTGCCGGCTGCGATCAGTTCGTCGATCCAGCGGCTCTGACCGATCGTTCCGACGATCACGGCGCAGCGCGTCTTTGCGGGAAGCTCCTGTCCGGCGACGACCGGAATTTCGCGGCCCGTTACGCGGGCGACATCCGCGGCGAACAGCCCGGCGGCGGTTTCCACAACCGCGGCGTCCCCGGCGTCGTAACAGACGGCCGCGCCGGAATCCGCGGCGGCCAGCTCGAAGTCCGTGCGTGCGGCGGCCTGCCCGGTCAGCGTCACCTGCGCCTGCAGGGCCGCGGCCTGCATCCACAGCAGGGCTAAGGTTAAGAGGGTTTTTCGTATCATCGTAGTCTGAGTTTTAAAAGTGTGAAAAGGCCCGAAGATTCGTTCTTCGGGCCTTCTCGATTACAGTACCCGACGGCTTATTTCTGTTCGCGGCCGAGGTAGAATTCGTTGATCTGGATGGTGCCGCCCGGGTTGGTTCCTCCGTAAGCCGTACCGCGTGCGCAGTAGAATCCCAGGAAGGGCGATACCGTGCTGACATCGTTCCAGCCGATGAAGCGCAGATAGCGGAAGTCGTTCTCCGGGATCGGAACATTGTCCGTCAGCAGGTTCTCGTATACGTTCGGATCGGGCGTCAGCGCGACGCGTTCGGCGATGACCTCGAAGTTCGTGCCGTCGTTGCTGCCTTCGATGCGGTTGAAGCCCCACCAGCGGACGAGAATGTTCTTGTTGTTGTTGCCTTCCGGACGGTGGCGAATACGCAGGTAGTTGACCATGCCCGGATTGTCGCCGCGGTCGATCTGGAACCAGATTTCGGCGTCGGCGGGAATGCTGGTGACCTTGCCCGGACGGTCCATCGACAGCGTCGTGTTCTCGTTGCCGTCGATAGCGGCGGTCGCGCTGCTTCCGATCGAAGCGTCGGTTTTCCAGCCGTGCGAGAAACTCATCGACCATTTGCTGCGGTCCCAGTCGCCGAAGAACTCGGTGATCGAAACGCTCATCGTCGCCTTGATTTCGGGATGGTTCCGGGCAGCGGCCGTGATGGTGACGCTGCCGCTCCGGTGGCAGATCATGCGGCCGGTTTCGGCGTTCACCGATGCTGTTTCCGGATCGGAGGACGAGAAGATCACGCCTTCGTTCTGGTCCAACGGCTCGACCGAGAGGAAGAGGCTGTAACCGACTCCGGCGTAGGCGTCCATGGAGGGGGTGGAGAAGGAAATCGACTCGATATCGACCGGAATCTGATCGACGACCGTCACGGCGAAATAGGTTTCGATGCCGCCCACGTAGATCGAGATCATGGTGATGCCGGCTTTGTGTGCCGTTATGATGCCTTTGGGGCTGACCGTCGCCACTTCGATGTTCGAGGAATAGAAGAGCTCCGCCAGGTCGGTGGCGTTTACGGGCAGCACCGTCACTTTCAGCGACACGTCCTTCGTTTCGCCGACCTCCATGACCAGGCCGCCGCTCAGCTCCTCGTCGAGCACGACGCTCTCTGCGGGAACGTCCATCGTTCCCGGTTCGGGTATGCCGTCTTCGCAGCCGGCGCACAACAGGGCCGCTACGGCAAACAGACAAATACTTATCTTTTTCATAATTTGAAAGTCGTTTTTTCGGTTAAAGATTCCGGACCCCGGCGGCAGTACGCTCCGCCGCCGGAGCCGGAAAGTCTATTCGTCGAGGCCGAGGTACAGTTCCGCGATCTGAACCGTCGTTCCGCCTCCTACGCCATTGTCTTTGGTCGCCTGGCTGGAGTCGATCACGAACTTCAGATAGCGGTAACTCGACTTCGGGAACTTGATATTCGGACAAGTGCGGTGTTTGTCGATATTGCGCGATCCACCGTCGTTGGGGTCGATTCCGGCGGCGTGTTCCAGCCCCGGAATCACGGCATCCTTGGCGATCGAAGTAAAGGTCTGGCCGTCGTTGCTGCCCAGAATTTCGGCGAACTTCTTCAGACGGGTTACCCGGTCCGTGTTCCGGCAGGAGTTGTGCATGATCCGCACGTAATTCACCGGACGTTCCTGTTGCATGTCGACTACGAACCAGATCTCCTTGGCTTGCGTGGCATCGATGATCGGTGCAGGTGACACACTCTTTTTCGTGGGAGTTGCCATTCCGAAATTCGATCCGGTGACTTCCTTGAAAAGATTGGGATCGAATCTACCGTCGAATAGAGCCGTGTTACTATTCTCCTTGGGAGCACCGGGAAGGTCGTGGGAACTGTCGGAAACCGTCCATCCCGTGCGGTCGTGGTCGTGGGGATCGGTGATGTTGACGGCGAAATAGGCCTTTTTGGCTCCGGCAGTCTTGAAATCATTATTCTCGTTGCTCTTGGCGAGGATGACGAATGTGACCGTACCGACGCCCTTGCAGGTGACGATGCCGTTTTCGTCGATCGTGGCGATCTCTTCCGGACCGTAGGCGACGTATTTCACCCCTTCGGTCTGGTTCGCGGGCGTAAGCTGGAGCTGCGAATACAGGTCGAAGGTTGTGTTCGCCCCGAGAGCGACCGATGCCGAGCCTTGAATGGGCGTGGCTCCGTTCTTGATTTCGATCTTTTCGAGGTCGACCGGTACGTCGGCGGCGACGGTCAGCTCGAACGATGCCGAAACTCCGTCGATTGTGATCGAGATCGTCGTTTTTCCGGCTTTCAGCGGTGTTACGACACCCTCGGCGCTGACCGTGGCGACCTCCTTGTCCGACGAATCGTAGCTTTCGGCACGGTTCGAGGCGTTCTCGGGAAGCACAGCCGCCTTTCCGGCAAGCTCCAGCGTTCCGCTGAGGGGCATCGTATAGCCGTCTTTCCACTCGTCGGGCAGCGTGACCGACTCCACGGCGATCTTCTCGACCGTGAGGGTGAATTGGGCCGACTTGCCGTCGACGGAGATCGTGATCGTCGCTTCGCCGATGGCGATTGCCGATACGATGCCTTCTTCGGTGACCGACGCGATCATCGGGTTCGACGAATTGTAGCTTTCGGTCTTGTCCGTGGCGTTCGAGGGGAGGATCGTCGCCTTGCCGGCGATGTCGAGCGTTGCGCCGAGTTTCAGCGTTGCGCCGTCGGCCAGTTCGGCTGGCAGCGTAACCGACTCGACGGAAATCCGCTGCTCTTTGACCTCCACTTCGAAGTGCGAGTGCTTGCCGCCCACGCTGATCGTGACCATCGCCAGGCCCGGCTTCACGGCCTTCACGATGCCGGCTTCGTCTACCGAGACGGTCTCCGGGTCCGACGACTCGTAGGTTTCGGTCTTATCCGTGGCATTTTCGGGGCGTACCGTCACTTTGCCCGCTATGTCGGCCGTCTGGCCGACGACCAGCGTGATGCCGCTGCTCAGCGACGAATCGAGAGCGATCGCCGAAACGGGAATCACTTTGTCCGTGTCGGAACTGTCGTTGCATCCGGCACCCAGCAGGGCCGCCGCCGCGAACAGGAATATGCTGATTTTTTTCATCATCGTAAGTTTATCGGTTTATACGCTCTACCAGCCGGGATTCTGCACCAGCATGTCGCTGCGCTTGATCTCGTCCAGCGGAATGGGATAGAGGTAGTTTTTGTTCTTGAAGGAGCGGGTCTGCAACTTCGTGCGGGTGTAGTACGCGGGCTGCGCCTGATCGACGTTCATGCCGTGGAAATCGCCTCCCTGGCCGCCTTCGCCGGGCGCCTTGTCGGCGATCATCCAGCGGCGCACGTCGAAGTAGCGCTGTCCCTCGGTGGCCAGTTCGATGCGGCTCTCGCGGCGGATTGCCTCGCGCTGCAAGGTCTGGTTACCCTCGATGGCCGGATTCAGCGCCTCCAAGTCGTCCAGCCCGGCGCGCCGGCGCACCAGATTGACATATTTCAGCACGTCCTTGTTGCCCGGTTCCACTTCGTTGAGCATCTCGGCGTAGAGCAGGTAGAACTCCGCCAGGCGGAAAATAATCACCGGACGGTATTTCGAAGTCACGGCGCCGGAGATGTTGCCTCCGTAGACCGTGCGGTTCATGCGCTTGTAGAGCAGGTAACCCGTGAGCGGGGCGCCGTCGGCCACCGAGTTGTCATCCTTGCCGCCGCGGTAGAACTGAATCTCCTGATTGCTCATGTGCCACTTCATGCCCGAGAACGTGACGGTGTTGTAGAAACGGGGTTCGCGGTCGATGTACATCTTCGACACCTGAACGCCGTTGTAGGTTCCCATCTCGGCTTCGTTGGCGGGGTAGAGTTCCGACTTGGGGAGGAACGAGGTGGCCTTGACAGGCTTGCCGTCCTTCATGTAGAAGTCGTCGACCAACTCTTGCAGGACGTGGAATCCGCCCTGGCCCTGAGGCTGCGAACGCGGGGTGGCGAAGGTGTCGAATTTCTGTTCCCCCAGTTTGCCCCACGAGTTGGTCGAGGTGGCCCAGATAATCTCCTTGTTGTACTCCTGGAACAGGTTGTAGAGGTCCTTGTCCGGATTGCCCGTGTTGACGAGTTCGTAGCGGCTGCCCGATTCGGCGTAGTCGAGGAAATCGCGCAGACGGTCCACTGCCGTTTGCAGTTTCGAGTCGTCCCGGTCGGGGAAGAGCCGTTTTCCGTCCTTGTTGGTCAGCGCCAGGCCCTCGGCCCATCCGCCGTTGAAGAGCGGGCTGGCGGCGTAGACCCACAGTTTGGCGCGCAACGCCAGCGCGGTGCCCTTGGTGGGCACGGCGCGGAGGTTTTCGTTGTCGTGGTAGGGCTCCTGCGCCATCTCTTCCATGCACTCCTTCAGCTCCCGGTCGATGAATTCGATCACCTCGTCGAGCGAGTTGCGCGGAAGGTCGAGGTTGTCTTCCAGCGTCATCGAATGGTCGACGATGGGAATCGGGCCGTACATCTCCATCAGGTAGTAGTGGTAAGCCGCACGCATGAAGCGGACGTTCGCCTTGTAGAGCTTGATCTCCGCTTCGGTCAGGCGGTCGGCGTCGGGACCTCCCTCGTCCACGATCGGATGAGCCTGTTCGAGGAAGATATTGGCCTGCCGGATGCTCTCGTAGAGCGTGTTCCAGCGCTGCGAATTGTTGTTGGCCGAGTTCCACTCGGTGTATTTGCCCGCATTGTTGGCCAGCCGCGTGTAGATTTCGTCGGAGTAGGCGGTCCAGGGATTTCCCATCGGGCTGTCCGTGACCCAGACGGCCGAATAGTCCGGGCGGTTGTTGAAGACCTGCGAATACCATTTTTTGGTGCGGTCGACATTGCTGAACACCTGCGAGATGTCGGAGATGCCGCCGGCCAGTTCGTCGGACACGTCGAGGAAACTGCACGACCAGACCGTGCAGGCCAGCAGTCCGAGGGAAAGTATTTTTACAAAATTCTGTTTCATAGTTCGTTCTCCTTGATTAGAAGTTGACTTCGAGTCCCAGCGTGAAGGTGCGGGACATGGGATAGCTCATGCCCTGGTTTCGGTTGCCCTGCTCGGGGTCCCAGTATTTGATGTCGTCCCAGACGCAGAGGTTGTTGCCCAGCATGTAGATGCGGGCCGCGTCGAGGCGGATCTTGCGGAGGAAGGTCTTGGGCAGGTTGTAGCCGATTTCGAGATTCTTGAAGCGCAGGAAGTTGCCGCTCCGGAGCCACCACGTGCTGGGTTCCTTGTTGACGTTGTGGCTGTAATGGCTGTGCAGACGCGGCATCGTGACATCCTGGCGCGGGTTGTCGGCCGTCCAGCGGTCGAGGAACAGCGTACGGTAGTTGGATTTGTCTTCATACCAGTTGAAGGGCCAGAAGTGATTGTTGCCCGAGGCCAGCAGTACGGACGAGTTGCCCGTGCCCTGGAAGAACGCGCTTACATAGAAGCCTTTGTATTCGATGTTGAGGCCGAAACCGTAATTGATCTCGGGATTGTAGGGGTGTCCTACGCCGCGCATCTTGTCGTTGCTGTCGATCACGCCGTCGTGGTTCAGGTCGGCGTACTTGATGTCGCCCGGGCCGAGGGTTCCTTGCAGCGCGACGGTCGGGAGACCCGGACGCAGTTCGTAGGAGTAGGTTCCGTTGGGATTCTGCGTGCGGATGAAATCGTCTTCGGTGTAGAGGCGCTCGGCGATGTAGAGCGTGTTCTCGTTCACGCGCGTGCCGGTGATCCGCTGGTAGTCGTAGAGTTGGTTCAGCTCGTCGTATTCGATGATCTTGTTGCGCGCGAAAGTGAACGTACCGCGGGCGCTGATGCGGACTTTGCCGAAGTCGTGGCGGGCGTTCAGGCTGGCGTCGACGCCCCAGTTGTCAACGATACCGTAGTTCTGCCACGGTTTGGCGTGGAATCCGGCGACTCCGGGGACCGTGTTGCGTTCCAGCAGGATGTCCTTGCGGCGGTTGTTGAAATAGTCGGCCGTGAGTTCGATTTCGTTGTCGAAGAAGCCGAGGTCGAGTCCGACGTTGCGCTTGGTTTCGATCTCCCAGTGGATGTCGTTGTTGATGAAACGCAGGTCGTAGATGCCGGCTCCCATGCCGTTCGAGGCCGAGGTTCCGATGCCCTGGTTGAAGGTGTGGCCCTCGGTGTTGAACGTCGCGCGGTAGAGGAAGCGGTCGGTTCCCGTGTCGTCGTTACCCGTGCGGCCCATCGAGAGACGGATTTTCAGGTTGTTCATCACCTTTTTCAGCCCTTCGGGATAGAATTTCTCGTTGGAGACGAAGTAGCTGACGCCGACGGCCGGGAAGAAGCCGAAACGGTTCTTCTTGGCGAAGGTTTCGCTGCCGGTGTAGCCGAAGCTGCCCTCGATGAAGTAGCGGTTGTCGTAGGAATAGGTCACGCGGCCCACGATGCTCTGTTTGCGGAAGGGGAGCACCGGATCGTTCTTCTGCTGCTCCTTCTGCATGTAGAGGATCATGGCGCTGACGTTGTGGACATAGTTGAACGTGCGCTGGTAGTTGACGGCGCCTTCGATGTAGATTTTGCGCAGATAGCTCGTCGAGGTGAACTTGGGGTCCGATATCTCGGGCGATCCCGACGAGGTGGTGGTGAAGACCAGGTTGCCTTCGGCGTCGCGGCCGCTGGCGTGGTAGAGGCTCGGCCAGTAGTCGCGCAGCGTCGCCGAACTGCCGTCGTAGTCGAAGCTGACGCTTCCGCGGACGCTCAGACCCGGGGTGATGAATTTCAAGTCTTGTTCCAGTTTGATGTTCGACTGGATCTTCACGCCCCACTCCTGGCGGTAGCCCTGATTGTAGAGCATGTTGTAGGGGTTGCGGTTGTTCGAGTCGGCCTGCTTCTCGTAGCTGGCGAGCGTGCCGTCGCTGTAAATGGCCGGGAAGAGGTACGACGGCGTGTGCAGCATGAAGCTGAAGATGTCGTCGGCCGAACGGTTGGCCGTGCGGCGGTGTACGTACTGACCCGCGAGATCGACGCTCAGGCGCGTGGTTTTGCTCACTTTCAGGTCGATGTTGCTGCGCAGGTTGTAGCGCTCGAATCCGAAGTTGCTGTCGTATTTGCCGTTGGGGTTCTCCTTGAAGACGCCGTCCGACTGGTAGTAGGCCATCGAGACGAAATATTTGGCATTTTCGGCGCCGCCGCGGAAGTTGAGCGTGTAGCGCTGGCTGTGCACGGCTTTGCGGACCAGTTCGTCGATCCATTGCGTGTTCGGATAGAGGTCGTTGTCCGCGCGGTCGCGGTAGAGCTGGATTTGCGCGGCGCTGAAACTGGGCGTGAGTCCGTCGTTGGACCGGGCCTCGTTGGCCAGTTCGAGGTAGTCCCACGAATCGACGAACTCGGGCAAACGCTGCGGCGAGGCGATCGACTGTTCGATGCGGAACGAGATTTTGGGACGGGAGATCGTACCGCGCTTGGTGGTTACGAGGATGACTCCGTTGGCACCCTCGGCGCCGTAGACGGCCGTCGCCGCGGCATCTTTCAGGATGCTGAACGTTTCGATTTCGTCGGCCTCGATGTTGTTGATGTCACGGGGAATTCCGTCGACGAGCACCAGCGGGTTGGTTCCGCCCTTGAAGGTGCTGATACCGCGAATCCAGAATTCGGCATCGTCGCGTCCCGGTTCGGCGCTGCGCTGGATGCTGATCAGACCGGCGAGCTGTCCGGCGAGGTTGCTCGTCAGGTTGCTCGACGACGACTGCATCAGGTCGCGCGACCCGACGGTGGCGATCGAGCTGACCATCGCCTGGCGTTTCTGCTTGCCGTAGCCGACGACGACGACCTCTTCGAGCAGGTCCGTGTCGGACTTCAGTTTGATGTTGATTACTTCGCGGCCGTCGGTCGGCAGAGTTTGCGACAGGTAGCCGATGTAGCTGACCGTGATCTGCTGTTTGGGCAGTACGTCGATGACGAAGAGTCCGTCGGTGTTGGTCGTCGTTCCGACGTTGGTGTCTTTGATGTAGACGGTGGCGCCGACCAGCGGTGCTCCGTCTGTGTCGGTGACGGTTCCGGTGATGCGTCGTTTCCCCGTTTGCGCGGAGGCGCCCTGTGCATGGACAGCGCCGACGTTCACCGACAGGAACATCACAAGAAGCAGGGCGAAGCTCACGCTTTTCAGGGCTCTGGCGCACCCGGTGCTTGTTTTATAAAATTTTTCCATACGGTTTTAGTTGATTGATGATAATAATTCAGAGGTTGTCCGGGCCGAGGAAGCCCGTGGTCCGGGAGGCGAGTTTCACCCCGGACCGAATGTTCCTTCATTCGGTCTGCTGTATTTTTTTCATAGGCATGCAGGAGAATTTTAGGTTAGTTTTCGTGACGTTTATTGCTGTTGTTCGTTGGCCAGTTCTGTCAGTGCATAGGCGCACCACATCACGGCAGCCTGTCCGTGCAGGTCGCCGGTGTATTTCTCCCGGTCGCGGTAGTATGCGTAGCTCGTGCCGGCTCCGGTCCCGCAGCAGACGTTCCGGATTTCGAAGTTGGTGTTCAGGTAGTTCTGGATTCCCAGCCAGCCTTTGCGGGCGACCGTGCCGTAGGTCTTCTCGTCGAGCCAGCCGTTCTTCACGCCGAGGATCATCGCATAGGTGAACATGGCCGATCCGGAGGTCTCCTCCCACATGTCGCCCTGATTGGGGTAGATCAGCTGTCCCCACAGGCCGCTGTCATACTGATAGGCGCTCAGCGTGGCCATCATTTTCTTGTATTCGGTGAGAATCCGGTTGCGGTAGACGTCGTATTTCGACGATTTGGGGAGCATCCGCAGCATTTCGGGCATTCCCACGGCCATCCAGCCGTTGCCGCGGGCCCAGAAGAATTTGGCGGTGGGGGCGTGGTAGAAAATCCCGTTTTCGCCCGGCAGTTCGTCGAGGTAGAGAATCATCTCTTTGGCGGCCCGCTCGATATACTTTTCGTCGCCCGTGGCCAGATAGGCCTGCGACTGGAGCGCCGTGATCATGAACATATCGTCGATCCACAGGCGCGTCTGGTACGAATAACCCAGGTTGTGATAATACTCGGGGTTCTTCATCTTCTCCAGGTATTTCTGCTCCGTCGGCAGCTCCCACTGCTGGTCGGCGTAGCGAAGTCCCAGGTCGAGGTACTTTTTGATCTCCGACTCGGCTGCGCCGCGCTGCTTTTTGACGTAGTAGATATGGAGCGGCACGGCGCCGAAGATGTTGTAGTCCACGGCGTTGTTTTCCGTGCGGGGAATCTGCGTCACGAGGCTCTTGTTCGGTTCGATGTTCTTGTCGTCCACTTCGAGGAACTGGTCGAACTTCGCCACCAGCCGGTTGAACAGATCGTTGTTACCGGCCGCCTCGGCGTACCAGAATGCACCCAGCCAGGCACAGACGTCGGGGTAGGAGGTCAGCGTGCTCTTCGTCTTGGAGTGCATGTCTCCCCAGTTGGAGTTTCCCGAGCGGATGAAGAGGTTGACAACCCCTTCGCCGACCGTTTTGGGACCCTTCCGGTCCGGGAAGTTGATCAGGTCGTAATCTTCGACTTCGGGCGTCGGGTCGGGCTTGGGTTTGGGCTTTACGCCCGATCCGGAGGTGGCTTTCTCGCTGCATGCCGCCAGGCACAGCCCGGCGAAGGCGAATCCGAGAAGGAATGTTTTCAGAATTTTGTACATGATAGGGGCTGGTTTACCGTTTCGGCGTCAGTTTGTAAGGTTTCACGTCGCAGGAGAGCGCATAGGCGCACCACAGCATGGCAGCCTGTCCGTGTAGGTCGCCGGTCAGGCGGCGGCGGTTCTGATACCAGTCGAAGCTGTTTTTGGCGCCGGTTCCTTCGCAGACGTTGCGGAGGTTGTCTTTCTCGTCGAGGTAGGAGAGCAGCGTCAGCCATGCCTTGCGGGCGGCCGTGCCGTAGATTTTCCGGTCGAGCCAGCCGTTCTTCACGCCGAGGATCATCGCGTAGGTGAACATGGCCGTCGAGGAGGTCTCTTTCCAGGAATTGGGGTTGTCGATGATCTGACGCCACATGCCGTCGTAGGCCTGATAGCGCAGCAGCGTCTCCATCATCTGCATGTAGGCCGCCCGGATGCGCGGCAGGTAGGGGTTGTCCTTCGGGAGCATGCGGAGCATCTCGGCCATGCCGACGGCCATCCAGCCGTCGCCGCGGCCCCAGAAATAGGGCGTGCCGGTGTGGTGGTAGAAGAGTCCGTTGGGACGCTGGATGCGGTCGAGGTAGAGCGCCATCTCACGGGCGGCGCGGTCGATATACTTCTTGTCGCCCGTAACCAGATAAGCCTGGGCCTGCAGGTCGGTGATCATGAACATGTCGTCGACCCAGAGCCGGGTCTGCCACGAGTAGCCGTCGTCGGCGTATTTTTTCGCTTCGGACAGCTGCTTGTAGTGCTGCGGATTGGCGGGCAGCTCCCACTGGCCGTCGGCATACTTCATGCCCAGCTCCAGGTATTTCGGATCGTGGTTGCGTTTGTAGATTTCCAGCGGCACGGCGCCGAAGACATAGAAATCGACGACGTTGTGATCCTTGGGAAACAGGTTGGGCTGCAAGTTCTTTTGCGTGGTGAACAGCGGTTCGAAACGCTCCACGAGCCGGGTGTAGAGGCTGTCGTTGCCGGTTCCGGCGGTGAACCACAATGCGCCCAGCCAGGCGCAGACATCGGGATAGGTTACAAGTGTTACCTTGTACTTCGAGTTGATGTCGCCCCAGTGCGAGTGCGGAGTCTGGAGGTAGCGTTCGGTGAGCCTTATGCCGATCTCTTCGGGTTGGCATCCCTTCGGGAATTTTTTCAGGTCGTAGCTTTTCTGCGCCTGAACGTTCGAGGCCGCCGCGAGCAGCAGCAGGGTTTGTACAACTAAAAGGAATTTTTTCATCGGTTTGCGGTACTGTTATTCGGTTAGGTTAACAATGCGAAGATGTTTTCAGAGCGTCTCTCCCGAGGGCAGCAACAGGGCTTCGCCCCATCCGGCGCCTTTCCCGAAATCGGGCGTTCCGTCGGCGTTCCACGTGAATTTCTCGACAAAGGGGTAACGCTGGCCCCATCCGCCGTCGGAATAACGCATGGCGTGGTAGACGATCCAGTCCTCGGTTCCGTCGGGGGATTTGGTGAAGGTGCAGTGTCCCAGTCCGTTGACTCCGGATACCGGTTCCTTCGTGTTGTCGCAGCGCCAGAAGGCGTAGTTGTTCGACTTCTTCCAGTCGGCCGGATTCATCGGGTCGCCGTCGTTCATGTCGAGCATCAGCCAGGCCAGCCGGTAGTTCTTGGTCCACGACGGGTTGCAGGAGTAGACGATGAAGAGCTTGCCCTTCTCCTCGTTGACGAGTATGGCGGGACCCTCGTTGATCTTGCGTCCGTCCATCGTTTCCCAGGACTGCGTGGGGGTCGAGAGGATGACCATTGACGAGGAGATGGTGCAGGGGTCCGACATCGTAGCGATGCGGATCTGCTGAACGGCGTCGGTTCCGTTGCCCGACCAGACGGCATAGCGCTGACCCTTCAGCTCGAAGGTCGTCAGGTCGATGGCATATTCCGTGTTCTCTATGGTGGGCTTGATGCCCGGCTGGTAGTTGTAGCCCGTGTAAAGCATGCCCATATCCTCCCATTCGCCCAGCGGGTCGTTGGCTTTCGAACGGAGTACGCCGCTGCGCTGGGTGCTGTAACCGGTGATTCCGTCCTGTCCGCGGCGTCCGGCCGCGTAGTATACGTACCAGCGGTCGCCGATGTGGAACAGCTCGGGAGCCCAGAGGTCGGCGATGTTCCACGGTTTCGAGGGACCTTCGTAGGGGAGGCTCCATTTCTTGGTGGTGCTGTTGATTGCCGTGAGCCGCGAGGAGCGCGAGATGGCGATGCCGTTGCCGCTCGCCTTGCAGGTGTAGTAATATTCGCCGTCCTTGACGATGTAGGGATCGGGCATCGTGGCGACGTTACCCCCGATGGTGATGGGGTTGGTGAAGGTCAGCGCCGACTGCGTGATGGTGATCTCGACCGGATTGACGCCGTCGGCCGTGAAGCGGACGATGCCCGTGCGCTTCTCCGTGCCGTTCGTCTCGAAGGAGATGCGCACCGAGAGGTCGCCCTTGCCGCTGTTGGGGGTTACGCTGAGCCATTTGCTCCGCGGCTCGGCGATCCATTCGGTGTTCGACGACACGAAGATTTCGAGCGATCCGGCGGAGTTGGACACCATCTTTTCGCTGAAATTGAGCCGGACATACGGTTTTCCGGTGTTGCCGTTGTCGGAGTCGTCCTTGCTGCAATGGCTGCAGCACAGCATCATCGTGACAATGGCCAGGAAGGCAGTCAGAAAGGAGAAAATTCGTTTCATATTCATTTTGTTTTAGAAGTTAGTTCATTGTGATCCGGCGAAGCCATTCCCGCCGGGTGGTCGTGCCGTCGGCCGTTATTTTCCGTCCGGCGAGCGAGCTCCAGAGACGCGCCGTGGGTTCGTCGAGCGGGCGGTCGAGGCCGGCTTCCCATTCGGGGAAGAAGCCCCGCAGCGCCAACCGCTGTACGGCGGCGTAATCGGGATCGCCGGGTTTCAGGTCCCGCAGGTAGACCAGCACAGCCCCGTGGCGGAGCAGGCGTTCCTGCAACGTGTCCACGGTGATTTCGCGGACGTTCCGGCGGCTGTCGATCGCCAGTGCGGCTGCCGTTCCGGCGGCTTCGCCCAAGGCCATCCAGCAAGGCTCCATGCGCAGGGTCGAGAATCCGACGTGGCTGCCCGAGACGGCTGCCGGGAAGAGCAGGTTTTCGACCCGCCGGGGAACCATCACGCCGTAGGGAACCGTGTAAACGGCCGTCGGGTGGCTGAAGAATCCGTCGAGGTGTATGCGCCCCGGCTCGCGTTTGCGCACGGCGTGCGAGTCGAGGGCGTAGTGGCTTGCGGTGACCGAACTGCGGTGGAGCGGCGGACGCTTCCCCTCGGCTTCGGGCAGGGCGTCTTTGGCGGTGAAGAAATAGCAGCCTTCCAGCCGCCGGCCTTCGCGGACGTAGACCTGACGCGGAAATCCGTCGTTGTCGCGGTATTCGTCGGCGGCGAGGCCCCACCGCAGACAGGCTTCGCGGAAATGCGCGGGCAGCGCCTCGTCGTGCTGGGCGAACCACAGCAGGCCCAGCGTATAGTCGCGCAGACGCTCTGCGAAACGGTCGCGCCACGCCCAGCCGGCCGTCGGCCACGGCCAGTTTTCTTCGGGCAGGTCCGTGGAGATGAGTGCGAGGTGTTGGTTGTTGGCGTCGGTCTTGGCATTCGGCAGGCGGGTCATGCTCGTCACCTTGGCCATGCCCCAGACGTCGCCGGGGGCCGAGGTCCGCTCTCCGGCCCCGATGCGCCGGCGGTTCCGGGCGATAGCCGCCGAATCCGCCCTGCGGTAACGAGCGTCCGTGTTGCGTCCGTCCAATACGTCGCCGACCAGCGAGGCGTACTCGCTGCGGTCGTAGTTTTCGGGCCGGGGGATCGCCAGCCGGTTCTGCGGATCGTCCGTCAGACAGAGGCGGTAGTTGTAAGCCTGGATGGCGTCGTCGCCCTCATAGGTCGTGCCGTCGGCGTCGGGACCGTGCTTCCACCAGCGGTAGATTTTTCCGGCGCAGGGTTCGCCGTATTCGTCGGCCCCTTCGCGTCCGGTCCGGAACGGAACCCCTGCGGCTGCGCCCAGGTCGCCTTCGTAGGTCGCGTCGATGAACACGGCGCCGCGGTATTGTTCCTCCCGGCCCGTCGTGCGGTCGAGGATGCGGATCGAAACGATTCGGTCGCCCCGCTTCTCGACGTAGTGCGCTTCGGCGTCGAACTGGCGTCCGGTCAGAACCGTAATGCTTCCGGGACCGGCCTCGGCGAGCATTCGTTCGAAGGTCTCCGCCGCCACCGACGGTTCGAAATGGTATCCGTCGCTGCAATCGCGCGCCTGCGGGGAGCCGGCGCCGTATTTTTCGGTGTAACGGGCCTTGTTCAGCGCCACGAAACGGGCGAACAGTCCCGCCGTGGCGCCCCGCGTGGCGATGTCCGTGGCGCCCAGTCCGTTGACCGGGAGCCCGCCGACGTGTCCCGAGCGTTCGAGGATGACGCTGTTTTTTCCTTCGCGTGCGGCGGCGACGGCGGCGGTGATCCCCGCAGGGGTCCCGCCCACGATCACCACATCGTAGGTGTGCTTGCGGGTCAGGATGCCCATTGCCAGGATGAGGGCGAAAATGTACAGCAGGAGTTTCACGGACGCCGGATTTTGACCTTGAATTCGCGCGTGTCGAGATTGAAGCCCCTCACGACGAGCGTGTATGTCTCTCCGGGGAGTTTGTCGAGTGCCGTTTCGATGCGCACTGTCCGGCTCTCGCCCGGCATCAGGCAGAGGAAGTTGTCGGTGTAGAACGACGGCCGCACGGGCTTGCGCCGCTCGTCGAGCCACTGTACCTGCGTGAAGAACGCCACCGTGCGGCCGGTGTTTTTCAGTCGGAGGTCGATGTAGTGGCATCCGTCGTCCACCGAGGTTTCGTACGACGCGGCGACGCGGGTTCGGGCCAGTTCGCCGAGCGACTGGAATCCCGCCGTCGCCGGGCCGGTGAGCGTGTTGGCGCCCTTGTATTCGTTGTCCGAACGCCAGTAGAAATTGCTGCCCGCCTGCTTGCCGCGTTCGTCGAAGAGTTTCAGCCTGATGAACTGCACCGGGGTCTTCGACGCCGAAAAATCCAGCGTCAGCACGTCGTTCGCAACGCCGTCTTCGGGCAGGTCGACCGTCGCCGACTGCGAGTCGATGCGCCGCATGTCGAGGTCATAGACCTCGGCCGTAACCCGGTAGCCGCGGTATGCGCGGTAGTGGTCGTTGACCACCGACACCGTGTTTTTCAGGTAGTCGAACTGCGGGTGGAGGGGCTCGCAGGCGTTCTGCGCGGCGTAGAGCGCCGCGGTGGGTTCGAGCGACCAGTCCCACATGCGTCCGGCGACCTGACGGACGGCCGAATTGTGGTACCAGTAGAGGAATCCCGACGTGTAGCGGTCGCCGTAGCCGAACTTGTTGTAGTTCCAGACCTCCCAGATGCTCTTGTAGTTCATGGCGCCGAGGAACTGCGCCTTTTCGGCGAATTCCTCGATGTTCTGCGAGGGTCCGTATTCGTTGGTCATGTCGGTGTAGAGCGTCGACATGAGGTGGAATCCATTGCCGTCGGAATAGTCCCAGACCGCTTTGTTGATGGGCCACAGGTCCTTTTCGTCCATCATTTCGCGCAGGCATTCGACCGTCGGCAGGCACGGGGCGCCGTATTCGGGGTTGAAGCCGTAGACGCGGCTGCCGCGCGGCGAAGCCTTGTCCTCGTAGTGGCTCATGATGTTGACCTGCTTGTAGGGACTGCCGTCGTGTATGCCGCCGCATTCCGACTGCATCTGATAGCCGCGCGTGCCGTCGAGTTTTTCGAGCAGTCGTTCCATCTGCGGCATTTCGGTGCTCTCGTTCGACGAGACATAGTAGGCCAGCGAGGGGTGGTTGCGGATGCGCTTCACCGTGGAGACCACGTTCGCGTAGTAGACGCCCGGATCGTTGGGGTGGTTGGTGTCGCCCGTCATCCAGAACTCCTGCCAGACGAGGATGCCCAGCGAGTCGCAGAGCTGGAAGAAATAGTCCGATTCGGTGATGCCGCCGCCCCAGAAGCGGATGAGGTTCACGCCCGATTGGGCCGTGTAGCGCAGTTCGGCGCGGGTGCGTTCGTCCGACGTGCGGAGCATGGCTTCCGGGAGCCAGTTGGTGCCCCGGATGAAGAGCGGCCGGCCGTTGACGCTGAACGTGCGCGACCTGTCCGGCGTGTCGGTCGTGGAGGTGATCTCCCGGATGCCGAAGCGCGTCGAGATCGAATCGCTGACCCGGCCGTCGAACTCGACTTTCAGCGTCAGGTCGTAGAGTTCCTGTTTCCCTTTGTTCAGCGGCCACCACAGGCGCGGATTGCGGATCACCAGCTGCGGGAACTCCTCGGGCGTAAAGACTACCTCCTTCGCCTCGCCGCGGTAGAGCGACACCTCTTTTTCGAAGCGGATGCCTTCACCGCGGATTTCGCCGCTGACTTTGGCTTTCCGCCAGGCGTTCTGCGGGATGTAGTCGGGATAGCTCACCTCGACCGAGACGGTCTGGCGCGCCACGTCGTAGCCGGGTTTCGACAACTCGGATTTCACGAACGGATGTGCCAGCCGCACGCGCCCGGTGGTGAAGAGCGTGATGTCGCGCCAGATGCCGGTGTTGCGGTCGCGGATGCCGTCGAGGTAGAAGAAGTCCCACCCGACGGTCATCAGCTGGGTGACGTTGCGGCCGATCTCGCCGTTGCCGCCGTTCTGGAACTCGCCGTTGGCGCCGAACGACTTGCCGCCCTTGGGGCGTATCGTGCCGGGCATGTCCACGGGGTAGACCTTCACGGCCAGGACGTTCTCCCGGTCGAACGTGATCTTGTCGGTGATGTCGATGACGCGCTGCAGGAACATGCCGGCCGTGTTGCCCACCATGCTGCCGTTGAGCCAGATTTCCGCGCGGTAGTTGATGCCGTCGGCCTGGAGCCAGACCTTTTTGCCGCCGCATTCCTTCCGGTCGAGCCGGAACTCCGTCCGGAACCAGTAGGTGTAGAAATCCCGTCCGGCGCGGTAGAGGTCGGGGATGAGGTTCGACTCCAGCTTGTTGTTGAGCCCGTAGTACGGCTCGGGGTAGACGCCGTCGTGCACCAGCGAGTTGAGCACCGTTCCCGGGACCACCGCCGGCAGCCACTCTTCGGTCGGGAGCTTGGCGGAGGAGACCTCCTCGGAGCGTACGCCCACCTCGTCGGCGCGTTTCATTTTCCAGTCGAACTGCCCGCCGTGGCCCTCCTTCGAGGTCAGGGTGCAGATCGTCTCGCGTTCTTTCAGGGCGTTCTGCGCCGGTGCGGCGAGCGGTGCGAGGAGAATGAGGAGCAGTAGAATTCGTGTCATTTTCCAGTGGGTTTATCGGTTGGCGAAATAGTTCGAGACGCGGTCGGGGCTGAGCATCTGCCAGAGCGACGCCACGGTCCAGCCCGGCGCGAAGATGTCGTTGTAGAAGCCTTTGCCGTTCTTGCCGTAATCCCAGGCGGTGTGCTGTACGACCTCGGGGTAGTAGCCCGTGCGGGCGATCCCGAACATCGACCCTTCGACGGGCATCAGTTGGAGCATCGAGCTTCGGATTACGGCGCTCATGCGCTCGAAGCGGGGTTCGTGGCACGCTTCGGCCAGAAAGTCGAGCACCGTGGCGAATTCGAAGATGAAGACGTCGACGTGGTTGTTCTCCACCGACACGTTGCCCCAGCCGCGGGAGCGGAAGCCCACGTCGCCGAGCATCTGCCCCTGGGCGAAAGGCACGTCCCAGAGGTAGTACCACGAAAGGGCGAAATAGGCCGCCTCCCGGCACAGATCGACGTAGCGCTGCCGTTCGGCGCCCTCGGAGATGAACGTCAGGTAGTACATCGCCGTTGCGGCATAGAGCGAAGCCTCTTTGTCCTCGCAGTTGGCGTCGAGCGTCGACGAGAAGTAGTCGGCTTTGGAAATGAGATTCTTTTCGAGATAGTCGGCCGTGCGTTCGGCGCTCCGGCGGTAAGCCTCGTCCTTGAAATAGGCATAGGCCATCGTCAGGGGCAGCGTGGCCGAAGGGGTGCTGCCGCCCGAGGCGTCCACGACCGTCAGGTTGTCGCGGAATTTGCGGGGGAAACTGCCGTCGGGATTCTGAAGCGTGCGGAATTTCTCCAGCAGGGTCCGGATACGAGCCTCCCACCGGGGATGGCTGCGGCCGTGTTGTTTCTCATAGTCGAGGTAGTTCAGCAGGGCGTAGAGGCCCTCCGACTGACGGCGGATACTGTAAACGTCGGTCTCGCGTTCCCGCTTGAAATCGACCACCTCGCGGATCAGGCCGCCCGGTGTGAATCCGTATTGCAGGTAGCTGTCGAAGATCGACCGGGCCTCTGCTGCGAGTTTCTCGCGGCCGTTCGCTTCGGCGTATTCCAGCGCGTTGAAGGCGTTGAGCAGCACGCGGCCCACGAATCCCACCTCGGCGATACCCGTGCTTTCGCAGTCGGCCGTGCGGAGTTCCACGCCGGAGGTGAATTTCAGCGGATAGTCCCCGACGTAGCTTTGGGAGAAATATTCGGCCAGGACGGCCTTGGCCTCGGCAGGGGTGTAGCGCGGGCTGACGGGCCGGGGATCGAGCGCGTCGAAGGAGTCGTTCCACACTTCGGCCACGAACGACGAATAGGAGGGGCTGGCACCCTTCCGGATCGTCCATGTCAGGCGGCGCGTCTCGCCCTTCTCCAGTTTTTCGAATGCCCGGACGGCCGGGGCGAGGGTCAGTTTGCGGATATAGGATTTCGGGGCTTCGCAGTAGGGGAACCCGAAGACCAGCGCCGCGTGCGCGTCCGCATTGCGGAATCCCGTGAAGCCCAGCGATGTTTTGCCCGAGAGGATCACCTCGCCGTAATTGTGACAGGCGAGCGCCTCGCAGTCGGGCGTGTCGGTGCGGAGCACCGTGTAATAGGTTCCTGATTTTTCGTCGTAGATACCCGTGAGGGGCGTGCTCAGGCGGTCTTCGCGCACCTGCCAGCTGTCGCTGGTGTGGAATGAGGGAGCCGATTGGGGCGACCGCAGGTTTTTGTGATACCAGAACCCGGGCATATAGAAGAGACAGTTCTCGTGGACGAGGTCCGTGCTGAACGACTGCTCTACATTATAATATAGGAGATCGTCCGCCGTCAGCGTGAGAACGATCCTGATTTCGCTGTCTGTTTCGGTTTTTTGCCGTCGGATGGTCAGCGGCAGCTGTCGGTCAGCCTCTAAAATTCCCCCCCCCTCCTTGGCGGTTTCGCGCAGGTTATAGGTCACGGCGTTGTTACCCGGGGTTTTCAGTGTGATTCGCTGCGACAGGCGGCCCTCCATGGCAGAGGTTTCACCGGCTATCACGCAGCATGCGAACAGGATGGGAATGCACTTTTTCATCGGTTACTTTCGGTCCGGCAGCCGTTCGGGGCGTGCCGTTTTAAGTTGGGTGTTTTACTTAGAACAAAGGTATGAAAGGGAAAACCGGTGCAAGAAAATATAGTCGCTATTAACACAAGAATTATCTCAATTTTGTATCGCCGCCGGGATAAACGGATTGTTTTTGATTTGTAATGTGTTGTTTGTGAATTGATTGCGTTGGCTGCCTCTTTTGTCTCAGTGTCTACGGGATATTTTTTTGTGATTTTAATTACTTATATTTGTTCTGCTAACCAAAACTTCGTATGGGAAAATTCTACTCGCTTGTCTTTGTGCTTTGCTGCGGCGTTTTTCTGGGCCGTGCGCAGTCGATCCATTTCGACCGGCTGGACATCAACGACGGATTGTCACAAAATACGGTTACCTCGATCATTCAGGATGACAAGGGCTTCATGTGGTTCGGCACGAAGGACGGCCTATGCCGCTATGACGGGAAATCGTTCAAGACTTTCATGCACGATCCCCGTCTCACGACCGGACTGGGGAACAGCCTGATCAAATGTCTCGTCCAGGACCACGACCACCGGATTTGGGTCGGCACCGACTCGGGGCTTTATATCTATGACCCCGAGACGGAGAATTTTTCCGGTGTGCCGCTCTACGCTGCCGACGGGAAGCCGATCACCAAGCCCATTTCGATCCTCGACTGCGACCGGGAAGGCCGTGTCTGGATCGTCGTGGAGAACAGCGACGTTTTCTGCTACGACCCGCAGACCCGCGGGGTCGAGTGCCGTTACAAGCCGCGGAAGCCGCTGCGCAGCCTCGCCTCCGATAAGAACGGTGTCATCTGGTTCGCCGGCTATGGCGGCGGGCTTTACTGTACCGAAGACCTGTTCCAAAACGTGAAGCCGTTCCTCGATGCCGACGGGCAGGAGATTTATCCCAAGGACATCATCTCCTTCATCTGCCTGAGCGACTACAACGAGATGTACCTTGGGCTGGAGGAACACGGCGTGGCGAAGGTGGACCTCGTTGCCGGGACGGTCACCCGGCTCCGGCTGTCGGACAATCCCGATGCACCGCTGTTCGTGCGGCACATCCTGCCGTATTCGCCCGACGAGTTGTGGATCGGCACCGAATCGGGCATCGTCGTCTACAACATTCGCACCCGGCGCTACCAGCATTTGAAAAGTTCTCCTTACGACCCTTATTCGCTCTCGGACAACGCCGTTTACTCGCTCTGCAAGGATCGCGAGGGCGGGTTGTGGATCGGCTCGTTCTTCGGAGGCATCAATTACCTGCCCCAGCGGAATTCCGATTTCGAGAAATATTACCACACCGACGATCCGCACAGCCTCCGGGGCCGCCGCGTGCGGGAAATCTGTCCGGGCAGCGACGGGCGGCTCTGGATAGGCACGGAGGATGCCGGACTCTATACGTTCGATCCCGCAAACGGCTCGTTCCGCTTTTTCTCCCCGAGCCGGGAGTTCACCAACGTCCACGGACTGCTGATGGACGGGGACGACCTCTGGGTGAGCACCTTTGCGAAAGGTATCTGGGTGATCGACACCCGGACGGGCCGTATCCGCAAATACGACAACGACAACAAGCCGGGGCGGCTGTTCAGCAACTATGTTTTCGCGCTCTACAAGACCAACGGCGGGCGTATCTACGTGGGAACCATGCACGGCCTTCAGTATTACAACCGCGAGACGGACCGATTCCTGCACGTTCCGGAGATCAACGGCGGCAAGATGGTCCACGATATCCGGGAGGATTCGGACGGGAATCTGTGGGTGGGCACCTCCTCCAACGGCGTTTACCGCTACGATGCGCGCAATGATGCCTGGACGCAGTTCTTGCACGACGGCGACGATCCGAATTCGCTTCCCTACGACAACGTTACGAGCGTTTTCGAGGACAGCAACCGCCGGATATGGCTCACCACCGAAGGTTCGGGCTTCTGCCGTTTCGACCCGGCCGGAAATAAATTCGTCCGTTACAGCACCTTCAACGGAATGCCCAGCGACGTTGTTTTCCAGATCATCGAGGACGACCAGGGTTTCTTCTGGATCACGACCGACCGGGGGTTGGCGCTGTTCGATCCCCGGGCGGGTAGTGTCCGGCAGGTCTACACCGTGACCGACCGCTTGTTGAGCAACCAGTTCAACTATAAGTCAGGGTATAAATCCCCGGACGGAACCATCTATTTCGGTTGTATCGAGGGATTGATCTCCTTCAACCCCGAGACGCTCCTCGGGCGTAAGACCGATTACGTGCCGCCTATCTACATCACCGATTTTTCGCTGTTGGACGAGAAGGTCCTGGTCGGAGGCCGGAACTCCCCGCTGCGCAGGAGCATCATCTGCTCGGATTCGATCCGCCTGAAGCACGACCAGAACTCCCTGACGCTGCAAATCGCCGCCCTAAGCTACCGTGAGCCGCAGACCAACCGCCTGCTCTATAAACTCGAAGGCTTCGACGACAAGTGGCGGCAATATACGCCCGGGAGCGCCACGATCACCTATTCGAAAATCCCTTACGGCAAATACAACTTCCGGGTACGCCTCCCGGCCGGTTCGGGCAATGCCGGCGCGGAGCCTGAGAAACGGCTTTTCATCGAGGTTTCGCCGCCGTTCTACCTCTCCGTGACGGCCTATGTCGTCTACGGACTGCTTGCGCTGGGTGCGCTCGTGCTGATCCGGATTTACCATACGCGCCGCAACGTTCGCCGCCAGCAGCAGCACATCCAGGCTTTCGAGCGCGAGAAGGAACGGGAGCTGTATAATGCCAAGATCAGCTTCTTCACCAACATTGCGCACGAGATCCGCACGCCGCTGACACTGATCAAGGGCCCGTTGGAGAACATCCTCGGCAAACAGACGATGGACCGGAGCATCGCCGAGGACCTGATCGTCATGGACCGCAACACCAATCGGCTGCTGGACCTCACGAACCAGTTGTTGGATTTCCAGAAGATCGAGAAGGAGCGCTTGTCGCTCAATCTGGCACGGCAGAACGTGACGGATATCGTCGAAGAGACGTTCTATCGTTTCAGCTCCTCGGCCAAGCAGCAGCATAAGACCTTCGAACTGGAGCCGGGCGAGGGGGAGATTTATGCGCAGGTAGACCGGGAGGCTTTCATCAAGATTCTGAGCAACCTGATGAACAATGCCCTGAAATATTCGGAAACGATGATCCGCGTCGGGTTGTCGGTGGTTGACGATGCGTTCCGGGTCACGGTCACCAACGACGGCGAGGTCGTGCCTCCGGAGATGCGTGAGCCTATCTTCGCCCCGTTCTTCCGCCATGCCCGCAAGGACGAATCGACCGGAACGGGAATCGGACTGGCGCTGTCGCGTTCCCTGGCCGAACTGCACGGCGGGACGCTGGCGATGGACGCAGACACGGAGCTGAACGTGTTCGTCCTGACCATTCCGCTCTGCCGGCAGCCGGCGGAGGATTCCGTGGAGACCGCCTCGGCGGAGGATTCCGAGAGCATTCCCGACGAGCGCGGCGACCTCGGCTGGGAGGCTTACAGCATCCTGATCGTCGAGGACAATCCCGAGATGTGCGCCTTCATCCGGCGGCAGGTGTCGGAAAGCTATTCGGTGCTGACGGCCGGGAACGGCGTCGAAGCGCTGGAGTTGCTGGAGAAAAATTATGTCAATGTGATTATCAGCGATATCATGATGCCCAAGATGGACGGCATCGAGTTTTGCCGGCAGGTGAAGACCGACCTGCGTTACAGCCATATCCCGCTGATCCTGCTGTCGGCGAAGACGAACCTTCATTCGAAGATTTCGGGCATGGACGCCGGGGCCGACGCCTATGTCGAGAAACCTTTTTCGTCGGATTACCTGCTGTCGGTGATTGCCAACCTGATCAAGAGCCGGCAGACGTTGAGCGAGGCTTTTTCGAAAAATCCGCTGGTGCTGGCCAATACCATGGCTACCTCTTCGGTGGACACCGATTTCATCGTCCGGCTGCAGGAGATCATCCAGGCCAACCTCAGCGATCCCGAGTTCAAGATCAACGACATCGCCGAGATGGTGCACATGAGCCGTGCGAGTTTCTACCGCAAGATCAAGGGCGTGTTGGACATGACCCCGAACGATTACCTGCGGCTCGAACGGCTGAAAACCGCGGCCCGGCTGCTCCGGGACAAGCGTTACCACATCAATGAGGTCTGCTACATGGTCGGGTTCAGCTCCACGTCCTATTTTGCGAAATGCTTCCAGAAGCAGTTCGGCGTGCTCCCGAAGAAATATGCGTCCGAGTGACGGGATGCACCGGGAAGCCCGAGGGGGCTAATGCGTGTCCCGATACCAGTTTGTCTGGCGGTTTTCGGCGGCGTATCTGGCCGACGGTTCGGGCTCGCTGACCGAGACGCCCGAATAATAGTTTATGGAATGATTTCTACGGTCGTAAGCCGAATAGAAAGAGGCCGTATGGTGCCGGCTGGAGACCGGGAATGCCAGTTCCATCCGGGCTTTGAAGTCATCTACTACACCCTGATCGTTGCAGCACAGCGTTACGTAGTGTTCCAGGTCGTAGAATAATTTCGTGACGTTTCCCTTGTAATATTGGAGTGCGTCGATGTCGAACGCCTGTTTCCCGCTTTCGGTGACGCGGCGCATCTCCTTCGCCAGCGCATCCAGCTGCGCCGTGACGGCCAGCGAAATGCATCCGGACTGCTCGTATGCAATGGTACTCCGCCAATCGTTTTCGTAGAGGTTCCAGAATTCCCAGCAGGCTTTTTCGAGGCTGCTGAGCACTCCGTTTCCTTCGAACAGGTGGGGGACGATCCGGTCGTAGGGGAATCCGTCGCCCATGACCTCGCAGGGTGACGCCACGATATAATCCACCGCACGGCGCAGGTCGTACAACGTCTCGATATTGGCCATGAAACAATCGTCGAAGATCAGGTAGTCGAAGCGGAACGATTGCGTTTCGATCGCTGAGGCCAGCTCCGTGATGTCCAGCTCGTAACCCGTGTCGCCGAACGAACGGGTCGTTTTGGCGCCGGGCGCCGTTGTCCACACGTCGTCGTCCGGTTCCGCTGAACGCAGCGAATAGGGCAGTACGCCGCCGCTTGCGGGAATCCACGCCTTGCCGTGACAGCCGATAATCAATCCGTAGTTTTGGGCCGGAGCCAGCTCTGCGGCATCGGCGAAGATCCGTTGCACGTCAGCTGCGGACCCCGCGTTGAAATCGTCGTAGGTTTTGAGTGTTTTCGTCTCGCTGCGCCGCTTGTTCCGGTCGTAATAGATTTCCAGCATCACGGCCGATGTCTGCTTTTCGGGCTGCCAGCATACCAGCATGCGCCCGTTGCCCAACGCCCGGTCGGTCACGGCCGTGTGGATACCTTGGATGTTGTTTTTGTAATAAGCGGACAAACTCTGGCCCGGCATATAGAGCAGGACGGTGCGGTCGGCCAGGGCGGGCGGGTTGTAACCCGGCTCCTCCTTGGAACAGGCCGCGAGCGTCGCCAGCGTGAGCAGGCAGAGCGTATGCCGGAGCAGGCGCATCATTTGTAGGTGCGGGGTTTGAGGTTGTTGAACTGCCACGTGCGGTCGCGTTTGTAGGTGTAGCCCTCGGGTTTGTTCCAGTAGACGCGGCCGAAGTCGAAATAGAATCCCTTGCGTTTTTTCCCTTCGACGACGTAAGGGACCGTCAAAGGCACGAACTCCACCGTGCGGCTGATGATGCGCGCCTTGCCGTAGGAGAGTCCTTCGGCGGCCAGCACGTCGAGCGCATGTTCGAACATCAGCACATGGCGCGGGGTTTTCTGCGTGAAGCCGTCGCCCGAGGCGAGGATCGCACGGATCACGCCGTTCATGCGGTCCGAGTAGGCTTTCTCGCGCGCCTTGTCACCCAGTCCTCCGTAAGCGAATGACATCAGGTTGAGGATTTTGGGACTGAAAGGATCGCGCTTCAGGGCGTCGGTGCCCGTCGAGATCATCGACTCGAGCGTCGCCACGTCGGGTTTCTCGGGGTCGAGGACCGAGACCAGCATCAGCATCTTGTCGAGATCGGGGTTCGCGGCCAGCGGCTTGTAGTCGTCCTGATAGGCGTACCCGTAGTAGAGGTAGTGGTAATCCTCGTCGGTCAGCGTCGCGTCGCCCGCATTGTAACGCAGCATCAGCGCCGGGTAGTAAAAGGGCGACTCCGAGTCCATCGTCCGGTCGACGATGTTGTCTTCGTCGGGGACTTTGGCGGCGGCCAGCGCCGGGATCAGGAGCAGCAGAAGCAGCAGTCGTTTCATATCGGTCATTTCTGGTACGAACGCGGATTTAGCGCAAATCGTATTCGTCGATCAATTTTCGGAATTTTTCGCGGAGCGCCGCCGAGCCGGCTACCAGGGGCAGACGCATCGTGTCGCCGATGCGTCCCATCACCGAAAGGGCGCATTTCACGCCTACGGGGTTGCCCTCTTCGAAGAGAGCCCGGACCACTTCGTCCAACCGGGCGTATTCGCGTTCGGCGGTGTCGAAATCGCCCGCCTTGGCGTGGTTCACGCAGCCCATAAAGCACTTGGGAAAGGCGTTGGCCACCACCGAGATCACCCCGTCGCCGCCGCGCCGCATCAGGGGAATGGTGATGCCGTCGTCGCCCGACAGCACGAGAAAACCCTCGGGGCGGTTGTCGAGGATGCGCTGCATCTGCTCGATGTCGCCCGAAGCCTCTTTGACGCCGATGACGTTTTTAAAATCGCGGGCGATGCGCAGCGTGGTTTCGGCGGTCATGTTGACGCCCGTGCGGCCGGGGATGTTATAGAGGATCACCGGCAGGGGCGAATGCTCCGACACGGTGCGGAAATGCTGGTACAGACCCTCCTGCGACGGTTTGTTGTAATAGGGCGTCACGCTGAGGATGGCGTCGGCGCCGCGCAGGTCGAATTCGCGCAGCTGGTCCAGCACCTCCGAAGTGGAGTTGCCGCCGCAGCCCATCACCAGCGGCACGCGGCCGGCGATGTGGTTGGTGATGAACATGGCGATCACGGCGCGCTCGGGCATGTAGAGGGTCGGGGTTTCGGCCGTGGTGCCCAGGGCGACGATGTAGTCCACGCCGCCTTCGATCACGTAGTCGATCATGCGGGCCAGCGCCTTGTAGTCGACACGGCCGTCGGCCGTGAAGGGGGTTATCATCGCGGCGCCCACGCCGGAAAGTTTGTGTCGTAGCATAATGTCTCTGATTGTCGTTTTATCTGTTGTCGTTTTGCGTCAGTCCTCAAAGCAGGCGTCTTGCGCCTGTCAGAACAATTTCTGTTGTGCGGCTTTTTCCACCGGGCCTCCGCCTTCGATCATGGCGAAGAACTCCTCCTCGGAGATGATCTTCACGCCCAGTTTCTCGGCCTTCTTCAGCTTCGCCGGACCCATGTTCTCACCCGCGACGATGTAGTCGACGTTGCCCGACACCGCCGCGAGGTTCTTGCCTCCGTGCAGTTCGATCAGCTCCTTCATCTCGTCGCGGCTGCGCGAGAATTTCCCGGATACCACGAACGTCCTTCCCGCGAGGTTCTCCGAAGCCAATTGGCGCGCCTCGGCTTCGAACTGCACTCTCGCGTCGCGCAGGCGGCGGATGATTTGCAGGTTCTCGTCCTCGGCGAAGTACTCGATGATGGCGTCGGCGATGCGTCCGCCCACCTCGTCGGCCTCCACCAGTTCCTCGCGCGTGGCCTTCATCACGGCGTCCAGCGACCGGAAGTGCTCGGCGAGGTACTTGGCCGTCGTCTCGCCTACGAAACGGATGCCCAGTCCGAACAGCACACGCTGGAACGGCACCTGCTTCGACCGTTCGATCGAACGGATGATGTTGTCGGCCGACTTTTCGCCCAGCCGGGGCAGGGGAGCCAGCTGTTCGGCGCGCAGGTCGTAGAGGTCCGCCACGTTGCGCACCAGTCCGTTTTCGTAGAGCAGTTCCACGGTCTCCTCGCCCAGTCCCTCGATGTCGAGGGCTTTGCGGCGGATGAAGTGGATGATGCGGCCGATGATCTGGGGCCGGCATCCGCCCTGGTTGGGACAGTAGTGTTTCGCTTCGCCCTCGTAGCGCACCAGCGGCGTGCCGCATTCGGGGCAGACGGTGATGTACTCGAACGGCCGGCTGTCGGCGGGGCGCTGCGAGAGGTCCACGCCGATGATCTTCGGGATGATCTCGCCGCCCTTTTCGACGTAGACCATATCGCCCGGGCGGATGTCCAGCAGGGCCATCTGCTCGGCGTTGTGCAGCGTGGCGCGCCGCACGGTGGTTCCGGCGAGCAGCACCGGTTCGAGGTTGGCCACGGGCGTCACGGCCCCCGTGCGTCCCACCTGGAACGACACGCTGTCGAGGCGCGTCATGGCCTGCTCGGCTTTGAACTTATAAGCCACGGCCCATTTCGGGGCCTTGGCCGTGAATCCCAGCTGACGCCGCACGGCGAAGTCGTCGACCTTTATCACCACGCCGTCCGTCGGGAAGGGCAGTTCACGCCGCGCCGTGTCCCAATGTTCGATGAAGGCGTCGATCTCCGCGGCGCTGCGGCAGATGCGCGCCGCATCCGAGACTTTGAAGCCCCATTCGCGGGCCTTTTCGAGACTCTCCCAGTGGGTCGTGAAAGGCAGGTCGTCGCCCGCCAGCTGGTAGAGCGTGCAGTCCAGTCCGCGTTTGGCCACCACGGCCGACGACTGCTGTTTAAGCGTCCCGGCGGCGGCGTTGCGGGGGTTGGCGAAGAGCTGCTCGCCGTTGGCCTCGCGCTCGGCGTTGAGGCGGTCGAACGAGGCGTAGGGCATCAGTATCTCGCCCCGGATCTCGAAATAGTCGGGCCATCCCGTGCCCCGCAGGCGCAGGGGAACCGTGCGCACCGTGCGCACGTTGGCCGTCACGTCGTCGCCCTGCACACCGTCGCCGCGCGTCACGGCGCGCAGGAGGCGTCCGTGCTCGTAGGTGAGCGAGATGGCCGTGCCGTCGAATTTCAGTTCGCAGACGTAGTCCGTGGGTCCGGTTTCGCGCTCGATACGGGCGATGAATTCGTGCAGTTCGTCCAGCGAGTAGGTGTTACCCAGCGAAAGCATCGCATAACGGTGCTTCACTGTCTGGAACTCCGCCGTGAGGTCGCTTCCGACCCGCACCGACGGGGAATTGGGATCGGCGAATTCGGGATGCGCGCGTTCCAACTCCTGAAGCTCGCGCATCATCGCGTCGAACTCGAAATCCGAAATTTCGGGGGCGTTCTCGACGTAATATTTGAAGTTATGCAGTTCGAGCTGACGGCGCAGCTCCTCAATTCGTTCGCGTACCATAATATAAGAATGACGTGTGTAAAGTTACATATTTTGTCTTTAACAACCGGTAAAAACTGCGTGAAATCAAAAAAAATGCAAAAAAAAATTGCAGATGTGGTGCAATATTCAAATTTTGCTTATAATTGCAGAAAATTTCCAAGCACTCCGTTTATGGCAAACCAGACTATTGTGAAAAAACATATCGTAACAAGCTTCCATAATCTGACTCCCGAACTTCAGGAAGCCGTCAAAGCGAAGTACCCCCTGGGCTTCACCGACGCCATGATTCGCGTCGACAAACCCAACGGCGACTTTTTCTATGCCGTGCCTTATGACACGGACGAGATCGCCTATATGGTGAAAGTAGACGTGAAGGTCGACGACAATTCGCACGATGACGACGACAAGGACTATTACGACGACGATATCAAAGGAGCCGACGATATCCAGGGCGGCGACGACGACGCATCGGATACGGACCGTTCCGATGACGACGACGTCAGTATTTGACGCTGCCTATGGTGCGCGCCCTTCCTGCTCTGCTGCTTCTGTTCTGCACGGCCTGCGGCCTTGCCGAAGACGGGCGCGACGAGGATAACAAATACATCTACATCAAATTCTACGACAAGGCGTTCGAGGCTTACTGCCTCGAAAAGTTCGACACGAGCGGCGACGGGCGTATTTCGCGCTACGAGGCGCAGCGTGTCCGGCGCATGTCGTGTCCCGGGCTGGGCATCGGGTCGCTGACCGACATCCGGGAGTTCTTCAACCTGCGTGAGCTCGACTGCTCGGGCAACGAGCTCACGCAGTTGGACCTTACGGCCTGCACCTACCTCGAACGGCTCGACTGCTCGGACAACGACCTCGCATCGCTCGATCTCGACGGCGTGCGGGGATTGGTGTGGATGGATTGCAGCGGCAACGGCCTGCCGCGCCTCGACCTGCATTCGGCCGCTTCGCTGCTGACGCTCGACTGCCGGAGGAATGCCCTCACGACGCTCGACGTGGCTTCGTGCGACGCCAATCTGCAGGCCGACGTGCGCAGCAATCCCTCGTTGACGACGGTCTACTGCCGCGCTTCGCAGAACATCTCCTTCGACGGACAGACCGAACTCGCCCGGCTAAGAGCCGGGATTTAGGGGGCGAACGGTCTGCCTCAGCGCTCTCCACACTCATCTGCGCCCGCCGGCGTAAGACGCCGGTTTTAAGGGGCGGAAGTGCTGTCTCGCCGCTCTCTGACCGGCTGCCTGCCCGCTTAATGGGCGGGGCGGCGCCTTGCTTTCTTTCCTCCGTTCCTCCTGATTTCTTTATAATTTGTTGAAAAGTCCGCCGCTCAGCTTGGGCTATTCGGATAATAATTTGTACCTTTGGATGCAAAAAATGTCTTTTGCAAGTATAAATTAGATACCGGATACAATGAAAAAAGTTGACGTGATCCTCGGCCTGCAGTGGGGTGACGAGGGCAAAGGGAAGGTTGTGGACGTGCTGACGCCCCGCTATGAGGTGGTAGCCCGTTTCCAGGGCGGTCCCAATGCCGGTCATACGCTGGAATTCAACGGCGAGAAATACGTGCTCCGCTCGATACCTTCGGGCATTTTCCAGGGTGGCAAGACCAATATCATCGGCAACGGGGTGGTGATCGACGCCATCCTTTTCCGTGATGAGGCCGAAGCGCTGGCCGCCAGCGGCCACGACCTGACCCGCCAGCTCTGCATTTCGAAGAAAGCCCACCTGATCCTGCCCACGCACCGCATCCTCGATGCGGCCTACGAGGCGGCCAAGGGCAGCGCCAAGATCGGCACCACGGGCAAGGGCATCGGCCCGACCTATACGGACAAGGTGAGCCGCAACGGCATGCGTGTCGGCGATTTGCTGAGCCCCGATTTCGAAAGTATCTACGCTGCCGCCAAGGCGCGTCACGAGAAAATTCTGAAAAGCCTCGATTACCAATACGACATCACCGAACTGGAGAAGCAGTGGTTCGAGGCGGTGAAATACCTCCGCCGTTTCCACATCATCGACAGCGAATATTTCGTCAACGACTGCCTCGCGCAGGACAAGTCGATCCTGGCCGAAGGCGCCCAGGGAACGCTGCTCGACGTGGATTTCGGCTCCTATCCGTTCGTGACCTCCTCGAATACGGTCTGTGCGGGCGTCTGCACCGGGCTGGGCATCGCCCCGAACCGTATCGGTGAGGTGTACGGCATCTTCAAAGCTTATTGCACGCGCGTTGGCAGCGGTCCGTTCCCCACGGAACTGTTCGACGAGACGGGCGAACGGCTGTGCGACATCGGCCATGAGTTCGGCGCCGTCACGGGCCGCCGCCGCCGCTGCGGATGGCTGGACATGGTGGCTCTGAAATACTCGATCATGATCAACGGCGTGACGCAGCTTATCATGATGAAATCCGACGTGATGAACGATTTCGAGACGATCAAAGTGGCCACGGCCTACGAGATCGGCGGCCGGACCACTTCGGAGTTCCCCTACGAGATCGATGGAGAACTCAAACCGGTCTACACCGAGTTCGAGGGCTGGAAATGCGACCTGCGCAAGTACGGCAGTTACGAGGAGTTCCCCGAGGCGTTCAAGCGTTACGTGGAGTTCATCGAGCGTCTGACGGGCGTTCCCGTGAAGATCATCTCGGTAGGTCCCGACCGCGGCGAAACCATCACTCGTTAAGAACGGGTTTTTGGGGGCGGCGCTTGGATGGTGACGTATCCGAAGCTGGTTTTGCGCTGCCGTCCGTCCGCATTCCGGTTGAAATTCCGGTCGCATGCGATAAGCCCCTCCCGAGGGAGGGGGTTGGGGTGGGGGCAGACTTGTAAACGCGGCGGAACGCCGCGATAACGACGCTTGACAGAAAAACGACAGACAACAATTGTAATTACTTACTTATATGCAACAACAAAACCTCAAAATTCTTGTTTTGGCCAAGCAGGTGCCCGACACCCGCAACGTGGGCAAGGACGCGATGACTCCCGAAGGGACGGTCAACCGCGCGGCGCTCCCGGCCATCTTCAATCCCGAGGACCTCAATGCACTGGAGGCTGCCCTGCGGCTGAAAGACCGCGTCGAGGGCTCCACGGTCCATATCCTTACGATGGGTCCGCAGCGTGCCGCCGACATCATCCGCGACGCGATGTTCCGCGGCGCCGACGGCGGTTACCTGCTTTCGGGCCGCGAGTTCGCCGGCTCGGATACGCTGGCTACCTCCTATGCCCTTTCGTGCGCCCTGAAGAAGATCGCGCCCGACGTGATCTTCGCAGGCCGTCAGGCCATCGACGGCGACACCGCGCAGGTGGGTCCGCAGGTTGCCGAGAAACTCGGCCTTCCGCAGGTGACCTATGCCGAGGAGATCGTCGAGGTCAAGGCGGGGGCGCTGGTCGTGAAACGCCGTCTGGAACATGGCACCGAGGTTGTCGAGTGTCCGATCCCCGCCGTGGTGACGGTCAACGCTTCGGCCGCCGAGTGCCGTCCGCGCAACGCCAAGCGGGTGATGAAGTACAAGGGCGCCCTGGCCGGTTCCGAGATCGCCGCGGCTCCCGAATCGCCCGCCGCACAGCGCGCCGCTGCGAAGGAGTACCTGCAGATCGTGGAGTGGGCCGCTGCCGATGTCAATCCCGATCCCGAACAGCTCGGCCTTACGGGTTCGCCTACGAAGGTCAAGAAGATCGAGAACGTGGTTTTCGCAGCCAAGGAAGCCAAGCGCTTCACGGCCGCCGACGAGGATATCAATTCACTGATGGTTGAACTTATTGCGAGCCATACGCTCGGTTAATACGCTTCGGAGATGAACAACATATTCGTATATATCGAGACGGAGGGCGGCAAGGTCGCCGACGTGAGCCTCGAACTGCTGACCAAGGGCCGTGAACTGGCCACCCGCCTCGGGGTGAAACTCGAGGCCGTCGTGCTGGGCCACAAACTTGCGGACATCGCTGCCGAGCTGGCCAAATACGGAACCGATACGGTCTGGGTTGCCGATGACGAACTCTTCGCGCCGTTCCGCACGCTGCCCCACACGGCCGTGCTGTGCGGACTGATCGAGCAGGAGAAACCCCAGATCGCGCTCTTCGGCGCTACGCCCGTGGGCCGCGACTTCGCACCCCGTGTGTCGTCGGCGCTGCACAGCGGCCTGACGGCCGACTGTACGCAGCTGGAGATCGGCGACCACAAGGACCCCAAGACGGGCAAGGAGTATAAGGACCTCCTTTACCAGATCCGTCCCGCTTTCGGCGGTAATATCATCGCTACGATCGTCAACCCCGACCACCGTCCCCAGATGGCGACCGTCCGCGAGGGCGTGATGCGCAAGGAGTACGCCGCTAAACCGGGCGCCGGCGAGGTGAAGCCGATCGACTGGAAGAAATTCGTCAAGGACACGGACCTCGTGGTGAAGATCATCGACCGCCAGATCGAGGAGCGTAAGATCGACATCAAAGGTGCGAGCATCCTCGTTGCCGGCGGTTACGGCATGGGCTCGAAGGAGAACTTCAAGCTGGTGCACGACCTGGCCGACGTACTGGGCGGTGAAGTGGGCGCCAGCCGCGCCGCTGTCGACGCGGGCTTCACGGAGCATGCGCGCCAGGTAGGCCAGACGGGTGTCACGGTGCGTCCGAAACTCTACATCGCCTGCGGCATCTCGGGCCAGATCCAGCATACGGCCGGCATGGACCAGTCGTCGATGGTGATTTCGATCAATAACGATCCCGAGGCTCCGATCAACAAGATCGCCGACTACGCCATCACGGGCGATGTCAACGAAATTATCCCCAAGATGATCAAGTACTACAAACAAAACTCGAAGTAATGGCTAATTTCTTTTCAGATAATAAGGATTTGCAGTTCCACCTCCAGCATCCGCTGATGCGCAAGATCGTGGAGCTGAAGGAGCGCGGTTTCGCGGAGAAAGACCTCTACGACTATGCGCCGCAGGATTTCGAAGACGCGATGGACAACTACCGCCGCGTGCTGGAGATTGCCGGCGAGGTTTGCGGCGATGTAATCGCCCCCAATGCCGAGGGGGTCGACCACGAGGGTCCGCGCGTGGTCAACGACCATGTGGAGTATGCTTCGGGTACGGTCGTCAACATGAAGGCCGTCGTCGATGCGGGCCTGAGCGGCATGACGCTTCCCCGCAAGTACGACGGATTGAACTTCCCGCTGATCTGCTTCGTGATGGCCAACGAGATGGTCGCACGCGCCGACGCCAGCTTCGAGAACATCTGGGGACTGCAGGACTGCGCCGAGACGCTCAATGAGTTCGCTTCGGAGGAGATCAAACAGAAATACCTGCCGTGGGTTTCGGCGGGCGCGACGTGCGCCATGGACCTCACGGAGCCGGACGCCGGTTCGGACCTCGGAGCCGTGATGCTCAAAGCTACGTGGTCGGAGGAGAAGCAGACCTGGCTGCTGAACGGCGTGAAGCGCTTCATCACCAACGGCGACGGCGAGGTTTCGCTCGTGCTGGCGCGTACCGAAGAGGGTACGACCGACGCCCGCGGCTTGTCGATGCTGGTCTATGACAAGCGCGACGGCGGCGTGAAGGTGCGCCGTATCGAGAACAAACTCGGTATCAAGGGTTCGCCGACGTGCGAGCTGGTCTTCACGAACGCCCCGGCGCAGCTGGTCGGCGACCGGAAGATGGGTCTTATCAAATATGTGATGTCGCTGATGAACGCCGCCCGTCTGGGTATCGGCGCCCAGTCGGTGGGTACGTGCGAGGCCGCTTACCGCGAGGCCCTGAAATATGCCCACGAGCGCGCCCAGTTCGGCAAGCCGATCATCCAGTTCGCCGCCGTGTCGGAGATGCTTTCGAACATGAAGGCCAAGGTGCAGGGCGTGCGCGCGCTGCTGTACGAAACCGCGCGTTTCGTCGAGGTCTACAAGCAGTACGGCCATATCTCTCACGAGCGTTCGCTCGAAGCCGAGGAGCGTCAGGAGATGAAGTTCTATAACCGCCTTGCGGACGGCTTCACCCCGCTGGTGAAACTCTTCTCGTCGGAGTATGCCAACCAGCTGGCCTATGACGCCGTCCAGATCCACGGCGGTTCGGGCTTCATGAAGGACTATCCCTGCGAGCGGCTCTACCGCGACGCCCGTATCATGAACATCTACGAGGGCACCTCGCAGCTGCAGGTCGTGGCGGCTATCAACGCCGTGACGAAAGGTACGTTCATGGAGCAGATCGAGCGCTATGCCGCCGAGAGCTATTCGGAGGCGATGTGCCCCGTGGTCACGAAACTCAAGGAGCTGACCGTGAAGTTCACGGAGATGCAGGCTCGTGTCGAGGCCGGGGACAAGGAGGTCTGCGGGTTCAAGGATTTCCATGCCCGCCGCCTGGTGGAGACCGCCGGATACATCATCATCACCTACCTGTTGGCCCGTCAGGCCGGCCAGGCGGAGGAGTACGTCGCTTCGGCGCGCGTCTTCTGCAAGCTCGCCGAGTCGAAGATCGCGGAGGCCTATACCTACGTGATGAACTCCACGACGGAGGATGTCGCGCTGTTCAAGGCCGTCGAGCAGGAGAATTAAAAACCACGGATGCGAATCCGTCTACCGGGAGGACTTTTTTCGAAGGTCCTCCCGTTTTTTTGCAGCGCGGTTTTTGCTATATTTACGGCTGTAAACCCTTAAACCAGAAAATTATGATCAAAAAATTGCTGATGGCCGCCGTTATTTTGGCCACGGTCGTGCCCGCCGCGGCCCAGGGATCGCGTCGCAGCGAGGTTTCCGTCTCTTACGGCGTTGCGCCCGTGACGGACTGGATAGATTCGTACAGCAACATCCTGACCGGGGTCATCGCAGGCTCCGACACCGACCTTACGGGGTGGGGCACCGTCACCGTGGGTTACAGCTTCCGGGTGATCGGCAGTCTGCGCATCGGCGCACAGGTCGCCTACTCCTCGAACACGCAGGAGATCAAGAAGACCGGTTCGGAGATCAAAAACCGCTACTGGACGCTGATGCCCAATGTAAAGTGGAACTGGCTGAACCTGAAGATCGTGTCGTTCTATACGCGGGTGGGTGCGGGCGCTTCGTTCTCCAAGGCCAAGATCGGGGGACAGAGCGACAAATCCACGCTTTTCGCCTTTCAGGTGTCGCCCGTCGGCGTCGAGGTCGGCGGACGTATCGCGGCTTATGCCGAAGCGGGTATCGGAACCTCGGGCAGCCTGTTGGTCGGAGCGCGGTACCGCTTCTGACCGGAAAATCGAAAAGAAGACTTACCTTTCGGGTAAGTCTTCTTTTTTAATGGATAGTTTTGGGTCTCTTTATTTCCCGGTCAGCGCCATGTCGATCAGGGAGAGATAATATTTCAGGGCGCCGCGGTCCATCGCATTATTGCAATTGCCGATTGCCCGTTGTATGTCTCTGCGGGCATCTTTCATTTTCCCGAAATAGACGGGTTCCGTGTTTCTCGGAAAGTAGTAATAGATCGTCGTCGTCGGTTGCATGGCCTGCGTCGTGACGCCAGTTTCGGTCAGGTCGTCCGGGAGCAGTCCGGATGCGGAACCGGCAGCGTAACGGATCGAGGCGATCCGGCGGTTGCTTTCTTCCCATTCGGAGAACGGATCGACAGCCTCGTCGGCAAGCGACTTGCCATTGCTTTTCGCCTTTTTCAGATTCGCTTTCAGCACGGGCGATCCGTTGAGCAAGAACGCAATGTATTGTCCTGCGTAAGTCATGCGGGCGGGGGTCAATGCTTTTCCCTTCCGGACATCTTTGAAAATGAACGTTGCGATATCGTTGAGCGCCTCTTCCTGCGTATAGGGGGCCTCCGATTTTTCGACGCTGAGGGCCATTCGGGCGACACGGTTCATGATTTGCATGATCGGCATGCTCGTATAGGCTAATGCTGAAAGCGTGCTGTTCGGGCCTCCCAGATACATGAACTCACGATTGGCATCCATCCAGGATAAATCTTCGCACAGTTCGAGCACCGCTTTCAGGGCTTGCTTCTGCACGTGTGCCGGAACCGGGATGTTGGCCGGCTGCATATTGTCTGCGTGGGGTTCGTTCTGGTAAATTCCGCCGATATAGCCGGACAGATAGCGCACGTAGTCGTATACTTTCAGGAATACGAAATCCGGGAACAGATCCTTGTAGGATTCGGGAATGCTGTCGTCTTTGAGCCACCCGGGAGCATTGGCGATGATGAACTTCAGGTTTTCGATATTTTGCGCCATCGAAACGGTTATGTCGCTGCCCAGGTCGCCTTTTTGCGCCCGGGGATCGAGGGCGAACGATATTCCGCTTTGTTTGCCGTAGAAAAAGCGGGGGTCGCCGGCCTTTTCGGCGAGCCACTTGTCCAGCGTCTCTTTTTCATCGCTTTCCAAAGGCGTGTACAGCCATTTGACGGCGAACTCGTCGTAGATACCGGGCTTGTCGATGATCGTTGCCACGCCGCGCTCCCGGTCGCCGGGGCGTGCCGCATAGTTGAACAGCACATCGTCGGTGACGGATGCCGTGAATCCGTACTTTCGGGTAAAGGCCGGATCGCGCAGCTGTTCCGGGGAGTAGGCCATGCTGCCGGCCAGGTTGGGGGCCAGGCCCAGGGCTGCCGCCATTCGCTGCATGACCTTTGCGGTCAGCACTTCACAAACCGCTTCGTCGGACAGATAGTAGCCTGCATAACGGCGGTCGGTGTTGGCGATCGTATAGACGGCCTCCTTGCGGGCGCTTTCGGCAAAATCACGCGGCACGGTCAGTGAAACACTCATGATCTCACCCGTGCGCGGATCGGGCAGCCGGTTCAGCGTGACGGTGTTTCCGGTAGATGCCGAATAGACGACGCGGCTGATCAGCGGGTCGTCTGCCCGGAAAGCGCTGTCGGACGGATAGCGTTCCACCCGGATCGCCCGTTCGAATCCCGCCTGTTCCAGCACCGGGTTCCATTTCTCGATTCCGGTCCGGATCGCCCGGGCCCAATTTTCCGAAAACAGGGTGTCGATATAGATCACGATCGGTTTGACCGGTTCGGAGAGTTCTCCCCGGCGGATTTTTTCGGGCTCTTTCGCTTCCAGTTTCCACCGCCCGGCGAAATAGCCCTCTTTGCTGCCTTTGTCACTGAAGGAGGTGTAACGGACATACGAGGTTCCGATCCGCGGATCGGCTTTCCGGACCTTCATCTTTTCGTCCGGCAGCAGGGTCAGCGAGGTGACGATGCCGGCCGATGTCTCCGGCTTTTCATCCAGGATGCCCATTGGGAACGCCAGTGTCAGCCGGATGCCGACCTCGGACGAAACGGCGATGCTGTTGTTGAAGGCCTCCACGCCGTCGATCTGCGACCGGTCGGCGATATGTGCGTTTTCATAAATGAAAAGACCCTCTCCCACGGGAACGCCTCGCAGGTTGACGATATCGTTGTTGCTTCCCTGGAAATAGGAGGTGGCGTTGAACACGACCGCCGTGCTGTCGTTGTTGACGGCGGCGATGGGGAACGTTTTGACGATGGGGCCGATCCGTGAAGCACGCAGTGCGCTTTCGACATTGGCGTCGTCGCCTTTTGCATAGACGTTGTAGGCCGGCTTGCGGAATAACACCAGCGAGTCGGTCCGGTCGATCCGCAGCCGTTGGCTGGGAGCGGCTTTCTGCCCCGGGGCCAGCAGTCCGACATCGCTCGTGCGGTCGATGTGGGTGTCCACCAGCAAATCGCGCCCGAAAATGCCGACAGGCACTTCCAGATAAATTTTGTCCTCTACCTTATGAACGGTCATGACGCCCTTTTTGTGGACGACCCCTTTCTTGCCTTTGAAAAGCTTGTCGTATGCGGTGGCTTTCGGCGCTGTTTTCACGCTGTCGGCCGTCTCTTTTTTCTTTTTCTTTCCGGCAGCGCAACTCTCCTGTACAGGAATCGCCAGGCTCCCGATAACCAGTCCTAAAAGTAATATCTTGTAGTATTTCATAGTCGGGACTTTCTATTTTAAACCGAGCTCGATGGTGCGCAGCAACAATTCATAATGTGCTTTTGTCTCTTTCGGAGCATTGTCCACCCGGCTTTTGAGCAGCGTTTGAACCTTTGAAACGTAGGCGTAAATATCTGCGACGGTTGCTTGTCCGCGGTTGAAGATCGCACGGGGCGACCATCCGAATCCCGATACGGGATCGTAGCTTATTTCGCCGCAAAGGTTCTCGCCGTGGAGGTTGCAGGTGCAGGCGGTCATGTCGTGCTGCTGATCGGCAAAGCCTTTTCCCGAGGCCTTGGGCAGCGGGAAGTTGCCGACTCCCATCATCTGTTCGACGTACTGTTTCTGAATGTCCATCTGTTCGCGCGTGAGTTTCCGGCCGTTGACGGTCGGCTTCCAGATGAAATCATAGACGATATCGGCGCAGTCCCGGAACGAGAAGGAATTTCCGGCCACGTCGGCCGACAGGGAGACGCTGAACGGCGCGGAGATGATCAGCCCGCCGAGCATGTTGGCCACGGCAGCCTTGGGGGAGCCCATGATCGCCAGTTTGTTCATCAGTTCGCGGTTATCCAGCCAGTCGAGATCGCCGTAGAGTTCGAACATGTATTTCAGGGCTGCCACCTGCTTTTCGGTGGGAATGTTCGCGAATGCCGGCAGCGTATCGTCGGCCTTCACTTCATTCTTGTAAAGTCCGCCCACATTCAGGTAGACGTGCTGGATGTACATGGCCATCTGGTTGATGATGCCCTCCAATATCTCTGTCCGGAACTCGAAATCATCGTCACCCGAGGTGATCCACTTGTCGTAATCGCCGATCAGCGTTTTGAGGTTCTTCACGCCGTAACGGGTCGCTTTCACCACGTCGTCGCCCAGATCTTCCGTCTGCGACCGGGGATCGAAGAACCTTACCGAGAACTGCTGTTTTCCGTAACGGGCCCACGGATGTTCCTTTACGGCATCGGTGATCCATTTGGCTGTGATCGGAGCCTCTTCCTCGACGTTTGCCGCTTCGAAAACAGGCATGTAGGTCCAGTGGACCAGATACCGGTCGTGAATCCCGAACCGGGGCGGCGTGAGTTTGACGCCGCGCTCTTTGTCCCCGGGCTGCGCTACATAGTTGAAGCGGGCATAGTCCATGATGGAAGTCGTGGTCCCGTGCTGCCGGGTGAAGGTCGGCGAACGGAGCGAATCGACCGGAATGACCGACGATGCGCTCATGTTGTGCATGAAGCCGAGGCAATGACCGATCTCGTGCGAGATGACGTAACGGAGGGCGTCGCCCAGAATCTCGTCCGGAAGCTCCGCCTGACGGACCTCTTCGTCGACCGTGGCGGTCTGTACGAAACGCCATTTGTTGATCAGCCGCACGATGTCGTGATAGACATACACCGACGCATTCAGGATCTCGCCGCTGCGGGGATCGACCCATGAGGGTCCCATGGCATTCTGGATGCCGATCGGGGCATAGCGCACACAGGAGTATTTCAGGTTGTCGGGGTCGAATTCGGGGTCATCCGTCGGAAAATCCCGGGCTTCGATGGCGTCTTTGAATCCGATCTCCTCGAACAATTCCTGCCACTGGTTGATTCCTTCTTTGATATAGGGTCTCCATTTGGCCGGGAAGTCGCTGTCGACGTAAAACACGATGGGCTTTACGGGCCTGACTTTCTCCCCGCGGCGGAAGGCGGCGGTGTCGGACGGCGCGAGCTGCCAGCGGTTGGCGTAATAGACGGGAGCCGTCGTCCGGGAGCCTTCACCCAGTTGCATCCGGGGTGTGAAGAAGACTCCGATCCGATAATCCGCCATGCGGGGACGGTAGGGTTTCTCCGGCAGCAGAATGATCGAACGGGTCATTTCCACCGTGAACGGAGCGTCTTTCAGGAGCGTTTTCCCGTCGTTGTACGAGGCCAGCGAATAGGTGTACGAAAGGCAGCTGCGCACCGAAACGTTGTCACCGAAGGCTTTGATTCCGCTCAAATAGGAATTTTCGCTTTTGAAGCTCTCGGTTCTTTTGAATGCCGATCCGTAAAGCGAGTTCCGGTCGAAAGGGCTCATTTTCTTGTTGTCCCCGACGAAAAAGCTGGTCATGTCGAACACCACGGCCGTGCTGTCGTTGTTGAACGTTTCGATTTTGGCGTTTTTCAGGATCGAGCCGATGCTGCTCTTTTCCAAGGCCCTGTCGATCGCCGCATCGGTTGCGATGTAATCGGCATTCACCTCCCGGAGCTGCACATGGGTGTCGGTCTTCGTAAACAGGACGTGCAACGGCTGTGTGGGCTTCGAGCCTACGACGGCGTTGGCGTTCTCGCTGATCTCCGTTACCGTGGAGCCGATCAGCATTTCCCGTCCCAGCAGGTTCACCGGGAGTTCGAAATAGAGTTTGCCCTTCATTTTGTGCAGGGTGATCAGACCGCGCGCCGTTTCGTGCTTTTCTTTGAAAAATTCGTCGTACTTGCTCTTTTTATTGGCTGTGGAGTCGCTTCGGGACATTTCAGTCCCGGCTTTTTTCTTTTTGCCGAACGGCCAGAACGCAGATGCCGTCCCCGGAAATCCTCCCAGGCATATCGACAAGCATGCCACTGCAAAAATGAAATTTCGTTTTTTCATAAAATATCCAGCTAAATTATTGGGTTAGTTATCCTACGAACAAAGGTAATCGATGCGTATTGCATCGATTACCTTCCTGTCTTCGGGAGCTTTACTGTTTGCCCTGAGTTCCAAGTGCCGTGATACGTCCGAATCCGGTGAATGTATGATCCGCATCGGCGGTCCCCAGGCTTCCGGAGTTACCCGTAATGGGGAGCACGTAAACTTTTCCTTCCTGGGTCGTGTTGTTATACGTCGCTACCAGCAATTGGTTGGCGTCCTCTTCCATTACCTCCATTTCGGTACTTTGCTGATCATAATAACTCCATGCTTCCCGGAAGAGCGACATGGTCGTAATCTCTTCTCCCGCAGGAGCGGTGAACGCGCCGCTTTCGTTGACACCGACGGCACTGCCGCCGATCACGCAGGGATAGACCTTGTTTTTGGTGGCGTAATAGATTACGGAACGTTTGTACGATCCCTCGAAACACAGCGCGTTTTCAATATCGGGACATGTCGCGGCGGAATATTTTCCGTCCGATTCGTAAAAATAGCTGCCGTTGTTGAAATCCGGATCATACCGGTTTGATAACCGGTAGACATCGATCGCACCCTGGGGATCTTTGAGGATGAAATGAACCCGTACATGCACCGGACTTCTGGATACCTGTTCGCCGCGGCACGAGCCGATCAGCGTATAGCCCGAAAGCGCGTTCGGATCGAAATTCACACTGCCGCCGGTCCCTGCTGTCAGTGGCGCGATCGGGTATGCGGCCGGGGTCATATGGTAAAACGCCCCTTTGGTCTCGTCGAAGAAAAAGACGTCTCCCATATCGGCATTTACCTGGAGGTATTCGTTGCCGAATTTCTTGTTGGCGATTTGCGAGGGGCTCACGTAATTGAGCGGGTCCGAGAAGGTCTGCGTAATGGCGTTTATCTGTCTGGCATAGGCATAGATATCCCCTTCGTACACGAAAAATACCGAATTGAAGTTTGTTCCGAGCGTCTGGAATTTTTTGTCCTTTTCGGGCGGGAACGTGAACATCTGGTCGAAATTCTGGATGACTCCGTGGGTGCTGGCGTCGAGGTTTTCCAGCGTTTTGTCCGTCATCGCCGTCACGTAGAATGCCTGGGCGGTATTGCCGATGGGGCCGTAGACCAGCTTCCGCATGACGCCTTCCATTTTCTGTCCGTTCGTAAAGGAGTAGGAATCGCGGATGTATTGGGTATCCCCGGTGTAACCGGCCGAAACATATTTGTTCCGCACCAGCGAAATATCCGATGTCGCCCCGTCCCTGGTGTCGGCGACCAGCACGCCGTCGCCCATCCGGCTGATAACGTAAACGTTGTAACGCTGCATGTACTGTACGCCGGTGCGCTTGTTGGTCACCGTGAATACCAGCGAATAGGGTTTCTGGCTGGGGGCCTGGGTGATTACCCGCTCCAGGTCTTTTTCCTCGCTCAGTTTGGAAAAAGTCGTTTCGTTTCCGTTCGATGTAACGGTGATTTTCCATTCGTAGGCGAGGTCCGGATCGTTGGCCGGACTTACTTTCGGGGAGAGCCGCAGCGTACTCCCGTTTGCGATTTCGATCTTCGGACCGAATCCGGTGGTGTCGATCTCTACCGTATCCGTGATTTCGCCGGAAGTGCTTTTGTCGTCGTAGCATGACACGGCGAACAACGCCAGGGTCATGCACAATATGCAATAGGATATAATTGTTTTTTTCATGACTATAAACTAAAGGGATTAACGAGAATGGGCGGATTTTCTTTCAGTTTCAGCTCATAGGTTTTATCGCCCGATTTGACCGAAACGATATTGCCTGCGGCATTCAATACCGCAGCGTCGTCGCTGTGGCGGAGAATGTCGTCCGGATGTGCCTGGTTGTACTCGTAAATATAGGTTTCCAGCTTGTGGAACAACTGCTTCGTATACAAGTCCTGGACATTGCCGGGGTTTATCATGGGATATTTCTCGAGAATATCCGCATCGGTTCCCAGGTATCCGAACACATTGAGCACTTCCGGCCACACTTCCCGGAGGATTTTGGCCAGATTCTTACTGTAAAGTCCGTTGGAGCTGTATTTTGCGCTCAGGCGCTTTCTGGTCGCCGCTTCATTCTGCTCTCCGTATACGTTGCCGTCGTCGTCCACCCAGAGCGCCGTGTAGGACACATACCTCAAAAAGTTTCTTTGCAGCATGTATTCCGGCATCTTAATATCGTTGGACCAGGTCAGCACGGCTTCGAACGAAACGAGGGCTCCGCCCGTGACGGGCAGTTTGGTTTCCGGATCTATGTCCGTCGAGAACTGGTCGTTGCCGAGCAGCCGCAGGCCCAGCGCCAGATCGCCCTGGGCGAGTGCCTGCTTGTCGTTGTTGACCCGCACGGTCACCGTTCCCGACGTAGCTCCGGCCTTAACCATGCCGCCCAGCACGGTATATTGACCGGCGGTGGCGGTCGTCGTCTCGTCGTTCACTTCCACGGCTACCGGACGGTCATAGTCGGCGGTGGGGCCGATGATGTTGAGTTTTATCTCAACATCGGCGTATTCGGCCTCGGGGGTGTCGATAAAAGAGTGCGACAGGTTGTTCGACGGGAAATACACGGCGGAATCTTTTACCGCAAACGTCGAGAGATCATCCTGGGAACAGCCTTCCGACAGGATTGAGGCTCCCGCTATCAATGCCAGCGATGCTATTTTCAATCTATTCATGTTCTTGGTTTTTCATTAATGATTATTCGCTACTGAACCCGGCCGCCGATCTCCAGTTCATCTTTCGGATAGGGCAGCAGATAACGAGTGGATGTGAATGTGTTGTTTTCGTTGTCGTTTCCGTATATGTTAATCGGATTTTCAAGGTTGTAGCGTTTGAAGAAGTAGAACAACTGTCCCTCGCCGATGAATTCACGCATATACTCTTTGGTCAGCTCGTCGAAAACCTCCATCCAGAATTCATTCTCGATCTGATCTTTGGTCAGGGGTTGGCTCAGGCCGCGTTTGGAACGAATGAGGTTTATGATCTCCAGCGCTTTGTCCTCGTTCGACTGCGAAAGATAATATTCCGCCATGATGTAGTACATCTCGCTGATCTTAATCAGTGGCAGCATATCGCGGAAATCGACGGCCGCCGTCGATCCGTTGTCCGTCTGGTAGAGTTTGTATCCCATGTAGTATTTGTCCTGGGTGCTGCCGCCCGCTGTGCTTTGCTTTGAGGTCTCTTTGAAATGCATGTCGAAGCGGTAATCGTCGAATCCGATATATCCGGGGACATACTCGCCCGTGTCGTAATCGTAGGAATAGGCGTTGAAGATATCGTAGGCCACCCTCGACCATTTGATTACGTTGGTCAGGGCGTTGGGCTGGTAGACGAAATCGATCATTTCGTCGTTTACGATTTTTTTGAGGTTGTAAACATTCAGCGTGAAGAGGTGTTCCTTGGAGAAGACGCGGTCGGGCGTGCCGGCTCCGTACAGATCGGATGCAGTCACCCACTTATAGGCCGTGCCTTCGAGTCCGGTCAGCTCTTCCGCGATGTCGAACGCTTTTTTCAGGCTTTCCGCGCTTCCTTCCCACATGTAAACCCGTGCCAGCGTAGCCTGGGCCGCAAAGTAATTCATGTGATATACGCGGTTATTCCAGTATCCGTCCTTGTTGGCCGCTTCCGGCGCCTCGTTCTTTCCCCGAATGGGGTCGATCTCCAGGCATTTGATGGCATTTTCCAGATCGGTGATCATCAGTTCGATCGTTTTGGGATAGGTCAACTGCGGAGTCGTCTCTTTGGCGTATACGGTGACATAGGGAATGGTCGGATGCGTCTCCCGATCTTCCATATTCTGAAGATCGCCGTATCCGTACAGACGCATCAGGTCCAGGTGGAGAAAAGCCCGCAGGGCCAGCAGCTCGCCTTTGATCATGTTCTGGACGAACGGGCTGAGCACCTCGTCCTCGTTGGCCTCGACATATTTCAGTTCGTTGTTGATGCTGGCGATGGTTTTGTAGGTGTTGTTCCACATGCTTTCGATAAAGGGCACGGCCTGCGCATCGTTGTATTGCCCGCTCATGAGAGCTGACCGCTCATTCGAGGCGGACCGGAAATCGGTGTAGGGCTGTGCCAGCATGTCGACCACATAGCTGGTCATGTTCTTGCCATACATGGATGACGAGGACATGTTTATATAGATGCCCGTAAGCGCATCCAGAAAACCGGCTTCGGTTTTCAGCAATTCGTCGCCCCGGATCTGTGTGCTGGAACCGGTGTCGAGCCAGTTGTTGCAGGAGGTCAGGGTCATCAGCACGGATGCTGACAGTGTATATAACAGGGTTCTTGTTTTCATGAGTTATCCGTGGTTAAAATGTAGCGAGCAAAGTAAAATACAGGGTCCTGGCGAACGGATAGGAGGTACCGCGTTCCAGCCGGATCGAAGAGAAGGTAGCCACGTTGTCCATCGAACATTTCAGTTGCAGCCGTTTGAGACGCATTTTCCGGGCGACCGACTCGCTGAAATTGTAGTAGAAGTTGAGCGAAGAGATGCTGAACTCGTCTCTTTTCTGCACGAAACGCGAGGTCAGACGCGTCGCAGCCGACGCCGAGCCGCCCGTTTCGAGCTGATAACTGGGCCTTTTGGTCGTATACAGCGCGTTCTGCCCGGGTGTGGTCCACCGGCCCTGGAGTACGCGCCGGTCTACGTTGACCCGGATGTTGGCATCCTCGACACGCTCCACCAGCGTATAGTTGTAATATTCGCATCCGCCTTCGTAAGTGCCGTACGCACTCAGGCCGAAGCCTTTGTATTCCACGTTGAATCCGACCGTGCCGCGGTACTTGGGATCGGTCTGGCCGCAGTACACCATGTCTTTTTCCGACCAGTCGTAGGTCCGCTTCCCGTCCCGGTTGATGAAGACCTCGCGGCCGGTCATCGGGTCGATACCCTGCGAAGGAACGGCCCAGATCGCATTCAGCGGCATTCCTTCGATGTATTTCCGCACGGGAGCCGTATTGTTGTACTCTGCCGCGAGTTTGTCCTGCAATTCATTGAAGGCCCGCATGCTTTCCGAGAGCTTGGTGATTTCGTTCTTGTTGGTCGTGATGGCTCCGCTGATGTTGAGGAATCCGTCCTTGCTCTGCCAGGGCGTGTATCCGAGCGAGATTTCCCAACCCCGGTTCATCACTTCGCCCAGGTTGTCGTCCACGGTATTGAAACCGGTCGACGGTACGATCGAGATGTTCGACACCAGGTTCTTCGTCTGATTATAGTAGTAGTTGGCGTTGATGCTGATTCGCTTGTACATCATGTCGAATCCGATGTTGTACTGGTCTTTGACCTGCCATTTCAGGTTCGGATTCTCCATGTTCTGAAGAATGGCTCCCGTAAAACCGTTGTATTGTCCGGAAGTCAGGTAATTGTACAGGGCATACGAGTTGTTGGACGCGAAATTGGAATTACCGTCGCGTCCGTACGATGCTCGCAGACGCAGGCTGGTGAGGTCCCGGACGTTTCGGAGGAATTTCTCGTTGTGCAGGTTCCATGACGCTCCCACGCTCCAGAACGAACCCCATCTGTTGTTGCTTCCGAACGACGAGGCGCCGGAGTAGTTGATGGTTCCCTCGATGACATAACGGTTGTCATACGTGTAGGAGAAGTTGCCCATGAACTGCACCTGCCGCCTGATGACATCATAGCTCTGCGGGGTCGTTCCTTCGGCATACTGGCGGGCGTAACTGATGTTGTTCATCTTGTCGCTCGGGAAACCCTCGGCTTTGAAAGTGCTTTCGGTGAATTTGTTTTCACTGAGCAGCATGTTGAAAGCCGCGTTGATCGAATGTTTCTTTGCGATATCCTTGCTGTATTGCAGGATGAAGTTTCCGTCGAGCGTCGCCTGTTTTCCGTAAATCATGGTGTAGGAACCCTTGCGGACGATCTCTTCCGGGGTGGTCATCGTCACGAATTTGGAGTGGTTGGACGGATAAAACGCCTCGTCCTCGAGCCGTTGTCCGGAAATACCGATTCGTGCGACGGCCCGCAGCCCGTCGATGGGAAGGACCTCGACATAAAAATTGTTGGAGTAGTTGAGGTTGTTCGTGTGCAGCCGGGTGGACAGCGTGGCGTCGTACAGCGGGTTGCCGACCAGGCCGTTCAGGCTGTTTGTTTCGGAGAGGACCTGCACGAGCCGGCCTTCGGAATCGTACGGCGACCAATAGGGGTTCAGGGTGGCGTATTGGGAGAACGTGCCGTAAGGGGACTCCTTGCTGTTGACGTTCCAGACGCTCATGATATTCTGGAACTTAATCTTCTTGTAACGGTATTCGAGCTTCACGTCTCCCGAAAGGGTTTCGCGTCCCGAGTCCTTCATGACGCCGTTGATGTTTTTGTAGGCGAATGTGGCCGCGGCCCGCAGCGCGTTTTCTCCCATCTCGACGTTTACGCTGTGGCTGTGTCCTACGCCCGTGCGCAGCGGTTTGGAGAGCCAGTAGGTGCTGTTTCCGGCTTTGGCCCACTCCAGACGGCTGTTGTACAATTGCTGGTATTCGATCAGGGACCCCGGTGTATTGGTGTTGTCGTAGAATCCTTCGGCTTTTTCGATTTGCAGTTTTTCGAGCGCGTTGCAAAGGTCGTAACTGCTCAGGTCGGGCATTTCCAGCGTCAGCTTGCCCTCGTACGTGATGCGTGTCTCGTTGGCCAGCAGCGGCTTGGTTTCGATCACGACGACGCCGTTTGCGGCTTTGGCGCCGTAGATGGCTTTGGCGGCGGCGTCTTTGAGGATCGTCACGCTGGCAATACGGTTCATATCCATATCGAAGATGCGCTGTACGGTGGTTTCGAAACCGTCCAGGATGAACAGCGGCGTATTGGGGTTGCCGATGTAGTTGCCTTTCAGGTCCATTCCTGCGGCGCCTCCGCTGGTCGGGAACGTCGAGGTTCCCCGCAGCTGCATATCCGGGAGTGCATTGGGGTTCGATCCGGCCGTGAGGTTGGTCATGATGTTCAGCGAGGGGTCGATGCTTTTCAGACTTTGAAAAACATTCATGCCGCTGATCTTCTTCAGCGCCTCTCCGGTAATGGTGGTGGCGGCTCCGGTATAGCTTTCGGCTTTACGGGAGAAGATACCCGTCACGACGACTTCGTCGACGGATGCGGCTTCTTCCTGCATCCGGACGAGTTGGGCGTCACGCGCATGCAGCGTGACCGTTTTGTATCCGATAAATGAGAAACGGAGGGAATCGCGCCCTCGGGGAACCAGGAGACGATAATCACCTTTCTGACCGGTGGTGGTTCCATTGGTGGTTCCGGGAACCGTTACGCTGACCCCGGTGAACGGGGCGCCGCTTTGATCCAGGACAACGCCCTGGACGACGTAGGATTTAGCATTCTGAGCTGAAACGAAGTTTGCCGTGAACAGGCAGGTCAGGAAGGATACTATTAATAATAGTGAATTTCCCCCCCCCCTCCGAATTGGCCTTAAGGGAACGACCGTGGAGGTGTTGTTGTAAAATTTCTTCATCGAGTCTGAATTAAGTTAATTTACGGTGCTTATCAACGCATATTTGAAGGATATACATTGATTTTATCGCCGCAATTTAAGGAAAAATGACTGAAATAAAAAAAATGTCGGGCTTCGGAAAGCGTCCGTTAAAGTTGGCGTTGTGATGCTTTTTCATTTTTCCCTGCAGACAGATTTCTTATTGTAATTAGAATGGGGTGTAATGCGAAAAATCGAAACGATATCGTCTTTTATGCTTAAATTGCAAATAATAAAAAAAGCCTGCATCATTTTGAGATGCAGGCTTTTTCGTTGCGGTCCGGTTTTTATGCCTTTACCGGCTCTTTTTCGGCCATCACGCAGCGCGTCGTGCCGAAAAGATTGAGGTTGAGGTGCCCGGCGATGAACGCCAGTGCCTTCTGGGCCTTCACCGAGTTGCCGGCCCCGTCGAGCGGGGGAGCGAACGCCGCCACGCCCATCACACCCGGTACGACGCCCATGATGCCGCCCCCGACACCCGTCTTGGCAGGAAGTCCCGTCGTGAAGAGCCAGTCGCCCGTGTGCTCGTAGAATCCCACGGTCGCCATCATCGAGGCGATCTTGGGAGTGAGCTCGGGTTTGAACACCTCTTTCCCGGTCACGGGGTTCACGCCGTCGTTGGCGATCGTCGCGGCCATCGTCGCCAGTTGCGTGGCCGTCACGCCGATCGAACACTGGCGCGTGTAGATGTCCAGCGCCATGTCGGGATCGTCGTAGATGCGGTTGTAATTCTTCAGCAGCCATGCGATCGACTTGTTGTTGAAGTTGGTCGCGGTTTCCGACTTGTAGAGTTCGTCGATCACCTCCACGTCCGATCCGGCCAGGTTGGCGATGAACGAGATGATGGCTTTCCACTTGCCGTCGCTGTCGCCCACGGGTTTGACCATCGAGCAGGCCGAAATGGCTCCGGCGTTCACGAGCGGCGTCGAGGGGTGGTCGTTTTCCAGCAGGATGGCCATGATCGAGTTGAAGGGCAGTCCCGTTGCATCGGCGCCGATCTTGTCGAGGACCTCCTGTCCGCTGTACTGGTTCATGGCGAGGATCGCCGTCGGGACTTTCGACACCGACTCGATGCCGAATTTGTAGTCCACGTCGCCCACAGCCACCACGTCGCCATCGGGCAGGCAGGCCGCGATGCCGAAGAGGTTCGACGGCACGTTGGCCAGGTAGGGGATATAGTCGGCGTTTTTGCCGCCGGTTTCGTTCTTGCATCGGTCATAGGCCATCCGTAGGGCGTCCTGAACCGCTTTTTTGTCGATTTTCTGAATCATGGCGTTACTTGTTTGTTGATTGGCTGTTACTTGCGGCGGATTGGTCCTGCGCCGGGGCGGCAGCTGCGGGGGCTGCGACCTTGGCCTGCGTCTCCCAGTGGAAGGGCGCGAATTCGGCGGCGGCCTGCGGGTCTCTCCACGACGGCTTGCGCAGGGCATAGATTACGAACGGGGCGCCTACGACGACCACGCAGCCGATGACGAGCACCGAGAACCAGACGGTGTTGCTGCCCGTTGCGATCTGGCTGGGCGGTACGAAGCTCAGGACGAAGGCCAGCAATGCGCCGCAGAAGCCGAGGCATCCGAGGAACCACATCAGTCCGTTCTTCTTGCCCAGACGGAACGGACGCGGCGTGTTTTTCATCTTGTAACGCAGGACGATGGCGGCCGAGAACATCAGCATATACATAATAAGGTAGAGCAGCACGGTGAGCTGCGAGAGAATCTGGTAGAACGACTGCACCGAAGGCATTACGACGAACAGCAGGGCCAGCAGCGTCACGACGCATCCCTGGATCAGCAGAATGTTCTTCTGCACGCCGTTCTTGTTGGTCTTCTGGAAGAACGGGGGCAGGTAACCGGCCTTACCCACGGCGAAGATACCCTTCGAGGGACCTGCCACCCAGGTCAGCACGCCGGCCAGTACGCCGAACATCAGGGCGATGGCGATGATCGGTCCGGCCCACGAGATGTGGAGGTAGTGGAAATAGTTGTCGAAGCCGACCAGCAGCGATTGCGTAAGGCTGATGTCCTTGGCCGGAATGATGAATCCCAGCGAGAAGGTTCCCAGCACGAAGATGCAGACCGTGACGAGCGAACCGATGATGATGGCCTTGGGGTAGTTCCGCGAGGGATTCTTCACGTCCATGACGTGTATGCCCATCATCTCCATACCCGCGTAAAAGAGGAATATACTGCTGGCCAGCACGAGGTTGTCGAATTTCGACAGGTCGGGGAAGAAGCCCTGCGACATGTCCATGTGGTTGTGTCCGCCGGTCGAAATGTAGATGATGCCGAGGATGATCAGCAGGCCCGCGGGAATGATCGTACCGATCATACCGCCCCATTTGCTGATCTTTCCGACCCATCCCAGTCCTTTCAGTGCGATAAACGTGGCGATCCAGTAGATGGCCAGCACCATGCAGAGCGTGAAGACCTTGTTCGAGGCCAGCGCCGCGTCGTGCGTATCGTTCATGCCGATGAATGCGATCGACACGGCTCCGAAGGTCAGCACCGTCGGATACCAGATCGTCGACTCGATCCATTGCAGCCAGATGGCCAGGAATCCTGTCCGGGCTCCGTAAGCCTCGCCGACCCAGCGGAAGACGCCGCCCTGTTTGTCGGAGAACATCGCGGCCAGCTCCGCGGCGACCATGGCCGTCGGGATGAGGAACACGATTGCAGCAAACAGGTAGTAGAACGCCGATGAAAGTCCGTAGACTGCCTCGGCAGGCAGTCCGCGCAGACTCACTACGGCGGTCACGTTCATAATTGCAAGTGTCATGACACTCAATTTGAACCCTGTGCTCGTGGTAGTTTTTTTTACATCCATAGTGGTTTAATTTGGTTTTTGACGCAATGGGGTGTTGCAACTACCGTGCAAAACCGCCGCAACAGGGTGTTCGCGGACTTCGGATGCACGATTGTTGCCCGAAATGCGTATATTTGCAGGTAAAACAGCATTGAACTTATGCAACGCATTTTGATCCTCCTTCTGGCCGCCCTGTGCGTCGCCTCGTGCGGCCGCCGCCGCAACGCTCCCTCGCAGGATGCGGCGGCTTCGGACACCCGTCCGAGGGTATTCCTCCCGGCCATCGCCCCGTCGGGGCTCTCGCCCGAAGAGCGGCGCGACTACCTGCGTGAACACTATTGGGACCGCTTCGACTTTGCCGACACGCTCTTCACCGTCCGGGCCGACACCCTGCAGATGGTCGAGGCTTACGCCCGCTACATTGCGCTGATCTCCGACCGTCCGACCGACGGCGCCCCGATCGATTCGCTGATGCGCCGCGCTTCGTCCTCGCGCAAGATGCTCGACTACTTCTCGATGCTTGCCGAGCGGGTGTTGCACGATCCCAATTCGCCGCTGCGCAACGACGAGTTCTATATCCCCGTATTGCAGGCGCAGCTCCGCGCCCCGTGGTACGACGAGTACGAGCGCATCGCTCCGGAGTACGATCTGGAGATGGCCATGCAGAACCGGCTGGGACACCCGGCCAACGATTTCCGCTATACGCTCGCCTCGGGCGCTTCGGGAACCCTCTACGGACTGAAGGCCGAGTATGTGCTGCTGTTCATCAACAATCCCGGCTGTCCGATGTGCCGCGACATCCGCGAGGCGATCACCGCGTCGCCGATGCTTTCGGTGATGATCGAGCGGGGGCAGCTCAAAGTGCTGGCCCTTTATCCCGACGAGGACCTTACGGAGTGGCGCGATTACCGCGACCACATCCCCGCCTCGTGGATCAACGCCTATGACAAGGGGTGCGTCATCCGTGAGAAGAGTCTCTACGACCTCGGGGCCATTCCGGCGATGTATCTGCTCGACAGCCGCAAGCGCGTGCTGGTGAAGGACTCGACCGATGTGGCCCAGATCGAGGAAATAATAGATCGCCGCAGTTGATATAAGCGCAGCCTATCGCGCCATCAGAAAAGACAATCGGAAATCTATACGGATTCCGGACGGATTTGCTACCTTTGTTCTGTAAACAGAATATAATCACACACACTAAACATTCAAAGTATTATGGCAAAGAAATGGCGTTGTACCGTTTGCGGGTACATCCACGAAGGTCCCGAGGCACCCGATCAGTGCCCGATGTGCAAGGTAGGCAAGGAAAAATTCGTCGAACTGGTAGAGGCTGAGGGCGATCTCGATTTCGTGACGGTTCACAAGATCGGCGACGGCAAGGGTGCGAGCCCCGAACTGTGGGAGGGTCTCCAGAATCACTTCATGGGCGAGTGCACCGAGGTAGGAATGTACCTGGCAATGAGCCGTCAGGCCGACCGCGAGGGTTACCCCGAGATCGCCGAGGCTTACAAGCGTTATGCCTGGGAGGAGGCCGAACACGCCTCGAAATTCGCCGAGCTGATCGGCGAGGTCGTCTGGGATACCAAGACCAACCTCGAGAAGCGCATGAACGCCGAGTGCGGCGCCTGCGAGGACAAGATGCGCCTGGCCCGTCTGGCCAAGGAGCAGAACCTCGACGCCGTACACGACACCGTGCACGAGATGGCCAAGGACGAAGCCCGTCACGGCAAAGGTTTCGAGGGACTTTACAAACGCTACTTCGGTAAATAATAATTTCCCGATTGCGGAAAGACGGGGCGGATTCGGAAGAGTCCGCTCTTTTTTTACCCGTTTTTGGAGGAGGGTGGGGTATTTTAGCTATCTTTGGACCGGCTACACGTTACAAGACAATTTTAGATGAAAAAGATTTTCCTGCCGCTGTTCCTTGCGGCACTCGTTTCCGGCACGTTCTCATGCTCCGACGACGATAAGGTTCCCGGAGACCCCGAGGGGACCGTTACGCTCAATATGCTCGACGAGCAGAACGGCAAGACCCTGCTGGATGATTCGGGTATCTATATCGACAAGGCCCAGAATTTTGTATGCGGCAACAACTGTGTTCTCTTTGCGCTCGGCAAGGTCGGCGGCCTGGGGGCCGTTGCGCCCAAATCGCTGGAGACGGCAGCGTCGATGGCCGCCGTGCAGGCCGGCCACGGTTATGTGGCGGTGCGTCCGGGGGCGCTGATGTTGTTCCCGTCCGGAAAGCAGGCCATGCCCATCGGTAACCGGGAGGTGAATTACCTCAAAATCTATGTGGTTTCGCCGCTTTCGGAAGGCGACAAGACCATCGGCGCGGCGGTCAAATATGCGGCAGCCGTTCCCGAGACCTACAAACTGCCCGAATACGGGAGCACGGTGCTGCGGATCGACGGTTCCAACTACGACCATCTCGAGCAGAAGGTGTCGCTGTCGCTGCCGGGCGGTGATACAGAATACGATTTTATCGACGACGGCTATGGTATCCGCTGCGAGCGGGAGGGCGGCAAGCTGGTGTTCTGGCTCGAAGACTGGTTCTCGCACAAATTCGATCTTTACTTGCGCACGCAGGGGAGCTATACGAAAGTATATGTCGACGTGGATGCGCCGCTGTAACGAGCCGTTCCGTCGCTGAAAAACGCCGGTGCATTGCGTTGCACCGGCGTTTTTCATACGTTACCTGGATTTTCTGAGGAACGAAAGGAACGAAAACTTGTCGGATAACCAGTCATACCCCTCCTTTACCCTCGACGCGACCTCGTAGACCGTATCGATCCGGTCCCGGACGTATTTCACTGCCGAGCGCACGGACAGCAGATAGACCACTGCGGCGAGTACGGCGAAAAAACCTCCGGTGATGAGCGCTGCGACGGCGACGGACCCCGTCAGCGATGCGAGCCACATGACGAACGCGTCGATGAAGAGGATGATTGCTATGGCTGCCGTCACACCGAAGAAGACCAGCGATGCGACGATATTTCCGGTTGGAGCCTGGCTATCTTTCATGGAGCGGTTCCTTTTATTCGTCCTTGTCGCAATCGCAGTTAAGACCGTTGCACTCGCAATGAATTTTGTCAATTTCATTTTTCAGTTTTCGGGTACCTTTGTTAGCCAGTTCGCGGATGTCCTCACGGAATTCGGGACCTGATTTGGGGGTTACGAGCATGGCGACGACGGCTCCGACAAGAGCGCCTCCCAGAAAAGAAGCGAGACAATTTACTGAATGTTTCATAGAGCTTAAAGTTTTGAATTCAGCAGCTACTCTTGCAAAGTCCGGGCCAAACCCTTACCTTTGGACACATGATTGCCGATCCCCGGACCTCCGTAGCTTTCAGCGGCCACCGCACCTATTGCGGCGATGCCGCCGACGCCCTGCATCGCACGGTGGGGGAGCTGTATGCGCGCGGTTTCCGGACTTTCCTGAGCGGTATGGCCGTGGGTTTCGACCTCGCGGCCGCCGAGGCGGTGCTGGAGCTGCGGGAGCGGATGCCCGATGTCCGGCTGATCGCCGCAGTTCCTTTCCAGGGGCAGGAGGCCCGCTTTTCGCAGTCCGACCGTGAACGCTTCTCCCGGGTGCTGTCCGCCGCCGATGTTGTCGAAGTGCTCTCCCCGGTATATCACCGGGGGTGCTATGCTGTCCGCAACGATTTTCTGGTCGATCATGCCCGGGTTCTGGTGGCGTGGTACGACGGCTCGCCCGGCGGCACGCACTACACCGTTCGCCGCGCTATGCGCCGCGGGCTCGAAATCCTCGACCTCCATCCGGCGGCTTCCGCATTGCCGGCTTTTGCACCGACGCTGTTCGGATAAAAAAAGGCGGACCCGGAGGCCCGCCCTTTTCGGTCGTGTGAATCTTCTCTATTCGGCCGATTCTGTCAGTTCGATGCCCTGGAGCAGCTCCTCGATGCGTTGGAGCGTCCCCGTTTTGCCGTATTCATTCGCGGGGTAGCTGATCCCGACGGTGATGAGCGACTGTCCCTGTTTCAGATCGTAGGTCGTGAATACGAACCCCGGGTATTCCGTCCGGCGGCCTTCGCTGCGTAGCATGTCGATACCGTTCGACGAGAAGGGGCGCGAAGCCTTGATGATTCCGCCGTCGTAGTAGGCCGAGTCGCGGCTCTGGCAGTAGTCCGAGATGTCGGCGACGCTTTCCGCATCCGGGCTGAGCGCGTTTTGCAGGGCGTCGATGTTGAACTCCCACTCGCCGTCGAGGACATACATCGTGTAACGGGCATAGGTCGAATCGGTTTCGGGTTCAGCCGCCTCTTCGACGGCGGTGTACCCGGCGGGAATTCGGATTCGCAGCCCGAGGTCCGGACAGTCGTAGGTCTGTTCGGTGTCGAGCAGCGGCAGTTCGCCTCCTCCGTTCACCAATTGGGTGGAGAGCACCGTGAGGTATCCGATGAGCAGGGCGGTGCAGACGGCCGCTGCGAGCATGCGCCAGAATGCGGTGTATTCACCCGCGCTGTATTTGATCTTCAGCCAGATGTATAATCCCGTGATCGCCTGCCAGGCGCCCCAGAGGACAGCTCCCGTGGCGATGACGTAACGGCCTCCGGCTTCGGTGAAATAATAGGAGATGAAGCTGAAAGCCAGTCCGCCGACGCACCACAGCAGTCCGGCGAGGATGTTCTTTTTCGCTTCGGCGAGTGATGCCGCCGGCTGTCCGGCGGGTTCGGAGACCGTGGATTCCGGTTCCGCAGGTGTTTCGGGCATCGGCTCGAACACCGGTTCCTGGGGTTCTTTCATGATGGGTTCGGATGTTTGGGCGAAAAGGGGAAAAATCCCGGAAAGCACTTGCAAAGGCTTTCCGGGATTTTGTCGGATCGTTACCGGATTATTTCCAGTTCAGAATCTTGTGGAAGTCGTACTCTTCGGGGTTCTCGACATAAGCCTTGGCGGCTTCGTAGTCTGCCGGGGTGACGGCGTTGATGATGTTCTCCACCACCGACGAGAACTTGTCCGACTTGATGTCCACCAGACGGGGCGGAATCTTGCCCGTCGTGGGGTCCTGCAGGTCTTTGAGGTAGAGCGGCGATACGTTGCCCTCCGAATCGACGTAAACCATGCAGCCGGTCTTGCCCTCGGTGAAGAGCTTGTGCACGCCGATACCCAGTTCCGAGCAGTAGGTCAGGTCGTAGGCGATCGGGGTCTGGCAGCGGATCTCGTAGCCCAGTTCCACCGGACGGCTCTTGACCTTGAGACCCAGCTCTTTGAGCTTCATTTCGATCATCTCGTTGAAAATGTGCGCCTTCGACACCTTGCCCAGCTCGGGATGTCCGTGCTCGTCATAGGTGAAGTGGATGCCGCTCTTGCGGATTTCCTCGTCCGACAGCGCATGGAACACGCCCTCGGAGATCACGGCGGCACCGTAGTCCATGCCCATGATCTTACGTTTGATGATCGACGAAATCACCAGGTTGACGATCTTCTCGACGGTGATCTCCGTCTTGTCGAACATCTCGGGAATGACGATCATCGGGTAGTGGCATGCCTCGCCGATGCCGAATGCCAGGTGTCCTGCCGAGCGGCCCATGGCGGCCAGCACGAACCAGTTGCCGCTCGTGCGGGCGTCTACATAGACGGCGCGGGCGATGACGGCGCCCTTGTCCTTGGCCGACTCATAACCGAACGTCGGCGTTCCCTTCGGAAGCGGGAGGTCGTTGTCGATGGTCTTGGGGACGTGAATGTTGGCGATGGGGTATTTCTTGGCCTCGAGGAACTTGGCGATGCGGTTGGCCGTCGAAGCGGTGTCGTCGCCGCCGACCGTGACGAGCAGTTTGATGTTGTTGTCGGTGAAGAACTTGAGGTTGAAGTTGTTCTCGAAATCCGAATCCTTGGGTTTGAACCGGCTCATCTGCAGGAACGAACCGCCCTGATTGAAGATGCCGTCGGCCATCGGGTAGTCGATATCCACGGTGCGGGGCGAGGGGTTGAACAGGCCCGTGTAGCCTTCATGCAGGCCGATCACGCGGTAACCTTTGCGCAGGAACGTTTTGGCGACGCTGCCTACCACGGTGTTCATGCCGGGGGCCGGTCCGCCGCCGGTCAGAATTGCGATTGCTTCTTTCATGGTGTGTTGGGTTTATTATGTTTTGAACCTGATTTCGGTTTTTTGGCCGCCCAAAAGTACGATTTATTTTTCAAACAGGCAAGAACCCGTATAAGAAACGGGGCTGATTTCGAACCTTGCGGACCGTCCACGAAAAAGGAGGCTCCCTGTAAGGAAGCCCCCTTTTGATGCCGGTAATTATAGTTTACTCAACTACATTTACGTTAATGGCCTGCTCGCCCTTGGCACCCGTGCCAATTTCGAACTCGACGGCCTGACCTTCGTTGAGTGACTTGAAACCATCTTTCACGATTCCCGAGAAATGTACGAAAATCTCTTTGCCGTTCTCCGCCGTAATGAATCCGTAGCCTTTTTTGCCATCGAACCATTTTACCTTACCTGTCATAAAATAGAGAATTAAGTGTTAATACGTCAGCAAAGTAAGATAAAAAACATTGGTTTTCAAAACTTTTTGGCATGTTTTTTCGTCTTCGGCAGAAATTTTCTATCTTTGTAACATCAATGTCTAACAGCTTGGCGTTATGAACAGAAAACTGAAAATCGCACTGGCGGCCCTCCTGGGATTCTCCGCGGCCTGCTCGTCGGTGAAGAACGCGCCCAAGGACGACGGTAAACAACGGGATGCCGATACGACTGTCGTGAAGAATCCGTCCAATCCCCGCATCGTGGTGATGTACGGCGTGCGGGTTCCCGACAGCGTCCGCATCAAGCGCATGGAGCGCCAGCATCCCGACTCGCTGCCCCCGGTTGCCGAACAGCCCCGCGAGGAGGCTTCAACGCCGTCCGGGGAGTAGGCTATGTCCGGTTGTCGGCTGGGGCTTCGCAAACGGCTGGCCCTCAATATCTTTTCCGATCTGTATGCTTCGACGGTGCGTGAACACCGTCTCGATACGCTTTTCTGGGAGTGTACGCTGCGCTGCAACCTCGCGTGCCGTCATTGCGGCAGCGATTGCCGTGTGGACCCCGGTGTGGCTGACATGCCATTGGCCGATTTCCTGAAAGTTCTCGACGAGGAGGTCACGCCCCACGTAGACCCGGCCGATGTGCTCATCATCTTTTCGGGCGGCGAGGTGCTGGTGCGTGCGGACCTGGAGGAGGCGGGCGCCGAGGTCACGCGCCGCGGTTATCCGTGGGGCATGGTGACCAACGGCATGGCCCTGACTCCCGAACGGTTCGGACGGTTGCTGGATGCCGGCCTGCGGTCGGTGTCGGTGAGCCTCGACGGCTTCGAACGCGAGCACAACTACATCCGGGGCAATGCCCGCAGTTATGACCGGGCGCTGGACGCCGTGCGGATGGTCGTGCGCGAACCGTCGCTGTCGTACGATGTGGTGACCTGCGTCACGGGGGCGATGGTCCCGCAACTGGAGGCTTTCCGCGACATGCTAATTGCCGAGGGGGTGCGCCATTGGCGGCTCTTCTCGATCTTCCCGATGGGCCGGGCCAAGGACGACCCGACGCTGCGGATGACCGATGCGCAGTTCCGCGACATGCTGGATTTCATCCGCAGGACCCGCCGTGAGGGGCGTATCGATGTCAGCTATGCCTGCGAGGGGTTTCTGGGCGGCTACGAAGCCGAGGTCCGCGACCAGTTCTATCAATGTGCGGCGGGTGTTTCGGTGGCTTCGATCCGTGTCGACGGGGCGATTTCGGGCTGCACGTCGATCCGTGCCAACTACCATCAGGGCAATATTTACCGGGATAGATTCTGGGACGTGTGGCAGAACCGCTTCGGGCCGTTCCGCAACCGCGAGTGGGCCCGCAAAGGCCCCTGCGCCGACTGCCGGATGTTCCGCTATTGCCTGGGCGGGGGCATGCACCTGCGCGGCGACGACGGGGAGTTGCTGTACTGCCACTACAAGCGGCTGTAAATGGCGCCCCGCTTCGGTAAAAAGGCAAAATTTTTGCGAATAAATTTTGACTTTTCGGATTTTCGGCTTATCTTTGTGCGCTCTTAAATGATAAGGGTACTTGTTCGGGGTGTAGCGCAGTCCGGTTAGCGCGCCAGCTTCGGGAGTTGGAGGTCGCTGGTTCGAATCCAGTCTCCCCGACAAATCGGCAGACTGCCCATTAAGGTAGTCTGCTTTTTTCTTTTTTACGACCATTGTTTCGGAGTGTAGCGCAGTCCGGTAGCGTATCTGGTTTGGGACCAGAGGGTCGCAGGTTCGAATCCTGTCACTCCGACGAACGATGTATGAAAAACCCCTCCGAGATTCCGGAGGGGTTTTGCTTTGCACTATTTCTGTTGTGCGGGTTCCGGGAGTGCCGTGCTGTCGGCCGCGGTCGCTGCCGGGACTTCAACTCCGACCGAATCATTCGAATCCACCGGTGTGCCGTCGGCATCCGCCGTATCGTCGCCGATCTCGATGGTCTCGCCGTCGAGACCCAGGGCGATGGTGTAGCGGTCGCGGCCTGCGTAGCTTGTCAGGGCCACCGAGTCCATGGGCTGGAGCCGGAATGCCGGGGCCTGCACGCCGTGTGTAGTGAGCATGTACTCCCCGAGGGCCTTGTCGCGTGAAGCCATCATCCGCCGCAGCAGGCTGAGGGCATCGTCGCGGTAGAGGGCCAGCGCCTTGGCATTGGGCGACATTCCCAGCGGGGAGATGCCGCGCAGGGCGAGCAGCGAATCGGCGAACGCCCCGACGGCCGGGGTGCGGATGTCGACCTGCTGGAGTTTCTCGTATTCGAGCATCGAGAGCCGGGGCCGTTGTCCGGTCGAATCGGCCGCCGCGAGGCTGTTGTGGTAGGCCAGGCGCAGGACGTTGACGCTCTGTGCGGGCAGGGCTCGGGCGAGGTTGATGCGCTGGGTCAGCGCGATCTGTATCTCGGGTTTGTCCCGGAGCATCTGGGCGATCTGGTCGAACGACGCATACTGTTCCGATGTAAAGGCATACTGCGCCGGATCGAGGGTGATGTATTCGAGATCCTTGTTGCCGCCCGAGAGGAACGAGAAGGGCGCCGTCACCACCTTGAGCAGCACGTTGCCGATGGCTTTCAGCACGATCTTGCGGTAGGAGAACTCCGGGGAGTCGAGGTTGCCGCCCACCGGGAGGTCCATCTTCACGTGCCCCTTTTTGTCCCGGAGCACGTAGAGCCCCAGTTTGAGCGGGATGTTCATTTCGGGTTTCAGCTCCTTGCGCTTCTTGTCCACCTTGGGCTCGAAGGCGTCGAGGTGGTTCGTGCCGTCGAGATAGCGGTTGCGGATGACGTTCTGGCTGCGGAACGTGAGGTTTCCGCCCGTGATGGGATAGGCCGTGAAGTGTTCGCAGTAGGGCGTGAAATCTTTCAGGCTGAGGTTCGACAGCGAAAGCGTGATGTTCTGGTTGTTCAGGTCGTCGAGCGTTCCCTCCCAGCGGAGTTTTGCCGACCCGGTGCGCTGCATCCGGGCGTCGACCTGCAGGTTGTTGCGCTTCGAGGGGTCGAAATCGCGGCTCCGCATGCGGATTTCGCTCACTACGTATTCAAACGGTTTGGCCATCGTCAGGTCGCGGAACGAGACCTTGCCGCCGGTGATCTCCAGATCGGCGATCTGCAACACCGGGGCAGTTCCCGGACCGGTTTCCGAGGCCGTTTCGACGGGCTGTTCCGGACTTTCGGGCGAAGGCTTCATCAGCGCCGAGATGTTGTCGCCCTCGGGCGTCAGCTCGGCATTCAGGGAGAATCCCCCGACGTAGAACCGCTCGAAGCGGAAGCGCATCCGGCCCAGGTCACCCTCGGCGAGTTTCACACCCAGCGTATCGACTCCGGCTACGGGCTGCTGGCGCATGTCCTTCAGTGCGAACTGCGCAAGCGAGGCCGTGCCTTCGGTGCGCAGGGCCAGCAGGTGCTCGGTGTTGCCCTGCAGCCGCACGTCGGCCGAGAGGCGCCCTTCGACGGCCCCGATGTCGAGCCATTGGCGGAAATAGGGGAGCATACCCGTCAGCGCCAGTCCGTCGAGTTTCAGCCCGATGTCGAACTCCGAGGTGTCGATGTCGTAGGCGACGCTCGTGGCCAGCGAACCGCCCTCGGCGAAGTTCAGCACGGCGCCCACGTCGGTCTTCTCGCCGCCGAAGTAGACGCCCGGAATCTTCAGGTTGATGTCGTTGAGCCCCCACACGGCGTTGAGTTCCAAATCCTTGTAGAAAAGGTGTCCGTCGCGGATGGCGATGTTGTAGATGCCGATCTCCCACGGTTCGGAGGGTTCTGCGGGTTCCGTAACGGCCGTGGTGTCCGATGCGAAGTGCGCGATGATGTCGTCGAAGCTGAACGCGTTGCCCCGCTGGTAGACCTTCACGTCGAGACCTGCGAGGGTGATGTGCTTCACCGTGACGCGATTCGACAGCAGCGGCAGGATGCGCATGCGCATATCGAAACTGTCGAGCGCGAAAAAGGTCGTCGAGTCGTCGCTGCCGCCGATCTTCAGCCCCTCGACGCGCAGGCGCCCCGTGAATATGTTCACGCACAGCCGTTCCATGCGGATCGAGCGGCCCAGCAACTCGCGGTCGTGCTTCTCGATGTAGCTCTTTGCCACGGGCGACGCGGCGATGGCGATGCCCAGCACCACGATGATCAGGACGGCCAGCGAGATCAGGAGTATCTTATAGATTTTCTTCATAACGGTTCAGATTTTCAAAGATGTGTCCGAAATTCTCTCCGGGAGCGGGCATGTAGACCGAGAAGCCCAGTTCGCGGGCCGCGTCGACATTCTTCTGTCCGTCGTCGATAAAGAGCGTCTCTTCGGGGCGCATGCCGCTTGCGGCGATCATCTTGCGGAAAATGGCTTCCGAGGGTTTCAGTTCATGCAGTTCGTAGGAGAGGTACACGGCGTCGAAATAGTCCTCCATCGTCTTGCCATCGGCCGTGAACATTTGCCGGATGTATTCCATCGAAGCGGGGTTGTTGTTCGAGAGGACATAGGTGCGGATGCCCTTTTCGCGCAGGGCGTCGATCTGGCGGAGCTTCTCCACAGGAATCTCCGTGAGGAATGCGCCGTAGGCCCGTGCGATGTCGTCGTCGGTGACCTCCGGAGTGCCGGAGAGACTGCGCATCTCGTCGCAGGCTTCGTGGAACGAGATGTCGCCGTGTTCGAGGCGTCCGATCATCTCGGCAGGGTAGCAGGGGTTGATGAGCTCCGCCACGGGGTTCATGCCGAGACTGCGGAATGCCGCCGTGCAGCGGTCGAAATCCAGACCTACGAGGACCCCTCCGAGGTCGAAAACTACATTTTTGATCTTTTCCATATCCGTATCTTTTGACGACAAAAGTACCTCTAATTTGAGATAAAAACAAGGGCTGACGGCCGGTGTATCCGGGTCGTGCGGGTTGCGAATTCTAGTCCGGGAATCTCTGCCGCCTGTTTTCGTGTGTTGGAGCAGGTTCTTTTCCGGCATAAAGGAGGGTGCGGATTACAATTTATAATCAAAAAATGCACGGTGGTGTTCTGTGTAATCTATTGATAATTAATGATATGTTGTTTCGGCCAGGCGCCGGATGCTTCAAAAAGTGCCTTTTTGGAATACATTTTCTCACATTTATTTATATATTTGTCCCCAAGCGTCACTTGTCGTATGATTTCCCATTCCTTAGAAAAGCTCTTCAATGCGCATTTCCGAAGCGCCGCGTATGTGGCGGAGGAGATCGTGCATTCGAAGTCCGTGGCGGAAGACATCGTGCAGGAGGTCTTCGTGCGGCTGGCGCGGGTGGACCTTTCGAAAATAGATTCTCCGGTGAAATATCTTTACCGCTGTGTGCGGAATGCGGCCCTGGACTATGCCGGCACGCATACGCTGCGCCGCTGGGAGGAGCTGAACGGCAGTGAACTCATCGCCGACGAGGTCAATTTCGACCTCAGCCGCGACGATGTTGAACGGGCCAACCGGTTGCACCGTCTTTATCAGGCGATCGAACGTCTGCCGGAACAATCCCGCAGGGTGGTCAAACTGATATGCCTGAATAACTATTCTTATGCGGACGCCGCTTCTGAGCTGGGCGTTTCGCTCGCTACCATCAAAACGCATATGTATCGTTCCATCAAATCGTTGCGCAAGATGATGGCTCTCTTCTTTTTCTGAATCCTCATTTTTTTGCCCTGCTCTTTCCATTTTTTTGCGAAAAACTGTAAGGAGTTTTTCCGCCTCTGCCGTCTTTATTATAAAAGCCGGTGTTTATGGACAACGATCAGATCGACAAATTGCTTCATTCCTATATTTCGGGAACGATCACGCCACAGGAATCGAGGCAGCTCGAAGCCTGGGGCGACGAGTCCGAGGAGAACCGTCAGATTCTCGATTTGATCGAGGGACATTCGGATCTCGGCAGCGAATTGTCGCGGATGTACCGTTACGACAAGGAGCAGGTATGGCGCAAGGTCTGCGAGGAAGACCGCCGTTATATGCGTCGCAGTCGGCTGGTGCGTTTGCTGCGGATCGGCGCGGCGGCCGCCGTGCTCGCCGGCATGCTGGTCAGCGGTGCCCTGCTTTATCAGGCCGGAGAGCGTCTGGACCCTAATCGCAACCGGCTGCTCACGACCGTCGAACCGGGTGCGCGGCGTGCCGTGCTCGAACTCTCGTCGGGAGAACAGGTCTTTTTGGCCGATTCGGTTCGCACGGAACTCAGCGAGCGGAACGTCCGGATCGAGATCAACGGCGACGAGATCGCCTACACCGCATCCGAAAAATCCGGGAAACAGGCCGAGGAGGCTTACCATACGATCCGCGTGCCGCTGGGCGGCGAATACTCGCTGACGCTCGGCGACGGCACGCGCGCCTGGCTCAATGCCGGGTCGAGCATCACCTATCCTCTGCGTTTCGGCTCCCGGCGTTGCGTTGCGGTCACCGGCGAGGTTTTTTTCGAAGTGGCTCCTGACAGCCGGCATCCTTTCGTTGTGTCGGTTTCGGGGGTCGAGCTGACCGTTCTGGGAACTTCGTTCAATGTCATGGCCTACGAAGACGAACCGTGTATCGAAACGACGCTGGTCACAGGATCGCTGCGGGTTGCCGCCGAGGGTGAGGAGACCCTGCTGTCGCCGGGGCTTCAGGCCGGATTCGACAAGTCCGGAGGCGGGCTGACCGTCCGGAAAGCCGATGTCGAAGCCTGTACGATGTGGCGGCGGGGGCTGCTGGTCTTCTATGACGAGCCGCTGCGGTCGATCTGCCGGAAGTTGGAGCGATGGTACGGTGTGCGGATCGACACCTCTTCGCCGACGCTCGATGGCGTGCTCTATACGGGTATGATCAAACGCCATGCGACACTCAATACGATCGCCGATCTGATGAATCTGACCAATGACGTGGTCTTCACAGAGGACGGCGGCGTGATCCGGGTGGTGCGGAAATCGGAATGACGCTGTGATGCGTCGGGGACTGTCCCCGTGGAACAGGAACCTTTGTTTCAATTAAAATAATTTGCGTATGAAGAAACTTGACTTATTTGCGCCTCTTCTCCGAGGGGGCCGGAGTGCCGTCGTACTGTTTTTGCTGGCGGTCGCGGTCTTTGCGGTCCAGTCCGTGAGGGCGGACGGGCCGGCACAGCCGAAGAAGCGGATGTCGATCGCTCTGACCGGAGCGACGCTCGACGACGTGCTTCAAAACATCAAACGGGAAACGGGTTATCTGCTGCTTTACAACAGCAATTCGATCCGGGCGGTCAAGGGAATTACGCTGCACCGGCAGAACGCCCCCGTCGAGGAGATCCTGCGCGAGGCGCTCCACGGCACCGGACTGGATTTCTCCATCAGCGAGGATACAATCATCATCCGCGTCCGGGAAGCCGACAAGGCTTCGAAGTCCGACGCGCAGGGAACGGCCGCTCCGGCCCCCCCCCAGCGGGTTACGCTGACCGGTAGGGTGACGAACCGCGCCACGAAGGCCCCGATTCCCGGGGCGATGGTCCATATCAAAGGTACGACCGTCGGCACGACGACCGATCCTGACGGCTATTACTCGCTTCGCTTCCCGAACCGTCCCGGGACGGTCGTGACGGTGAGCTTCCTCGGCATGGAGAGCCGCGAAATAGCCTACAACAACCAGACGGAACTGGACGTGCAGCTGCTCGACAAGGTGGAAAGCATCGACGACGTGGTCGTTACGGGTTATGCGCAGGTCCGCAAGGAGAGCTTCACGGGCAACACCACGCGGATCACCCAGAAGGAGATCGTCGAGGTTTCGCCCAAGCGGATGATCGACGCCATCCAGGTGTTCGACCCCTCGTTCCGGCTGGCCGAGAACATTTCGATGGGTTCGAACCCCAATGCGCTGCCCGAATTCTACATCCGCGGCCAGAACAGCATCACCACCGAGCTGAACACCTCGGCCGATATTTCGCGTCAGAACCTCACGAACAACTCCAACCTGCCGATCTTCATCCTCGACGGCTTCGAGGTGGACGTGGAGAAGATCTACGACATGGACCCCATGCGCGTACACTCGATCACGCTGCTGAAAGACGCCGCCGCGACGGTGCTTTACGGATCGCGCGCCGCCAACGGCGTGGTGGTCATCGAGTCGCGCGCCCCGGAGGCAGGCAAACTGCGCGTCTCCTACAACCTGACCGGAAGCGTCGAGATGCCCGACCTCTCGGCCTACAACCTGATGAACGCCCGCGAGAAGTTGCAGGCCGAACTCGATGCAGGGCTCTATGCCTTCGACGCCACCGATTTCAATGAGAATACCTACAATAAGAACGAGACTTATTACAAGAAACTCAACGAAGTGAACCGCGGTGTGGACACCTACTGGCTTTCGAAGAACCTCCGCACCTCGGTGAATCACCAGCACAGTATCTATATCGACGGTGGTGAGAACGATGTCCGCTGGGGGATCGAGCTGAAATACGCCGGCAACAAGGGCGTCATGCGCGATTCCAAGCGCGACACCTACGGCGCAGGTCTTTTCCTCGACTACCGCATCGGCAAGTTCCAGCTGATGAACCGTGCGTCCTACGACGCCAACCGTTCGACCGACTCGCCCTATTCCTTCTCGCTGTTCTCCCACATGCTGCCCTACAACGTGCCGATCGACGAGACCACGGGCAACTACCTCCAAAACCTGCGTTTCGGCTATTCGGCGCTCAATCCGCTCTACGAGCGTGAATACCTGAACAATTTCAGCCGCAGCAACTACCGGACGTTGCAAGATAATTTCGCGATCAATTTCTTCGCCACGCCGCATTTCACCGCCAAGGCCTGGATCACCCTGAGCCAGCGCTCCTACGAGTCGCGGGTCTTCGTCGATCCGCTGTCGGCCTCGAACAGCGCTTTCGCGACGCCCCAGGAGTTGGGATCGCTGACCGTGAACGGTTCGGACACGTTCACTTACGACGCTAACCTGCTCTTCATGTACAACCGGAATTTCAACAAGCATTTCCTGAACTTCTCGCTGGGCGGAAACGCCGTCGAGACCAGCTATACGGTCGACAACATCAAGTATATCGGTTTTTCGACCGGTGTGCTCAATTCGCCGAACGACGCTGCGCAGGTCGAGGGCAAACCTACCGAATCGAAGAACAAGACCCGTCTGGTCGGCATGTTCCTTTCGGGCAACTACACTTATGACGACATCTATCTGCTGGATCTTTCGGTGCGTCTGGACGGCTCTTCGGAGTTCGGTTCCGACAACCGCGTGGCTCCTTTCTGGGCCGTGGGCGCCGGTATCAACTTCCACAACTACAAGTTCCTGAAAGGCAACAAGACCCTCAGCCGCCTGAAACTCCGCGGAACGATCGGCACGGTCGGTAAGGTGGGGTACGCCGCCTATTCGGCCCGTTCGACCTATACGACCTCCTCGACGTCGGACTGGTATTCGACGGGCGCCGGACACGTCCTCTATTATATGGGCAACCCCGATCTGGGCTGGGAGAAGACCCGCGTGGCGGATGTCGGCATCGAACTCGGCTTCTTCAAAGACCGTCTGACCTTCAAGGCCAGCTACTACGACAAGAAGACCATCGACCAGATCACCGACGTGACGATCCCCTCGTCGTCGGGATTCACCAGCTATAAGGACAATCTGGGCGAGGTGAGCAACCGGGGCTTCGAACTGGACCTGCGTTACAATTTCTACCGTTCGAAGAATCTGGAACTGACCGCCTTCGGGAAAATGGCGCACAACAAGAACAGGATCGTCAAGATCAACGATGCGCTGAAAGCCTACAACGAGCTGGTGCAGAAACAATACGACGACTACGACGACAACTCCTCGCAGAGCAAGTATGCGCGTACCTACACGCAGTATGTCGAGGGCGGTTCGATCTACGCCATTTACGGCATGAAGTCGCTCGGCATCAACCCGGCCAACGGCCGCGAGGTCTACCGGCGCCCCGACGGCACGATCACCTATGACTGGAATGCAGCCGACCAGGTCGAGATAGGCAACCGGGAGCCGTGGGCGCAGGGCTCCTTCGGTCTGAACGCCCGCTGGAAGAATATTTCGCTTTTTGCCTCGTTCCTTTACGAATTCGGCGGTCAGCGCTACAACTCGACGCTGGTCAGCCAGGTCGAGAATGCGAACCTCGAACGCTACAACGTCGATAAGCGCGTGTCCACGGACCGCTGGAAGAAACCCGGCGACGTCGCTTCGCTGAAAGACATCAGGGACCGTTCGCTGGTCACCCGTCCTACGTCGCGCTTCATTCAGGACTACAATACGCTGCAATTCAATTCGCTTTCGATCAGCTACGATTTCCCCTCCAAACTCGTGAAGCGCTGGGGACTCGGCATGCTGCGCCTGACGGCCAATATGGAAGACCTGGGCTATTTCAGTTCCGTGCTCCAAGAGCGCGGTCTGGACTATCCCTACTCCCGCACGGTCAACTTCACGCTCAATCTCACTTTCTAAATTCGTCCCCTGTATGAAAACATTCGCAAAAATATTCGTTTCGTGCACGCTTCTGCTCTCATCCGCATCCTGCGGCGAGTGGCTCGACGTCATGCCCCAGGGAATGACCACCGAGGAGAACCTTTTCAGCGACTATTCGGGCTACCGTTCGGCCCTGAACGGCATCTATCAGCAGATGGCCTCTCCGTCGCTCTACGGACGCGAACTCTCCTGGGGATTCATGAGCGCCCTGTCGCAGTATTACGATTTCGGTTCGATGGAGATCTCCCAGCTCTATGCCTATACCGAGAAGATGGACTACGGCAATAAGGAGGTGCTTGACTACCTGGAAAACATCTGGCAGACTTCCTATAATACGATCGCCAACTGCAACGCGCTGATCAGCCATGTCGAGAAGGCCGATCCGAACCTCTTCCCCTATGCCGAGAGCGGCGAACGGGAGATGATCCACGGCGAGGCGCTGGCCGCCCGCGCCCTGCTGCACTTCGAGTTGCTGCGGCTCTTCGCTGCGGCCCCGGTCGTGGACCTTACTGCCAAGGCGATTCCCTATTCGATGACCTATCCCGATAAGGTTCCGGCGCGCTATACGACCGGGGAGGTGCTCGGGAAAATCATCGCTGATTTCGAGGCGGCGCTTCCGCTGCTGGCCGTCAACGACCTGAAACTGGATGCGCTCAAAACGGCCTCCACCCGTTTCGCGGCGAACGATTCGCGCGGTCTGTTCTTCGGCTATCGCGGTACGCGGCTCCACTATTGGGCCGTCAAGGCGCTGCTGGCCCGCGTCTACATGTACGCCTGCGATTACGAGAAGGCTTTGGCTGCGGCTGCCGAGGTCTATGACGCCTGTTCGTCGTGGTTCCCGCTGACCGACTATTCGACGGCCGGCAAGGTTCAGGGAGCCGTGAAACTGTACGACGATATCATCTTTGCCGCCTACGACCAGTATTTGGCGAAGAACTACAACGATGTGATGCTCTCGAACCAGACCAATTTCATTCTGGCGCTGCGCAATCCCAAGAAGCGCTTCACGGCTACCGAACAGAAGTACGACGTGCGTTACAAATACTGCGTCAACCAGCCCGACGCCGAGGAGCAGGAGGATGTCTACACGTCGTGCAAGTACGTGAAATATACCGGCACAACTGGTTCCGACTACGATTCCGGCGATACGCAGGGGGCGCTCATTCCGGTGATCCGCATGTCGGAGGTCATTCTGATTATGGCCGAATGCAAGGCCCGCGGAGCAGCCGAGGGTACGGTCGCTGATGCGGTTTCCGATCTGAGCACGCTGGTTTACAAGAAACGGGTTCGTACGGGCTCGGTTTCGGCCTCCGATTTCGACACGTTCATGTCGAAACTCGAACTCGAAGTCTGGAAGGAGAATATCGGCGAAGGACAGTACTTCTTCTACCTGAAACGGATCAACAGTCCCACGCTCGTCAGCACCACGCAGACGATCCAGATGGCGGACAAATACGTATTCCCCATTCCTGACAGTGAAACGACCTTAAAATAATTGCGATCATGAAAAAACTGATATATCTGCTTGCCGTCGCGGCCTTCGGCGCCGGGGCCTGCTCCGAAGAGGGGCTTCCGACCTACGGAGGCGACCGTTACGTCTATTTTGTCCAGAAATCCGACGAGATCGTGCGCTTCTCGTTCAAGACGACGCCCGGGAAGGACGAGCGCACGATCCGCCTGGCGGTGGAGACCGTGAGCCGCACTCCCGGCGAAACGCTCGGTTACAAATTGGAGATCGATCCGGAGAAAACCACCGCTCCGGCCGGGTCTTACGAACTCGATCCCAATCCGGTCATTCCGGCCGGTTCGTTCTCCGGTGAAACCTACGTCCGGGTCCGCAAGACCGATATCATGGACGAGAAGGAGGTGGACATCGCCGTCCGCATCGTCGAGGGCGGCGCCTACCGGCCCGGCCCCACGTCCAACAGCCTGCGTATCATCCGCGTTTCGAACATTATTTCCCGGCCCGATTGGTGGAACGACGATTTCGCCGCCGCCTTCCTGGGCGATTACTCGGACGAGAAGTACGAGGAGTTCATCAAGGCCACCGGCGTGAGCGACCTCTCCGACATGGACAACAGCGAGATCTCCGCCCTCTGCCGCCAGTTCGTCTACTACCTGCGCGAAAAGCGCGACAACGGCAGCGAGGTGCTGGAAAAGGACGGACGTCCGATGCTCGACGGAATCAATATCAACGCTTAATCCGATGCGAATATGAAGTCATTTGGCATATATCTCGCCGCATTGTTCGCAGGTGCGGCCCTGGCAACCGGTTGCTACGAGGACAAGGGAAATTACGATTACACCACGACCGGCGACGACATCGTCGTCTACCGCCTGGATACGATGAAGTCGGTCCGCCTGAGCTGGAGCTACGACGAGGAGATCGTCATCGAGCCCGGTTACAGGATCGTTCACGACCGGGTGTCGGAAGGCAGCCTGCGTTACGAATGGAACATCGACGGGGAGACGGTCTCCACGGAGCGCATCCTGTCGATCGACCCGCTGTCGGTCGGACGGCATTCGGGCAGCTTTACGGTCCTCGATGCCGATCGTCAGGTCCGTTACAGTACGATTTTCACCCTGACGGTCACCTCTTCGTTCGCCGAGGGGTGGTTCATCCTCTCCGACGACGGCGGAAAATCGCTGTTGAGCTACGTCAACCTCGTCGATGCTTCGACGCCGGGCGAACTGGTCCGCGACGTTTACGGCGAGGTGAACGAAGGGGAGCTCGGTTCCGATCCGCGCAGGGTCCGGCTGGTGGCTTACGACGGCCAGAACGTCGCCTATGAATGGGAGGTCCTGCAAGGCAGCGGAAGCGTCAGCCTCGATCAGGCCACGCTGACCAAGACGATCGATATCGACACCGAATTCGTCGGCGGACAGGCTCCCGAAGGCTTCGTTCCGGTCGATGGATTCCAGCGGGACGGAGGTTCGATCGTCCTGTCGGAGGACGGCAAGGTCTACCAGCGCGATTTCAGTTTCTACAACGATTTTCCGGTCGCCCATTCGGGCAAATACGGCACGACGCCCGTCTATTTCGACGGCGGCATGGAGATCGCGCTGATGAACGGTTTCGACCACTTCACCAACAAGTCCTACGGCCATATTCCCTATGCGCTGCTCTACGACCGGCTGAACAACCGCCTGCTGAGCGTCTACGGTTTCAATGTCAAGGGAAACGCCTCCAGCAAGTTCGGCGTGTTCCGCGCGTTGAAAGTGCCCGAGGCCGCGTCCGTGAAGCCCGGGGATACCGATCCGGAGTCGGGACTCGTGTTCCCCGACGTCGCCGGTCTGGGGGACTATACGGTTCAGGCCATGGGAGCCCGCGTCGCCTATGCTACGGTCGGTGTCGCCACCACCTCGACCAATTACCTGCTGCTTCGCTCGAAAACGGACGGTAAATATTACCTGCTGTCGTTCGATTACAAGATGAACAGCGAATCGTCGGTTAACATTACGCTGAATAGTTTCCGGGCTTTCCCCGAAACGCCGGGCTTCGGACCCGAAAGTCTGTTCGAGGTCTGCATCGGCGGCAGCGAGACGATTTTCTATACGGCGGGGACGAACAATGGGACGCTCTACGCATACGATATTCTGAGCGGTGCCTCGGCCCTGGTCTATACGGCTCCGTCGCAGATCACGGCCCTGCGTCCGGGGGTGGTGTCGGTTCCGTCGCAGTTCGCGGCCTATGCCAAGACGGTTTACCTGGACCGCATGCTTCTCGGCACGGCATCGGGAACGCTGACGCTGCTCGACATTTCGGAGGCGAAGATCGCGGAGGGCGCCGCGCCCGAACTCGCTTCGTTCTCCGGGCTGGGCAAAGTCGTGGATATGGATTTCTATGTGGCGAAAAACCCCTATTGCTATTTTGGATTCTGATCGTTTGAATTACCTTAATATGTTGAAGAAAACCGTTTTATCACTGCTTTGCTGCGGTCTGCTGGCCGGGACGCTCGGTGCGTTCCCGGCGGCGGCCGCTTCGAAGAAAAAGAAAAAGGCGAAATCCGAACAACCGGTTTCCGCACCGAAAAAGACGAGCGAATACGAGAAGCTCTTCAAGGAGAAGCACGAGACGGCCGACGGCATGATCCGTCTGCACAAGGTCAAGGGCAAACTCTATTTCGAGTTTCCGGTGGCACTGTTCGGGCGCGACATGCTGCTCGGATCGACCGTCAGCGAGATTTCCGACAACGGCGACGCCGTCATCGGTTCCAAACCGACCGATCCGCTGTGGATACAGTTCACCCGTACGGGCGACAAGGTGCAGGTCCGCAAGCTGGTCCGCGACAACGTGACCGACGCGGCGAGCCCCAATATCGCCCGGTCGCTGGCGAGCAACAACATCGGCGCGATCATCAAGTCGTACGACATTGCGGCGTGGAGTCCCGACAGTTGCGCGGTCGTTTTCAATGCGACGGACCTTTTTCTGAGCGACAACAAGGCCCTGACGCCGTTCGACCCCTACGGGGAAAATCTCTACTATGGGAGGGTGACCCGATCGGCGAATTACCAGTCCGACAAGTCGTTCCTCGGGGAGATCCGCGCTTTCGGGGACAACGTCGTGATCCGCAGCCACCTGAGCTACACCTACACGCTCAAATCCGGGAGTAAGGAGATCGCCTCCGACGTGCCTTTCACGGCCGTCATGACGCGCTCGCTCGTGCTGCTGCCCGAAACGCCTTACGAGCCGCGCTTCGTCGACAGCCGCATGTCGGTTTTCCCCACCGGGAAGATTCTTTTCAGCGAGCGGGAGCAGCAGGCCAAACTGCTTTGCTATGCTAACCGTTGGCGCGTCGAGCCGTCGGATGAGGCGGCCTACCGCCGCGGGGAACCGGTCCGGCCCAAGAAACCGATCGTCTTCTACATCGACCCCGATTTTCCCGAGAGCTGGCGCAAGCCCATTTTCGAGGCCGTCGAGCAGTGGAACGAGCCGTTCGAACGCATCGGATTCAAACAGGCCGTCGAGGCCCGCGAGTTCCCGAAGGACGATCCGGAGTTCGATCCCGACAACATCAAGTATTCGTGCATCCGCTATGCTCCGATCGGCATTTCCAACGCCATGGGGCCTTCGTGGGTCGATCCGCGCAGCGGCGAAATCGTCAACGCCTCGGTCTACGTGTTCCACGACATTGTCAAGCTGGTGAACAACTGGCGCTTCATCCAGACGGCCCAGGCCGACAAGTCGGTACGCAGCGTGAAACTGCCCCGGGAGGTGATGGACGACGCCCTGCGCTACGTGGTGACCCACGAGGTCGGCCACTGCCTGGGATTCATGCACAACATGAGCGCTTCGGCCGTCATTCCGGTCGATTCGCTCCGCTCGCCGTCGTTTACGCAGAAATACGGCACGACCACCTCGATCATGGATTACGCGCGTTTCAACTACGTGGCCCAGCCGGGCGACATGGAGCGGGGCGTGCGGATGACGCCTCCCCGTTTCGGCGTCTACGACTACTACGCCGTCAAATGGCTCTATACGCCGGTCTTCGACGCCGCGTCGCCCGAGGAGGTCTACAAGATCACGTCGCGGTGGATCACCGAAGCCGCCTCCGATCCCGTGCTCCGCTACGGCAAGCAGCAGGGCGCCGTGCTCGATCCCCGTTCGCAGACCGAGGACTTGGGCGACGATGCCGTGAAGGCCTCGGAGTACGGCATCCGTAACCTGCGCTACATTCTCGCCAATCTGAATGACTGGGTGAAGGACGAGGACCGCGACTATTCCTACCGGACCGACATCTACAAGGGCATCGTCAGCCAGTATATCCGCTACATCGGCCACGTGTTCGCCAACGTGGGCGGCATCTATCTCAACGAAAAGCACGTGGGTGACCCGGTCGATGCCTACAAGAGCGTCCCCAGGGAGCGTCAGCGCGCCGCCGTGCTGTTCCTGCTCGGCCAGCTGGGCGATCTGGACTGGATGGACGACGAGGGTCTGATGCGCAACATTCAGTTCATGGGCTCTCCCAAGACCTATATGCAGATCGCCATCATCCGCGCCGTGGTTATGAGCGCCGTGAAGGTCGAGAACTCCGCGCAGCTCTCCGACGATCCCTACACCGTCGAGGCCTGCATGAAGGACATTTACGATTTCGTTTGGAAACCCACCGTGCAGGGCAAGAACCCGACCGAGGAACAGATGATGATTCAGCGCGAATACCTGCTGACCGTCTGCAAGGCCGCCGGACTGAAGTACGCCGGTACGGGCGCCGTGCCGAAAGCCTTTGCCGGCGGGCCGGACGAGGAGATCGGGTTCGATCCCTACGCCATCGCCGTTCCGGAGTGTCTGCGGGGTTATCAGTCCATGACCGACAATCTCTGCTATTGCGGTTCGGAGCACGTGCATTCGCACGCCGGGGCTGATCCGGGGCCGGTTTCGGGCTACAATCCGCCGCGCATCCTCTACGTCGTCAAGCAGTCGCTCGAAGCCGAGAACTATGCCAATCTGCTGCGTGTGCAGCGGTTGCTCAAAAGCCGTGTGAACAGCGGTTCGCAGAAGACGCGGATGCACTATGCGCTGATGCTGCACAATATCGAGAAAACCCTGAAATAAGCGAGACGGCGATGAGAAGATTTTTACCGACAGCCCTGCTGATCCTCCTTTCCGTCCTGCTGACCGGGGGCCTGACGCTGCTTCCCGGAAGTGCTTCGGCGGCCCGCGGCAAAAAGAAGTCCGCGTCCAAGACGACGGAGGCGCCCAAACCGCTCTCCGCCTATGAAAAGCTCTTCAAGGGCAAGCGCGTGACCACTGTCCGGGGATTCATGACCCTCCACATGTACGAGGGCAACAAACTCTACGTCGAACTGCCCGATTCGCTGCTGGGGCGCGAGATGCTGCTCGGCACGACCATCGAGGAGAGCTCCGACCCTGGTGAGGGCTTCGCCGGACAGCAGCCCCGCGATCCGCTCCACGTGGTTTTCACCCGCAGCGATTCGCTCATCTGCCTGCGGCGCGTGCATGCCGACGTGCTGGTCGAGGGCGACAGCCTGATGGCACGGGCCGTGCGGCGCAGCAACATCAACCCGGTGATCGCTTCGTTCCCCGTGAAATGCAAGGCGCCCGACGGTTCGTCGGTTTTCGAGGCTACGTCGTTCTTCGTGAACGGCGCTCCGGCGATGCGGCCGCACGATCCCTACGGCATCAACAGTTTCGGAGGATTCCTCTCCACGACGGTCAACTACGTGGCGGGCTGCTCGCTGCTGAGCGGCGTGGAGGCTTTCGCCGACAACGTGTCGGTGCTCAGTTCGCTCTCGTTCACGCTGACGACCCGTTTCGGCGGCTACCTCATCAACAAGGACACGCCTTACACGGCCCTTGCGCGCCGTTCGCTGATGCTGCTGCCGCGCGAGGTGATGATGCCGCGGCTGTGCGACTCCCGCATCGGCACGGTTCCCGTGGCTTTCGTGAAGTTCAGCGACCGGGAGCAGGAGGCCAAGGCGGTCTATTACGCATGCCGCTGGAACCTCAAACCCTCCGACCCTGCGGCGTTCGCGGCAGGGAAGCTCACGACGCCCGAACGTCCGATCGTGTTCTATGTCGATGATACGTTTCCGGCAGGGTGGTATGATGCGATCCGGCGGGGCCTGCTCAGTTGGAACGCGGCTTTCGAGAAGATCGGTTACCGCGATGCGGTGCAGGTGCGGCCCTATCCGCGCGACGATGCGTCGTTCGATCCCAACGACATCAAGTTTTCGTGCGTCAAGTACGCCAACACGATGGGGGAGAGCCTTTCGAGCTCTGCGCGCATCGATCCCCGCAGCGGAGAGATTCTCAGCGCGACGATCTGCATCCCGCACAATGTGACCTCGCGGATACGCACCGACCTCTTCGTGCAGCTGGGCGCCGCCGATCCCGACGCGCGCCGGGTGAAGATGTCCCCGGAGCTGTTCGGAAAGGCGCTGGCGGCCGACGTGGCGCGCCATGCCGGAGCCTGTCTGGGCCTTGCGGTCAACTACGCCGGTTCGTACTGCGTGCCGGTGGACTCGCTGCGTTCGCCCTCCTTCACGCAGCGCTACGGGATTTCGGCTTCGATCATGGATGAATTGCCCTACAACCTGGTCGCACAGCCGGGCGACAAGGAGCGCGGTGTGGCCCTGATGCAGCAGGGACCGGGCGTCTACGACGAGTACGTCGTCGATTGGCTCTACCGGCCCGTTCCGGGTGCCGTGACGCCCGAGGACGAGGTGGCGGAACTCGACCGTCGCATCGCCGCGCGCCGCAGCGATCCGATGTGCCTCTATACGCCTCCTCCCGTGGCCGTGGCGCTCGATCCCCGGTCGATGCCCTACAACCTGGGCGACGATCCGGTCCGGGCCGCAGCCTACGAGTTCGCCAATTACGCCTATGTGATGAAGCATGCCGACGAATGGATAGGGGCGGAGGATGCCGACTATACGTTCCGGTCGCTCGTGCAGGCCAGCGTGATGAACCAGCTCTATTATGCGTTCGTCAGCGTTTCGGCCAATCTCGGGGGCGTCTATCTGAACGAAAAGCACGAGGGCGACGCGCTGCCGACCTATCTTTCCGTTCCCCGCGGCCTGCAACGCCGGGCGTTGCAATTCATGCTCGAACAGCTCGAAGACATGTCGTGGCTCGACAACGAGCGGCTCAACAAGGATGTGGTCGAGGTGGTGTCGCTGGGCGAATATTGCCGCGACATGCTCAGCGACGTGATCTTCAAAAGCCTTTCGACGCTCGACCTGAGCGCCTCCAAATCGGACGACCCCTATACACAGGACGATGCGATGGACGATCTCTATCGCTATATCCTGCGGGACGTTGCCGCAGGCCGGGAGTCCACCGAGGCCAATATCGCCATGCAGCGCCTACTGCTGATTAACGTCATCCGCAACGCAGGCGTGGTGACGCAGACCCGCAGGTCTGCCGCATCGGCTTCCGCGTTCGCCGGAGAGGCGCTGCCCGATGCCGCGGCGCTCTCCCGCCGGGCGAAGATGGCCCGGGTGTTTCCGGAGATGACTTCGGACCCGGTGTCGGGCGTGCTGCCGATGCGGAGCGTCGCCTTCATGGTCCGTCCGGCGGTGGATTACAAGCGTTACGGGATGCTGCTCGACATGAAGAAACTCTACCGCAATGCCCTCGGAACCCCTGCATCGGAGCGCATGAAGAACCACTATCGCTACATGCTTCTGGCGATCGACCGGGCTCTCAAAGTGGACTGACGCACGGAGTAATCGTAAAAAACAATGCGGCTTTTCGGCCGCATTGTTTTTTTGCGTATGGTTATGCCTGGAATTTCATCGTAAACTTCCGTATCGGCCGCAGCACCCACATCGGCAGTACCTTGCAAAGGGGTATCCACGCGCGGTTCCACCAGTCGGGAACGATGCACCGGCGGCCCCGCCACAGGGCCCTGAGCCCGCGCCGGGCGCACGAGTTGGCGGTGATGAGCACCCCGAGACGGCGGCCGATGCGCTGCCAGCGGGGCGTCAGCCCGTAGAGGTCCGTGGCGACGCCCGCCGGACAGACCGCCGTGACGCGGATCCCGTGCTCCTCGACCTCTTTCGAGAATGCCACCGAGAACGACTGCAGGTAGGCTTTCGACGCGCTGTACAGCGACAGTCCCGGAAAGGGCATCCACAGCGAATAGGAGGACATGTTGAGAATATATCCCCGGCAGCCTCTCCGCACCATGTCGGCGGCGGCCAGACGGCACAATTGGGTGTTCGTGAGGGTGTGCAGGAGCAGGATGCGTTCGATGCGCTCGGGCGGTGTGGCGAGGATGTCGCGGAACGAGAAAATCCCGGCGTTGTTTATCAATATGTCTATCGTGACCCCTTCGCGCCGCACGGCTTCCCAGAGCTCCGCGGCGGCCTCCGCCCGTGCCAGGTCGATCTCGACGATACGCACGTCGCAGCGGTCCGCGGCGGCACGTATTTCGGCAGCAACGGCTTCCAGCGGTTCACGGCGGTTGCCCGCCAGCACGAGGTCGTAGCCCAGCGCCGCCAGCCGCAGGGCATAGCAGCGCCCGATGCCCGACCCGGCGCCCGTGACGAGCGCCCGGGCGCTTCCCGGTGTGACTTCTCCGCGTTTCATCAGGGCAGGCGTTTCAATTCTTCGACGATCTTCCGCGGCAGGTCGGGGCACTCCTTGCAGCACTTCATGTCCACGGAGTACATCCGCGCGATGCAGTAGTTGCGGTGGTCGCAGGCGCTACGTGTCGCCGCGTCGCCTTCGCGGAGCTTGTTGACGAACGACGGATCGTTCACCAGCGCCCGGGCCATCTGCACCAGTTCGAACCCGGCGTCCAGCGCCCGGTCGATGCCCTCGCGGCTGACGAGTCCCCCGACATAGATGAGCGGCCCTTTCAGCTCGGCCCGGAACTTCTTGGCGTCTTCCAGGAAGTAACACTCTTCGAAGGGGAACTGTTTTATCATAAAGGGTCCGCACCAGCGGATGAAGTAGCGCAGCCACAGCGGCGAGTAGTAGCTCATGGTGTAGATGGGGATCAGCCCCCGCATGACGGCCATCGGGGCCTTGGACACGAATCCGCCCGAGAGGACGATGCCGTCCACGCCGAAAGATTCGATTGTCCGTGCGATCTCGATGCTTTCGGGAATTTCGATGCCCCCTTTGAATCCGTCGTACATGTTGTGTTTCACGGTGATGGCCATGCCGCATGCGCGGGCCGCTTCGACAGCCTCCCCGAGACACATCCGCATGAACCGCATGCGGTTTTCCAGCGATCCGCCGTACTCGTCGCGGCGGTGGTTGGTGTAGGGTGATAGGAACTGCGAGATGAGGTATCCGTGACCGGCGTGCACCTCCACGGAGTCGAACCCGGCGTCGTGGGCCGTGCGGACCGCCGTGCCGAAATCCCGAGCGACCTGCTCGATTTCGCGTTTCTTCATTCCCCGGACGGGCGTATAGGCGTATAGATTGAATCCCGTCGAGGCTCCGATGGGCATCTGCCCGGCGGTGGTCCAGTGGGTCATGTTGCCGCAATGGCCGATCTGGATGGCTGCTACGGCTCCCTCGCGGTGGACGGCGTCGGTGATGTCGCGCAGCCCCGGGACGATCTCGGGGCGCAGCCACAGTTGCTTGTTGAACGAAAGGCCGCTGCGGCATACGGCGGCATAGGCCAGCGTGGTCATGCCCACGCCTCCGCGGGCTACCGCGACGTGGTAGTCTTTGAGTTGCTGCGTGGGGCCGAAGTCCCGGCCCATCGACTCGAAGGCCGCCGAGCGGATCGTGCGGTTGCGCAGCGTGACGGGGCCTAATTTGTAAGGGGTGAAAAGGGAGGACATTTTATGAATTTGAAAGTTGGTAGCGCAAAACCGGCTGGTGGACAGGCGGGGGCCGTCGCCCCTAAAGCCGGACGGTCAGTAGATGAAAGGGATGATGCGTTTTCGGCGGAGTTTCGTGAACTCCTCGCCGAACTCCTGTTCATAACGTTTACGCAGCGACGCGGCGCGGGGTGCGAGGTTGGCGAAGGTCCACCATGCGAACACCGCGCCCGCCCACGACCACGAGGCGATGGCGAAGCCCGTCCACTCCATCAGTTCGCCGAAATAGTTGGCCGACGAAACGTAGCTGAACATTCCGCCGCGGGGAATGTAGTGGCGCGTGTCGCCGGGTTTGCGCAGGTTGCGGATGATGTGGTCCGAATGAAGGTTTATGGCCATGCCGGCCAGGAACAGCGTCCCGCCGACGTAGATGTAGGGCTGTGAGAACCAGTCGGCGTAGTAATCCGCAGGCGAGACGTAGAAAATCCATCCGCCCTGCATCAGGGCGTTGAGGGTGTTGAACGCCATGCCCATCAGGACGATGCCCAGGGGCATTTTGCCCTTGCCGCGGATCAGCAGCGGGAAGATGAAGGCCCGCTGAAGGTAGTGTGCCTGGAAGAGCAGGAACAGCGCCAGCGGCCCGGTCTGCCACATTCGTTCGGACGAGGCCCACAAGATGCACATCAGCACGAAGACCGGGGCTTCCATTACCACCCAGCCGACTTTGTTCGGCACGGGAGGCCCGTAGCGTCGGTCGAAGAGGTAGCCGTATCCGGCTTCGAAAAAGTGGAGCGCGGCGAAAACCACGCCGGCCAGCAGGGCCATGACGATCAGGAAGATAGTAAAGGTTTCTGTCATAATCACACGCGTCGGGTAAAAACGCGTTAAAGATACGGATTTTTTTGCTTTCGGCAAGTTTCCGGATGCGCGGATATTGTCCAGTTTGGCATCGGGATTCGTCGTATGGCAGGGCGCAGGAAAACGGCCCCGCTTCATTTTCCAAAGCGGGGCCGTTTGCCGGAGATTTCCAGCATTGATTAATGCGTGTAAACCTTGCCTTTCTGGTGCTCTTTGCTCTCGTATTTGATGCGCGAGGGGGTGGGGTACTGGAGTTTCTCGAACTCGGCGACGGCATTGCGGATGTCGCCCAGCAGCATGTCCGCCATGTCGCGCGACATACCCTGGCGCACGACGATACGCATGACGATCAGATCGTCGATGTTCTTGGGCATGGTGTAGGCCGGGACCATCCAGCCGCTCTGCTGCAGTGCGGCCTGCAGGTCGAAGAGCGTCCACTTGGCCTTCTTGTCGTACTCGGGGTTCATCATCCAGATGAACAGCGGGTTGACGACCTCCTTGGCGTAGTTCCGGAAGCACGGCATCTTGCCGATCTGCTGGTGGCAGTACCGGGCGATGTCCATCGAGTTCTGCTGAATCTCGCGGTAACCCTCGAATCCCAGACGAATGAAATTGTAGTACTGTCCGAGAATCTGCGCTGCGGGGCGCGAGAAGTTCAGGCCCACCTGCGTGATATTGGCGCCGAGGTAGTTGACCGAGAACGACATTTCATCGGGCAGGTATTTCTTGTCCTTCCATACGACCCATCCGAGTCCCGGGTAAACCAGTCCGTACTTGTGGCCCGACGTAGAGATCGACAGCACCCATTTGAGGCGGAAGTCCCATTTCTTTTCGGGGCGGAGGAACGGCAGGATGAAACCGCCCGACGCTGCGTCGACGTGGATCGGAATTTCATAACCGGTTTTCTGGTTGTAGGCGTCGAGGGCCTTGTCCAGCCCCTCGATGTCGTCGTCGAGACCCGTCCAGGTCACACCGGCGATGGGCACGATGCAGATGGTGTTTTCGTCGCAGACCTTCAGGGCCTCTTCGATGTCGAGCGTGGGCTTGTCGAGCGTCAGGGGCACGGTGCGCATTTCGATCTGCCACAGCTGGCAGAACTTCTCCCATACGACCTGGAATCCGGTGCTCATGACGAGGTTTGGTTTGTCGAAGGGTTTGCCGGCGGCCTTGCGGCGGTTGCGCCAGCGCAGCCATGCGGCCACGCCTCCCAGCATGCAGGCTTCGGACGAACCGATGCCCAGTGCGCCGGTCTTCCACTCGGCCTTTTCGGGGGTGTTCCACAGGTTGGCGACGATATTCAGGCAGCGTCCGCACATCACCGCTACGCGGGGATACTCCGTTTCGTCGATGTAGTTGATGTTGATGGCCTCGTTCATCAGACGGGTGGCGTAGTCGTCCATGTAGGTCGTCACGAAGGTTGCCAGGTTCAGCCGCGGCTGGGTCTGGGGATAGGTCTCGTCTTTGACCAGCTGATAGGCGATTTCGGGTGCGGTCTTGTCCTTGGGGATGAATTCCGTCGGAGCCGGCGAACGCATCTCTTTGGATCCGAAAATGTCTGTCAGGGTGTCCTCGGTGTTGTGCTTTTGCTGATTCATAGTGTGAATTTTTTTGTTTTTGTATACATCGGCTGAATCTTGCATGAACTATGCCATAATTTTCGTACCTTTACCCCTGCGTAACTATCCATGCCATGAAAAAACTCGTAGTCTTTACCGGCGCCGGCGTCAGCGCCGACAGCGGCCTTGCGACGTTCCGCGACTCAGATGGGACGTGGGGAAATTACAAGATCGAGGAGGTCTGCATCCCCGAGGCCCTGGACTTTAACCGCAGGGGCGTGATCCGCTTCTACAACGACCGCCGCCGCGAAATGCTCTCTGCCGAACCTAACCCCGCACACCGGGCCGTCGCTGCTTTGGAGCGCGATTTCGATGTGCAGGTCATCACCCAGAATGTCGACGACCTGCACGAACGCGCCGGCTCGACGCGCATTCTCCACCTCCACGGCGAACTCACCAAACTGCGCTCGTCGGACGATCCGTCGCTCATCGTGCCGTTCGACGGCATCGAGCAGGGCTTCGACGACGTGGCTCCCGACGGTTCGCTGCTGCGTCCGCATATCGTCTTCTTCGGCGAACCGGTTCCCGAGTTCGAACGTGCTTCGGCGCTTGCCGCCGAGGCCGATATCTTTGTGGTGATAGGCACGTCGCTGGCGGTCTATCCTGCGGCGTCGCTGGTGCGGTGCGTGCGTCCCGAAATCCCGGTCTATGTGGTCGATCCGGGCCGCCCTGCCATCCGGGGCATCCGCAATCCGCTGGAGGTGATCCGCAAACGTGCTGCCGAGGGCGTTCCGGAGTTGGCCGGGCGCCTGCGCGAAATCTACGTGAAACATCCCGAGATCGCGTAAGACGTTCCTTCCGCATACGAAAATCCCGCCCCTCATCACGAAGGGCGGGATTTTTGTCCGGTGACGGGACGGCGGAGGGATTATTCCGACTTCCCGGCCGTATCTTTGAAATAGATTGCCAATAACTCTTTGGCGGCGATGAACGATGAAATCCGGTCTTCCAGCACGCGCTTCTCGTACTCCCCGATGCGCCCTTCGACGGCCGGGTCGCGGTAGAAACTCTCCTTCAGTGCTTCGTTGATCGTTTCGTACATCCAGTATTTGTTCTGCCGGTTGCGGTTGTGCTGTAAATAGCCGTTTTTCTCGATGTGTTCGAGATACTCCTCGACGCCTTTCCAAACCTCTTCCAGACCTGTCTTGGCCACCGCCGATGAGGTGTAGACCTTGGGCCGCCAGCCCGATTCGGGCACCGGAAACAACCTCAATGCCCCCTGGAACTGCGTCCGGGCCAACTCCGCCTTGTGGATGTTCTCGCCGTCGGCCTTGGTGATGACCATTAGGTCGGCCATCTCCATAATGCCGCGTTTGATGCCCTGCAATTCGTCGCCCGCGCCCGAGATCTGCAATAACATAAAGAGGTCTACCATCGAATGCACGGCGGTTTCCGACTGCCCGACGCCCACCGTCTCGATGAAGATGACATCGAACCCGGCGGCCTCGCACAGCACGATCGTCTCGCGCGTTTTGCGGGCCACGCCTCCGAGCGATCCCGCCGAAGGGGAGGGGCGCACGAAGACCGAGGGGTTGTTGCAGATGCTCTCCATGCGGGTCTTGTCGCCGAGGATCGAGCCTCCGCTGCGTTCCGACGAGGGGTCGATGGCCAGCACCGCGAGTTTGTGGCGCAGCGATACGACCATGTTGCCGATAGCTTCGATGAACGTGGATTTGCCGGCTCCCGGGACGCCCGTGATGCCGATGCGGACCGATTTCCCGGCGTGGGGCAGACACGCCTCGATGATCTCCTGCGCCTGCGCATAGTGCGCCGGGTTGGACGATTCGACCAGCGTGATGGCCTGCGAGAGGGTGGTGATGTTGCCCGCGAGGATGCCCGCGACGTATTCCCCGGTCGAGAGCGCACGCTTCTTGCGGCGTTTGAAGTAAGGGCTTACTATGGGCTGGTCCTCAACGCCTTCCGTGACGTTGAGGGCCGTATCGTGATGCGTGTCCGCATACTCTTTTTCGTAGTGGTCTATCTTGGTGAATGACATGGAGTGTTACCTGGTTGTTTGTTCGATCAGTTTTTCATTGAATTGCAGCGAGTTGCCCATCCATACCGCGCGGTTTCTGGCATCCGTGAGCACCCCGAACGGCACATAGGTCACGCCGAAGGCGGTGAAACCCTTTTCCGAGCCGAGGGCTGCGCCGATCTGCTTCGAGAGGTAGGGCCTGAGCAGCGGCGTGACTTTCGCGGCATCTTCTTTCGTGACGACGATCACGCGCAGTTTGGCCCCGGTTTTGTCGGTGATCTCCTTCAGGCGTTTGAGCGAGGTGATGCAGGCGGGGTTCGAGGAGTGGAAAAACTCGATGTAGGTCGCCGGAGCGGCCGCCGGCTGGTTGTCGTCGAGCCATTTCGAGACTTTGAGCTCGGGGACCCGGTCGCCGAGCACGACGTTCTGGGCCATGGCGCCACCCGAAGCCGCGACGGCTGCGAACGACAGGATAAGGAGCACTTTCTTCATAGAGAGCCTTGTTTTGTAATCCGAAGACACGAAAAATAAAAGTGTCGTTACGACACCAAAGATAACGATTATTTACCAGATGGAACAATTTTTCAGTAACAAGTTATGAAAATAGGACTCGATACGGCCCCGGTCACGTCCCGGGGCAATTACTGCCGGCACCTTGCAGACGTGCTGGCGCATTACGCCCCGGAACATGAATATATCGTTGATACAAAGCGTCATGGTGACGTCGATCTCTTCCACGGATTCAGTTTTTCTCTGCCGCTCTCCGTGCATCTGGGGCGCGTCCCGGCGGTGATGACCGTCCCCAACCTCAATTTCCTGCGCTATCCGCACCTCTACAGCCTCTCCGAGCGGCTTATCGCCCTGCGCCTCTACCGCCGGGCGCTGCGGCAGGCGCAGCGGGTCATCACGGTCAGCACCCCGGCCCGCGAGGAGCTGTCGGAACGCCTGAGTATCGACCCTTCGAAGATCGAGGTCGTGATGCCGCTCGCGGCCCGTGTGCCGCAGGAACCGCCGGCTCGGGCGGAATTGGAACACACGCGGCGCAAATACGGTCTGCCTGAGCAGTTTATCCTGATGCTCGGGACGGTCGAACCGCATCACAACCACGAGGCGGTGCTGGATGCGCTCGCGGCGCTGGATTCGAATGTCGGGGTGGTTGTCTGCGGCCGCCGCACGGTCTATTCGGATTTTCTGCTCCGCTATGCCCGTGAGAGGCATCTGGCCGCGCGCGTGGATTTTATCTATGAACTGACGCCCGCGGACCTTCCGGCGCTGTTCCGCATGGCGCGGGTCTTCGCCTACCTGCCCGACGTTCGGTCCGAGGCGTCGATCGTCCCGGTGGTCGAGGCGCTGCGCGCAGGGCTTCCGATGGTGCTGAGCGATACGCGGCTCAACCGCGAGGCCGCCGGCAATGCCGCCGCCTACGTGAATCCCGAGGCGCCGGGCGAGGTCGTCGCGGCGTTGGAAAACGCCCTATGCGACGAGTCGTGGCGGCAGACGATGCGCCAGCGCGAACGCCGCCGTGCGGAGCTTTTCTCGGAATATGCCGTGGCGGAACGCCTCATGCAGATTTACACCTCGCTCTGACCGGCCGCGGGAGGTTCGGCGTCCCCGACGAGGCCCGTCATCAGCCATTCCAGGTCGATCTGCGGATAGCAGGCGTGGATGCGGCGGGCCAGCGCCGGGGTAAGGGGCGCCTGGCCCGTCAGCACGTCGTAGAGCGGTTCACTGTCGGAAAGGCCGATTCGCCGGGCGAAAAGCCCGGTGTAGAGTCCCGATGCACGGATTGCGAACCGGAGGCGTTCGTGGTCGAAACGGTTGTTGTCGCTGCGGCGGCGGTTGTCATGCTTCATGATGCAGTGGATTTTGGAAAACGCCCGTGCCGCGCCCGTAACATAAAATACGAACGCGGACTACTGTTTGCTTACCCAACGGACGGCTCTGGAAAACCTTTGTAGCAGTAAGCGCATATAGCCCGCGCCGTAATGACGTAGGAAACCATATTCCATGCCATACGGCGCAGGCTGCACCGCAAGCAGGATATGCACTTGGCTGCTAAGATAAATTTTCCAGATTTTTCCGTTGAGCCAAGACAACCCGCTGCTGCGGATTGCAGGACAAAGATAGGAAAAAATGCGCTTGTTCCAAAACCGAATTGCATATGGCTTTGCAAAACCTTCCGACTGATAAAAGGGTCGTTACGACCCCAAAGATAGGGAAAAATACGATTTGTGCGCCCGAGGGGGCGGGGATTTTTGTTTCCGGCGGCTTTCGAACCGCAACTTTTCCGGGGCCGCCCGTAGCCGTCCGGTGCCCGAATCGTACTTTCGGACACATCCTGCGAATTTCGAAGCCAAACTATTGCCAAAAAAAGTCCGTCGAATTTTGGCGGTTCTGAAAGATTCGTCTATCTTTGTGTTCGCAAAATAACAACGAACGAAACAACACATAAATATTCACTAACTTAAATTTAATTGTTGCTATGAAAGTTTCTCATATCGAGCATCTTGGCATTGCCGTGAAGAGTCTCGATGAAGCAATTCCCTACTGGGAAAACGTGTTGGGCCTGAAGTGCTACGCCATCGAAGAGGTTGCCGACCAGAAGGTCCGCACGGCGTTCTTCATGCTGGGGCAGACCAAGATCGAACTGCTGGAACCCACGTCCGAGGAGTCGACGATCGCCAAGTTCATCGAGAACCGCGGCATCGGCATTCACCACATGGCTCTGGCCTGTGAGAACATCGAGGAGCAGCTCGCCGACGCCGAGGCCAAGGGCATCCGCCTGATCGACAAGACCCCGCGCAAGGGAGCCGAGGGCATGACCATCGCTTTCCTGCACCCCAAGTCGACCCAGGGCATTCTGACGGAGCTTTGCGAAAACAAAAACAAATAAAGATATGAGCCAGATTCAGGATAAGATCAACCAACTGATCGAGAACCGCGAAACGGCCCGCATGGGCGGTGGCCAGAAGGCGATCGACAAACAGCACGACAAGGGCAAGTACACCGCTCGTGAACGTATTCAGATGCTTCTCGACGAAGGTTCGTTCGAGGAGTTCGATATGTTCGTGACCCACCGCTGCTACGACTTCGGCATGGAGAAGAAACACACCTTCGGCGACGGCGTGGTGACGGGTTACGGAACGATCGACGGACGTTTGGTCTATGTATTCGCACAGGATTTCACGGTGACGGCCGGTTCGCTGTCGCTGTCGATGTCCGACAAGATCTGCAAGGTCATGGACATGGCCATGCGCAACGGCGCTCCGTGCATCGGCATGAACGACTCGGGCGGCGCACGCATCCAGGAGGGTGTCAACGCCCTGGCCGGATACGCCAACATTTTCCAGCGCAACGTGATGTCGTCGGGCGTCATCCCGCAGATTTCGGCCATCTTCGGTCCCTGCGCCGGCGGTGCGGTCTATTCGCCCGCGCTGACCGACTTTATCATCATGAAGAAGGAGACTTCGAACATGTTCCTCACGGGTCCGAAGGTCGTGAAGACCGTGACGGGCGAGGACGTGACGCAGGAGCAGCTCGGAGGAGCTACGATGCACACCACCAAGTCGGGCGTGGCGCAGTTCGCCGTCGACACCGAGGAGGAGGGTATCGCGCTCATTAAGAAGCTGATTTCCTACATGCCGCAGAACAATATGGAGGATGCTCCGCTGGCCGTCTGCACGGACAAGATCACCCGTCTGGAGGATTCGCTGAACGACATCATCCCCGACAGCGCCAACAAGCCCTACGACATGGGCGAGGTTATCCGGGCCATCGTCGACGACGGCGAGTACCTCGAGTCGGCTGCGGGCTATGCCAAGAACATCATCACCTGCTTCGCCCGTTTCAACGGACAGTCGGTGGGCATCATCGCCAACCAGCCCAAATACATGGCCGGCGTGCTGGACATCAATGCCAGCCGCAAAGCCGCGCGCTTCATCCGTTTCTGCGACGCCTTCAACATCGCGATCGTCACCCTCGTGGACGTTCCGGGCTTCCTGCCGGGCACGACCCAGGAGTACGGCGGCGTGATCACCCACGGTGCGAAGCTGCTGTTCGCTTACTGCGAGGCTACGGTGCCGAAGGTTACCGTGACGCTGCGCAAGGCTTACGGAGGCGCCTATATCGTGATGTCGTCGAAGCACATCCGCGGCGATATCAACTACGCATGGCCGACGGCCGAAATCGCCGTGATGGGCGCCAGCGGCGCTGTCGAGGTGCTCTACGGCAAGGAGGTCGCCGCGATCGCCGATCCCGAGGAGAAAGCCAAGTTCGTGGCCGAGAAGGAGAAGGAGTACAACGACAAGTTCTCCAACCCCTACAATGCCGCCCGCTACGGTTATATCGACGATGTGATCGAGCCGCGCAACACGCGTTTCCGCGTGATCCGCGCCCTGCAGTCGTTGGCTACCAAGCGTCTGCAGAACCCGGCCAAGAAGCATTCGAATATTCCCTTGTAAAGACTGATAGCTTATGATACTGCAAGCAATGAGCTGGGGATGGTCGGAGGTGCTCTGGGTGTCGCTGATCGGGTTCAGCCTGGTGTTCACCCTGCTGGTGGCGCTGATCTTCATCATGAAGGCCTTCGGCGCCTGCTTCCGGGTACGTCCCGCCGTCGGCAAGAAGGTCGACGCGCAGCCGATGATCAGCCCCGAGGAGATCGCGGCCATCGCCACGGCGCTCAAAATCTACAAGGGCGCCCTGCACGACCGCGAATCCGAAGTGCTGACCATTCTCAACATCAAGCGGGCCTATTCGCCCTGGAATTCGAAAATTCACGGTTTAACCCAGCTTCCCGACCGGAAATAACCTAAACAAGAAAATGAAAGATTACTCACTGAAAATCAACGGACATAACTATAACGTCCAGATCGACAACGTAAACGAGACCTCGACGGTGGCGCATGTCGTGGTAAACGGCGTGGATTACGAAGTCGAGATCGAGGGGGCCAAAGCCTCGACGGTTTCCAAACCCCAGGTTGCACCGGCTCCCAAGTCGGCCAACAGCGCCATGATAACCCCCAGCTCGGCGACTCCCTCGCCGCGTATTGCCGCTGCCGCCCCCTCGTCGGGTTACAGCGTGAAATGCCCCCTCCCGGGCACCGTGCTGAGCGTGAAGGTCGCCGCAGGCGACACGATCGCTGCGGGACAGACGCTCGTCGTGCTCGAGGCCATGAAGATGGAGAACAACATCGACGCGGACCGCGGCGGCGTTGTCAAGCAGGTCCTCGTGCAGCAGGGCGCTACGGTAATGGAAGGCGACGTTTTAATCGTAATCGAGTAGGCTTATGTGGAGTGCATTGACTTCCGGCTCCAACTTCGTGCTGGAAAGTCTGGAAACCTTTGTCGAGTCGACCGGTGTCGCCGGCCTTTTCGCCAACATGGGGTGGGGAAGCCTGGTCATGATCTGCGTGGCTTTCTTCCTGCTCTATCTGGCCATCAAACACAAGTTCGAGCCGCTGCTGCTGCTGACCATCGCGTTCGGCATGCTGCTGACGAATCTCCCCGGAGCCAATCTCTATCACACTGAGCTCTTCGCCGGAGGGCACGTCCATTGGGACATCTTCGTGGCGCAGGCCGGACTGCTGGACTACCTCTATCTGGGCGTGAAGCTCGGCATATACCCCTGCCTTATCTTCGTGGGTGTGGGTGCCATGACCGATTTCGGCCCGCTGATCGCCAATCCCAAGAGCTTTCTGCTGGGAGCTGCGGCGCAGATCGGTATTTTCCTCACGTTCATCGGCGCCTATGCGCTTGGATTCTCGCCCGAGGAGGCCGGTTCGATCGGTATCATCGGCGGTGCGGACGGTCCTACGTCGATCTACCTCACTGCGATCCTCGCACCCGAGTTGCTCGGTCCGATCGCCGTGGCCGCTTACTCCTACATGGCCCTCGTGCCGGTTATCCAGCCGCCCATCATGCGTGCGCTGACCACCGAGAAGGAGCGTAAGATCAAAATGCGCCAGCTGCGTCCGGTGTCGAAGACCGAGAAGATTCTTTTCCCGCTGATTATCACCGTCATCATCGCCCTGCTGCTGCCGTCGGCCACGCCGCTGGTGGGTTGCCTGATGCTGGGCAACCTGATGAAGGAGTGCGGCGTGGTGGACCGTCTGTCGAAGACCGTGCAGAACGAGCTGATGAACATCGTCGTGATCTTCCTGGGCCTCACGGTGGGTGCTACGGCTACGGCCGAGGCGTTCCTCAATCCCCGGACGCTCTTCATCCTCGTACTGGGTGTGATCGCTTTCGGCATGGGTACTGCCGGCGGCGTGCTGCTGGCCAAGGTGATGAACTTCTTCTCGAAGGATGAGAACAAGATCAACCCGCTGATCGGTTCGGCAGGCGTTTCGGCCGTGCCGATGGCTGCCCGCGTGTCGCAAACCGAGGGTCAGAAGGCCGATCCGTCGAATTTCCTGCTGATGCACGCCATGGGGCCCAATGTGGCCGGTGTGGTCGGCTCGGCGGTTGCCGCGGGTATTCTGCTCTCGTTCCTCGGATAACAGAGACTTAATTTTTGGAAAAAGCCGGATTTGTTTCCGGCTTTTTTTGTTGTATGGAGAAAATTTTCTACTTTTAATAAGCCTAAATGCATCTTGGTCTTATGAAACGAATTCTTCTTCTCTTGCTGGCCGCGACTGCGGCCGTATCCGTTACAGCCTCATCCCGGACTGATGGCAAACAGACCCTTTCGGGGAAGCCCGCCTCTTTTCAGGGCGGGGATATGTTCGCTTTCAGCCGGTATGTGCGGGAAAACCTGACTTTTTCCGGGGACTGTTATCAGGAAGGGGATATTTTTCGGCTTACTCTGGCATTCCGGGTGGCGAAAAACGGCAAAGTGAAAGATGTAGAGGTGGAAAAATCCTCCGAAGACGATTCGTTGGACGGGGAGGTGCTCCGCATCGTGCGCGAATCGACCGGATGGACTGCCCGGAAAGGCGGAGCTCCCGATGTCAGGGAGCGGTTGCAGATGGAGATCGTGCTTCGCCGCGGGACTGACGGAAAACTGCATGCCGAAGACCATTTTCCTTACAGAAAAGCCGACACGATGCCGACGTTCGAAGGGGGCGGTCCGGTGAAATTCAGGGAATGGATTGCTGAACGGGTCGGCGACCGGGACCCTGACGGTGAGCTGATCGATGTACGCACGTCCCTGCGCCTTGTGATCGAGAAAGACGGTTCGATAACCAACCTGTCGGTCGACGACCGGACTCCGGCATGGCTTGTCGAACGGATCGGAAAGGCGCTCGATTCGGTTCCCCGTTGGACTCCTGCCGTTATGCAGGGCGAAAAGGTCCGTATTCAGGCTTCGCTGCAACTGCTTTTCGGTAAGGCGGCCGAACGGGTAAAGGCCAATTCGCCCAAAGATGGGGATGATGCTTTTCTGATCGTGGAACAGATGCCGAAATTCCAGGGCGGTGATGTCATGACATTCCGCAACTGGGTGAAAACCAATGTGAAATATCCCGTCGATATGTATAAACAGGGTGTCGAAGGGCGTGTCGTGGCGACTTTCATCATCAACCGGGACGGATCGCTGTCGGATGTGAAAATCCTGCAATCTCCCGAAGCGGAGTTCTCGCGGGAGGTGCTCAGAGTGCTCGAACGTTCGCCCAAATGGACGCCGGGACAGCAGAAAGGCAAGCCCGTAAGGGTCAAATACACGATTCCCGTCGATTTCCGGATTCCGGCCGGCCGTGAGTACCGCGGCGACGGACGTCCGGCAAACTCCTCCCGGATGGGCAGGTCCCAGATCACGCAATTCTGACGAATTCGGGTTCCGGAATTTTTCGGAGCCCGTTTTTTTGCACCGCAAATTGATCACTGCGGCTTTTTTTGTTATATTTACACGACTGCATCACTAAACCTCTTTTGCGATGAAACAGCTGATTCTGCTGATGGCGGCTTTCGCTGCGCTCCACGCGGTTACCGCCGCCGGGCGTCCGGTAGAAACACCGGACGGACTGCCGCTGATCGATACCCTTACGACCGAACCCTACCTGCTGGCCGACCCGATGCCTTCGTTCAACGGGGGCGGGACGCTCGACTTTTGCCGCTGGGTGCAGGAGCATTTGCGCTATCCCAGCGAGGCGGTCATCTACGGCATCGAAGGGCATGTGGTGGTGAGTTTCGTCGTCGGGGCGGACGGCAAAGTTTCGAATGCCGAGGCGCTGACGTCGCCCGACCCGTTGCTCTCCGAGGCGGCGCTGTTCGTCGTGCGCCGGTCGCCTCGCTGGGAGCCGGGAAAGTTGAACGGCCGGCCCGTGCGGGTGCGGCTCTCCATTCCGATTGATTTCAACCTTCAGCGGCCGGGCGTAAAACCCACGGTCGTTACGCAGCTGCCGAAATTCCGGGGCGGCGGGTTGATCGACTTCAAACACTGGGTGCTCCGAAATGTGGAGTTCTCCGACAAGACTTTCTACCGCGGGGACGAGGGTTGGGTCGAGGTGTCGTTCTCGGTGAACGGGAAAGGTAAGGTGCGCGGGGTGGAAACGACGCGCTTCAGCGATCCCGATTTCGCCTACCAGATTCAGCGGACGATCGCTTCGTCGCCCCTGTGGACACCCCTGAGCACTGACGGCAAGCAGCACAATGTCGATTTCCGGCTGCGTTTCGACCTGCTTTTGCAGCGTGGTCCGGACGGGCTTTATTCCGAGGACAATACGGTCTACACGACCGCCGACAGCCTGCCGCGCTTCTGCGGCGGTTCGCCCGGAGTCTTTCGGGAGTGGGTGCGCCGGCAGGTGGACAGCCTGCTGGACCCCGGCGTCGCCGTTCCCAAAGTGCGGGTCAATGTGCGGTTCGTCATCGAACCCGACGGGACGATGAGCGGTATCAAAGTGAGCGCCCCGAAGGAGCATTCGGGATTCGCCAGGCTGGTCCGCCTGGCCGTCGATAAAACCCCGCTGTGGACCCCCGCCGTAGCGGGCGGTGAAAAGGTCCGTTTCCGGATTTCGCAGATGTTCGCTTTCGGACAGGAGGAGGAGCTCGGGGAGAATCCCGATTCGCTCGACGTGATGCCCAAATACCAGAACGGAGGCCTGCCGGAGTTCCGCCGGTGGGTGATGCAGGCGGTGGAATTCCCGCGTGAGGCTCTTGAATTGGGCATCGAGGGGCGTGTAGTGGCTTCGTTCGTCGTCGAGCCCGACGGCACGGTGTCGTCGGTGCGGATTATCCGGTCGCCCGACCCGATCCTCTCGCGGGAGGTGGTGCGGGTGTTGGCCGAGTCGCCCAAATGGACCCCCGGCAGCAAGGGCGGCGAGCCCGTGCGGGTGAAATATACGCTTCCGGTCGATTTCCGGGTCCCGGTGAAGCCGGCAGCAGCGCATAAACCGAAATTCGGTCCGTCGTCCGGCGGATATACGCCCCGGCCCTGACAGCGTTTCCGGACATTGATGAAAGCCGCAACTTCCCTGAATACGGGGCGGTTGCGGCTTTTTTTACATTGTTTACGATTTTGATTTTCATTTGGTTTTGCAGTTCGAAAACTTTTTCGTACCTTTGCGCACCCGCAAAGTGCGGGAAACGGATTACAATAAGTTAAATTAAACGTAAACAAAAGTGGATTCATTAAGCTACAAGACTATCTCGGCCAATGCATCGACGGTGACCAAGGAGTGGGTCGTCATCGACGCTACGAACGAGGTATTGGGACGTCTTGCATCGCAGATCGCGAAGATCCTCCGAGGCAAGAACAAGCCCAGCTACACCCCCCACGTCGACTGCGGTGACTACGTTATCGTCATCAATGCGGAGAAGGTGAAGCTCACGGGCAACAAAATGACCGACAAGGTCTACACGCGTCACACCGGGTATCCCGGCGGCCAGCGTTTCGCTACGCCTGCCGACTATCTGGCCAAGAAACCGACCTTCCTGATCGAGAAGGCCGTCAAAGGCATGCTGCCCAAGACCCGTCTGGGCGACAAGCTGCTCACGAACCTGAAGGTATATGCCGGCGCGGAGCATCCCCACGCCGCACAGAACCCGAAGACCATTAAATTAAACGAGATTAAGTAAGAGTTATGGAAGTTGTAAACACCGTAGGTCGTCGCAAGGCCGCTGTGGCTCGCGTATACGTGAAGCCGGGCAAGGGTCAGATTACAATCAACCGCAAAGCGCTTGAAGTTTACTTCCCGCTCGAAATTCTCCAGTATCAGGTGAAGCAGCCCTTGCTGGCTACCAACACCGTGGAGAATTACGACATCGTCATCAACCTCGATGGCGGTGGTATCACGGGACAGGCTTCGGCCGCTCGTCTGGGCATCGCACGTGCATTGTGCGAGATCGACGCAGAGATGCGTCCGGTACTGAAGAAGGCCGGATTCCTCACGCGCGATCCCCGCGAGGTTGAGCGTAAGAAGCCCGGTCAGCCCGGAGCACGCCGCAAGTTCCAGTTCAGCAAGCGTTAATACGCACGACCGGAATTTCGGCAACGCACGGCGACGGTTTCCAAACCTTTCGGATTACCTATATATATTACGGTACTACCAGGAGGTTGCCGCGCCGCGGAAAACTCAGGGGACCGGCAAGGCCGCTACCCGCCTGAGTTGATGAAAAGAGAATTAAAATTAAACCAACGAATTGAATTAAAATGTCACGTACAGATTTTAATACATTACTGGAAGCCGGTGCGCACTTCGGTCACCTGAAGCGCAAATGGAACCCTAAAATGGCTCCTTACATCTTCATGGAGAAGAACGGCATCCATATCATCGACCTGCACAAGACCGTGCTGAAGATCGATGAGGCTGCTGCGGCCATCAAGCAGATCGCCAAGAGCGGTCGCCGCGTGCTGTTCGTAGCCACCAAAAAACAAGCCAAGGACGTTGTTGCCGAAAAGGTGGCAGCCGTAGGTATGCCTTACGTCACCGAGCGTTGGGCAGGCGGCATGCTGACAAACTTCCCCACCATACGTAAAGCCGTCAAGAAAATGGCCACCATCGATAAGATGAACACCGACGGCACGTTCGATAATTTCTCCAAGCGGGAGAAACTCCAGATCTCCCGCCAGCGCGCCAAGTTGGAGAAGAACCTCGGCTCGATCGCCGACCTGACGCGTCTTCCGGCCGCTCTGTTCGTTGTTGACGTACAGAAGGAATCCAACGCCGTGAAGGAGGCCAAGCGCCTCAGCATCCCCGTATTTGCAATGGTAGACACTTGTTGTGATCCGACCGACATTGATTACGTTATCCCTGCAAATGACGATGCTACGAAGTCGATCGCCGTGGTTCTCGAAGCCATGTGCGCCGCTATCGCCGAGGGCTCCGAGGAGCGCAAACTCGAGAAGGAGAAGGAAGCACAAGAGGCTGATGCCGAGGGTGCTGTAGTTAAGAAGGAGGGCAAGCCCCGCATCAAAAAAGCCGTGAAGGCTTCGGTCGATGCCGAGGAGGCTGCTGTGGCAGAGGTCGTTGCCGCTGTCGAGACTCCCTATGAGGAGCCTGCTGCCGCTCCCGCCGAGGCTGTGGCCGAGGTCGCAGAGGCCGTTGCCGAGGAAAAGGCAGAATAATTGTATTACGAACCGTAAGAGAAAGGAAAAGATTATGGAAATCAAAGCTGCAGATGTAATGAAGCTCCGCAAAATGACCGGTGCCGGTATGATGGATTGCAAAAAAGCACTCATCGAGGCTGAAGGCGATTTTGCGCGTGCTCAGGACATTATCCGCGAGAAGGGTAAGCTCGTCGTTGCCAAGCGCGCCGACCGCACCGCTACCGAGGGTGTCGTCGTGACGAAGGTCGTAGGCCAGAAGGCTTACATCCTCTGCCTGGCGTGCGAGACCGACTTTGTGGCCCAGAATGCCGAATACACTGCTTCGGCAGAGGCCATGCTGGAGGTTGCCGTGAAGAACGATGCTGCCGACCGCGACGCTCTGCTGGCTACGAAGAACGGCGAAGGCCATACCGTCGAGGAGATGGTGACCGAAAAGTCGGGCCAGACGGGTGAGAAGATCGAGTTGGCATACTATGCCCGCATCGAGGCTCCCTACTGCGCTGCATACGTGCACTTCAACAAGAAGCTGGGTACGATCCTGGGCTTCAGCAAGGAGATTCCCGCCGAGGTGGCTCACACCGTGACCATGCAGGCTACGGCCATGGCTCCCGTTTCGATCTCCGAGGCAGACTGCCCCGCAGAGGTTGTGGAGCACGAGCGTAAGATCGCCCTGGAGTCCATGAAGCAGGATCCCAAGAACGCCAACAAACCCGAGGCCATTCTGGAAAAGATCGCCGAAGGCAAAATGCGCAAGTTCTTCGAGGAGAACACGCTGCTGGCTCAGCCGGTGGTAGGCGAGAAGGAGACGATCGCCGAGTTCATCCACAAGGCCGACAAGGACGCTACGGTTGTTGCTTACAAACGTTTCGCCCTGGGCGAATAGTCCAAGCCGATTTATACGAAAACAGACCGGAGCGATCCGGTCTGTTTTTTTGTTGCTATTTGCGGCAGATTCTCCGCAGAAACCACAGCGGATATCTCCGCACAGGGCGCATCCACAGCCAGATGCGCGCCAGCAGCAGGTGGAGGCGGCCGCAGTCCACGATTCCGTAGATACGCTCCCGGGGAATCGTTTCCGTGCCGGCGACGTTGCCGTCGCCCAGCAGGACGATGTGCGACGCTTCGGCGCGGACGATGCGGTGCACGACGAAATTCCCGGCCTCGGTTTCGCCCAGTACGACGTGTCCGCGGACGAGGTCGCCGGGCCGCACCGGGCGCAGGCGGATGCGGCTGCCGCTTCGGAAGAAGGGGAGCATGCTCTGGCCCATCACGCGCACATCGACGACCTGTCCTTCTGACAGCAGGTCGCGGACGAACCCGAAGACGGTGGTATTGTCCGAGATGCTCATTCCCCGAAGACGGTTTGGCAGGAGAGACGGGCCGCGCCGGCGTCGGGCCGGCATTCGAGGTGGTAGACCGGGACGTTTTCGATTACCTGCGAGAGCAGGGTGCAGACATTGTCCTGCAATTGTTCGTCGCGGCTGAACGCCGGTGGTGCCGAGGGCAGCAGGGCCCCGATGGCTTCGATAGGACGCAGGCGGCGGATGCGGTTGTGCGGAGCCTGCGACAGCCGCACGATGGCCGCTATGGGCAGGTGTTCGTTGCGGTAGCAGGGAGTTTTTCCGCTCCACGGCGATCCCCAGACCTGCGGGATGCCGTCGCCGGCGCTGATGATCGGGCTGTCATCGTTGAGCAATTCGGCGCCGGGGATATGTTCCCGCCACAGCCGTGTGTGGGTGCTTTTTCCGGTTCCCGACTCCCCGAGGAACAGCACACCCCGGTCGCGGAAGCGGATCACCGAGGAGTGGAAAGCCACGGCTCCGCGACCGACGGCGGCGATGTTGTAGAGCGTCCACAGTCCGAAGCGCAGCAGCGCGGGATTGTGTTGCGCGGTGAAATCGCTCGCGGCCTCAGCCGAGCCGTAGGCCGTGCGGAAACGGGCCGGGGCGGAGCCGTCGCGGGGCGCTATTTCGAGCAGGTAGCCCGCCTCGTCGCGTCCGAAGCGGCAGTCGGCGTCGGCATCGGTGAAGTCGAAGCGGTAGAGTTCGCGGTAGCCGGGCATGTCCGGGAGGCGGGAAACGATTTCCAGCGTGAGGTCTGCGGGGCCGGGCTCCGCCGTCCGGAACGGTTGCAGAGCCCGGGTGAAATGCGCTCCCGTGCAGGCGTCGGGCAGGGAGACGCGGATATTGGCAATGGTGTAATTCATCTATTCTCCGAGTGTTATGATTCGGTCGCAGTATTCGAGCGAGGTTTCGCGGTGGGCGATCACCAGCAGGGTCAGTCCCGGGTTTTGCGCCGCGATCGAGGCGATCGAGCGGTTGATCTCTCCCTCGGTGCGGCTGTCCAGCGCCGAGGTGGCCTCGTCGAAAAAGAGCACGTCGGCCCGGCGATAGAGGGCCCGGGCTATGCCGATGCGCTGACGCTGTCCGCCCGAGAGCCGGCAGCCGCATTCGCCGACGGGGGTGTCGATACCCCGGGGCAGGGAGGCAACGAAATCGCCCAGTTGGGCCGCATCGAGCGCTTCGGTGACCCGCCGGCGGTCGATCTCGTCGGACGGGATGCCCGGTGCGACGTTCGAGGCGAAACTCCCGTCGCTGAGGAACAAGTGCTGCGAAACGTAACCGATACGGTTCTGCCAAGCCCGGCGGTTGGCCGCGGTGAGTGCGGCGCCGTCGACGGCGATCTCGCCCGACGTGGGTTCGTAAAGCCCCAGCAGGAGGTTGAAGAGGGTCGTTTTTCCGGCTCCGGAGGCGCCGCGGAAACCGATGCGTTCGCCCTTGCGGATCGTGAGCGAGAGCCCTCCGAAGAGCTCCCGGCTCTTGTCCGTGAAGCGGAACGTGAGGTTGCGGACGGCGATTTCGTGTTCGAAAGGCAGTATTTCGGTGCTGGGCGACGACGGTTCGCAGGGCACGGCCTCCAGGGCGGCCGCATCGCGCAGGATCGGGATGGTGTAGCGGTTGTAACGGATCGTGGCCCATCCCGACATGATGCTGCGGACCGACGGCATCAGACGCAGGGCCGCCACGGCGAAGACGCCGAAGAGCAGTTGGGCCTGTCCGTGGCCGAAACTGAGGGCCGCGAACAGGCCCATGCCCACGGCCAGCCCTACCTCGGTGAACATCTGGGGCAGTTGGCCGATGTCGGCTTCGCGGGAACGGGTGCGCACGACCTCGTCCATCGTGCGGTCGAAAGCCCTGAGCATCCCCGGAAAGGCGTTGCTGAGCTCGATGTCGGCATAGCCGCGGAAGGTTTCGGCCACGAGCCGCGCCTTTTCCCGCTGGGCGCGGTTTTCGGACTCACCGATGCGATTGATGCGGTTGCGGACCAGCGCATAGTAGAGCCACACCGAGGGCAGGAAGATCACGGCGGCGAGCAGGGCTGCGAGGGGCGTGTAAAGGGCCAGCGCGACGAACAGCAGTGCGAGGAGCATCGCTTCGGCGATGACCCCGGCTGCGGGGCGCAGGACCCCGGCGGCGAAGGCCAGGCAGACGACATTGACGTTGCGGGCCAGCACCGAGGAGTTGGAACCGTTGATGAAGGCCAGTCCCCGGTCGTGGTAGGCGACGTAAAGGCGCCGCGAGAGGGTGCGGTAGAGGTCGTGGATGTAGCGGCGTTCGGCGCGTGCGAGCAGGAAATTGACGCCGCATTTGACGACCATAAATGCCACGACCCCCGCACAGAGGACCAGCGCAAAGGTGCGCGGCGACTCCAGTCCCGACCAGGCGTAGATGTGTGCCAGCGGACCGTCGCCCTCGAATCCCGCGGGGTCGAGGACCAGTGTCAGCGCGGGCAGCAGGGCCGCCAGCCCCGCGAGGTTCAGCACGGCGCGCAGCAGCAATGTCCCGGCGATCCGGATGCCCCGGCGGCGGAATGCCGCGGGAAGTATTTGAAGGATGCTTCTCATGGTTCCACTTTTTCGATGGTCCCCAGTTTCACGTACCAGAGGTAACCCTCGACCCCTTCATAGCCCATTTCACCGAGCAGACGGAGGTATTCGCGCATTTGACGGCGGTAGCGTTCGGCATCGCGTTCGCCGAATTTGTAGTCGACGGCCACGACCCGCCCCTGGCCGATCATCACGCGGTCGGGACGCCGCGTCGACGAGCTTCCGGGCAGGATGATCTCGCTTTCGTTGCGGACCTGCCGCCAGCCGCCGTCGAACCATTCGCGCACCTCGGGATGTTCCAGCGCCCGGGCGATCATCTGCCGCAGGGTCGCGGCGTCGTCGGCCGAAAGCGTGCCTCCGGCCTCCATGCGCCGCACGGCGTCGTAAATCTGCGCCTCGTCGCCGGCCTGTTCGAAAGCCTTGTGCATCAGGATGCCGAAGTTGCGGGGTGAAAGCTCGACGTCGGCCCCGTCCTCGAAATAACGCTGCGAGGGGAGTCTCAGCCGCAGGTCGGCGCGCGCCGTGGGGTAGTCTTCGAGGATGACATGTTCCGTCTCGGAGCGTTTCGCGCCGCCCGCGACGGGTCCCGCGAACTCTCCGAAAGCGAAGTGTTCGCCTGTCTCGTCGGCCGTATAGCGTCCCTCGGTGTCGCCCAGCAGGGCCTTGTCGCCGTCGATGCGGATGCTTTGCAGCAGCAGCCCCCCGACCGTGCGGCCGCCTTTCTGCGGGATGAAGACGTGCAGCGACTCGGCGGCGCGCGTGAGGGCCACGTACAGCAGGTTCACGTTGTCGACGTGGGCGTAGACCAGTTCGCGGTAGTACTCCGCCGAGAAATCCGACTCGGCCATCGCCCGCTTGTAGCGTACCGGGAAGCGGCCGATCCCGCCGGTCGCTTCGCCGCGTGCCTCGGCCCAGACGATGTTCTGCACCATGCCGCTCGACTTGGGGTCCAACGCCCACGAGCAGTAGGGGATCACTACGGCCCGTTTTTCGAGCCCCTTGGCCTTGTGAATGGTGGTGATTTCGACCGTCGTGGCACTCTCGTCGACCGACAGCGAGCGGTTTTTGCCCGTCTCGTCCCACCAGCGCAGGAACAGCGCGATGTCGGCGATCTTCGTTGCGCAGAAGGCGATGATCTGCTCGTGGATGGCCTGCAGGTAGGCCGTCTGCCGGCGGTCGACCTCGAGGGCGTGCTCCATGACGATCCGCTCGAACGCCTCCTCGGGCGACAGCAGGCGGATCGACCGGAAAAAATCGCGTTCGCCGTCGGTCAGCGCGCGGTCGAATGCGTGGCCGAGGTAGTGGTTGTAAACGGCCCGCGAAAGCGAGTCGTCGGGGTTGAGCGCCAGCCGCAGGGCGGCGGCGATGAACGAACTGACAGGGGCGTTGCCGACGATCAGGGCCTCCTGTGTCATCACGTCGAAACGGTAGCGGGGCTCCTCGTTGCGGCGTTTGAAATCGAGCAGTTCGGCGGCGACCTTTGCGCCGTCGGTGGCCCCGCGCACGAGGATCATGATGTCGCATGGCCGGAACCCCTTGTCGATCAGCGTGCAGATGCGCTCGACGACGGGAGGCCGTTCGGCGAAGGTCTCGACCGAGATATAGCCCGGATGTTCGGCCTTGCGGCGGGGCGTCTGGGCGTGTTCGCGGTAGGCGTCGGCCAGCGTGTCGTGCAGTGCGGCGGCCTCTGCGGGGTCGATGGCCCCGTCGTCGGCGGCTTTCGAGAGGGTCTCGTTGAGCAGGAGGTTGTCCGCGGCGACAATTTGCCGGATGATGCGGTTGTTGAAATCGACCACTGCGGGCAGGCTTCGCCAGTTCTCCTGGAGGTTTTCGACCACGGTGTCGCCGGGTCCCAGGGCCTTTTGGGCGTTCTCGTGGAGGATGCGCCAGTCGCCGCCGCGCCAACGGTAGATCGACTGTTTGATGTCGCCCACGATCAGCACCGAGGTCTCCTCGCTCTGCGCCATGGCGTTTTGCAGCAGGGGCAGGAAATTCTCCCACTCTTTGACCGAGGTGTCCTGAAACTCGTCGATCATGAAGCGTTCGAAGCGGTTGCCGACTTTTTCGTAGATGAACGGCGCGTCGTTGTGGCCGATGAACTCCGAGAGGACGTATTTGGTCTCCGAGAGGAGCATCGTATTCTGTTCGTCGCACAACTGTTGCACCCGTTCGTAGAGGTCCGACAGCAGGGCGAAACTGCGGTAGTTCTCGCGCAGCAGGTCGCAGGTGTTCCAGCTCCGCACGTTGGCGTCGTACAAATCGCATATCTCCCGAAGCAGGGGTTGCAGTTCGGGGGCGAGCGCCTGTGCGGGCGATCCCTTGGGGGCCCAGCCGTCGGTCGCGGCGGCCATCTTGGCCACCGTGGCGCCGTAGGGTTTCAGTTCGCCCGCGGCGATGGTGAAGAAATAATTGGCGAAGCTGCGGCTTTTGCCCGAGAAGTCGGCTGCCGTGAGACCTGCCCGGGAGATGATCCCGACGGCCTGCGCGGCCGCCTCCTGCATCCGTTTCTTGGTCGCCTCGGCATGCGCCGTGGCGCGCGAGACGATCTCGTGCAGCTCCTCGCGCGAACGGGCCCGGCCCAGCGCGGCCTTGTTCTTCTCTTTGAACAGTTCGCCGCCCAGCGAGAGGATGCCGTCGCGGATGTCCCACTTGCGGCCCTCGTCGATGCGCTCCTGCACGAACTCCGTGAGCCACCGTTGCAGGTCGCGGTCGACGGTGATCTGCTCGATCAGCGTGTCGGCGCTTTTGGACAGCACCGACGCCGTCTCGATTTCGACGTTGTAATTGAGGTCGATGCCCAGCTCTTTGATGAAGGCCCGCAGGATGCGCTGGAAAAAGGTGTCGATCGTGAGCACCGTGAAGCGCGAATAGTCGTGCAGGATTTTCGAGCGTACCTCGGCGGCGCGTTTGCGTACCGAACGATCGTCGAGCGACAGCTCGCGGCACAGGTTTTCCAGGTAGGGACTGGCGGCGCCGGAAGCCAGTGCGTGAATCTCTTTCAGGATGCGCGATTTCATCTCCTCGGTGGCCTTGTTGGTAAAGGTCACGGCGAGGATGTGCCGGTAGAGACCGGGTTGGCCGATCACGTCGCGGACGTATTTGTAGGCCAGCTGGTAGGTCTTTCCCGATCCGGCGCTTGCATTCAGAATCTTCGCTCTCACTGTCCGAAATTTCGTTTTAATGGGTAAAAATACAAAACAAATCCCGAACTTCGCAATAATTTTGTAATTTAGCGGAGGTAAAACAAGACCTTGTTATGAAGAAAATGATTCTGACGGCCGTGATGCTGGCCGCCGCCGCGCTCTGCCGCGCACAGCAGCCGGCCGAAGCCGGGGAACGCCGCGAATGGCTCACTTCGTTTACCGCCGTCGAGGTGTCGGCTCCGCTCGACATCAAATTCGTCCCGGTGCCCGACACCGAGGCCCCCAAGATCGTCTACGACACCAAAGGTTCCTATACGACCAAGTTCCGCGCCGAGGTGAAAGATAAGGTGCTGCGCATCTCGGAGCGCGCCGACGCGCGCCGTCCCGACCGCACCTCCGTGACGGTCTATTACAACTCGCTGGAGCGTATCGCCATCGCCGACGCTGTGGCGACGTTCGACAGCACGCTGGTGGCCACGGTGCTCGACCTGACGGTCGGCGGACTGGCGCAGGTGACGGCCCGGATGGATGTCAAGGATCTTAAGATGGAGCTTTCGGGAAAGAGTTCGGCGACGCTGACAGGCGCCGTGCGCTACCTCTCGTTGTTCGTCTCGACCGGAAAGGTCGAAGCCGCGGGGCTGGAGACGATGGCCGCCGAAGTCAACGTCACCAGTTCGGGCGCCGCCTCGCTGTGGGTGACCGACCGTTTTCAGGGCAAGACCTCGACCGGGGGCAAGATCACCTACAAAGGGGTGCCGCCCATCGTCCGCGGCGGCTCGAAGTTCATGGGCGGCGACATAACGCGGGTGGAGTGAAAACCTTTCTTTATGAAGTCGCCGAGGACCTCTATGCCCGTTACGGGGAGGGGCTGTCCGGGCGGGCGATGCTCTTTCCGTCGCGGCGTGCACGGCTGTTCTTCGTCGACGCCCTGACGGGCATCGCCGGGCGGCCCATGTGGCAGCCCGAATGGGTGACGGTCGACGACCTGATGGGCGAGATTTCGGGCCTCGTGCCGGGCGACCGTATCCGGCTCATCGCAGAGCTCTATAAAATTTACTCGGAGTATCATACCGAGCCGTTCGACAAGTTCTATTTCTGGGGCGACATGCTCCTCACGGATTTCGACACCATCGACAAATACCGGATCGACGCCGCGATGTTGTTCCGCAATATCTCGGATATCAAAGAGATCGAAGCCGATATTTCGTACCTCACCCCCGCGCAGCTGCAAATCCTGCGCTTCTGGTCGTCGTTGGGCGACGAGGCCGATCTTTCGGCCGAGAAACGCAAGTTTTTGGCCATCTGGAAGACGCTGGGGCCCATCTACCGCCGTTTCCGCGAACGCCTTGCCGGGCTGGGCATCGCCTACAACGGCATGGTCCAGCGCGCCGCCGCCGACCGCATCCGCGAGGGCGGGTATGCGTTTCCGGAGCCGAGACAGTATGTCGTGGCGGGTTTCAACGCCTTGTCGGAGTGCGAAAAGGTGCTTTTCCGGTTCCTTTCGACCGCCGCCGAGACCGATTTCTACTGGGATTACGACTCCTACTATAAGGACCGCCCCGAGCAGGAGGCCGGGATGTTCGTGCGCGAGAACGTCGTGCAGTTCCCGCCGCGCGGAGGCGTGTCGCACGACAACATGGAGCGGCCCAAGGAGCTGACTGCCGTGGCCGCGGTGTCGAACGCCGTGCAGTGCAAGCATGCCGCCGCGATCCTGCGCCGCCTGGCCGCCGCGGGGCCGCTGGACAAGCGTACCGCCGTGGTGCTGACCGATGAGAACCTGCTCCTGCCGCTGTTGTACGCCCTGCCGCCCGAGATCGGGCGGGTCAACGTCACGATGGGTTATCCGCTGCGGTCCAGCCTGGCCTATACGTTTATCGAGCGTCTCGTGGAGTTGCAGGCTCACCGCCGCACGAAAGGGGCGGGATGTACGTTCTACCATGCCGACGCCGTGGGCATCCTCGCGCATCCCTATATTTCGGACTGCGATGCCCGCGAGACCCGTGCTATGCAGGATGAGATCGTGCGCGAACGCCGTATCTCGATAGACGCCCGGTGGCTGGGGCGCAACGAACTGCTGAAACTGGTCTTTTCGCCCGCCGCCGAGTGGCGCGACCTTTCGGACTGGCTGCTGCGGGTCACAGCCGCCGTGGCCCGGATGCCCTACGAGGGTGACGACGCCCGTCAGCGGGTGGAGTTCCTGGCTGTGATTGCCGAAGAGCTCACCAAGTTGCGCAACTCGCTGGATCAGTGTGATATCGAGATTACTTCCGAGGTTTATGCCTCGCTCCTGCGCCGCCATCTGCAAACGCTGCGCATTCCCTACGAGGGCGAGCCGCTCGAAGGGGTGCAGGTCATGGGTATCCTCGAAACCCGCAACCTCGATTTCGACAACGTCGTCCTGCTGTCGATGAACGACGACAACTTCCCGGGCAACCACATGGCCCAGGCGTCGTTCGTGCCCTACAACCTGCGTGCGGCCTACGGGCTTCCCACGCCCGAGCATCACGAAGGCGTCTACGCCTACTATTTCTACCGCCTCGTGCAGCGCGCCCGGCGGGTGTGGATGCTTTACTGTTCGCATGCCGACGACAAATCGACGGGCGAGCCCAGCCGCTATATTTACCAACTGGACTACGAGAGCGGATTCCCGGTGAAAAAGGTCGAGGTGGGTGTCGATGTCAACCTCGCCGAGACGGCCCCGATCGAGGTGGCGAAGGATGAGGGGGTGATGCGGCGTCTGGAGCGCTTCACCGATTCCGAATCGAAGGCCACGCTTTCGCCGACGGCATTTTTCCGCTATGTGGCGTGTCCCCTGCGGTTCTATTTCCACTCCGTGGCGCGCCTCGAGGCCGACGACGAGATTGCCGAGGAGGTCGACGCCCCGATGTTCGGAACCATCCTCCATGCCGCCGTGCAGAAACTCTATGCCCGGATCGTGGGGGAGCTGCATCCCGGCGAGACCCTGCGGACGATGCTCCGCACGGGCGAGGTGGCTGCGGCGGTCGAGGCGGCGATCAACGAGAATTACCTCCGGGACACAGCGGCCACGGCCGAGGATTATACGGGCAATCTCTTGCTGGTGAAGGATATCGTCACGCGCTACCTGCGGGGCGGGGTGATGCCTTACGATGCCGCGCACGACGCCTTCACGGTCACGGGCCTGGAGCAGGAGGTGGCGTACGGATTCGACTTCGCGTCGGCCGGGCGGCAGCTCCGCATGAAATTCGCCGGCATCGCCGACCGTATCGACGCGCTGGACGACGGAACGCTGCGTGTGGTCGACTACAAGACCGGGGCGCCGCACCTGGAGTTTGCGGGGGTGGAGAGCCTCTTTCGCGGCGAGGGCAGGCAGCGGCTTTCGAACATTCTCCAGACGTTGCTTTACGCCATGATGCTCTACCGCACGCGCGGGGCCGACGCCGTGCCGGCGCTCTACTACGTGCGGGCGATGAACCGTCCCGATTACCTGCCGACGCTCGACGACAAGGAGACGGGAGTGCGGGGAGCCGGCTATACGCTTTATGCCGAACGTTTCGAGGAACTCGTGGGCGAGACGCTCGCCGAATTGTACGATCCCTCGGTGCCGTTCCGCCAGTGCGAAGATGCCGACACCTGCAAGTTCTGCGATTTCAACCTGATTTGCAAACGATGATACGGTCTGAAAAGGAAAAGATGCTTGCGGGCGAGCCGTATGACTGCACGGACCCCGGGTTGTTGGCGCGCTGGCACGAGGCCAAGCGTCTGCAATCACTCTACAATGCCGCACCGACGACCGATGTACCCCGTCTGTCCGCACTGCTCGATCTTCTGCTCGGTTCGCGGGGAGAGAATGTCTGGATCGCAGCTCCGTTTTTCGTCGACTACGGGGAGAATATCCATTTGGGGCGGAATGTCGAGATCAATATGAACTGCGTCTTTCTCGACTGCAACCGGATCACGATCGGCGATTATTCGGGGATAGGTCCCGGAGTGCATATCTACACCGTGTTTCACCCCACGGAACCTGCGGAGCGGCTTTCGGAAAACAGCCCGCTGTGGCGTTCGCAGACGGCTCCGGTCGTGATCGGCCGCAATGTCTGGATCGGAGGCCGGAGTGTTATCCTGCCCGGGGTGACGATCGGCGACGGGACGACCGTCGGTGCGGGCAGCGTCGTCACCCGGTCGCTTCCGGAAGGGGTGGTCGCCGCGGGCAATCCCTGCCGGATTCTCCGGAAATTATAGCTTCACCACGAAATACGACGCGCCGCTGCGGCGTGCCGCCTCGATGCCGATCGGCGAGTCTTCGAAGATCAGCGTTTCGCGCGGTGTGCAGCCTTCGCGGCGCATGGCCTCCAGGAAACAATCCGGGGCGGGTTTGGGATGCTCCACGTCGGCGCCCGAGAGGATGCCGTCGAGGCCGCCGCCGATGCCCAGGTGGGCGATCACGTTGTCGATATTGTCCCGGCTGCCGGTGGAAACCACCCACACGCGGCCGCCGTCGGCGCGGAACTGCCGGCAGAATTCCCACAGCGGCACGTTCAGACGCACGGAGTCGAAAAACGCGGGGTAGAGGGCGATCTTGCGCAACCGTATCCGTTCGCGTTCGGCGGGGTCGGCGATCCCCAGCCGGGTCAGGAACTCGTTGCACCGCATGCCGAAATAGTGTGCGGCGTACTCCTCTTCGGTGAGCGAGTAACCCGCTTCGCCCAGGGCCGCGACATAGGCCAGCGTATTGGCCCGCCGGGTGTCGGCCAGCGTGCCGTCGAAGTCTAAAAGAATAAGGCGTATTTCAGAATTTTCCATTTTTCGGTTTACTATTCGGTCGAAGGCGTGTATCCGGCTATGATTGTTCCAAAGGCTCGTTGCCGCCTGAATCCCGGCTCTTAGCCGGGTCAATCGAAAGACTGCATGCCCGTTTGGGCGATGCGCATCAGGCGTTGGTACTCGGTGGGCGAGAGCTCCATGAAGAAGTAGTGAATCGGGTCTACGCGCATGCCGTTGAACCGCACCTCGTAGTGGAGATGAGGGGCCAGCGAGAGGCCCGTGTCGCCCGAAAGGGCGATGATGTCGCCGCGCCGCACGGTCTGTCCCTTGCGAACGTGGATTTTCGAAAGGTGGCCGTACGAGGTCTCGTAGCCGTTGCCGTGGTCGATCACCACGGTCTGCCCCTGCGTCGAGTTGCGCAGCGCCACGTCGCGCACCACGCCGTCGGCCGTGGCGAAGACGCGCGATCCCTCGGGAATGGTGTAGTCGACGCCCTGATGCGACTGCAGGGTCTTGTAGAAGGGGTGTATGCGCATGCCGTAGGAGGCTGTGAGCAGTGTCAGCTGCTTGTTGATGACCGGCTGGATTGCCGGGATGTTGTTGCATCCGCGGCCTGCCGAGTCGATGAGGCACTGCAATTCGAGGTAGGTGTCGTTGAGCTCGTCCAACTGCTTTTCCATTGCCGCGACCCCTTCGCGCAGTTCGCGTTTGAGCTGGCGCGTCGAACGGCCGATGATCTTTTCGTAGGTTGCCGACTGGTGCTGTTCATACTCCGAGTCGAAGTCGTAAGGCTCGGATTCGAAAAGGGTGCGGAAAACGCTGCGGTCACGGTCGGTGAGGTTGCCGAGTACCATTTGCAGCGAATCGTAACGTTGTGCCAATTCGGTATATTCGCGGCGCAGGCGGTCGGTCGAGTGTTTGAGCTGGTACTCGAACGGCGTGTCGAAGAAGACCGAGAATCCCAGGTAGTAGAGCACCGCCATGCCCAGCCACACGAAAGCGTGGACCGTGGCGCGGATAATGCGCTGCTTGCGGCGTTTGCGCCGGCGGAGCTTTTCGAGATCCTTTTTCCCTGCCATCTTACAGCTTTTCGAAATTGGTATCGCGCATGTTCTCCATGAGTTGCTCGTACTCCTCGGAGGTCATGTTGCGGTTGAAGTAGTTGACCGGATTGACGGGCACGCCCTTGTGGATCACCTCGTAGTGGAGATGGGGACCCGAAGAGATGCCCGTGTTGCCCGTTTCGGCGATGATCTGCCCGCGGGCGACCCGCTCGCCCGGCTGCACGAGGACTTTGCTCAGGTGCGCATAGCGGGTCTTGTAGCCGAATTCGTGGTTCAGCAGAACCATGTGTCCGTAACCGCCGTTGCCGCCGGCGGAGGCGATCTCCACCACGGCGTCGCCCGTGGCGTAGACCGGCGTGCCGCGGTCGCATCCCAGGTCGATGCCTTTGTGGGGGCGGACATACCCCAGCACGGGGTGCATGCGCCGCATGTTGAAAGCGCCGATATGGTTGTTGTGCAGGGCGTTGCGCTCGATGGGCCAGATGGCCGGAACGGCCGCCGAGAGCTGCTCCTTGTTCTTCGACAATTGTTGCAGTTCGTCGAACGACACCGATTCGAGATAGATCGTGCGGGCCAGGGCGTCGAGCTGCCGCCACGTCCCGACCATCAGCGGGGCGTATTCGTCCTCGGCGATCGCGGCGTATTTCGAGTCGGGGTAGGGTTGCCATACGCCCGGGATCGAGAGCGTGTCGGTCGAGAAAAGCGACCGGTAGACGTAGTTGTCGCGGTGGCGGATTTCGTCGACCCGCCGCTGGGCGGTGCGGATGCGGTCCTGCAGGATGCGGTATTTGATGACCGTCTCGCGGTTGTCGCGCAGGATGCGGTACATCTTGGGGGTGTAGAAGAAATAGGAAAAGACGACGTTGGCGATCGAGACGAGGATGAAGCCGATCAGTATCTTGCGGATCAGGCGGTAGGTTCGCAGCCGGAACGGGGCCGTCACCACGTCGTGCGTGAGGACCTGTGCTTCGTGCGTCAGTTCCTCCGCACCGGCCCGCAGCGCCCCGGTATCGAATCTGTGTCCTTTTTGCCCCATCGAGGAAAAAACTCTTTAATAGAGTGCAAATTTAGTTTAAAATGTGTAATTTTGCAACCCGAATTGAATAACGGAAAAATAGGATAAATCAATATATCATGGAGTCAAATAAAATTCGTCAGGCTTTTCTCGACTTCTTCGAGTCGAAGGGCCACGTTATCGTGCCTTCGGCCCCGATGGTGGTGAAGGGCGACCCCACGCTGATGTTCACCAACGCGGGCATGAACCAGTTCAAGGACATCTTCCTGGGCAATGCTCCCCGCAAATATCCGCGTGCGGCCGACACGCAGAAATGTCTGCGCGTCTCGGGCAAGCACAACGACCTGGAGGAGGTAGGACACGACACCTACCACCATACGATGTTTGAGATGCTGGGCAACTGGTCTTACGGCGACTACTTTAAGAAAGAGGCGATCGAGTGGGCCTGGGAGTTGCTGCACGATGTTTATAAACTGCCCGCCGAGCGGATGTACGCCACGGTGTTCGAGGGCTCGGAGGAGGACGGCGTGCCGTTCGACCAGGAGGCTTACGACTACTGGAAGCAGTTTTTGCCCGAGGACCACATTATCCGCGGCAACAAGCACGACAATTTCTGGGAGATGGGCGAGACGGGTCCCTGCGGTCCCTGTTCGGAGATTCACTTCGACCTGCGCGACGAAGCGGAGGTGGCCCTCAAGCCGGGCCGCGAGATGGTCAACGCGAGCCATCCGCAGGTGATCGAGATCTGGAACCTCGTCTTCATGCAGTTCAACCGCAAGGCCAACGGCTCGCTGGAGGAGCTTCCGGCGCGCAACGTCGATACGGGTATGGGCTTCGAGCGCCTGTGCATGATCCTGCAGGGTAAGAAATCGAATTACGACACCGATGTTTTCCAGCCCACGATCGGCCGTATCGCGGCGATGTCGGGCAAGAAATACGGCGAGGACGCCAAGGCCGACGTGGCCATGCGCGTAATCGCCGACCACCTGCGCGCCATCGCGTTCTCGATTGCGGACGGCCAGCTGCCGTCGAACGTCAAGGCGGGTTACGTCATCCGCCGCATTCTGCGCCGCGCCGTACGTTACGGTTACACGTACCTCGGCTTCACCGAGCCGACGCTCTGCAAACTGGTTCCCGGACTGGTTGAGCAGATGGGCGGCCAGTTCCCCGAGCTGAAAGCGCAGCAGGGGCTCATTGAAAAAGTCATCGAGGAGGAGGAATCGTCGTTCCTGCGGACGCTGGCGACGGGTATCAACCTGCTGGACGGTGTCATCGAGCGCACCAAGAAAGAGGGGCGCGAGTTTATTTCGGGCAGGGACGCCTTTGAGCTTTACGATACGTTCGGCTTCCCGATCGACCTCACGGAGCTGATCGCCCGCGAACAGGGCGTCGGCGTGGACCTTGCGGCATTTGAGAAAGAGTTGCAGGCTCAGAAGGAGCGTTCGCGCAACGCCGCGGCCGTCGACACCGACGACTGGGTGGAGTTGATTCCCATCAAGGAGAGCGTCTTCACGGGTTACGACACGCTGACTGAAAAAGTCCGCATCGCCCGTTACCGCCGTGTGACCTCGAAAGGCAAGACTTCGTACCAGTTGGTCTTCGACCGCACGCCGTTCTACGGCAATTCGGGCGGTCAGATCGGCGACATCGGCTTTATCGAGAGCGCCAATGAACGTATCCCGGTCGTGGCCACCGAGAAGGAGAACGGATTGATTATCCATATCGTCGGGGAGCTTCCGGAAAATCCTGCGGCTGAATTCACGGCCAAGGTCGATCCCGAGAAGCGGCAGGCGGCTGCCAACAACCACACCGCCACGCACCTCATGCACGAGGCGCTGCGCAAGGTGCTGGGATCGCACGTAGAGCAGAAGGGGTCGATGGTGACGCCCGAAATCCTGCGCTTCGACTTCTCGCATTTCCAGAAGGTTACGCCCGAGGAGCTGCGCGAGGTCGAAAGGCTCGTCAACCGTGCCGTGCGCGCCAACTATCCGCTCGAGGAGAACCGCGAGGCGACGAAGGAGGAGGCTGAGAAGTGCGGTGCGATGATGCTCTTTGGCGAGAAGTACGGCGACAAGGTCCGCATGGTGCGCTTCGGATCGTCGGTCGAGTTGTGCGGCGGTACGCACACCAGCGCCACGGGTAACATCGGGTTCTTCAAAATCCTCTCGGAGAGCGCCATCTCGGCCGGCGTGCGCCGCATCGAGGCCGTCACGGGCGAGCAGGCCGAGAAGATTATCTACGCTGCCGAGGATACGATGCGCAACGTCGCCGAATACCTCAATAACCCGCAGGTCGTGCAGGCTGTGAAGAAGATGCTCGAAAGCAACGAAACGCTGTCGAAGGAGGTCGAAGCCATGCGCCGCGAGCAGGTGGCACAGTGGGCCGATAAGATCATCGCTTCGACGCCCGAGCGTCTCGGCATGCAGATTTTCGCCACGCAGACCGACCGCCGTCCTGATTTCGTGAAAGACCTGGCTTACAACCTGCGCCAGCGTTCTTCGAAGTTGGTTTTCGTCGTCGGTTCCGTCTGGGAAGGCAAGCCGACGCTGACGATCATGCTCGGCGACGAGGTTACGACCCAGGGCGTGAATGCGGGAGCTGTCGTGCGCGAAGCCGCCAAACTGATGCAGGGCGGGGGCGGCGGCCAGAATTTCTTCGCCACCGCCGGCGGCAAGAACCCCGACGGACTGCAGGCTGCCATCGACAAGGCCGTGGAGCTGATCAAGGCACAATTGAAATAGCAATTAAAACGGAAAGATATGAATAACAAGGTATTACTTATGATCCTCGACGGCTGGGGAAACGGCCGTCACGATAAGGCGGACGTGATCTCGACCGTCCATCCCGAATATATCTCGGCCATGACCGCGAAATACCCCCATGCCGAATTGCGCACTGACGGTGAGAACGTCGGGCTGCCCGACGGACAGATGGGTAATTCGGAGGTCGGACACCTCAACATCGGCGCCGGCCGCGTCGTGTATCAGGACCTCGTTAAGATCAACCGCGCCTGCCGCGACAACTCGATCATGCAGAATCCCGAAGTGAAAGCCGCGTTCGAATACGCCAAGAAAAACGGCGTGAACGTGCATTTCATGGGCCTCGTGTCGGATGGCGGCGTGCACTCGTCGCTGGAGCACCTTTTCAAACTCTGCGACATCGCCGCCGAGTACAAGATCGAAAATACGTTCGTGCACTGCTTCATGGACGGCCGCGACACCGACCCGCGCAGCGGTAAGGGATTCGTTGCCGACCTCGAGAAGCACATGGCGGCATCTACGGGCAAGGTGGCGACGGTGATCGGCCGTTACTACGCCATGGACCGCGACAAGCGTTGGGAGCGCGTGAAGGTGGCTTACGACGCGCTGGTGAACGGCGTCGGCGAACATGCGTCGGACATGGTCGAAGCCGTCCAGAAATCGTATGACGAGGGCGTGACGGACGAATTCATCAAGCCCGTCGTGCATATCGACGAGAACGGACAGCCTGTCGGCACGATCCGCCCGAACGACTTGGTGATCTTCTTCAACTACCGCAACGACCGCGCCAAGGAACTGACGATCGTGCTGACGCAGGAAGAGATGCCCGCCGAGGGAATGCACACCCTGCCGCTTTACTATTGCTGCATGACCCCCTACGACGCCAAGTTCACGGGCCTGCACATCCTCTTCGACAAGGAGAACGTGCCCAACACCATCGGCGAGTTCGTTTCGAAGCAGGGCCTCAAACAGCTGCGCATCGCCGAGACCGAGAAATACGCCCACGTCACGTTTTTCCTGAACGGCGGCCGCGAGGATAAGTTCGCGGGCGAGGAGCGCATCCTCGTCGCGTCGCCCAAGGTGGCTACCTACGACCTCCAGCCCGAGATGTCGGCCCCGGAGGTTGCCGAAAAGCTGGTTGCGGCGCTGGGAGAGAAGAAATTCGACTTCATCTGCCTGAATTTCGCCAACGGCGACATGGTGGGCCACACGGGTATTTACGAGGCTATCGAAAAGGCTGTGAAGGCTGTCGATAAGTGCGTTTCCGAGGTCGTCGAGGCCGCCAAGGCCAACGGCTACGAGGTGGTGATGATCGCCGACCACGGCAATGCCGACAATGCCGTGAATCCCGACGGTACGCCCAATACGGCGCACTCGCTGAACCCCGTGCCCATCGTGGTGGTTTCGGACCGTGTGAAGTCGGTTCACGACGGCATTCTGGCCGACGTGGCACCCACGGTGCTCTGCCTGATGGGGCTGGAACAGCCTGCCGAAATGACGGGCAAAGCGCTGGTGGAGATGAAATAACGGGCTTTCACGTACGAAAAACCCCGGCCAAAAGGCCGGGGTTTTTGTTTCAGTACAGCTCGATGAACTCGTAGGAGTTGCCGGCGGCGGCGAGATACCGTAGGAACTCTTCGCGCGAAATGACCACCGTAGCGCGGTTGTCGTTAGGGTGGAACGAGTAGGAGGGCCATTGTTGCAGGTTGGTGTCGAGGAACAGGTGGACGTGGTTCGCGGGGTCGTTGATCAGCCCGAAAGGCGACACCGAGCCGGGGCGCAGTCCCAGCCAGCGTTCCATGCGCTGCTCCGAGGCGAACGACAGCTTGCCCTGCCGCAGGCGGTGTTCGAGGTCGTGAATGGCCATCGACTGCTCCGAATCGAAGCATACGAGGTAGTGGCGGTCGCCCTTGTGGTTGCGGAAAAAGAGGTTCTTGCAGTGCTTCGAACCATCGTCGCGCCACCATTGGCGGGCGATCTCGATGGTCGGAGCCTCGGGGTGTTCGTACCACTCGTAGCGGATGCCGCGGGCGTCGAGGAAATCGAATACCCGCTGACGCCGTTCGTCGGCCGTGAGGGTTTGTACGTCCATGTCAACCTATTTTGTAAAATTCCCGGATGTTTCGTGCGATGCACTTTACTAACACTTCGACCGCCTCCACGGGCGACCAGGCGTTGTGGGGCGAGAGCAGCAGCCGGTCCGGCTCCCGGATCGAGAGCAGCGGGTTGCCGGGTTCGAGGGGTTCGTGGGCGAAGACGTCGAGGCCGGCTCCGGCGAGTTTTCCGGCGTCGAGGGCCGCGGCCAGCGCGGCTTCGTCGACGATGCCGCCGCGGGCGACGTTGATGAGAATGGCCGAGGGTTTCATCAGTGAGAGCTCCCGCGCACCGATCAGTCCGCGCGTGCGGTCGGTCAGCGGGGCGTGGATCGACACCACGTCGGACTGCCGGAGCAGTTCGTTGAGCGGCAGGGCGGGGTAGGGTTCCTCGCGCACGACGCCTGAAGTGGAGGTGTAGGCGACTTCGCATCCCAGCGCTTCGGCGACGCGGGCCACGCTGCGGCCGATGTTGCCCAGTCCGACGATGCCCCATTTCGATCCGTGGAGCTGGTGGGTCGTACGGCCGAAATGGTATTGCAGGGGCGATCCGGCGTAGGCAGTTTTGACATAATCGTCGTAATAGACCACCTGCCGCAGCAGCCCGATGGCCGCGCCGATGGTGGTTTCTGTCACGGCATGGGTCGAATAACCCACGGCGTTTTTCACCGCGATGCCCTGTTCTTTCGCCGCGTCGAGGTCGATGTGGTTCATGCCCGTCGCCGCCGCGCAGATCAGCCGCAGACGGGGGAGTTGCCGAAGGGTCTCGCGGCGGAAGACCACCTTGTTGGTAATCACTACGTCGGCTTCGCGGCAGCGGTCGACGACCTCATCGCGGGAGGTCGTTTCGTAACCCGTGTAGCTGCCCAGCGCACGGATGGTCCCGAGGTTGGCGCCTCCGAGGCTGTATTCGTCCAGAAATACGATGTTCGGTTGCATAATTTTTAATTCTTAATTTTTCATTTTTCATTTTTAATTGTTGTCGTCAGGGATTCAGTTCTCCAATTAAATCCCTGACGACAACCGAGGCACACCCGATGCCGAACAGCGCCGGGATGTAGGAGATGGTCCCGACGTTCGATTTCTTGTTCTGCTCCTCGCAGAGGATCATCGCCCCCTCGCGCATCGGCTCGGGCGAGAATACGGCCCGGAAACCCCGGCGGATGCCGATCTTGTGGAGCCGTTTGCGCAGCATGTGGGCCAGCGGGCAGTGGTGGGTCTTCGAGATGTCGGCGATTTCCAGTCGCGTCGGGTCGGTCTTGGCTCCGGCGCCCATCGAACTGACGAGCGGCAGGCCCCGCTCCAGCGAGGCGGCGATCAGCGCCAGTTTGGGCGAGAGGGTGTCGATGGCGTCCACCACATAGTCGTAACGTGCGGCGTCGAGCAGCGTGTAGGTCTCCTCGTCCCTGATGTATTTGGCGACCACCGTGAGTTCGATTCCGGGGTTGATGTCGCGCAGGCGTTCGGCCAGCACCTCGGCCTTCGGGCGTCCGACGGTTGAATGCAGGGCCACCAACTGACGGTTGATGTTCGTCGTGTTCACCACATCGGCGTCGGCGACGGTCATGCGTCCCACGCCTGCCCGGGCGATCATCTCCGCGGCATAGGCTCCCACGCCGCCCAGCCCGACCACGAGCACGTGGGCTGCCTTCAATTGCGCGAGTTTTTCCGCGCCTAACAGTAATTCGGTTCTTTCCAGCCAGTTATCCATGCTGAGTTTCAAATGTCCGTTTGTAATTCGCCAGCGTCGCCCGTTGCAACTCCTCCGCCGGAACGCCCCTCGCTTCGGCCGCCCGGGCATAGATTTCCGCGATCGGTACGGGGCTGTCGTCGGTCTCCAGAAAGAGCTGAGACAGGGGCGTTTCGCGCAGCGCCGCAAGCGTTTTGGGCGATGCGAAGGCGCGTTCGCCGAACGAGAGGAAATAGCCTTTCGCAAGGGCCTGCCGCGCCTGCTCGGGCGATCCGATGAAGCCGTGAAAAATTACGGCACGGGGTTCGCACGCGGCCAGTTCGCGCATCAGGGGTTCGAAAGCCCTGACGCAGTGGAGTACCACCGGAAGCCCCCGTTCGCGGGCTATCCGCAGCTGGGCGCGCAACGCCCCGAACTGCACCTCGCGCGCGGGACCGTGCACGAAGTCGAGCCCCGTTTCTCCCACGGCCTGCACGTCGGAAAGCCGTTCGCCGAGCGTCGCAACCTCCTGCATGTCAGCATGCCACGGGTGTATGCCCGCTGTGCGGAGCTCGATTCCCGAGCCCGTCGGGCGGTGGGTGTGTATGTTGACATAAGGAAGCATGGCGACGACAAATGTAGGAATTTAACACGACCCTTGCGAATTTGAGACCAATTTTTTAACGTACCGCCTGCCGTTGGCGGTCGTTGCGGGGCGGTCGTTTTTGCTTCCGGGTATTTCGTATTTATTTCGAAGTGCAAGCATTCGAAAGTCCTCTGTTTTGGCCCGAAAGCGGGGCCCGCAAATCTTAATATATTTAAGAAATATTGGTTTGCGCATGGGTGTTTTCAGGAAAAAAATTCGTACTTTCGCACGCGATTAATTGTTAGCACACTAACAACGCTACGCGGAATACTAATTCCAAACACATAACAATATCAAAATTTTAACCATGTCGAAAATCATTACACTACGCAAGGGTTTAGACATCAATCTGGTGGGCAAACCCCAGGAGTCGCTCGCGGACGCACCGCAGGCTTCGGAGTACGCCCTCTCGCCCCTCGATTTCGAGGGTGTGATTCCCAAGCTGCTGGTTAAGGTGGGTGATCGGGTGAAAGCCGGTACGCCGTTGTTCTTCAACAAGGCCGACGAGCGCATTCTCTTCACGTCGCCCGTCAGCGGTACGGTGGCTGCCGTCAACCGCGGTGAGAAGCGCAAGGTTCTCAACGTGACGGTGACCCCCGATGCCACGCAGGAGTATGAGGAGTTCGCAAAGCCCGACCTGAAGTCGGCTTCGCGCGAGCAGATCGTCGAATTGCTGCTCAAATCGGGCCTCTGGCCGATGATCGTGCAGCGTCCCTATGGCATCATTGCCGATCCCAACGACTCGCCGAAAGCGGTCTTTGTATCCGCATTCGACTCGGCGCCCCTGGCCCCGGACTACAATTTTGTCCTGAAAGCCGAACAGAAGAACCTCCAGACGGGTATCGAAGTGATGCGGAAGCTCACGTCGGGCAAGGTGCACCTCTCGGTGCGCGCCAAGGCCGAGGGACAGATGCCGTCGCTCCAGGGTGCCGAGCTGCACACGTTTGCCGGCAAGCACCCCGTCGGCAACGTCGGCGTGCAGATTCACCACATCGATCCCGTGAACAAGGGTGAGGTGGTGTGGACGGTCAACGTGCAAGACCTGGCCATCATCGGCCGCCTGTTCAACGAGGGCCGTGTCGACATGACGAAGATCGTCGCCGTGACCGGTTCGGAGATCGAGAAACCGCACTATGTCCGCATGGTGGGCGGTGCGAAGGTCGACTCCGTGGTCAAAAGCAACGTGAAGAAGCAGAAGGAGGGCGACAGCATCCGCTTCATTTCGGGCAACGTGCTCACGGGCGCCAAGACCGCGCTGGACGGCTTCATGGGCTTCTACGCCAACCAACTGACGGCGATTCCCGAAGGTGACAAGTACGAGCTGCTGGGCTGGGCGATGCCCCGCTTCAACAAGTTCTCCGTATCGCGCGCCTACTTCTCGTGGATTTGTCCCAAGAAGGCCTACGACCTCGATACCAACATGAACGGCGGCGAGCGTCCGTTCGTCGTGACGGGGCTCTACGAGCAATACCTGCCGATGGACATCTACCCGATGTATCTCCTGAAGGCGTGCCTCGCGGGCGACATCGACAAGATGGAGAACCTCGGTATTTACGAGGTCACGGAGGAGGATTTCGCGCTGTGCGAATTCGTCGATCCCTCGAAGATCGAGATTCAGCAGATCATCCGTGACGGTATTAACTTAATGATCAGGGAGGCTTAAAGATGGGACTTCGTAAATTCATGGACAATATCAAGCCCACGTTCTCGAAAGGCGGGAAGCTGGGCTTTCTGGAGTCGACGTTCGACGCGTTCGAAACGTTCCTCTTCGTACCCAACACCACGACCCGGAAAGGTGCGCACATCCGCGACTGCAATGACATGAAACGCACGATGATCATGGTCGTCGTGGCGCTGATGCCGGCATTCTTCTTCGGTTGCTACAATACGGGTATTCAGGTCGGCCTGGAGGGTTTTACGGCCTTTTTCTACGGACTGGTCCGCGTGCTGCCGATGGTCTGCGTCTCGTATATCGTGGGCCTGGGCATCGAGTTCGGGTTTGCGCAGGCGCGCGGCCACGAGGTCAACGAGGGTTTCCTCGTTTCGGGCCTGCTGATTCCGATGATCATGCCGGTATCGACCCCGCTCTGGATGGTCGGGCTGGCGACGGCTTTCGCCGTGGTCTTCGGCAAGGAGGTCTTCGGAGGTACGGGTATGAATGTCTTCAACCCCGCGCTGCTGGCCCGTGCTTTCGCATTCTTCGCCTACACTCCCTCGATGTCGGGTGAGACGGTCTGGTATTCCGACTGGACGATGATGGGCGCGCATGTCGACGGCATCACCGGCGCCACGGCCCTCGAGCAGCTCTCGACGACCGGTACGATGGCCTATTCGCCGCTCGACGCCTTCCTGGGCTTCATTCCCGGATCGTTCGCCGAGACCTCGACGCTGGCCATCCTCCTCGGCGCCGCCATCCTGCTGTTCACGGGTATCGCTTCGTGGCGCACGATGGTATCGGTATTCGTCGGCGGACTGGCGATGGGCTATCTGTTCCAGGCGCTCGGCGTGACGGAATATCCCGCCTGGTGGCACCTGATCGTCGGCGGCTTCGCCTTCGGCGCGGTCTTCATGGCCACGGACCCCGTGACCTCGTCGCAGACCAACGCCGGCAAGTACATCGTGGGTTTGATGACCGGTGCGCTGGCCGTGCTGATCCGCGTGGTGAACCCGGCCTATCCCGAGGGCATGATGCTTTCGATCCTCTTCATGAATGCGCTGGCGCCGCTGGTCGACTACTACGTGGTGGAGGCCAACATCGCCCGCCGCAAGAAACGTGTCAAACTCGCAAAATAGGGGAGATAAGTTATGGCAACGAAAAAATTCAAATGCAATGTCTGCGGCTACATCCACGAAGGTGACGCCGCGCCCGCTAACTGCCCTGTCTGCGGAGTTCCCGCATCGGAATTCACCGAACTGAAGCAGGAGAAAAAGGGCCTGTTCAGCGACAAGAACGGCAACGCCTATATTATTATGTATTCGACGGTGATGGTGGTGGTCGTAGCCGTGCTGCTGGCCGTGGCAGCCCTCGCCCTCAAACCCCGCCAGGATGCCAACGACCTGAACGAGAAGAAGCAGAACATCCTCGCGTCGCTCTCGGCGCAGGACCAGTCCTACGACGAGTATATCGATGCCTATGTCGTGGATAAGGAGGGCAAGCGGATCGAAGGCGAAGATGTCTTCGCGCTGCTCAATGACCTGCCGGGCACGTTCGAGGCGGGCAAGTTCCCGATCTTCGAGGCCAAAGACGGCCGCGTGGTCATTCCCGTAACGGGCATGGGCCTCTGGGGTCCGGTCTGGGGCTATGTCGCGCTGGAGAAGGATATGGATACCGTGGCCGGTATCATCATGGCCCATAAGGGCGAGACTCCGGGTCTCGGCGCCGAGATCGCTACGCCGAAATACCAGGCCAATTTCGTCGGCAAGACGATCTTCGAGGGCGACAAATTCGTCTCGGTGAAGCTCCGCAAGGGCGGCGCCAAGGACCCCGCACACGAGGTGGACGCCATCTCGGGCGGTACGAAGACCTCCGACGGCGTGACGGCGATGCTCTACAACAGCCTGGAGAACTACCTGCCCCTGCTGGAGGCCAAGCGTGCGGCCGAGGCGGTCCCCGCGGCAGAAGTGTCTAACGAAGAAAATGTAGAAAACAATGAGTAAGATGGAAAAAGAGCCTTTGTTTTCGGCTAAGAACCTGAAATTCCTGACGGGCCCGTTCTCTGCGAACAACCCGGTCATCGTGCAGATCCTCGGTATCTGCTCGGCGCTGGCCGTCACCGTACAGCTCAAGCCCGCCATCGTTATGGCACTCTCCGTGACGGTCGTCACGGGATTCGCAAACCTCGTGATGTCGCTGCTGCGCAACGGCGTTCCCTCGCGTATCCGCATCATCGTCCAGCTCGTCGTCATCGCCGCGCTGGTAATCCTCGTCGACCAGGTGCTCAAAGCGTTCGTTTATGAAGTCTCGAAGCAGCTGTCGGTCTACGTCGGACTTATCATCACCAACTGTATCGTCATGGGCCGCGTCGAGGCCTTCGCGCTGGCCAACAAGCCCTGGGCGTCGTTCCTCGACGGTCTGGGCAACGGTCTGGGCTACGGCCTGATCCTGGTGATCGTGGCTTTCTTCCGCGAATTGTTCGGTTCGGGCAGCCTCATGGGCTACCGTATCATTCCCGAGAGCTGGTACATGGCCGAAGGCGGTTTCTATTCGAACTGCGGACTGATGCTCTTCCCGCCGATGGCGCTGATTATCGTGGGCTGCATCATCTGGGTGCACCGTTCGCGCAACAAGGACTTACAGGAAAAATAGGAGGATAACGTATGGAATCATTGAATATCTTTATCCGGTCGATCTTTATCGACAATATGGTCTTCGCCTTCTTCTTCGGCATGTGTTCCTACATTGCCGTGTCGAAGAGCGTGAAGACGGCCCTCGGACTCGGTGCCGCCGTTACGTTCGTGATGGTGATGACCGTGCCGCTGAACTATCTTTTGTATGAATACGTGCTCAAAGCCGACGCGCTCGTAGCGGGCGTGGACCTGAGTTTCCTGACCTTCATCGTCTTCATCGCCACCATCGCGGCTTTCGTGCAGCTGGTGGAGATGGCCGTCGAGAAGTTCTCGCCGACGCTTTACAACCAGCTGGGTATCTTCCTGCCGCTGATCGCCGTGAACTGCGCCATCATGGGCGGCTCGCTCTTCATGCAGCAGAAGGTCGACGCTGCTGAGCTTACGTCGCTCTGGCAGACGATCGTCTACGGACTGGGTTCGGGACTGGGCTGGTGGCTGGCGATCGTGATGATGGCCGCCATCCGCGAGAAGACGACTTATTCGCATATTCCCGCAGCGCTGAAAGGTCCCGGCATCGCTTTCATCATCACCGGCCTGATGGGTATCGGTTTCATGATCTTCTCGGGCATTCAGTTCTAACCTTTAAAAAGAGATTCTGAAAAAATGACTACAACGATTTTAATTGCGATCGCAGCCTTTCTGGTGATTACGCTCGTGCTGGTCGCACTGCTTCTCTATGCGAAGGCGAAACTGACCTCCTCGGGCGACGTGACGATCGACATCAACGACGGCGAGAAGGTCATCACGACCGAGAGCGGCTCGACGCTGCTCGCGACGCTGGCCAACAACAAGGTGTTCCTGCCTTCGGCCTGCGGCGGCGGCGGTTCGTGCGGCATGTGCAAATGCCAGGTGCTCGAAGGCGGCGGCGACATCCTGCCCACCGAAACGGGCTTCATCACGCGCAAGATGGCCAAGGACCACTGGCGTCTGGGCTGTCAGGTGAAAGTGAAGGAGAACATGAAAATCCACGTCGACGAGGCCGTCCTGGGCGTCAAGAAGTGGGAGTGCACGGTGGTCTCGAACCGCAATATCTCGACTTTCCTCAAAGAGTTCGTCGTGAAGCTGCCCGAGGGCGAGAACCTCAAATTCCGCAGCGGCGGCTACATCCAGATCGACATTCCGAAGTACGACGCCATCAAATTCTCGGACATGGACGTGGACGAGAAGTACCGCGCCGACTGGGACAAGTTCAAGATGTGGGACCTCGTGACGACCAATCCCGAGCCGACGTTCCGTGCCTACTCGATGGCCAACCACCCGGCCGAGGGCAATATCATCATGCTCAACATCCGTATCGCCACGCCTCCGTTCGACAAGGCTACGGGCGGCTTCATGAAGGTCAATCCGGGTATCTGCTCGTCGTATGTTTTCTCGCGCAAGCCGGGTGACAAGATCACGATCTCGGGTCCTTACGGCGAGTTCTTCCTGCCCGACAACCTGCCCGACACGCAGGAGTTGATCTTCATCGGCGGCGGTGCGGGTATGGCTCCGATGCGCAGCCACCTGATGCATCTGTTCAAAACCGAAAAGACCAACCGTCCCGTGTCGTTCTGGTACGGCGCGCGCGCCCTGAAGGAGGTTCCCTACCTCGACGAGTTCCACCAGATCGAGAAGGATTTTCCCAACTTCAAATTCAACCTGGCGCTGGACCGTCCCGATCCCGAGGCGGACGCCGCCGGGGTGGCGTACACGCCGGGCTTCGTGCACAATGTGCTGTATGAGAACTACCTGAAGAACCACCAGGCTCCCGAGGACTGCATCTACCTCATGTGCGGACCTCCGATGATGATCGCCTCGGTGGTGAAGATGCTCGACGACCTCGGCGTACCGCCGGAGAATATTCTCTACGATAACTTCGGGTCGTAGCGGGAGCAGCGATACGTAAAACGCCGCAGGCGTATGAACGAAGAGGAGGGGAGTTCCGAATTTATTCGGCGGCTTCCCTCCTCTCAGTTTATCCTCCCCGCTTGCATATAAGTCAAATAATTTCGTATTTTTGTAAAAACATTTTCTGAGTGGAGCAGGAGCGGGAAATATTGGATCGGCTGGCGCAGGGGGACCGGGAGGCGTTCGATGCGCTCTATCTGCATTATGCTCCGAAAGTCGAGGAACTGGCGTTCTGGATGTTGAAGAACCGGACGGAGGCGGAGGATGTCATGCAGTCCATCATGCTGAAAGTCTGGGAACGCAAAGAGGAGATCGCGCAGATGACCCGTTTTTCCAATTACCTCTTTACGATGACGAAAAACGCTATTTTCGACATTTACAGCCGTTCGCTGGTGCATGAGAAATACGAATCGGCCCAGTTGTCCTCCGTCCGCTATTTTCACGACGATACGCTCGACAGCCAGGTGGAGACGAACGATTTGGCGCTGCTGATCTCCATTGCCGTGGACAAGATGCCCGATCAGCGGCGGCGTATCTTCCGGATGAGCCGTTACGAGGGCCTTTCGAACCGGGAGATCGCCGAACAGCTCCGGATCAGCGTCAAGACCGTGGAAAACCACATGACCGCCGCACTCGGCCAACTGCGGCGCCTGCTCGTCTCGATCACGCTCTTTTTCTGAAAATCGTTCTTTCCGGCTGGGGGTTCGCCGTTCTTTCGCCGTTCTATATTATGAACAGCACCCCAAACGATGAAGACCGACAAAATCAACAGACTCGTCCGCGATTTCCTGCACCGCGATATGCCGGAGGAAATTCAGCGCCGTTTCCGACGGTGGATGACCGCCCCGGCCGACCGGGAAACGAAGGATGCGGCGCTTTTTCAGGCCTGGAAGGAATTGCTCGCCCGGCCTGCGGAAAGCGATTACCGCCATAAACTCCCCGACATACACCGCCGGATCGACATGCTGGACCGGGCCGGAAAGAAGAGCCGGTTCATATCCCTGCGGCGGTTTGCGGCCGCTGCGGCCCTGCTGGCGCTCGTCGTCTGCGGGGAATACCTGTTCCTGCGTTCGCGGTACGAACGCACCCCTTCGGTGTGCCTGGTCACGGCTCAAGGCAGCAAGGGCGAGTTCACGCTTCCCGACGGGACGCGGGTCTGGCTCAATGGTGACAGTCGTCTGAGCTATCCCGAAACATTCGATGCCGCGACCCGTCGGGTCCGGCTCGACGGCGAAGCCTTTTTTCAGGTCAGGCACGATGCCTCCCATCCCTTCGTCGTCGATATGGAGGTCATGCAGGTCGAGGTTCTCGGTACGGAGTTCGACGCCCGTCACCGGGCCGGTACCCGCTATGCCGAAACGATTCTTCAATCGGGCAGCGTCCGGGTCCTGACCCCGGACCGTAAAAGTCCGATCCTGCTGCGGCCCGACGAACGGATCTTGTTCGATGCGCAGACCGGCCGGATTGCGGTTTCCGAGGTCTCCGCCGGCGATTATTGCAGTTGGACGGCCCGCCGTCTGGTCTTCACCAACAAATCGCTCTCGGCCATCCTGGTCAATCTGGAACGTTGGTACGGCGTGCATTTCCATTCCGAAGGGAACATCGACCTTTCGGCTAAACTCTCTTTCCATATCGAATACGAATCGTTGGAGGAGGCGATGCGCCTGATCTCGCGGATCGCCCCGATACGCTACGACATCCGCGGAGGGACGGTTTTTCTCGCCCCGGAATGACGCAATCCCGAACTCAAACCCTGAAAACCATTTGCCTATGACGAGCTGACGAACTTGAAAAAATTGGGACGGATGTTCCTACCACCCGCCCCATGACTTAAAATTAGACCTTATCGTAGATAATACTACGAATGATGAACTTTAAATCGTTACAAAACTATGAAATTTTTTGGACAATCCGATGGCAGCGCCCCGCACAAGCGGCGATTGCCTGTAAAAATCATGTCCTTATTCATTTTTCTGTTTGTGTCCGTCGGGGGTGTTTCCGCCGCCAATCCGCCCGTGACGATTCATCTGAAAAATGTCACTGTCGCCGAACTGCTGCGGCAGATCGAGGCGCAGGGGAAGTACTCGTTTGCGTATAACAACGCCGACATCGACCTGACCCGTGTCGTTTCCGTCGATGCGGAGGCCTGGCCCATCGAGCGGATCGTGTTGAAATGTATTCCCGACGTTCTTGTGAACGTCGAGCGGAACAAGGTGATCCTGACGCCGCGGCGCGGTGCGCAAGTTTCCCCCCCCCGCAAAATTTCGGGCAAGGTCGCGGACGCTTCCGGTAATCCCGTCGTAGGTGCCACCGTCCTGCTCAAAGACGGCGAAGCGGTCCGGGGCACCTCCTCCGGGTCGAACGGCGCCTTCGCTTTCGACTCGTTCAGCCTTTCGGACAAGGCCGCGCTCGAAGTGTCGTTCATCGGGTTCGACACCTACAAGGCGGCGGTCGGCGCCCGGACCTTTTTCGACGTGGTCCTGACCTCCGCCCAGCAGAGCATCGACGAAGTGGTGGTGGTCGGTTACGGCGTGCAGAAGAAAGCCAACCTGACCGGAGCCGTCGCCACGGTGTCGCAGAAAGAGCTGAAAGACCGTCCCGTGTCGAACGTGGGCCGCGCCTTGCAGGGCGTGATACCCAACCTCAACGTAACTCTCTCCTCGGGGCAGCCCGGAGCCGGCGCGTCGTACAACATCCGCGGTACGACTTCGCCCAACGGAGGCAGTCCGCTGATTCTGATCGACGGTGTGGAAACCTATCCCGACCGTATCAACTCGAACGACATCGAGTCGATCACGGTGCTGAAAGACGCCTCCTCGGCCGCGATCTACGGTGCCCGCGGCGCGTTCGGCGTCATTCTGATCACGACCAAGAGCGGGCGGTATAACGAAAAGGCCGAGGTGTCGTACAACGGTTATTTCTCCGTGTCCAGTCCCACGACCTCGACCGATTACGAAACCCGCGGCTACTACTCGGCCAAGATCGCCGACTTCTTCATGATGGCGACCCAGAACACGCCCTACACCTCCTACACCGAGGCCGATTACAAGGCGCTCTGGGAGCGGCGCAACGACAAGACCGAGAACCCGGCGCGTCCGTGGGTCGTCACCGACAACCGCAACGGCCGTCAGCAGTATGTCTACCTGGCCAATTTCGACTGGTATAACTATCTCTACGACGACAGCCGCCCGACGTGGGACCACAACATCAACATCAAGGGCGGTTCCAAGGCGCTGTCCTACATGGTCAGCGGACGTTACTACCAGCAAAAGGGCGTCAACCGGCTCGAACCCGACATGTTCAAGTCTTACAATTTCCGCGTGAAACTGCAGGCCGAGATCAAGCCGTGGCTGACCATCGCCAGCAACACCAAATTCTTCCAGTCGAATTACAGGTATTACGGATACGAGGACGAGTACAACAATTTCCGCAAGCCCACGCTGCATGCGCTGGCGTCGTTCGTGCCGGTGAATCCCGACGGAACGGCCGTGTCGCATACTTCGATGACGCAGTCCTCGACCCACTACGTGATGGACGGCTACAACGCCATGATGCAGAAGGGCAAGAGCTTCGGCAACAAGAAGACCCAGGAGATCACCACAACGTTCGAGGCCACGTTCAAGCTGCACCGGGATTTCAACGTCAAGGCCGACTTCAGCTACACGCAGGGCTACCTGCACAACGATTATCGCAGCGTCAACGTCCAGTATTCGCAGTATCCGGGCGAGGTGATGACCGAACCCGAAGGCAGTTTCCCCAATAAATACAAGGAGGTCGTCTGGGATCAGAACTATTATGTGGCCGACGTTTACGGAACCTACAACCGGACCTTCGCCGAGAAACACAACCTGACGCTGATCGCCGGTTACAACTACGAGGCCAAGTATTTCCGCGATCTGACGGCGGCCAACGACGGCCTGCTGTCGGAGGACCTTTCGGACTTCAACCTGGCCAAGGGCACCACCAACTTCACGCTCAACGGAGGCCGCAACGAATACGCCATCATGGGCCTCTTCTACCGGGCGGCCTACGATTACAGGGGCAAGTATCTCTTCGAGGTCAACGGCCGCTACGACGGCACCTCGCGCTTCCCGCGCGGCAAGCGTTACGGCTTCTTCCCCTCGTTCTCTGCGGCTTACCGCATCAGCGAGGAGCCTTTCTTCGAGCCGTTGCGCAAGGCGGTGGACAATCTGAAAATCCGTCTTTCCTACGGTTCGCTGGGCAACCAGCAGATCGGCTACTACGATTTCATCCAGACCGTCACGACCAAAGGCTCGATGAGCGACTACTCGTTCGACGGGACGACGCTCGGGCAGCATGCCACGGTGAGCGATCCCGTGTCGGGCAACCAGACCTGGGAGAAGGTCGTGTCGAAAAACCTCGGACTCGACCTCAATATGTTCAGCAACCGCCTGTCGCTGACGGCCGATTTCTACATCCGCGACACGAAGGGCATTCTGGGCAAGGGCAAGTCGCTGCCGTCGATTTACGGAGCGGGCGAACCGCAGGTCAACTCGAACAACCTCCGCACGAAGGGCTACGAACTGGTGCTCGGCTGGCGCGACTCGTTCGAACTGGCGGGAAGCACTTTCAGCTACGGCATTACGGGATCGTTCTCGGACTATACGGCCAAGTACACCAAGTGCGACAATCCTTCGGGGCTGATCGGCGATCCCTATGTGGGCAAGAAGTACGGCGAGATTTGGGGCTATAAGGTCGACGGGCTGTTCCGCACCGACGAAGAGGCTGCCGAATACGCTTCGAAAGTCGATCTTTCGACCGTCGCCGCGGGCTACTATTCGGCGACGGGAGCCTACGGCAAGGGCGTTCGTGCGGGCGACATCAAATACCTCGACCTGAACGGCGACAACATCGTCAACGGCGGCAAAGGCACGCTGGAGGACCCGGGCGACCGCCGCGTGATCGGCAACTCGTCGCCGCGTTACCAGTACGGAGCGACGCTGAACTTCTCGTGGTACGGATTCGACGTGTCGGTGTTCATGCAGGGCATCGGCCGGCTGGACTGGTATCCCGGAGCGGACAACCTGCGCTTCTGGGGTCCTTACTGCCGTCCCTATGCGACTTTCATTCCGAAGAATTTCATGAGCCGGGTGTGGAGCGAGGAGAACCCCGACGCCTATTTCCCGCGCGCCCGCGCCTACACGTCGCTCAATTCGACGCAGGGCACGGCCTACTACACCAACGACCGTTACTTGCAAAATCTGGCCTACTGCCGTCTGAAAAACCTCACGATCGGCTACACGATTCCCCGGCGGCTGACTTCGAAGGTCGGCATCAAAGAGTGCCGCATCTATTTCAGCGGTGAGAATCTCGCCACATGGTCGGCGTTGGAGAGCGATTTCCTCGATCCCGAGCAGGCGGCCGCCGATTCGGACAAGAAGTCGAATGTCTATCCCTGGTGCAAAACCTACTCCGTGGGTCTGAACTTAACTTTCTAATGCGACTGCCGTTATGAAAAAAATCATTCTTTATATCTTTTCCGGTGTTGCGGCGTGCGGTTTCTGCGGTTGCGAGGATGCGCTCGACCGTTTCCCGAAAGACCGGCTCACACCCGATAACTTCTTCCGCACGGAGGAAGAGTGTCAGCTCTACACCAACGATTTCTACACGATGTTCCCCTCCGCCGGGACGATCTACGGCGAAACGGCCGACATCATCGCCAAGACCACGCTTACGAGCGAGGTGCTGGGCAACCGCACCGTTCCCGCTACGGCGAATACCTGGAAGTGGGAGAAACTGCGCGACATCAACTTTTTCCTGCAACACTCCTCGAACTGCCCGGACGAGCACGTGCGGCTCGAATACGAAGGTCTGGCGCGTTTCTTCCGGGCCTGGTTCTATTTCGAGAAGGTGAAATATTACGGCGACGTGCCCTGGGTGGACCGTCCGATCGACGCCAGCGACCCGCTGCTCTTCGAGAAGGGCCGCGATCCGCGGGAACTGGTGATGCAGAAGGTGATCGAGGACCTCGACTTTGCCATCCTGCACCTGCCTGCCGAAAAGGATCTTTACCGTGTGACCCGCTGGACCGCGCTGGCCCTCAAAAGCCGGGCCTGCCTGTTCGAGGGGACCTTCCGCAAGTATCACGGATTGACCGGTTACGAGTCCTATCTCACGGCTTGCGCGACGGCTTCGAAACGTTTCATCGACGAGAGCGGTTACGGGATCTACACGACCGGGAGCACGCCTTATCTGAATCTTTTCTCGTCGCTCAAAGCGATCGACACGGAAATCGTCCTCGCCCGGGCGTACAACACGGCCATCGGCCTGAAACACGACGTGAACGGTTACCTCACCAGTATCACGATGGGGCGTCCGGGGCTGTTGAAGAACATTGCCAATATGTATCTGATGAAAGACGGTACGCCCTTCACCTCGCAGCCCGGCTGGGAGACGATGCAGTTGCCCGACGAGAGCCGGAACCGCGACGGCCGCTTCGCCCAGACGGTCCGCACGCCCGGTTACAAGCGTGTCGACGACACGGCCGAATCGGCCCCGAACCTCGCTGCGACGATGACCGGTTACCAGCTGGTGAAATACCTGCAGTCGGCCAAGTACGATTCGTACAACGCTTCGACGAACGACCTGCCGCTGTTCCGCGCTGCCGAGGTGCTTCTCAACTATGCCGAGGCGAAAGCCGAGCTGGGAACGCTGACCCAGGACGACATCGAACTGTCGATCAACCCGCTGCGCGAGCGGGCCGGTGTCGCTGACCTTTCGCTCGCGGAGGCCAACGCCCATCCCGATCCCTACCTGGCTTCTGCGGAGACGGGCTACGCCAACGTGACGGGCGACAACAAGGGTGTGATTCTCGAAATCCGCCGCGAACGCACCGTCGAACTGCTGATGGAGAACCTGCGCTATTGGGACATCATGCGCTGGAAGGAGGGTAAGCGTTTCGAAAAACCTTTTAAGGGGCTTTATTTCCCCGGTACGGGAAGTTACGACCTGAACGGCGACGGCGTGGACGACGTGTGCATCTGGTCGGGATCGAAGCCTGCGACCTCGGCGGCGACGGTTTACGAACTGAACAAGGAGATCTTTTTCAGCGAGGGCGACCGCGGCAACATCATCGTTCATACCGACTATGTTCGTACCTGGAACGAAGAACGCGACTATCTTTATCCCGTTCCGACCGACGACCGGGTGCTGACGCAGGGCGCCATCACCCAGAATCCCGGCTGGAAAGACGGACTGAATTTCTAAACGGAAACCTAAAAACGAACTACCATGAAAATCACCAGATTCATATTGTCTGCTTTATTCGGCTGCTGCCTGGTCCTCTCCGCAGCGGCGTGTTCCGACCTGTCGGGCGACAACTCCGATTTCAATTTCGGGGACATGACCTCCGACGAGCCCGAGAACCCCTATGACGGGCAGGGGTACGACCGCCTGCCCAACTCGGTCCGGCTGGCGACCTACAACACCCACCGCTGCGAGGGTTGGACCCAGAACTCCGGGACCGACCGTGCGAACTACAACAATACGGCCAAGGTCATCTCGCTGATGGACCCCGACGTGATCGCCTTGCAGGAATTGGACAAGAACACCACGTGGCATCCCACCGACCAGCTGAAGGAGCTGGCCGACCGTACCGGGATGCGGCCCTATTACTGCAAGACGATCGATTACCGCGGCGGTGACTACGGGATCGGCATTCTCTGCAAGACGGCGCCTAAAAACACCTATGCGGGCGACTTGCCGGGCGAAGAGCCTCGCAAGTTCTTCCTGGCGGAGTTCGACGACTATATCTTTATCGCCACGCACTTCTGCCACAAGTCCGACGAGAACCGGCGGCGGTCGTTCGAGATCATCACCGAATATATCGCCGCCAATTACACCTCCTACATGAAGCCGATCTATCTGGCGGGCGACCTCAATACGTCGAAAATTCCGGAAACGGCGCTCGAATCGTGGAAGATTATCAGCACTTCGGCCAATACTTTCGTGAATACCTCTTCGCCGTCGCGCATTGATTATGTGCTTGTCTATACAGGCAATTCGCCGTCGTACGAGGTGCTGCGCACGGCCGTGCCCTCGTATGAGGAGATCAATGTGATGAAGGTTTCCGACCACCTTCCCGTACTGGTAGACCTCAAAAAGTAAGCGATTATGAAAAACAGACTTTCAAACAGCTTTTTCCGAACGGCGGCGGCCTTCGCGCTGCTGCTTTCGGCCGGGTCGTGCAAGGACGACGTGGCGCTGCCGATGCAGTCGATCGCGCTGGATACCCATGCGATCCTCGCCCCGTCATTCGGCACGACGCTTTCGTTCGAGGTCAGGGCCAACTGCGACTGGCAGATATCCGTCACGGGCGACGACACGTCGTGGGCGCAGCTCTCGCGTTCCGAGGCGACGGGCACGGCGACGGTGGCGGTGGCGATCGGCGAAAATGCGACCTCTGCGAGCCGCTCGCTCACGCTGCGTGTCGCGGCCAAGCGCAATGCTGCGGTGGCCGAGGAGCTGAATTTCGTGCAGGCTTCCGCTACGTCCGAGGGTTACCTGAGCGTTCCCGATCTGCGGACGCTGGCCGCCGACGGCGACTACACCGTGACGCAGGAGGTGAAACTCCGCGGCATCGTCGTGTCGAGCGTTCAGGATAACAACTACTTCGAGAACTGCCTTGCGCTCCAAAGCGACCTGAAACCCCGCTGCGGCATTACGCTGCGCACCGACGAAACGCTTTACCGCAATCCGGGCGAAGAGTTGGAGATCGACCTGAAAGGCGCCGTGGTGGGCGTGAACGCCGAGACCGGCGTGATGGAACTGAAACCCGTTTCGGACGACCAGGTGGTGCGCTCGGAAACTACGCAGGTGACGCCCGAGGCATTGCCGGTGACCTATGCCCAGCTCGCGTCGGGCGACTACGAGTCGATGTACGTGTCGCTCGACGCACAGGTGGTGGTCAGCGACCTGAACAAGGTGCTGAGCGACAACGTCACCGTGCAGACGGCCGACGACGAGCGTTTCACGCTCTATGCGCGGCAGAACAGCACGTTCGGCATCGACGCCGTGCCGGTCGGCAGCGGCCGGCTGTGCGGCATTGCGGGCGTGTACGACGGGAACAGCGTCGTGATGCCTTGCACGGCGGCGGATTTCGCGGCGATGAACGCGCCCCGTTTCGACGGCGGCATCACGCTTCCCTACGTGCTTTCGATCATGACCCGGACGGCGACCAACGGCGACGGCAAGTATGTCTATTACTCCGGTTCGAACAGTACGGGTTCGATCGACGGCGTTTCGGTGACGGCGATGGACGGCACGGGCGCCAACATCACGGCCAAATTGAGCTCCTCGGGCGGCAATCTGGGTTTCCGTTACTGGACCGAGTCCAGCGGACACCACAATCTGCCGATGAAATCGTGGCAAGAGCTCGATCAGAACTACGCGCTGCTCACATTCCCGCTCAACGAGACCATTGACGGGCCGTTCCGCTTCTCTTTCGGATGGAGCGCTTCGGGATCGGCTCCGGCAAATTGGTATCTGCGTTATTCGAACGACAATGTCACCTGGTATACGCCTGCGCCGACGGATGGCCCGCATTTCGTGATTCCGCAGGGCAAGACGGTCGGCGGCGGCAAGAATTTCTTCTACTGGACGACCGACATCGCGCCGCAGATTCCGCTCGAACGTCGCGGAACGCTTTATATCCGCATTTCGCCTTACGACGGAACGCGCGTGGACCGCAGCGGAGCGGCGATCGGCAACGGCGGCGAGATCCGTCTCCACTCGTGCGCGGTCGTGGAGAAGGTTCCCGTCTTCAATACGGAGAAACCCGCGGGAGCGGTTTATTTCGAACCGTTCGACAACCTGACGACGGGGCTCGACTACCGCCACGGCGACAAACTGGCCGCGATGCTCAACTTCTGCGGCAGCGACATTTCGGTTTGGGATGCAGCGGTGAAGAACGGCCTTTCGGGCACGCATGTCCGCCAGCGTCCGGGTTATGCGCAGATCGGTTTCGTGGAGACGCAGACCGTGGCTCACGGCTCGTATACGAATAACACGGGCGCGCTGATGACTCCGGCGTTCGGAACCTCGGGAACCCTCACGCTGTCGTTCGACGCAATGGCCTATAAAAACACGTCGGTGTTCAGCAAGAGCGGCGCGAAGGACATGAACGGCGATCTGAAGTCGGTGGTCGTCGAGGTGATCGGCGGCGGAACGATCGACGGTGCGGCGAAGAAGGTCGTGAGCGGTCTGACCTACACCGGGTTCAAACGGTTCACGCTGACGATCGACGGGGCGACGGCCTCTACGGCCGTGCGTTTCACGAGCGAACCCGCTTCGGGCGAGTTCTCGCGCTGGTTTATCGACAATATTTGCGTGACGAAATAGAGAACGGACAGAACCGGGAGAGAGGACCGGAGTGTTTTCCGCCCCTCCCTCCCGGTTTGAAAACAGACTGATATTTATGATACGGAAAATTTTGTTCTCTCTGGCGGCCTGTTGTGCCGCCGCCGGGCTCTTCGCCCGGCAGCCCGTCCTCTGGGATGAAGCCTACCGGCAGGCCGATTCCCTGATCGCCCGGCTCAGCCTCGACGAAAAGATCGATTTTGCACGCGGCTATTCCTCGTTTTTCTTCTACGGCGTTCCGGAGAAGGGTATTCCCTATCTCTATCTCTCCGACGCCACGCAAGGGGTTCATCTGCGCAACAACCTGCCCGACTCCACGATGGTCCGCCAGCTGGAGCGCTCGACGGCCTTTCCCTGTCCGATCATGCTCGCCTCGTCGTTCGATCCCGAGCTGGCTTTCCGTTATGCGGAAGCCGTGGGGGAGGAGTGCCGTGCGGGCGGTATCGAAGTGCTGCTGGGACCGGGGCTGAACATCGCCCGCAATTCCCAGTGCGGCCGCAATTTCGAATATTTCGGGGAGGACCCGCTGCTGACTTCTGTCCTCGCGGCGGCCTATGTGCGGGGAATGCAGTCGACGGGGACCGCCGCCTGCCTGAAACACTTCATCGGCAACGAAACGGAATTTTACCGCCGCCGGTCGAATTCATTGATCGATGAACGGGCGCTGCACGAGATCTATATGCCTCCGTTCCGCGCCGGTATCGAAGCCGGTGTGGCCTATGTGATGACCTCCTATAACCAACTCAACGGGGAGTGGGCCGGTCAGAACAGCCGTGTCATCGGGGAACTGCTGCGCGGCGAGCTCGGATTCCGGGGATGCGTGATGAGCGACTGGAGCTCCGTGTACGACACGGAAAAAGTCGTCAAAAGCGGTCAGAATGTGGAGATGCCCGGCCGCCGCGAGTTCGTTCGGGAGGTGCGGGAGCTGCTTCGCCGGGGGCGCATTTCGGAAAAGGATCTGGAACGGATGATCCGGCCCAACGTCGCCACCGCCGTCGCCTTCGGGCTTTACGACCGGGTGAAATACCGTCCCGACCTGCTCGACCGCTTCCCGGCGCATGCCGAAACAGCCTGCGAAGTTGCGGCGAAAGGCACGGTGCTGCTGCGGAACAACGGGATTCTGCCGTTGGCCGCCGGCCGCCGGATTCTGCTCACCGGACGCTTTATCCGGGAGATACCCCGCACCGGAGGCAGCACCTCCTCGTCGGCCGAAGTACTGGGATACGACAATGTTTCGCTTGCGGATGCTGTCCGTGCGGAATTCGGCGATGCCGTGCAGGTCGTGGAACGTCCCACGCGGGAACAGCTTGCGGCTGCGGATGTCGTCCTGCTTTCGGCGGGAACGATCGACGTAGAGTCGTTCGAGCGTCCGTTCGCCCTGCCGAAGGAAGAGGAGGCATTTATCCGCATGTGCGTCGAAGCGAATCCGAACACGGTCGTGCTGGTCAACTCGGGGTCGGGAATCCGCATGAGCGGCTGGAACGACCGGGCTGCGGCGGTGATTTACGGCTGGTATCCCGGCCAGAACGGCATGACGGCCCTGGCGGGAATACTCTCCGGCAGGATCAATCCTTCGGGGAAACTTCCGATCACCATCGAACGGGAGTTTGCGGACTCTCCGGCCAAAGGGACGATGCCGGCCGGTGCGGAGTTTTACAACAAGGCGCCGCGGGCCTATAACGAGAAGCTGATCCGAATCTATGACATCGACTATGCGGAGTCCGTATTGGTGGGGTATCGCTGGTATGAAACCAAGGGTATCGAACCGCTTTATCCGTTCGGGTTCGGGCTCTCCTATACGACTTTTTCGCTGTCGAAACCCCATGCGGCGAAGCGGTTTCCGGCAAAGGGCCCGCTGACCGTTCGTGCAGTCCTGACCAACACGGGCTCCCGCTCCGGGGCCGAGGTCGTGCAGCTCTATGTCTCGCAGCGGAATCCCGCGGTCGTGAGGCCGAAGAAGGAGCTGAAAGCGTTCCGTCGGGTGGAATTGGCTCCGGGCAGGAGCGGGGAGGTCGAATTCGAGCTCGATCGCAGCGCCCTGGCCTATTGGGACGACCGGACGCACGGCTGGCGCGTCGATCCCGGAGAGTATGTGCTTTCGCTGGGAACTTCGTCGGCGGATATTGCGGTGGAGTTGCCCGTGACTGTGGAATAATCATCCGACAACACCCCGCAGGTTTCGGAACCGGCGGGGTGTTGATGTCTTAAAAGACAAAATAATGGCTGTTCCGGCACTTTTATATCCCGTCCGTTACAACGGTCGGGATATTTTTATATATTTGTTTCTGACTGTGACTGAAAAGCAACCAACCAACTGTTTTATGATATGAACATTCCTTCGATTTTCTGGATCGTACCCGCTGCGTCCGTCATCGCCCTGGGCTTCGCCTGGGCGTTCTACCGCCTGATGAAGCGCGAGGACGAGGGTACGGAGCGTATGCGTGAGATCGCCGGGCATGTGCGTAAGGGCGCCATGGCCTACCTGCGTCAGCAGTACAAGGTCGTCGGCATCGTCTTTGTCGTGCTGGCGTTGTTTTTCGCTTATCTGGCCTACGGCGCCGGGGTGCAGAACGGCTGGGTGCCTTTCGCCTTTATCACGGGCGGATTCTTCTCGGGACTGGCCGGTTACTTCGGCATGAAGACCGCCACCTATGCTTCGGCCCGCACGGCCAATGCCGCGCGGCAGTCGTTGGACCGCGGTCTGAAAGTCGCTTTCCGCAGCGGCGCGGTGATGGGTTTGGTGGTCGTGGGCCTCGGTCTGTTGGACATCTCGTTCTGGTACGTGATCCTGACCTGGTTTGTCGATGCCGCAGGGCCGCAGAAACTCGTGGTCATCACGACGACGATGCTGACCTTCGGCATGGGCGCCTCGACGCAGGCCTTGTTCGCACGTGTCGGCGGCGGAATCTACACCAAGGCGGCCGATGTGGGCGCCGACCTGGTGGGCAAGGTCGAGGCGGGCATCCCCGAGGACGATCCGCGCAATCCCGCGACCATCGCCGACAACGTGGGCGACAATGTGGGCGACGTGGCCGGCATGGGCGCCGACCTTTACGAGAGCTATTGCGGCTCGGTGTTGGCCACGGCGGCGCTGGGCGCTGCGGCTTTCTCTTCGGTCGGTTCCGAGGAGCTGCAGATGAAAGCCGTGATGGCTCCGATGCTGATTGCCGCGGTGGGCATCCTGCTTTCGATCATCGGCATCTTCCTCGTCCGCACGAAGGAGGGGGCCACGATGCGCGAACTGCTGCGATCGTTGGGCGTGGGCGTCAATTTCAGCTCGCTGCTGATCGCCGTCGCCACGTTCGGCATCCTCTACCTGCTGGGCGTCGAGAACTGGGTCGGGTTGTCCTTCTCGGTCATCACGGGCCTCGTGGCGGGCATCATCATCGGGCAGGCCACGGAATATTTCACCTCGCACTCCTACAAACCGACGCAGAAGATCGCCGGAAGCGCCCAGACGGGGCCTGCCACGGTCATCATCGCCGGTATCGGTTCGGGTATGATCTCCACGGCCGTTCCTGTCATCACTATCGGTGTGGCGATCATTCTGGCTTACCTTTGCGCCATCGGCTTCGACGTGCAGAACATGATGGCTCCGCAGAATATGTCGCTGGGACTTTACGGCATCGGTATCGCTGCCGTGGGCATGCTTTCGACGCTGGGCATCACCCTCGCCACCGACGCTTACGGCCCCATCGCCGACAACGCGGGCGGCAATGCCGAGATGAGCGGCCTCGGTCCCGAAGTCCGCAGGCGCACCGATGCCCTCGACGCCCTGGGTAACACCACGGCTGCCACGGGCAAGGGCTTCGCCATCGGTTCGGCGGCCCTGACGGCCCTCGCGCTGCTGGCTTCGTATGTCGAAGAAATACGCATCGGACTGATGCACAACGGCGTGACGATGCTCGAAATGTCCGACGGGTCGATGCGCTTCATCCAGGACGCCTCGATCCTCGATTTCATGGAATACTACCGCGTTTCGCTGATGAATCCCACGGTGCTGGTCGGCGTGTTCATCGGTGCGATGATGTCGTTCCTCTTCTGCGGCCTGACGATGAATGCCGTGGGGCGCGCGGCCCAGAGCATGGTGGAGGAGGTACGCCGCCAGTTCCGGGAAATCAAGGGCATCCTCACGGGCGAGGGAACTCCCGATTATGCCCGCTGCGTCGAAATTTCGACCCGCGGAGCGCAGCGTGAGATGCTGTTCCCGAGCCTGCTGGCCATCATCGTTCCGGTTGCCGTCGGCCTGATCTTCGGCGTGGCGGGCGTCATGGGACTGCTCGTGGGCGGCCTGAGCTCGGGATTCGTGCTGGCGGTCTTCATGGCCAATGCCGGCGGAGCGTGGGACAACGCCAAGAAGATGGTCGAGGAGGGCCACTATGGCGGCAAGGGTTCCGACTGCCATAAAGCTACGGTCGTGGGTGACACCGTGGGGGATCCCTTCAAAGACACTTCGGGTCCGTCGCTCAACATTCTCATCAAACTGATGTCGATGGTTTCGATCGTGATGGCGGGGTTGACGGTGGCTTTCCACCTGTTCTGACGGTTCCGGCTATTCGTTTTAAAACAATGGGAGCGCAGTTATAACTGCGCTCCCATTGTTTTTATCCTATCTCGGCCGATTTCTTTCGGTTCAGCAGGGGCAGTATGAACGATATTACGGACGCCGCGATCCAGAAGAATGCGACGGGCCCGAAGTCGTAGTGCCTGGCTCCGTCAGCCGTTACCGATATGTTCG